>Ga0315336_1001014_pt1 | contig 61497 bp, 57 predicted proteins | sample ASW5metaG_FD_204512 | JGI IMG/M metagenome (GOLD analysis project Ga0315336, IMG submission 204512) | Ammonia-oxidizing marine archaeal communities from Monterey Bay, California, United States - ASW #5 | ecosystem: Environmental > Aquatic > Marine > Intertidal zone | place: USA: California...
TTTTCGACCGAAGTTTTCTAACAATATTGCTCCTACTGAGGAGGATGAATGGCGTGGACGTATCGTGCAGGGGGAGGTTCACGATGAGAATGCTTTCAGCCTAGGTGGAGTTGCACCCCATGCAGGAGTTTTTTCAACCGCTCGAAGCCTTGCACCATTTCCACGTATGTTATTGAGCGGGAGGGATGGTAGTGGTAAGTCTTTACTCAGTGCTGGAACTATCAAGCACTTCACATGCCGCGCGAATCTCGTATCTGGTAGCAGTAGAGCGCTTGGTTGGGACACCCCAAGTGATGAAAGCGATGGTATGAGCGCATCTAGCATGGCTATGCCCGGGGGCATGAACCAGTCTTGTGGTCACTATTTCTCCAAGTCTTCGTTTGGCCATACAGGATTCACCGGCACATCGCTATGGATTGATCCTGAGCATGATGTGTTTGTGATATTACTGACAAATCGTGTGCACCCAAGAAGGGATAATCAAAAGATCACAGCGCTGCGGCCTGCTTTTCACGATGCGGTAATGACGGCTCTAGATATGACAGTCTCTTAGGGTGCGCGGAGGGCCCGCACACCAGTTTGCATCCCGCATACTGTTTTGCAGAAGAGCGCTCATCGTAAGACCCTTAGTTCAACGAAACAAAAATTGAGATCTGCTTGTAAGAATTGGACTCAGATCGTAAAGTCGACACACTTCATTGTGCATACGAATAGAAATTTGGGATGTGAAATGAAACAAACTACCACTCATCCACTATTTTATATGCTGATTTGTTTCGCTACCGTTGGTAGCGCCTTTGCACAGGATGGAGACATTGATAGAGCACCCGAAAATTGTGTTGTTGTTCGGGATATCCGTCGCACGACGGTAGTGGATGAACACAACATCCTATTCTACATGCGTGGTGGAAAGATCTATCGCAACTATCTGCCCCGCGCTTGCCCGAGTTTGGCCCAACAAAAGCGCTTTATGTACCGAGCATCTGTTGGGAGGTTATGTGATGTTGATTGGATTGATGTGATCTATAGTTTCGGTGGGGGCTTTGATAGGGGCTCCTCTTGTGGTCTGGGAAAATTTTATGAGATCAGTGAAGAAGAAGCGGAGATACTTAAGACTGAACCGGGAGATATCCCGAAAGAGCCGGAAAAAGTGGATCTCGAGCCAACCCAGCCGAATTAGTGTGGGTAGTGAATTCTAGGGAGGGGACAATATGAAATTCTGGAAAAAAAAATCTGATACCACACCTAAAGATTTGGAGCCTAGTGTCAGCCGCCGCGAGTTTCTGACAGCCGCTACTGCTACTGGTTTGGCCACGGCGTCACTCGGTCAGCCCTCCTCCAAGGCCCAGGCGCAGGCAGACCAAGATGTAGCCGCTGGTGGGCTAGGGCCTGTGGTACCAACCGAGGAGCAGGAGGCGCAAGAATTCGATGGCTATACTGCAGAACAAGTAGATCGCTACTTCGTCAAGAATCCGGCGTCGGATTTCATGGTTGACGTCATAAAGAGTCTGAACATTGATTACATTGCCACGAATCCCGGCTCCAGTTTTCGTGGTATCCAAGAGTCCATCGTTAACTATGCGGGCAATAGCAAGCCCGAACTCCTCACCGTCAATCACGAGGAGATTGCCTGTTGTATGGCCCATGGGTACTTTAAGGGCTCTGGCTCTGAAAAGGTGATGGGCATACTTGCTCACGGTACCGTTGGACTCGCCCATACGCCTATGGCGGTATACAACGCCTTTTGTGACCGGGCACCCATGATCATCATTGCGGGTAACCACATCGATGCTGGTGCCCGGACCCCCGGTGGTACTAACTGGTGGCACTCGGCACAGGATATGCCGAAGATCCTACGTGACTTCACGAAGTGGGATGACACTTGTCATTCATTAACCCACTTTGCGGACTCTATGGCGCGGGCTTACCAAATTGCTACCACGCCCCCCATGGGCCCGGTCGTGATCGTGGTTGATGCGGATCAACAAGAGGAGGAGATGTCGGTGCGTCGGCCGCAGATTCACCGGCGGCCGGAAAGAACGGCACCTCACGCAGATGCCAACGCTGTTCGGGAAATTGCCCAGTGGCTGGTGGAAGCCGAGTTACCGGTGATCACGGCGGGTCGCATGGCGCATAACCAGGAGGGTACGGACCTATTGGTCGAGTTAGCGGAGCTTTTGCAGGCTGGGGTGTCCAACAGTATGGGGCGCATGAATTTTCCTAACACCCATCATCTCTCAGTCGGTTCTGGTGCAATAGGCCAGGCCGATGTGGTACTTGGGCTAGAGGTTGGAAACCCCGGAAGGACACGGCAAGACGCCAGGGTTATTACCTTGGGCACGGCGGAGCTGTTCCTGAAGACAAACTTCCAGCATTTCGGGAGATACTATGCTCCGGATTTGGCCGTGGCAGGTGATGCCCAGGCAACCTTGCCAGCACTCATCGAGGAGGTGAGGCGCCTGAGAAGCAAGATCAGCAGATCCGCGCTCGAGAAGCGGGAGGATCATTGGCGAGAGACACATTTAGCCACCCGCAGGCGGGATATTGAGAATGCTCGCCACGGCTGGGATGCAAGCCCCGTATCCACATCGAGACTCTACGGCGAGCTTTGGCAGGTAGTGAAAAATAAAGATTGGGCCATGGTCTCCAACGATGGATTCCAAAGTAGCTGGGGTAAGCGCCTTTGGCCTATGACCAAGTATCATCATTTCCACGGTTCCTCAGGTGCCGCTGGCATCGGCTATGGCGCCCCTGCAGCAGTGGGTGCCGCCTTGGCTCATAAGGAACATGGTCGCTTCGTTGTTAATGTGCAGAAAGATGGTGACCTTATGTTTTCGCCGGGTGTTCTGTGGACAGCCGCACACCATAAAATCCCGATGTTAAATGTGATGCACAATAACCGAGCCTACCATGCAGAGCGCATGATCGTTCAGCGAGTAGCCAATGCACGAAACCGGGGTACGGCGGAGTCGAGCAGGATTGGCAACACCATCGATAATCCGGCCATAGATTTTGCCAAGGTCGCAGATGGTTTGGGCATGTGGTCGACAGGTCCAGTGACCGACCCCAATGATCTGCATGCGGCGTTGGTAAAGGCGGTGGCAGTTGTGGAAAGTGGCGAGCCTTGTCTGGTAGATGTGCTTTGTTCGGGTCGCTAGGAGGTTTACAGGATTATGACAAACAAACAAACCAACATGAAAACCTTCGGCGCTCTATTAATAGCTCTGATTTGTGTCGGCCCCGGCTTGCGGCTCTCTGCCCAGAGTGAAGAAGAAGGTTACCAGTTGTGGTTGAAGTACCAATGCGACATATGCCATTACAATCAGGGTCACGGGAAGGCCTCGGCCACATCAAACCCGCTGGCAGGAACCCTGTTACCCTTTGAGGCGTTCTCCGCGCTGACAAGGTATCCGGGGAATCGCATGCTGCCGTATTCTGAGAAAGAACTAAGCAATGAGGATCTAAGGGCTATCTGGGAGTATGTGCGTAGGCAGGCACCCTCGCCGAAGCTTGAGGATATTCCGATTCTGGTAGAGTGGCTCGAGGCGTTGGAGTAGAGGTCGATTAATTCCGCGTATGGAGTTGCCTCAACCCAATTCAGCAATAAGCTACCGTCAGAACCAGGGGGGCATGATATGCAGGTAAGCAATAGTTGCCTTGACGTTATATTCCGCAAGGCAAGAACGCAAAACGCCTGGCAGAATGCCCACGTACCCGATGGAACATTGGAAGCTATTTATGATTTGATGAAGTGGGGTCCAACCAGTTTCAATTCAAACCCGGTACGTATCGTCTTCTGTGCGTCTCCAGATTCGAAAAAGAAACTTGCCGATTGTGCGCGGGAAGGGAACCAAGCGAAAATTATTGCTGCGCCTGTTACGGCAATTATCGCATTTGATACCCAATACTATGAATTGATGCCAAAATTGTGTCCTCCAGAACACGTTGAGCAAATTATAAAAATGTACAAGGAGACTGAGGGATTGGCTGAGGTCACGGCGTTCCGTAACAGTTCTCTACAGGGCGCGTATTTTATAATTGCGACACGCGCCTTAGGGCTTGATTGTGGACCGATATCCGGGTTTTCCAACGATATGGTTGATCAAGTGTTTTTCTCGGGCACTACAATCAAGTCTAACTTTATCTGTTCCATTGGGTACGGGGATCCTAGTGGCGTTTGGTCGCGATTACCGCGTCCAAGCTTTCAGGATATTTGTCGGGTTGAGTGAGAGGTCAATGTATTCGCCTGTCTATCAATCCGTCAAACTTCTAGACTAGTCCTCACGAGTTGCATTGGGTGGCGTACTGTCTTTTTTGGCGCCACCCCAGCCATTTTCCGTCACATCAAAAATAATGCCATTGGGGTCACGGTATTTGACCTCGTAGAAAACATTTTCGCCTTCGGGAACCGAGCCCATAAAGTGGTGACCCCCTGCATTCTCAATGCGTTTATGGGTTTCATCTATGTCGTCGATCCAAAAACCGATATGGTGGAGTCCGACGTAATCTTTTCCGCGGTCTTCTCCGGCCATTTCATCAGTTTTGTACCTGAGAAGGGCCAGATTGATAATACCATCAGAGAGATAGACTCCATCCGCCAACTCTGAGCGAGTTTCTCCTACACGTTCCATGTCAAACGCTTTCTCGTAGAACTTAGCGGCCTCCCAGGGGTCGTTGACCGAAAGAGCGATGTGTCGGAGTTTACTCATTTTTTTCTCCTGTAATACTTAATGACCGGGATACACGCACCCTACAGCGATCTCCACCACACTAACTTACCGAGTGCCTCAATGGCCCAGGATAGGATCAGCGAAAGAACAGTCACAGCCAGAAGGGTAGCAAACAATAGATCGGTGCGGCCAGCCGACATGGCAAACAGGATCAAATTGCCAAGACCCTGCTCGGATCCGACAAACTCACCGATGATCGCACCGATGACGGCCAATGGCATTGCTATTTTGCAGCCGTCGATAAAATTAGGAAGAGCGGCCGGAACGCGCAGTCGCCAAAAGGTCGCCCATGGTGAGGCACGAAGCGCACGAAAGTGTTCGAGCAGAGTATCTTGAGTGCTGGACAGACCACCCAGGGTTGAAATCACAATTGGAAAGAAGGCGAACAAGAATGTCATGACGAGTTTGGACATGATGCCGTAGCCAAACCATACGATCATCAACGGGGCGAGGGCAACCTTTGGGAGACCTTGCAGTGCTGTGACCATTGGATAAATGGTTCGTCGTGCGACTGCCGAAAAGAAGACGCAAACCGCGACGAGTACGCCACAGACAACCGCAGCGACAAACCCGATCAGTATTTCCCAAAATGTAACAATACCGTGTTGCCAGAGTTCCCCGCGGGAAAACCAACCGGCCTGCATGACATCGCTAACTGGTGGCAGCAGGTAGGGCTGAACCTCGAAGTACCGAACCCCGAATTCCCATATACCACCGACGACTACGAGAAATATGGCAGGCTGGAGTAGTCGTTGTACGAAATCCATTAGGAGTCAGGCGCCCAATCAGTCGGAGGCGTTACTACAAACTTCTTGAAATGCCACCGATCGAAGGCATCGATAGTATTTTCCCAGACGCTGGGTATGTACGGGTGGCTATCCGTAATTTGTACCATGTCTGCGTAGAATTCTACGTTGTTTCCATCAGGATCTTTAAAGACGATGAACAGATTCTCACCAGGGCCATGTTTTCCGATACCGCGAACGATCTCCACACCTTTCTCCTGCAGCATCTTTGTAGCGTTCTCCATTTCTTCAAGATTCTCAAGCATATAGGAGAAGTGCTCCACGCCAGGTCGGGGGTGAGCTGGGATATCATTAAAGTGTTCAGCATCTTTCGGAATTTGGGCTAACCCTAGATCGTGATGGTCTTCGCCACAGCGTAAAAACACCATGCCTTCTTCGATCCAGTCAGATACCTCGAGCCCTAAAATTTCGGTGTAGAACTCCACGGACTTGTGAATGTCTCGTACCCAGAGCACAAGATGACCCAGTTTGCGGGGTTTGATTTTGGTCATTATTGAATGTCCTCCCCAGAGAATTCGTCAGCTGTTTCTAGAAACTGGTTTGTAAAAATGTCGGCCGTTTGCACGCTGTCCCCAATGCCATAAGCCTCAGCAACCAATTCCACCGTGCGCGCCATTTTATCAGCTCGAATCCACCCGAGCCCTCGCTCTGCTAAATCGGGTCCTATGATCAATTCATTGGTGTCCTCGATCTGTCCTAGCAGGACGTCACGATCTAACAGGGGATATCGGTTATGTACTATATCGGCTGCTTCTTCAGGATAGTCAATCAAAAATTGGTAGCCTCGGTACGTGGCTTGGACAAACCGGTGCACCAGCCCCGGCTGCTCAATGATCATTTGTTCAGAGGTAGCAAGACCACTGCTGTAAATATCCAGGTTAAATTTACGGTACTCGAGCCAGCCGACAGTTTTTCCGAGAGCAGCTGCCTGCTTTTTGATCAGGGGCATATTGCTGCCGCGCCAGCAGTCAGCTAGTTCAGCGCGGCCCTGGGCGAGTGAGGCCTCAATCACATCGGGCTGAACCCGAACGAGGTTGATGTGATCTCGTGGAAAACCATTTTTTTCGAGCCAAATCGGTACCAACTCATGGACTGGCGAAAAGGCTCCACCAATAGCTGTCAAACCCTGGAGGTCTTCGATGGTACGCGGTTGCCGTTCCTGTTCGACGTAGCACAACCCGGCCGACCAGACATCGTTAATAACGCCGATCAGCCGAGTATGGCCGCCATTGGCACGGTTGAGGATGATGCCGATGGGATTGCCATAGGCGAAATCAAACAACCCTTGATCGAGCTCGTTGATCGTGCGGTTGCCACCATAGCCACGAAACGCAGTAACCTCGAGATTGACTTCTTCATAGTAACCATTCTCAATCGCGACGAGCACACCACTGCTACTTCCTTGTGGTACCCATGATAGATTAAAGCTCACTGCATCGGCCCCATGGGTGATAGTGGAGCTAAAAGACGTAAAAATGATCAGGAAGAAGAAAGCACTGATCGGGGTGTTTCCTCTTGTACTTATATCTTTAGGCTTTTGATAGTTCATTGATCGTTTGCCCCTCAACATAAGGTCAGGGCTAGGTTTGTGCTGCAACCGGATTGTTCAGAGTACCAATGTTTTCAATCGAAGCAGTGATCACATCACCTGGTTTTAGGAAGATACCGCGGGCCATACCAACGCCCGTAGGCGTACCGGTTGCGAGTACATCACCCGGCCGCAGTGTCAGGATGCTTGATAAGTAGGCGATCTGCTCACGCACGGTGTAGATCATCTCATCGGTAGAGGAATCCTGCATGACCTCATCATTTATCGACAAGACTAGGCTTAATGCTTGGGGATCATTGATACATGATGCGGGGACGATCCAAGGACCAAGGGGCGCAAAGGTATCGAAGCTTTTACCCTGAAACCAATCGAACTTGAAGGGATAATCCGTACGCACATTCAGATCTCTTGCGGTAATGTCATTGATCACAGAGTAGCCCGCCACATAGTCGAGCGCCGACTCCGCGTCGACATGATGGCATTGGCGGCCGATTATCACAGCAAGTTCAATTTCCCAATCCACCATTTTGGATTGCTTGGGTAGATATACGGTGTCCCCGGGGCCAATAGTACTGGAGTCTGCTTTCAGAAAGACGTACGGATTACTTTCAGCCTTGGTTGCTAGGACAGTGCCCATTTCGTTGGCGTGTTCTACGTAGTTAGCAGCAGCACCGAAGATTCTCTCGGGCTGGATCGGGGCGGCGAGTTTCTTTTTCCCATCCGCTAAAGGTGCTAATACTTCTGTGTCCTCCCACTTTGCTACTGCTTCTGCTAATGCTTGTACCTCACTCTCCACATTATTCCAGTCACGCATAATCCCGTCCGTCCCACCGGCAATCCAGGCGTTGTTCTCCAATCCTTTAGGATGGAGCACGCGGCATGCTTCAACGAGGTCGTACACGTCATCATCCAACACCAAAGCAGATTTTTTTTCTGAGGCGTCGTAGTAGGTACCAAGTGCGAACCAAACCATCAGGGCTTACCTTTATGCTGCAATGTTGTCCTGAGCGGCTTTATCCGCTGCCTGTATTGTAGTGATGACCTTCAAGAGCTTCTCTTTGGCGTCCGACCCCAGTGCTTGTATCGGGGGACGTGTTGGTCCAGCGCTTCGCCCAACTAAACTCATCGCTTCTTTAATCACAACTGGGAATGAACCTAGAGCCCAGGCCTGCCGCAACGGCAGCAAGATATCGTGGAGCCGGCCCGCCTCCTCGATATTATTGTCACGAATCGCATTGTAAAGCCGGACTACAAGGTTGGGGAATACGTTTGCGGCCGGCGATATAGCGCCCGATCCGCCGTGAAGCACAGTAGATAAAATCACTGTGTCACGACCAGCGAATAGGAGTTTTTTTCGTGCACCCGCCTCAATGTATTCACAAATTTGGGTAATATCACCGCTACTGTCCTTGATGCCGACAACATTAGCGCCTTCAAGGCACCGCTGGTAAATAGTGGGTGTAACATTGACACCGGTGCGGGGTGGATTGTTATAAATCATCACGGGTAGTTTGGTGGATTTGGTGATCTCCCCATAGTGCATGACTAATTCGTCTGCTGATGGACTGAGGAAGTAAGGTGTAATGACTAGGGAAATATCAGCACCGATTTTCTCTGCTGCTTTGGTCAGTTGGACTGATTCCTGTGTCGTAACTGCACCAGTACCTGCGTAGATTGGGACACGCCCGTCCACAGTTTGTACCGCCGTTTCGATGATACTGATTTGCTCATCGTGGTTTAGAGAAAAAAACTCTCCCTGTGAACCGCATACGGAAATGCCATGCACGCCATTCGCCAGATACCACTCGATGAGTTCCTGAAGAGTTGCCTTGTCGATTGCAAAGCGCTCATCAAATGGGGTTGCTACCGCAGGGACGATTCCATGAAAATTCTGTGACATTTAGCCTTTATCCTCCGATATCGATTCGCGCCCGTGATCGGATAGGTTGGACGCATATGCTGCTATCTGTTGTTGTGGGTGGATTGTAGTAGAAAGAGAATCTATTTTCGCCTTCTATCTATCAGAGTTATGTCGTAACGTTCTAGCATGAATATTTTACCGCCCAGCGACGAGCAGCCCAGTAACCTAAATCGGGATCATGCCAATGCTCTAGCTGTCCAGCGCATACTCGAGTCGAAACCTTTTTTAGTCGATATTAAGCAGGTGGGCGAGATTCTCCCTGAGCTCGGGAAATATGATGTTCTGCATGCCGGCCCGCCATTGAGTGGGTGGGATGAAGCGACAGATGTTCTAAAAGGCTCGATTTTGGGGGCATTGGTCCATACGGGTTTGGTGACAGATGTGCAAGCAGCGGAGTCACTAGGCAGGTCCGGATCACTCAATTTTCTATCCGCAAACGATCATCAGGTCGCTGCGACATACGCCGGCGTGATCACTCGGCGCACGCCAGTGCTTGTAGTTGAAAATCGGGTTGCTGGCACGGTTGCGATGACAGCATTAAATGAGGGTAGGGGTAAAGCGCTACGTTATGGGTCAAACGATGCACAAACATTGGAGCGCCTAGGGTGGATAGAAGGGGAATTCGCCCGGATTCTGGGTACAGCAGTGAGGGCATCGGGTGGAATTGATTTATTTGCGATTCTGAAGCAAGCATTACATATGGGCGATGAAGGACACAGCCGTCAAAAGGCTGCATCTGCGTTGTTTGCGAGCACTATTGCTCCCCATTTATATGGCGGTGGCCACTCTCCGGAGGAGGTCATGCTTGCGATGCGCACCTTGGTGGAGAACGAGATTTTTTTTCTTCCGTTGGCAATGGCTGCATGCAAGGCAACGATGGAAGCTGCTAAAGACGTTTCTAATTCGACGGTTGTGACTTGTATGTGTACTAACGGTGTACGATTCGGCATCAAGATTAGCGGCGCAGGCGAGGAGTGGTTCACTGCGCCGGTTCCGGAGGTTAAGGGGCAGTACTTTAAGGGTTTTAAATTGACAGACGCCACTAGCGTCATTGGCGATAGTGAGATTATCGAGGCCATGGGTTTTGGCGCCTTTGCCATGGCTGCGGCACCGGCACTGGCTCGCTATATTGGTGGAACATTCGAAGAAGCAACTAAGATGTCCGAAGGCATGTACGCCATCACCACCATCGAGCATCCTGAGTTCACTCTTCCGGCACTCAATTTTCGCGGGGTACCATTGGGTATTGATACGGAGCTTGTGGTTAGGCACTCCATAGAACCTGTGTTTAGCACAGGAATCGCACATCGAAACGCAGGCGTAGGACAAGTTGGGGCAGGTTTTGGCCGTGTGCCTCTGCAATGCTTTGCTGCAGGACTAAAGTACGTCGACGAAAAAACTAATACCTAAATGTACCACCAACTAGATAGCCTAGGTGTTAGAGTGCAGCCAATAGGTAAAGTAATATTTACTTATTCAGGGTAAGGGAGATTGAGTGAAAATAGACAGCACTAAACCGGCTGGCGAGATAGTAATTTCCCTTGACGCAGTTGGAAAGAGTTTCGGGAGAAATGGAGAAATTAGAGCGCTTGAAGGTGTCAGCTGCCAGATTCATGATCGTGAATTCGTGGCGGTATTGGGGCCCAGTGGATGCGGCAAGAGCACCATGCTGCGAATCATTGGTGGGCTCATCCCTTACAATGATGGCACGGTCACCGTTCTAGGGCACCCCGCTAAGGAGCCGAAAGATGATGTCGGCATTGTCTTTCAGAGTACTAATCTGCTGCCTTGGCGCACCGTTGAAGGCAACATGCGGTTGGGGGTAGAGCTGCAAAAACTGCCGGATGACAAGATTCGCGAGAAAGTAGTCGCAATGATCAAAATGTTGGGGCTCAATGGTTTCGAAAAGTCTTACCCCCACGAACTATCTGGCGGCATGCGGCAGCGGGTTGCGATTGGGCAGGCGCTGATCCGCAATCCACCTATCCTTCTCATGGATGAGCCCTTTGGTGCTCTGGACGCACTGACTCGTGATCGGCTGAACATTGAGTTGCTGCGAATCTGGCGATTACACCAAAAAACGGTGGTTTTTATTACCCACAGTATCGCTGAAGCAGTTTTTTTGGCAGACCGAGTGTTGGTGATGTCTGAGCGACCTGGTCGTATCATAAAGGAAGTACCTATTACTCTGCCTCGCCCGCGTGAGGGCCTAGGTATCCGCAATGCACCGGAGTTCGGTCAGTACTCTGCTCAACTTAGTGAACTGATGGGTGTCGGCTGAGGTAGTCCTGGTATTACATGGGCGGATCTGTGCCCTGATGGATGTAATACCAATAACTTTAAAATTGGTTGGAACTGAGAAAAAGCATTGATGCCACGCACGGACTTTAGTTTCGGTTACGATAGCCTTCGGGAGGATTGTGGTTTTTTGCGCCCGTAGCTCAGCTGGATAGAGTACCTGGCTTCGAACCAGGTGGTCGGGAGTTCGAATCTCTCCGGGCGCGCCAACAAGCTGCCAGGAAATAAGAGGATATTTCAGATGCGAAGATTAATTGTGGGGATTTCAGGGGCCAGTGGCGCTATTTACGGGATCCGTCTGATTGAATTACTTCAGGATCAAGAAAATATTGAGACGCATCTCGTGATGTCTGAGACCGGGAAAATGAATATCGGTATAGAGACAAAATACACTATAAAAGAGGTTGAAGCTTTAGCTGACGTTGTGCATCGAAGTAATAATCTGGCAGCTAGTATTTCCAGCGGCTCTTTTCGCACAGATGGCATGGTTGTAGCGCCATGTTCCATGAAGACCTTATCAGCGATTGTGAATTCCAGTTCCAGCAATCTGCTCATTCGAGCGGCGGACGTGGTGCTAAAGGAACAGCGGAAGCTGGTGCTAATGCCCCGTGAAGCCCCACTTCATCTTGGTCATTGCAAGTTGTTATATGAAGCAGCCCAAATGGGGGCTGTCATAGCACCACCAATGCCTGCTTTCTACAACAGTCCCGCTACCGTTGACGATATTATTAACCACTCGGTGGGTCGGGTATTTGATTTGTTTGGCTTAGAGGTCGATATTGTTCGACGTTGGTCTGGCCAGCAAAAGGAATAAATAGTTACGTGACAAGTGCGATTACTGTCAAGCAAAAGGTGAGCGAACTTGTATAAGGAGGAAAAATGAGTGCTATAGCAAGAATTTTTTTCTTGTTTTTTTTCGTGATCTCATCTACATGGGCTGCAGTGGTTGGCGTAGATGTTGACGTTCATGAAGATGTCCTTGACGGTAAATCATGGGGATTGGCTGGACCCTACGAGAAGCTCATAGGGATGATGTATTTCGAGGTAGATCCGAGTAATTCGGCAAACGAGATTATTGTTGATATCGAGCATGCTTCCACTAATAGTGAAGGCAAGGTCGAGTTTTCTGCAAATTTCGTACTCATAAAGCCCAAACAAATGCAAAGGGGCAATGGCACCGTTATTGTGGGTGTTGCCAATCGCGGTACGCGTCGAATGCTGACGTTTTTTAATCACGGTAGTGATGAGCATGAAGAATGGGATGCAGTTAACCCCACGACAGAGGAGAATTTTGGGGATGGATTCCTAATGCAGCAAGGCTTTACTTTACTTTGGGTGGGTTGGCAGTTTGATGTGCCGTTAAGCCGTCCATATGGTTCGCGGGTATTTGTGCCACAGGTTGCGCCCGGCAGCTCCATTGAGGGTTTGGTACGTAGTGATTTTGTTGTAAGAGAGAAGGTTTTTGATCGAACGTTAGCGGACAGAAACCACGTACCCTATCCCGTTTCGGATCCCGATGCTGAAGAAAGCGTTCTTACGGTTCGTGATTCGGTAGAAGGTGACCGCCAGCGAATACCAAAGGACCAGTGGGATTTTGCTCGATTGGAGAATGGTGAAGTCATTCCGGACATAACACGCGTCTATTTGGAGTCAGGTTTTGAACCGCATAGGATTTATGAGGTGGTTTATAAGGCTGAGAGTCCTGAAGTAATCGGACTTGGTTTGGCAGCTCTCCGGGACGCAGCCTCCTTTTTCAAACATGGTTTTTCGAAGGAGCTTAATATCTCAGTGGATTCAATTGATCACGCAATCGGCTACGGTATGTCGCAACCAGGCCGAACCCTCAGGACGTTGGTTTATATGGGATTCAATGAGGACGAGCAGCATCGTAAAGCTTTTGATGGGGTTATTGCACAGATCGGTGGCGCAGCACGTGGTAGTTTTAATCTACGATTCGGTCAAGCTTCGAGAGATGCACACCCGTTCCTGAATTTTTTCTACCCGACAGATATTTTTCCATTTACAGATATCGAGCAGACAGATCCTATTACTGGACAGACGGGTGGGATGCTTTCTCATGTTCCCGAAGAATTCATTCCCAAGGTGTACAACGTAAATTCATCATATGAATATTGGGGAAGGGCGGCATCACTTCTAACCACTACAGTGGATGGAAAAAAAGATGCGGCTATGTTGGATGAGTACGCCCGGGTTTATCATTTTTCTGGAGCTCAGCATCTGGCATCGGAATTTCCACCAACGAGGACTAACGGACAAAATTTAAATAATCCAAACGATTTTTCTTGGTTTATGCGTGCGCTACTTGTGAGAATGAACGAGTGGATAGTTGAAGGAACCCCCGCACCGCGGAGCCGTTTCCCGTTGATATCGGACGGGACTTTAGTAGAGCCCAGCGAAGTAAATTTTCCAAATCTTCGCGGAATTAATTTTCCTACAATTACTCACAAAGCCTACCGAGTAGATTACGGAAATCAATTCGCCTCGGAAGGTATTATCACGAAAGAACCACCCGAGGTAGGTGCTGCATTTCCAATACTAGTTCCCCAGGTAGATGAGGACGGAAACGAGCTGGGAGGATTGAGAAGTCCGGGGCTTGCGGTGCCATTAGCGACCTATGCGGGATGGAACCTGTATAACGAGGACTATGGTCCAACTCATATCGTTTCTCACATGTCTGGTTCCTACATACCTTTTTATGCTACGAAGACAGAACGCTTAACCAATGGCGACAACCGTTTATCTGTTGAAGAGCGATACGAGGATAGAGATCATTACTTGGGTTTTGTTGCAGCAGAGGCAGTGAAATTAATTGATGAAGGTTATTTATTGGATCAAGATCTTCCCGAGATTTTGAAGCAAGCGGGCACTATTTATGATTCCATCATTCCATAGGGGGACTGATCAATATAGAGATAAATTGTTTTCGATTCAGAGTAATTTTTCTATTTTTTTCTGATTTAGCGTAACTTTTCTGTCTTTTTCTGTTGTTTATATGACTAAATTTATAAAAAAAGTATTTTCTATATTAAGCGATGAATTGAAGCATATGATTTTACTTAAAATTCTCTTATTGTAATTTGTTTCTTTTTGTGCGCACGTGCTGTGCTCTTAGCTTGAAGCGCCCACCCTACGGGTATAGTATCAAGTCGCTCGTAACGGCTCGGGGGAGTTAGTTTCTCAGGGCTACTGAACTACACAAAAAACTATGGGAGGGTGAGTTATGAGCCCAGCAAATATTGTTAGGATTTTAGGTCTGTTAGCCGCAGTTATTGCAGCATTCACCGCATATCCGTATGCAGCAACAGTAATTGCAATTCTCGGTCTTGTGGGTGGTTACTATGTTGGGGCAGGTGACAGAACGTCATTCCTCGTTCTTGCCGTGGCCTTGGCAGCTGTTCATGGCGCCATTGACGGAATTCCGGGTGTCGGAATGTACGTGACAAGCATTCTTGGACAAGTTAGTGGTCTTGTCAGTGCGGGTGCAGTTACCGTCATTGTTGTCCATATCTATGAAGAATTGACGGCGTAGTAGCTAGCTAGTTATTTTTTTCTCACGCCGAGGCGTCCTTGACGGGCCCTCGGCGTTTCTTTTGGTCACATCTGAGCTTCGGATTGGATTAAGTATTTCGGGTCATCAAATTTGGCGGTATCCTGTGCTTTTGTGCAGAAGAAACTCTGTCACAAAAAAATTGCATAAACTTGGATAGGAAAAAAATGAAGAAATTGATTTTCGTTAGTACAAGGATTGCCCTGTTTGGTTTTTTGTTTTCTGGGGGTGTCCTTTTTGCTCAGGCTGTAGAAGATGATCTAGCACTCCCAGAGATTTTTTCTGATCCGATTTCTCTTTATGCTGATGCACTTGGACAGTTTTCACGTCCCATTTCTTCTTCGGTGCCTGAAGCCCAGTCTTTTTTTGATCAGGGATTTCAGCTGATGTACGCGTTTGCAAAAGTGGAGGCTACGCGATCTTTTCGTGAAGCTCAAAAATATGATCCGAATTGTGCTATTTGCTACTGGGGCGAGGCCTGGACCTGGGGCTCTTATCTTAACGGCGCTATGCGTACAGACGAAGCGCCCCGTGCCTATTCTGCAATACAAAATGCACTGAAGAGATTGAATCACGCATCGCCGAAGGAACAAGCTTTCATTAAAGCAATGGCGGTACGTTATGTAGAGAATTTTGATCCCGAAAAGCGTTTAGTCCGAGATGAAGCCTATGCAGCGGAGATGAAAAAATTAGCTGAGCTTTATCCTGATGATCTAGATGCTGCGACTCTTTATGCCGAGGCGCTATTCATAATGGAGCCACGTCGCGGTTACCGTGATATTGGGGATCCAGATGTGCAACGGATTCATGCCATACTGGAAGATATCCTAGCGACAGACATCAAACATCCAGGGGCGTGTCATCTTTATATCCATGCCACGGAATCTACAGTGGAGCCCGGTAAGGCAGAACCATGTGCAGAGTACCTCGGTAACGCAATTCCAGGGGCGAGCCATATTAACCACATGCCTTCTCACACGTGGAATGAAATAGGTCGATGGGGTGATAGTGTCCGTGCCAATTTGCAGGCTTGGCATTCTGATCAGAAAGCAGCGACGGGACAAGGGGTGGCAATATATCCTTCACACAATCTCCACATGCTGCTTTTTTCTGCCTCCAATGATGGACAGGGCGCTATTGCTATGCGTGCAGGCAAGGACTACACCAAGGTAACAGGCGATAGTCTTTATGAAACTTTGACGATGCTCCGCTTTGGGCGATTTGATGAGATTTTGGATGTACCGGCTCCTTCTGAGGGTGATTTCACCCTAGGAGTATGGGACTTTGCTCAGGGCTACGCTCATCTTCGTGGCGGCGAAAGCGATTTTGCTCAGATTTATTTGGAGCGCGTGCGGGCTAGGGCAGAGTCATCTGAAGCACGTTTTCGTTGGCACAGTGTGGGAGACCTTTTGAATATCGTTGCGGGAATTCTGGAGGGAGAAATCTGTCGCCAGAACCGCGATTTTTCAGGGGCTATTGATGCCTTTGAGCGCGCAGTGGAGTTAGAGGATGCACTTAATTATGATGAGCCCGAGTCATTACCTTTTGACTCTCGCCACTGGCTAGGGGCGTTGTTTTTAGAAATAGAGCGCTACGGCGATGCCGAGCAAGTATATCGTAAAGAGCTTAAGGATCACCCTCATAATGGCTGGTCTCTTTTTGGCCTTTTGAAGGCGTTGGAGGCCCAAGGTAAAAGTTCCAGTGAAGTAGAGGTTAGTTTTAAAGATAGTTGGGCGCGAGCTGACACATGGATTCAGTCATCGAGATTTTAAGCATGACAAATCATCATAGGCATTTGATCAGATTGAATTTGTGGAGCGACATTTGCGTGTAAGGTTGATAGGTTAGATGTAAGTTGTGGTGGTGGTCCGCGATAACCCTCCTACGAGACTGTGCATTGTAAGACTTTCTGCAATCGGAGATGTTTGCAACACTGTCCCGGTGGTTCGAGCCATTCAACGGGCTTTACCGCAGTCTTCTATTACTTGGGTGATCGGTAAGACTGAGTACGCTTTGCTTTCTGGTCTAGAGGGGGTGCAGTTCGTAGTTCTGGATAAGAGTAGAGGTCTCCGAGCTTATCTTGAGTTGCGCCAGCAGTTAGCTGGACAGCATTTTGATTTTTTACTTCATATGCACGCATCTCTGCGGGCCAATTTAGTCAGTCTGTTCGTTTCTTCAAAGACTCGACTTGGTTTCGACAGAGCTCGCGCCAGAGATTTTCAATGGCTTTTCTGCAATAAATATATTGGTGCTACTGATCGACAGCACGTTGTGGATGGTTTTTTCGAATTTACCACTGCGATTGGTGTGCACAGAAAAAACGAGGATCCAAGCTGGAATATCCCTTTGAACAAAGTGGAACATGAGTTTGCATCACGTTATATCGATGATTCGAAACCGACCTTGGTGATTAGTCCATGTGCTGGCCAGCGCTCTCGAAACTACCGCAATTGGCGTGAAGAGCGGTATGCCCAAGTAGCAGACTACGCATCTTCTGCTCTTGGAGCCAGCGTTATTCTTACGGGTGGAAATACTACGTTAGAGCATCATTATGGAAGCCGGATATGTGAACTAGCGGAGTCCAGAATCGTAAATTTAATTGGTCAAACAACTTTGAAGCAATTTTTAGCGATTTTGGAACGAGCTACAGCTTTGGTTTGTCCGGATTCAGGCCCTGGGCATATGGCTACTGCTACTGGAACACCCGCTATTGGGCTCTATGGAACATCTAACCCAAGTCGAACTGGTCCCTACCTATCGAGGCATCTAGTTGTCGACAAATATCCTGAGGCTGCGCAGAGCCAGCTTAATAAAACCGTAAAAAATATTCGCTGGGGAGCCCGAATACGAAACCCAGAGGCCATGGATCTCATTTCTGTGGAAGATGTTGTTCAAAAATTAAAGCAGGTGGACTGGAGCTCTAAAAACTTCTCGTAGCTATTTGAGCGCGAGCGTTTTATAAAGATCAGTGGTTTGTTTGATTGTATTTTCAATGTTGAAGTGTTTTTGGATTCTTTCGCGTGCCGCTCTTCCTAATTTTTTTCGCATGCCTGGGTTTTCGTAAAGTTGTCTGATCGCCTGACTGATTTCTCCAACATTTTGTACAGGAACTACTAAACCAGTGATACCGTGAACAACGAGTTCAGGACTGCCACCGCAATTTGTGACTATTGGCGGAACGCCATAGGCCATTGCCTCAATGAGTGCACGCGCTAGACCTTCGCGCTTTGTTGAGGGTAGAACAAAAATATGACACGCACCAGCTAGTGCTGATGCATCATTGCGATAGCCAACTCTATGAATTCTTTCCTTTGCTGTGCTGGTTGAAATTTTTTTACTAAGATTACCTGCGCTCATATGCCCCACCAAAAGCAGATGTATTTGCCATTCTTTCGGCAATTTTTCTATGGCGTCTACGAGCAACTCGATGCCCTTACGCGGCCTGATATTGGCCACGCAACACACTACAAAGGCGCCTATCGGTATCCCAAATTCTCTTAAGTCTGAATGGGGATTCTTGTACCAGTTGAGGCTATGTCCTTTATAGATTGTTACAGGCCGCTCTACTGGCATTCGTAAAAATTTTGGACGCATCTGAAGAAAATGATCTCTTACCGCATCGGCAACGCAGATAATTCTGTCAATTCTAGGATTAAGAAAACGCATCCAAGAAATAGGACTCAAGTAACTTACGTTGCCGACAATTCCTCTATAAGCAACAATGCGAATAGGAATTCCCCACGTTGCTATTAGGCCATTTTGTAAGGCTTTATTGTTGAGTAGGTGAATAATGTCGTAGTTACCTCGTAGTAGTTCTTTTCGTAATAACCGAATTCCCCTGATATCAAAGCGACGACGGATCTGCATATCAATCAAAGGCACACCTTTTTCTGAGAGAACGGTATAAGTTTCTGAAGATTTTGGGCAGGCAACCGTCACATCAATGTCAGGCCCATGTGTACCCACGAGCATAGCCGTTGTTGGTCTATCTGCACCTTCGCTTACACAAAGGACTTTAATGGTCATAATTTAGTTTTTTGGTTTTACTGTATTGCGATATAGATTGAGATATTTTTGGGCCATTACATTTGCTGTAAAATTTTTAGCTAACTCGTAACCTTGACTACCCAGTGCATGCCTTTGCTGTTCAGAAGCATGTAGACGTAATATAGCCGCTTTTAATTGATCAGGACTCCTCGGGTCAATCAGTATTCCATTTTTTTCGTCGTGCACAATTTCCGGAATGCCTCCAACCCGACTTGCAATAACAGGCACTTTTTGCTCCATTGCATCTATCAGAATGCCACCGATGCCTTCTTTGTTAGAGGGCAAAATAAACAAGTCAATGGCAGCGAGATAGTCACCTACATTTTCTACGAAGCCAGTAAAACAAAGATTTTTTAACGTCGCCGCTGATTTTTTGAGCATTTTTTCATCCTTTCCCCCACCTATGAGAAGGAATTGAATATCAGGGTGAGAATTTTGCAGGTCTAGTGCTACTTCAATGATGTACTCTTGGCCCTTTTGTTGGTTTTCCAGTGCTCCTATATTTCCTACTAGAAATTTTCCCGGGAAACTGTTTTTAATCAGATCCGAGTGTTTTCGGCTGACAGAAAGTCCACTGCTACCGCTATAAATCACTTGAACATTTACCTTGGAATCGAAACTTTTTACTGTTTCTGCAACTTTTGATGCTACTGCAACGACAGACGCAGCTCGCTGATACACCCTGTGTGCCAGGTGATGGTTACGGATTGGATTGTTGATTCGTCGCGTTACGACATAGGGAATTTTAGAGATGAGTGACCGTAAATATGCACCATAGACGCTTCGACCGTCGTGTGCATGCACAAGATCAACACCTTTTGTAGCCATGGCTACCGTTAGTGGGTTCCCTGAGACTGCTCTGATTTCGAGATCAATATTCTGACAACGCTTTACTAATGGCGCGCCGTGGCGTGCTACCAGTATTTGTTGTACGTCAGCTTTTTCCAGTTCTCGGGCGAGTAGTTCTGTCTGGCGCTCTCCTCCCCTATAGCCTTTTGAAACATTTACATGAGCTACCCTTAGTGTCATAGGCATCAAAATTTTTTTGAGCTTCCCCGGTTCCTTGTAGCGTAGCATAGGGGCCCAAACAGGGTATATGATCGACTATTTAGTGTCCTTTGTGTGTAGTGGCGCCCTAGACGGAGGAAAGGAAAAAGTGTGTGGCTTTATCGGTGGGACGAAACCTACTTGGAACTATGATCTGGCTCTGGAATCAATTAAACACCGTGGCCCAGATGATAGAAGCTTGCATTTAAAAGGAGTCATTAGAGTTGGCTTCAGACGTCTGTCAATCATTGATATCAGCGATGCAGCAAATCAACCCATGTTTGCGGAAGGTAACGCTGGCTGGGTTGTTTTCAACGGCGAAATTTATGGTTATCAGAACCTACGCAAGCAATTAGAAAAAAGAGGCCACACTTTCCACACTGAATCGGATACTGAGGTTTTGCTAAATGCATATTTAGAGTGGGGCGATAATTTTACAGACCATATAGATGGTATGTTTGCTATTGCAATTTGGGATGCAAGGAAGCACTTACTCAAACTGTATCGAGATCGGGTGGGCATCAAGCCACTGTATTATTTTTATGATGGAAAAAATTTTGCATTTGCCTCTGAACTTAAGGCTCTAGAGATAGCATGTGAGTCTGAAGCGCTTCAGGTTGACGAAACTTCATTGTACGATTTTTTAGGTTACCGCTATGTGCCGGCACCAAAGACACTCTACAAAAAATGTTTTAAATTATCGCCAGCGCACTGGATGGTTTTTAATCCCGTTACGGGCACTATTCAAGAGCCGCGCAAGTATTGGAGTGTTGAGATACCCGAGGAGCCGCGTCAAATTTCTATCGATGAATGTTGTGATGAGCTGCGATCACTTGTCAGCGCTTCGGTGCGTGACCAAATGGTGGCAGATGTACCTCTGGGGTTTTTTTTATCCGGGGGCGTTGATTCAAGTGTTGTCACTGCTTCTGCGGCGATGACTGGTAATGATATATCGACATTTTCGATCGGGTTTGATTCAGATTCAGTATCGGAGACTCCATTTGCGCGAGAAGTGGCGAAATCTTTTGGTACTGACCATCACGAGAGAATGCTTTCACAGTCTCACGCTCAGGAGTTACTACCCCAGCTAAAAGTTTGGTTTGACGAGCCATTTGCGGATGAATCAGCTTTACCTACTTTCTTGGTCTCTCAGCTGGCACGCGAAAATGTTACGGTGGTTCTTACTGGCGATGGCGGTGATGAGGTGTTCGGTGGTTATCGTACACTTCCCCGTTTTGCTCGGTATGATCGCTTACCTTCTTGGCCCAAGTTTATGGATAGTGTGACATTTGCCTTAGGAAGATCTTTTGGGAGACATAGCCCGATTACACGGGTGCTGAATATACTGGAGATGACTTTTAGTCAGGGACCGGAATTATGGGCCAAGATTATGGCAGGGATGACGCAGGCCGCTAAGCGTTCTTACAAGTCTGAGTTGGGTATTCCTCATGACTATGAGGATTGGTGGCATTACCGTCAGTTTTGGCATGCAGATATCCCGTTGCGTACGCGACTCCAGCTGTTGGATTTTCATACGTTTCTGCCGGGTCTAGTGCTGACAAAAGTTGATCGAACTACAATGGCCGTTTCTTTAGAAGCGCGCGTTCCGCTTCTCGATCGTAGGATCATCGAATTCTCGTTTTGCCTCCCTGAGGATATACGTTTTTATGGGGGCGAATTGAAGGGACTGTTGCGCCACGCGTTTAGAGGAATTTTATCTGACCGGATCCTGGACCGGAGAAAAAAGGGATTCGGTATTCCCCGTTATTATTTCAAGGACCTTAACTCTGGAAAAGTAATACAAGAGCATATTTTACAGAGTCTGTTTCTATCGAGAGACACCTAAACCAAAGGGATATTAACTAGTTCTATGTATTTTCAGAAAATAATGAGCCGTTTCAATAGGAGAATGCATCGTCGAGAACATCGAAAAATGATAAGGAAATGGCGGGACGATGGGGGCGACCAGAGTCTTCGATTTGATTATGAACTGGGAAGAAATTCGCTTGTCATGGATCTGGGTGGCTATCAGGGGCAATGGGCCAGCGATCTTTACTCAAGATACCGGTGCCGCATACTGATATTTGAGCCGGTCAGCAGTTTCTCGAGCCAAATTACGGACAGATTCCGAGAGAATGAAGATATTCAGGTCTTTACATGCGGGCTAGGGGCAACTTCTAGAGCCGAGTCTATATATCTTCATGGAGCTGGCAGTTCGACTTTCAGGAAAAGGTCTCATGCTGAAAACGTTCAAATCACTGATGTTGGGGAATGGTTAACACAAAACAGCATTGATTCGGTACAGCTTATGAAAATCAATATTGAGGGAGGAGAATTTGAGTTGCTTGAAAGATTAATTGAGACTCAATTAATCGGGCGTGTAGAGAACATCCAGGTCCAGTTTCATAATGTTGCTCTAAATTCATCTAGCAGAATGGAAAGTATTCAGCAGGCTATGGCGCGAACACATCGGCCCATTTACCAATATCGGTTTGTATGGGAGAGCTGGAAAAGAACATCAAAGTAATAGAAAGAGATGATTTAATGCTCAGAATACAAAAAATTTATGCGTGACAAATCAATTAAGGATTTGTTGCTACGATTAGTGCACGGTCTGGGTGTGGACGTCGTGAATCGTACCAATTACGCGGATATCTCGGCACTCATTCATGCGCTTCACCCAAGAGACAGCGGGATCGATCTTATTCGATTAGGTCCGGATGGAGACGGCGGGTATTTAATTCCAGACGATTTGAGTGGGATTGAGTACGGATTTTCCCCTGGTGTTTCTACAGAGTCAGGTTTTGAGGAGGACTTGGTTAAAAGGGGATTGAAGGTTTATCTAGCAGATTATTCAGTGGATGGCGCTGCCTCAAATGATCCCAATTTATTTTTTGACAAAAAATTTATTGGTTCTTTATCAAATGGGGAATTTATGACCTTAGATGAATGGAAAAATAAAAAAATTCCTGATTATAGTGGTGATTTAATATTACAAATGGATATCGAGGGAGCTGAATTCGAAGCAATTATGAGCGTATCTTCTAGCCTGCTTTCGAAATTTAGAATTATGGTAATAGAGTTTCATTTTCTCCAGGAATTATTTAATCGTCCTTATTTTGATCTATCTTCCAGAGTCTTCAGAAAAATCCTTCAAAGTCATTCTGTAGTCCACATTCATCCGAATAATTGCTGTGGATCAGTTAAAATACCGAATCGATGGACTCATGGAAGCAGAACAGAGTGTTTAGAAATTCCTCGAGTCTCAGAATTTACCTTCTACCGGAACGACAGAATAAAAAAGGAATCTTACTGTCGGGTTTTTCCCCATTCCCTTGACCGGGACAATACCAGTAAGCCCTCTCTCGCACTGCCACATTGCTGGTATCGCTGAAATCTCTGCCTAAAAAACCCAGACGCGCGCCTGTGCACCCCCGAACCACCAGGCGGCCTCACTGAACGTGCTGAGATAGCTTGAAAATAATCGATGTGTCTTCGATAGAATTAACATATCAATCAAGTCTTCCGCAGTACCATCATATGATTGGTAACTTTCAAATCGTGGGGTTGAGCGGGGAAAATGTAATATACGTTTGTTTCCGTATCTGTGTATTAACGAAAGTATGACATCGTCACTATCACTAACTATAAGAAATCGATCTTTATTTTGTGCATTTTCCATCAGGTGAAACAGCCTTTTTACGGCAGGCTTGTAATATTTTTTGTGACGTCTCAGGTCATCTCTCCAGGTACGTACCTGCACTCCTATTACATTTTCGTCCAAGTTTTCATGTGACCAATCATTTACCCTCTCCACAATATTTGGTTGGATTTTTATTTTTTTGAATAATGGGACATAGATGTCTCGGAAATATTGCGGAATACGTTCGTACTCAAGATCTATGTGACGAGCGTCTGGCCGGGTGCTACGCCTTGAGTGTGTCTTAGGAAAGATCATGTACCGATAACGATCAGAAGGTTTGCCCATTAGGCTCCACCAGGCCTTTGCGGTTCCGCGGATGACTGGATGTGTTGCTGAGCCGACGGTGGAGAATCCGTGTGGCAGATGAGGTTCGTCCTCTGGGAGGATTAGGAAGCGCCAAGATTTGTGAGTATCTGCATATTTTGGAATCGAATCAAGGTTGCAATTGTTTATAAACAGTTGTGAAAAAGGGGCCGGCATATTTTCGTTTATTTTCCAGTACACACGAATATCTGGATCCAGCCGCATTGCAGATACCCACGATTTAATGCGATTTCCAAGGCCTGCAGTTTCTGTAGAGATAATCATCGGGTAAATATACTTGAGAAACGGTAAAAATTGCGCACACCTTTATTTTTTTGAGTCGGCTTTATAGTGAACTAACCTTCAGAGATCATTGCTTTATGATTATTTCATGTGGGATTTACCGCAAGATTTGTGCTCCTTTCTTTGTTCATATCTGCGGTCTTCAATGGCATCCGGATCGAGGTTTGAGATAAAATGGGAGCAATTCGGAACATCCACATAGGGCTTAACCTAATGAAAAAAAAGTTATTTTTCTCTTTTGTGATTTCATCCTTTTTGGGCGGTACCGTCATGGCTCAGAGCGAAATGGATACCCTACTTGCCCGAGGAGAAGAGCTGTTCCATGCTAAGCCAGTAGGTTGTTGGGTATGCCACAAAGAAACCGGTGAAGGGCTTGTGGGTCCGAGCCTGCATTTTGGTCCTTCAGCCGCAGATATTTTTGCCCAGTTTGAGAGTAATCCTATGATGCAGGTCATCATCTCGGAGTTAAATCCCAGTGATGAAGATTTGGTCGCAATCTCCATGTACATTCGAACCCTTGGTGGACTTCCTATGGATCCAGAGCTTCCTCAGCAGTACCGAGATTCGCTCGCTTTTGTAAAAGCCAACCAGAGACCTGATCATGACTTCATGAAGACAGGGCGTGATTTGGCAGTTGAGGCTATTGAATCGTTTGGCACGGTTCTCACAAGTTGGGAGCGGCGCGCCAAAGAAGGGAGTGTGCTAAGTCACTATGAGAATCAGGTCTTGGCGGAATTTGATCCGGGGGAGCCGAAATTCAAACCGCAACCAGGCCACACTTATTTCTATGAGAATGTGGGAACGAACAGCACTCCGCAGGTGCTTTTTGACGGCTATCAATTACCAACAAGGAACCAAATAGTGGTTGGTGATGCGGAGACCAAGGAAATTATAGCCAGCTACGCAATTCCGGAAGCACTTCGTGCCACAGTGCACACTTCTGCGATGTCACCCGATGGCCGATACGCTTACATTATCGGCGGTCGGCCGAATGGTGATATTGATTTGGAGGAAACGGTTTTGGGTTCAGCGACCTTACTCAAAGTCGATGCACTCACTTTGCAACCGATTAAGCAGGTAACCATAGGCGGACGTCTTCATCATGCCCAGGTTTTTGGTGATTACATCCTGTTTGACATGTTTACGAGAGATCCGGATGGGCTGGGCCTCATGTTGTATGACCCGGAAACTGATACCGTAGTAGGTGGCGTTAAAGATATTGATATGGGCGGTATGATCTATACGGTTTGGACGGATCGGGACTACGAATACATCTACGCTTTAATGGAGCCCGGAGGCTATGGACCAGGACGTTCAACGGGAATGAGGGGTGTCATTAATCTGTATCAAGGTAAATTAGTGGCGATGAAGCCCTTTTGGGTCGCTAAAATCGATGCGAAAACATGGGAAGTGGTTCAAGAAATTCCCGTTCCTGGTTACAGGCCTAACTGGGCAGTCGTAGATTCAAAAAAAGAGGCACTCTATGTGATCGCTAGCTCTTCTAATGTTTCCAAGATTAACTTGGTAACTGGAGCGGTAGAGTGGAGCAATGGCACTGGAATTGGGCCATACGGGGCTAGCCTGAATGTTGATGAGACTGAGCTTTGGGTCGCTGATAAAGGTGAGGGCGCACACCATTTGGGCCGAACTATCACCGTGATAGACACTTCCAATGGCCACGCAGTAGAGACACTTTATGGTGCCTACAAGGTGGACCATGTCTTGCTTTCACCAGATGGCAAGGAAATGTGGTCAACGAGCAACGGCGAGGGCCGTATCTATGTATATGATGTTAAGACCAAGGAACTCACCCATAAAATTGACATGCCTCAAAACGGAGACGCTCACGGACTTATTTGGGTGCACTATGACGAGCAAGGTCAGCCTCGCGTGGTGCGTGACCAGGGAGGGTTTCATAACGGCGTGAACCCAAGCCTTGGTCGCCCTTTGATGTAGTGGTGCTGGATAGGCTCTTTGTTAGTAAATTGAGGCGATGGCCAGATAAGGACATGGTGAAAAAGTACATCATATTGTATGCGATGTTTCTGGTTGTACTGCCTTGGGGGTCCGCTTTCTCTCAGGATCAGGGTGAACATCTGCATCATAACCTTGGTAATGACGCTGACATCGCTTCAATCAATAATTTCCATGGCATTAAGGCGAGTTTTGAGCTGTTAGACCGGAACGGGGAAACCGTTACTGAAGAGAGTTTCCTCGGACAGTATGTGCTCTTGGCTTTTGGTTTTACGCACTGTGAGCAGATTTGTCCGCTTATGGTCTTTAACATGGCTAGTGTACTGGAGGCGACAGAGAGAGATGCAGTTGGTATTTTTGTAAGTGTGGATACGGAGCGTGATACACCGATGGTGACCGATGATTATGCATCTGCCTTTGGAGGCAGAATGATAGGTCTAGGTGGTGATTATGGGCAGGTCAACATCGCGGCAAGCAATTTTAAATTGAGCTACGCTGTAACCAAGACACAGAGCAACTACACTGTGCAGCATACCGCCAATATCTATCTAATAGACCCCAACGGAGACTTGCAAAATATATTTGCGGTGAATACCCCCCCAGAAGAAATTCTTTTGACTATTCTGTAGGGTGGGAAGGTACGTTAGATGGAAACTATAACGCGAATCAATCCGGTCAAATTAGGGGCGTTGCTATTAATCGGGCTTCTGATTGCTTCGTCCTGGCTGGTGTTTCCTTATTTTGTTCAGGGAAAGCAGATGCTGCGCGGTGTTGGGGATCATAGCCGTCTCATAAAAGCGGGTAGTGTTTCTCGATATCTGACCCGTGAGCTCGTGTATACCAGAGAGCTGGAATTGACTGCCACATTCGCAAGCGATGAATATTTTCAGTACGTGGATCGGGCTAGTGTTGTTGGTAATTTACGCCCAGACAGAAATTTAGTTTTTTTTGTAAGTGAAACCGTTCACGTGGATTCTCTCGCAGCCGAAGTGCCGGATGTATTTTTGAAAGTGGGAGAGAAAGAATATTTTCCTGATGTATCTGACGGACCAAGAAATGCGCGACATCATCGGGTTACTGTATACAGCTTTCCCAAGCGAGATATAGAAGGCAACCTAATTGATATCGATGGGGTTGGTAGCATGCGGTTGTATGTCTCGAATTATTATTTGGGAAGTGAGCAGAAGCTTACCTTTGTGGGTGCCTGGGATGCGCCATATAGTCTTCCAGAAGAGCTTAAATCGAGAGCCGATGTCACGCCTGTGGCAGTACTTGCATTGGGTGCTGGGCTCTTGTCTTCTGTTCTGACCCCCTGCTTGCTTCAGTTGGTGGTGATGTTTGGTGGTGTGATCGCTGGGTTTTCCACTCTACCGGGAGGAAGCGGCCTCCAGACTCAGATAACACCAATCATACGACGCAAAATTCTCCAGATCGCGATTGCCTTTGTACTGGGATTTGTGGTTTTGTATGCACTCGCAGGCGCATTAATTGGCGCGATTGGGCACCAGGCCCAACTGTTGTTTGCCGAGTACAGCCGCATGATTGCTGTTATCTCAGGGTTAGTTGTTATTGCTTTGGGTGTCTGGGTGGGCCTGAGGGGTACTCGGGATTTAGCCTGCAAGATTCCTGATCCGCGAGCTATGCAGAACCTGTCGTTTAGGGATACGGTAGGAACAGTGGTTGCTTCCATGGGTTACGCGCTTGGTTGCACCGCGTGTTTTGGTGGTGCCATCGTAGCAACCCTTATTGTGTACGTGGGCGCAATCGGTAGCGCCGCCATTGGAGCTGGAATCATGCTGACATTTGCGGTTGGCGTTGCAGTTCCATTCCTACTTTCAGCCTACTACATTTCAAGGGTGGACAGTATCCTCGTTCTGCTAGCGCGGCATGCAAAGAGATTGAGCTATGCAAGTATGGCAGTGATTATTGCCTTCGGCTTGATTCTGGTGACCGACAATTTTCATACTGTTAGCGATATTATTTATCCCTATCTTGGACTGAATTAAGGCCTACACTGAGGTTTCGAGAAAGATGAGAAACTCACCCTTACTTCTTTTGCTGGTAACTGGGTATATTTGGGCGACTTCAGCGTCGTCAGCAGTTGATATTTCGAATCCTTTACGATTGATGTTTGTTGCTGATAAGTCGGAACCTATCATTGATGTTATCGATCTTCGAGAAGAGGAAGTGATATTCAGGATAGAAACAGATTACAAAGTGGATGATCTAGTGGCGACTCCCCATGCGCCGGTTCTGGTCTTTACCAACATTGAACAGAGATTAGTTACCCTCTATGACCTTAAAAATAAACTGGTTGCCAAGAGGGTGGAGTTACCCATCGAACCGAGGCATATGGTGATGGACACTACTGGCTCAAAGATCGGCTTTACAGATAGCCGTGATGGCGGCTTTGTGCTGTTTTCTGCCTATGCTGGGACAATTTTGTTTTCTTTGGAAGATTTTCCACCCACGACGGATGTTCTGTTTGACCCGAATGAGGTCGATATTTATTACAGTAATAGCAAGGCTGGCACAGTTGGACTCATCGATACTAATGTTCGCAAAACAACAGAGATTAGCCTAACGGAGGAAGGCGGCCAGCGGTTCTCATCGCCAAGCCGAAGCCTTGATGGCCGCTATGTGTACGTAGCAAACGAGACGTCTGGTGAAGTATACAGCCTCAATGCATTCTCTAAAGTGATATACCGATCCTTTCAGGTTGGTGAGGACCCAGCCCGGCCCTATACTACTCCAGAAGGAGTATTTTTATACATGATGGACAAAGCCACCGGGCGATTTCTTTCCGTTGAGCAAAATCGCTTTGAGCAATACGTAGATCAGATTATTGGTGAAGGCGTTGATCTGGTGACGGTGGGCCGTTTTGACCGGATGAATTTGCTCGCGAGTACTGAGAATTCAGATTTTTATATATACGACAATATTCAGAGATCTGTAGTCCGGTCTGGGGAATTCAACCACGTTCCACTGGACGCATTAGGGTCTGCAGACGGCCGCACTGCCTATGTTGCTTTCCAAGATGGAGCTGAGGTAGCCGTCATCGATCTGGAGAATCAAGAAATAAGATATATTCCAGCTGCGTATAGTGGTGCCGGCGCCTTTAGTATTGGACTCTCCAATAACGTTTGCCATTAAATCAAGGATAAATAACCAGAAATATGTGACCTGAGTTTTCCGTAAATTGACAAATACAATTTTACACAACGAAAATCTTAAATCTGTTTCAGTTGCATTTTTTTATGGCCCGCACCTTTTCATAAGTTCTCGTGACTTAACGAGGCGTATCGAGCTCGATGGTGGCAGAGATTGAGACAACTACCGTTTGCAGCCCTAGCTCTACGATAGGTTCTGCAATATCAGCCTCTATTGTCAGGGCCCGGCTTTGATAGGGCAGGGGTGATGGACGGTTTGGTTGCGTGTTGATATTCATAGTTACAACCCGATAACCAGTACGGCCCATCTCGCTGGTTATTAGTTCGGCCCGTTTTTGAAATTGTGTGATTGCTTCGGTTATAAGGCTTTCCTCAGCGGTACTGCGTGATGCCTTGGAAATTCCATAGGTCATCGATTCGATAGCTAGCTTTTGCTGTAAGACACCTAGCAATCTCGTTAATGTTTCCACATCATTACTTTGCAATCGAATTCCCTGCCGCCCGCGCCACCCTGTAAGACGATTGTTGCGGTCGTTAATAGGATAGGTGTTGTATTGTGTTGTTTGCATTTGTACCGAACGCTCTTCGTCAGTTATATCAAGTACCCACTGCATTGTGGTATTAATACGCTCTGCTACTTGACTTTGTTGGAGCGCTTCTTCTTGTGTGTAAAGAGAGGCAATCAACAAGTCATTTTCGATCTCTTTTTGAACATTAACGCTAAGGTTAATTCGATCATAAGTCAGGCTGGAGTCTTGTGCGCCAGCTTGGGGGTAAGCGCAAAAAATCAGTAGTCCCGCTAACAGTTGTCTCACACTCATTCTCCTCATGTATTTGTAATCAATGATTGGCCATACTAAATCCGAGTCTACTTAGAGCTCCCATTAAAGATTTTTCTTCCTCGGCACCGAGTGCATTTAAAGGTGGACGGGTTGTTTTCCACCCAGATGACCCATAACATTCAGCGACTACGGATTTCAATGCTGGAATCGGCGCGTAGTCCTCGAATATTCTCCGAACCGCAGTAATTTGTGCCTGGTATTGGTCAGCATTCGGTTTTTTCCAACGCTCAAAAACAGCACAAATATTTTTTGTGTTGACGTTGGCGGTTGCTGTGATGGACCCTGCGCCCCCATGTCGCAATGTGTCGAGAAGAAATATTTCTGAACCGCAAAATGTTGCGAGCGTCGGATATTCTCGAAGCACTGCTTTGGTGTGATTCCAGTCCCCCGAGCTGTCCTTGAGGCCTACCACAACATCAGGGTAGTGCTTGAGCAGCCTTCCAATCAGCGTGAGCGAGATCGGAACTTGGGCAACCGGGGGAATGTGGTAGAGATAGATTCGCAGACTTGAGTGGCCAACTCGCTGAATGATTTCCGAGTAGCTAGCAAAAAGCGCATCATCATGTACGGCCTTGTAGTAAAAAGGAGGTAACATCAGTACGCCTGCACAACCCTTGGAGACTGCGTGTTTAGTGAGCCGCACTGTTTCCGGTAGAGCGCAGGTACCGGTGCCAGGCATCAGCTTGGCTGGAGAAATATCACCTGCAATCAGTTCTTCTAGCAGGTTTATGCGTTCTTCCGCGACGAGCGAATTGCCTTCGCTTGTAGTACCAAAAACTGCGAGACCGGCTGCACCCTGCCGAAGAAGCCACTGACAGTGAGTGAGAAAGGCATCTGTATCGGGCTCAAGATTTTTTTTAAATGGCGTCAGGGCTGGAACCAGAACACCGCGGAAAGTTGACTGAGCCATAATGTTTCCTGTGTTTTTAGATTCCTAGAGTGAGGCAAGCCTTAATCAGCAAGGAATTTTTGTATTGGATTCGATTCACTCATAAATCTAGATAGTATTCTTATTGATGTCCTAGAAAGCTTATCATGATCTCCGCCCAGTCCTGTTCATTGCCATCATAAACGTAAGACCATCCACCTAATTCTTCGGCATCTGGCCCAAAAAAATGCCCACTGATCTCCCCTGTCCCATAATTGGCAGTATCGGTATTCCAGGTTGCGGTTCCTTGGAATTCGTTGGATGAGATCGTAGCGACTAATTTAATAGTGCCCGCAGATATGCCGCTTACCTGGTTCCAGGTACTGCTCCCAGCCTTTCTGTCTGGAAACACGTAATCTAGAGTGATATCACCGCTAAGGGTTCCCTGCCCAAAATTCACGGTAATTGTTGCATCACCCTCATAGGCTGGCCAGTGTGGAATACTGGATTCTGTCTCCAGCAAATTAGGGTGCCAAAGACCGAGGGCCTTTGTCGTATAGGTTGCCGTGCCACTCGTAGGCATATCGCTCGTCTGCGTAAAATCTCCGAACGCGCCGGCCAGAACGTCCTTATCCTGAATGTTGTCAACGCAGGTACTATCAGATACATCACATATGTCAAAACCAGAGGAAAGATCGTCACCATAATCAAGATCAGCTACAAAAATATTTACGTAATTCAAGCCAAGAAAGTCGTCGCTTATATCTGAATAAAAACTGAATAATCTATAATTCCACTCATAGCTGGATGACGTGTCATCAGGCGGAGATAGCCCCCAGTCTGACTCCCAGTAGAGATATCCATCTAGGTCATTTCCGACGTCTAAATAGATTACATCAGCTAGGGAAACTTGCTCGAAACTCATACTCACATCTAGATTGGTTGATCCATTGGTTGGTGTAAAAGAGTATGTGCGACTAAATTTTGTGGTTTTTGTTCCATCAGCACTTATTGATAGCTCGGTAGTCGGATCTCCAGTCGAAACCCACATGGCACCCGTTTCCTGGTAAGTCCGGTAACTCATTACGCCTGCATCCGTGTCAAAAGAACCGCCCAGTTGTTCTACATCTAGGTTTTTATTGTATGAGATGGGAGTAGGAGTAGAAGTAGGAGTAGGAGTAGGAGTAGGAGTAGGGGTTGGTGAAGGATTACCCCCTCCGCCTCCGCCTCCACAGGCAACCAGCAAAGAGCTCAGGAAGCCTGATAAAAAGATAATGCTAACCGTGCGCATTCGATAGCCCACTAAAAAATATAATTAAAAGACAGGGAAACGAGATTACTTCCAAAATCAAAACGGTCAATGTTTGAGTCATTGTCGAGGTATTCGTAGCGGGCCCTTAGAAAAATATTATCCGAGATTGTACGTATGAGTTCCGTTTCAAAATAAATTCGTTTGCTTTCTCTCTCTAAAGCAGTAGAAAATCGGTCGGTTGCATTAAGCAAAAATACATCACGTCCTATGTTATAAGATTGGCGTAAAATCAACGCATAACGAGTTGCCCACAAGTTATTAATGCTCCATTCTAGCTGGCCACCTAGCTCATGAACATCGCCTGAATAGCTAGTGTATATATCAAAGATCGTATAAGCGGTATTAATATCAATAGATTTCCAGTCTTCTTTATCCTCGTAAAGATAGGTGTAATCTATTTGCCAATAGGGATTACTTCCGCCTCGGATTTCGACCATGAGCTCGGAAGATTTTCCCGCATATCGATCAAATAGTGGGTTATCACTATCAATGTCACTGTATTGTGCACTCAAGCTGACGATGTATTTTCCAGCTAGAAGTATTTCGTCTTTAAGCTGCAGATCCACTTGATTCAGGTAATCTTCGCCAGCCAGCCAAATTTGATTTGCCGAAAGGGTTAGCCCCCACTGTTGCGCACCAAACCAGCGTTGCTGCCCTATATATACATTTATGGCGGAGATATCGTAGTCGTTAAAATTGGAATATTTTTGTTGAAACACTGATCCACCAAAATTGGTGTCTGCTATCTCCGTGCTTCTAATGTTCAGATTACCTGCAAAAATATATTCAAGGGCACTATCATGCTCATCCAGCCCGACTAAATTGTCCGGGTCAACGATGCCGTCTTGTTGGCTTACGCCGAGTTCCAGATACCCATAGTTACTGGATGTTTCCAGAAATTCGTTGGAAGCCAGTTCCTGGTACAGTCCTTCTAGGTCGATTTGCGACAGAGCATCACTTGCAAGCTCACTGGCTTCGAGGTCAATGGTTTGGTTGGCTACTCGGTTGAGCCTATCTATTACGATATCCGTTTCACCCCGCCCGTATGCGATCATGGCAAGGTAGTAGGTAGAAATTTGTTCGTATTCAGTAACAAGAAGCGTCTCGAAGTAGGGTGAAGCCTCATCATGGTTATCCAATACAAAATTGATGAGGCCCAAGGCATAAGTGATTTCGATATCGTTGGGGTGTTCCGTGGCTAGCTGTTCAAATTGTATTTTTGCATTTTCATAAGCACCCTTCTCAAAATTTTCAGAAGCCTCTTCGAAAGTTACGGCATGTACCTGCATTTGTAGCAAACAGAAAACAAAAGCGAGATGCAGTGCTTGATTTAATAGCTTCCAAATACCCATGATGCCTGAGTCCATTCTTCGGAGATTTATACCCATAAGATGTGTTTAGAAGTGAAAAAGTTGCATTTTCTGCCGCACAAAGAACGCCCTTAATTTGGGGAGTGTTTATCGTGTTTCGTTCAGCGTGCAAAAAAAAACACGCGCGCCCAAGGAGCGCGCGTGCATCTTGTAGGAGGGATATCTCCTATGACTTTTTAGTAGCGCGACGTTGTCTGACGTTACGGCGGTTTTTTCCTTGGCCTTTCACAGATCTGCGGGCCTCACGTGCTCTGTCTTTGGCCTCAGATTTTAATGCGGCGCTTAAAGCTTCATTAGCCTTTAAGATTTCACCCACAACTTGCTTCTGACTTTTTTGCAAGCCGGCCAATTGTTTTCTCAAATCCTGAGTATCTGCCTTGCTAGCCCCACCTTTTCGGGCGGCTCTAAGCTCCGCTATGACGCCCCCGATTGTCGCTTTGTTTGCTTCCAATGACGCCTGCTGGTCAGCAGTAGCCGCGGCCGCAATCCGGCTTCCAACATCTTTTCTTACTGCGGCCCTCTTTTTGGCAGCGGCTACTCTTGCGGCTTTAACCTCAGTTTGTAAGGCGGCCTTGAGATCGTCGCTGCCAGAGATCGTTTTTCTGACAAACTTGTCTCTTTCGCGTTGTTTTGAGCGGAGATCCTTTAGGGCGGCCTTAGTGGCTTCTTTGTCACCCGCCTTTTTGTAGGCCCCGACCGTGTCTCTAGCTGTGTTGATTGCATCTTGCGATGCTTTTAACCGTGCTACGGTTCCTGCATCCGCATTATTTATTACTATGCGAACCGGATTTACGCCGGCTTTCGGCAGGGATAGCCGTGCCTGTGCCTCACCAGTAGCTGAAATTGCAAAAAAGGCAGCTATTAGCCCAAAAAGCGTTGATTTCATGAGATACCCCCAAATTCGTCTTTGTACTTGATCTTTAAGAGACTTCAGCAACCGAAAAGGTTGCATCTACCCCCCCCGCGGCCCTTCAGGGGATCACGATTCCCCCTAACGCCCCACGTAGTTGGGCTAAACGATAACTTAAAGCTAGGGGGCTTTCAATTGCCAATACTCATCATTGACCCTTTGATATGTCTGAAAGCCTTTGTTTTAAGAAGGAAATTTTATCAGATGTTAGGTTTTGTGTTCTTTCTAAGGAGCTTGGATGATGACAGAATCGCAGTGGATAGCGCCAAATTTGGGTCTTTCGTCTTCCTTTGGGCCCCATAACCCTATGTATATTGGGAGGTTCCAGACAAAATGCTTGGTCATCTGTATGCTCAAAATCAGATTTTTTGTCCTTTGTTGGTGTGACCCCGGAGGGGCCAAATCAGGCAATTTTTCCGAGTGGCTTGGTAAGGGAAACTAGCGCTGGCACAATGATCCGTCGGATGAATTTCAAGCTGTTTACCTTTGTCTTTTGGAGATTAGGGTCAAAAGATAGCTACATCAAAATATTTTGGAGATCTGCAGTGAAAAAAACGCTATTAACAATCCGTGCTTTCAAGTGTGCGATGGGATGGACCAATTTTGTTGGGTAATTTAGCCATCGGTATGAATCGATGAGTTTGTTAACGCAGGGTAACGCGAGAAGTTTATATACCTGGGTCCTGTATTTACTTTTTTTCCTCTCCGGGGCTACTGGGCTGATTTACGAGATCATGTGGAACCGAAAATTGACCCTGATTTTCGGCTCTACTATTTATTCTGTGACAACGATCCTGACGGTTTTCTTCGCTGGGCTGGCTTTAGGGGCCTATCTGATCGGTCGACGGGTTGATCACATTAGGAGTCCCTTATACCTCTATATTGGATTGGAGTTCGCTATTGGATTGTTTGGTTTTGCGAGCCCTCTGTTATTTGGCGCAATCGATTGGTCGCATAGTCTTCTGTATCCATTTTTAGGAGACACCCCAGTTCGGTTGACCGCCCTCCGATTTGCCCTCTCATTTATCGCTTTACTGATTCCGACAACTTTGTTGGGCGCAACACTGCCGGTACTGGTGAAGCTGGTTGCCAAGAACGATGCAGGTGTAGCAGAAAGCGCCGGACGTTTGTATGCGGTGAATTCTCTTGGGGCTGCTTTGGGTACACTACTGGCAGCGACTAGTCTTATCCCACTTCTTGGCGTCAATGGCAGTCTTTACCTAGCAGGCTTTATAAATATCGCCATCGCAGCATTTGCTTGGCTGGTGTTTAAAAAAGAAGCCCGTGAGAAAGCGGTGCAACAACCTGCAGCACGATATTTCCATAACGGTGTTCAGAAATACATTCTTACTCTGTTTGGTGTTGCAGGCTTTATATCAATGGCCTATCAAGTTGCTTGGTTTAGGCTACTTATCCAGATCACGGGTACCTCTGTTTACACATTTGGGTTGATGTTGAGTATTTTTATTGCGGGGGTAGGTCTAGGTAGCGCAGCCTCAACACGTTTGCTCCCAAAGATTCGTTCAGCGGTTGGTATGCTCGTACTGGTAGAAATCTTAGCCTCCGCTTATTCGTTATTGAGTGTTAGTTACTTTGATAGTCTTCCAGCTTTTTATGTGAGTTTGTCTCTTGGTTTGGCTGGGTTTTCTTCAGAGGTTTTTAGCCCGTTTTTTCTGGAATTACTGAGCAAGGCTTTTACCGCCACAATCGTTTTTCTCATCCCTACTTTAATGTTTGGCGCTGCATTTCCATTGGTGGCCACTGTTTTTGCTCAGCGTTCAGCAGACTCTGGTCGGGATGTGGGTGTCGTTTACGCTGTGAACACTGTGGGTGGGGTGTTGGGTTCATTCCTCGGGGGGTTTGTTTTTCTACCCATGTTGGGAACGCAAGTGACCATTGCAGCCATGGGTGTGGCTGGAGTTTTACTTGCGGTCGCGATCGCAATGCCCCTCGCGGAGAGGGGGATGCGGATTGCAGCGCCAGTTGGTGGTGTAGTTCTCGTCGTTCTATCCATGTTGATCTATTCTCCTTGGAACCCCCTATTAATTGATGCTGGGCCGTATTGGCTGCGTTATCCAAATGCGGCATCCATGATAGAGAGTCAGATGAGTAAGCACTTGCACTATTACCGCGAGGGGGTGAACGTGAATGTTTCTGTTACAGGAAGCCTCACAGAGCCAGACACGATCACTATCAATGGAAAGCCTATGGCCTCAACCTTGTTAACTGATGTTGCTAATCAGTATTTGCTTGGGCACCTTCCCATGTTATTACACCCAAATCCGCAGGACTCAATGGTAATCGGTCTCGGTGCGGGCATGACTTTCGGCGCTCTACTAAGGCACGGTGGACCTACTGATGTCATCGAAATCTCACCGGAGGTTGTTGAGGGCGCACGGCAGTTTGCAAGATATAACCGCTCAGCGCTGGATCAGCCAAATGCTAATATTATTTTTGACGATGGGCGGAATTACTTGATTACGACTACGAAAAAATACGACGTAATCACCGAGGATCCACTTGACCCTTTCTTCATGGGATCGGGATATTTATATGACATTGAGCATTTTGAAAATGCTCGTCATGCCCTGAAGCCGGGCGGCATCATGTGCCAGTATCTTCCCTTGTATCAGCTTGGCCTGGAGGAATCACGCATCATTGTAAAAACATTTAACCAGGTTTTTTCACACGTGACCGCATGGTTTGCTTTCAATGACATTTTGCTTATAGGTTCAGAAGAGCCGATTGCAGTTAATTATGAGTTGATCAGGGAGCGTATCAGTCGTCCGGACATTGCACGGGATTTGAGTGAGATCGGGATCGACAATGAATTTGATTTTCTAGCCAACTATATGTTTGACGAGACACTAATACCGGAAATCGGAAGTGATTTGCCCCTCAATACTGATGATTATCCGATCATCGAGTTTCTCGCTCCGCGTTCTATTCTTCGCAATACCGAGAACGAGAATTTAATCTATTACCTAGATCGACGTATCTTGGAAGCACCTGACCTTATTGACACGAGTGATCTATCGTCGGAAAGGGCTGCTGATATAGAAAAACGGTTTGATCAATACTTTGAGGCCAGGGCCCATATCATGAAAGCGCATTTGGGTACCCTTGGAGCAAATTATCCCTGGTTGGTTGAAGCAAGAACTGCCGCACAAGTAGCCGCTCCCCATCCTATAGCCAGTCACTATCTTGCTGAAATACACAGGTTGGCAGGACGACTCGCGCTCGAACAAGAGCAATACGAACTAGCACTTGAGGAGTACCAGCGGTCTCTTACCCTGTTGCCTGATGACCTTGAAGCATTAAATACCGCGGGCCTTCTGTTGTGGGAAGATGGGCAGAGACAGGAGGCATTCAGCTTGTTCAAGTATTCTTTCGAAATTGATGGCGATCAAATTTATCCGTTGCCTTTTTTGGCAGAAGATTCAATTGATCGAGGGCAACTAGCAGAGGCTGCAGCCTATATAGATACGTGTTTTTCTCTGGATCCAAACTATGCCCCCTGTTCCGAAATAAGAGATGCCGTACAACAAGCCTTAGGGGTTAATTGAGCCACATTTAATTCTTTCAGTGTCTTCGTACACCAGCCTGCTGGACTTATAGCCCAAACTGACCATCTACTTGAGAAATCGAGAATTATTCTTATTTGAGAGTAATTCTCGATTGGGGTAGCATGCGATCCTATTCTAGTTGTGTTTCCGTAACCAATTGTTCGTGAGGCGTTTTTGGCCAGTATGAATTTGTCGGACCTTAAACCTAATGACAAGGCTGTGATCCAGTCAATTGCAACGGACGCGCCGGGCATTGAACGCCTAATGATGATGGGACTCGTAGAGGGCACTGAGATTATTTTCGTAAGAGCCTCGCTAGGTGGCGATCCATTGGAGTTTCAGGTCTACGGAACTGCGCTTTCCCTGAGAAAGGAGCAGGCACAACAATTTAAAATTGAGCCTATCCCTATCAATGGCTAGTTCTAGTGAAGTTTATGTCTCTGCTGAGAATTTGATGGTTAACCGCCGGGCAGAACGAGTTATTGCTGTAGTTGGTAATCCGAATACGGGTAAAAGCACAGTTTTCAACCGCCTGACCGGAATGCGTCAGAAGGTAGCAAACTATCCTGGTGTGACGGTAGAAAAGAGAGTGGGCAGGGCCACAATTGGAGATTCGGCATTTGATCTGGTTGACCTACCAGGTATATATGGATTGAGCCCCCATTCCACTGACGAGCGTATTGCGGTGGATGTGCTGTTGGGCCGAATATTGGGTACACCTGAGCCCGAGGGGATTTTGGTGGTTGTGGACGCAACCCGACTCTATCAAGGGCTTTACCTCGTTCAGCAGCTATCAGAAATGGGGCGCCCCATGATTATGGCACTGACCATGACTGACATGGCTCATCTTGAAGGGATGCGTATCGATATAGAGGGCCTCAGCAAGAGGCTTGGTGGCATTCCAATTTTTCCTGTAGTTGCTACTAGGGGTTCTGGTTTTTCAGAGTTAAAAACTGCGATCAGCGAAATGTTTGAGGCAGTATCGTCCGAGCCCCCTGTCTTTTGGCCTGACCTCCGTCATGCAGCTGAGGAGTTGCAAAAAAAAATTGGTGAGTCCGCTGCAGCCTTCCAAGTGGTAGAACTCGAGCGCGCGATAATAGATGGAGATCCTGAGGTCGTTGAGTCGTTGCAAGTGGAAGCAGGCGATTTCAGCCTCGACTGTTTGTTGGCAGTGAGACATGACCTCTGCGGTGATGCCCCACCATTAGCTGCTGAGGCTCGCTACAGGTATACCTGGATTCGTGAAAAACTGAGTGATTTGCAAAGGCAGGTTTCCCCATTGCCACGGCTAGGGCGTGCAGTGATCAACTGGTTCAATCAGCCGTGGCCTTCGACGCTCTCATTTATTTTTTCAATGGGGGTAGTATTTCAGGCTGTCTTTGCCTGGGCTGCGCCGCTTATGGATATGATTGATGGCGCCACGAGTTCACTAGGCAATTGGATCGGCGGCGCGTTGCCGCCGGGCATTCTATCGAGTTTCCTTGTAGATGGTATCGTTGCCGGTGTCGGTAGCGTAGTTATTTTTCTCCCACAGATCCTCATACTATTTTTATTCATCATCCTGATGGAGGATACGGGATATCTGGCCCGGGCTGCCTTTCTGGTGGATCGTGCTATGAGGTCCTTTGGCCTTTCAGGTCAGTCCGTGGTCCCATTGCTATCAAGTTTTGCTTGTGCCGTGCCAGCGATCATGGCAACCCGGGTGATCCCAGATCGGCGTGATCGGATTGCCACGATTCTTGCAGCTCCCTTTATGACCTGTTCGGCTAGATTGCCTGTCTATGCTTTGCTAATTGCGGCATTTGTCCCGAGCACGAGTTTTGGCCTGCTGAATCTTCAGGGATTAGTTCTGTTTGGTCTTTACCTCCTTGGAGTCGTTGGCGGTGTTGGCACAGCGCTGCTTTTGAAAAGGTCTGTGCTGCGAGGAAGTAATCCTATTTTCATGCTTGCCCTGCCGGAATTCCGTTTTCCAGACCTAAGATCCGTTATATTGAAATTGCTTGACCGAGCCCGGATTTTTCTGCGACGCGCAGGAACCATTATTTTTGCCGTAGCTGTCGTGGTCTGGGCGCTCGCCTATTTTCCTCGCTCGGCTTCTATCGAAGACGGGAGAATCGCGGCACGCAGTGAGGCAGCGTTCTCTTTGTCCGGCCAAGCACTTCAGGCAGAGCTAGACCGCGTTGACAATGAAGCTGCAGCTGAGCATCTAGCTCAGAGCTTGCTGGGACGTGCCGGTCAGGCAATAGAGCCAGTTTTCGCCCCACTCGGTTGGGACTGGAAAGTATCAGCTGCTGTGATAGCGGGGTTTCCCGCGCGTGAAGTTGTGGTAGCTGTTCTCGGAACTATCTACGCGGTGGGAGGGCAGGCAGAAGAGGCAAGTCTAGCGGAGCGTTTGCAGTCTGTTACCTGGCCCGACGGGCGCCCTGTTTATTCGTTGCCGATGGTGCTGGGCCTACTTGTATTTTATGCCTGGTGTCTTCAGTGTGCGGCAACGCTCGCAGTGATCGGCAGAGAAACCAACAGTTGGCGTTGGCCGGTTATTGCGTGGACCTATATGACTGTTTTAGGCTATGTCGGTGCGCTTACTGTCTATCAAATAGGTGCTGCATAGCCCAAACCCCTCCTAATCCAAGGCTCTGAAGTATATCCGCCAAATTTGTTTAGAGCAGCAAGAAGTCAACCCTGATTTCTTGTGTCGAGACAGGCTTTTTAGTCAGTCGCGAAACAATACAGTAAGCCATCCCCACCGGTCGCCCGAAGGTCTGCCTGGGAGCAGCTTCGGGATTGATGTGCAGCGTTCCAGGAAGTGTTCCCGCCACCTTGACGATCAAAGTGACCAACCATAGCGCTGCCCTCACCGCTGCTTGTCCAGTTATTGCAGGTATGATCTTCGGCGTCAGGGAAGAATGCCGTGCCGTCTTCCATTGTACCGGTGAGAATATCATGCCGGTTTGTTGAGTCTCCTCGGCCAAGTACACGATTACCGTTCTCATCGAGCGCAGTGCCTCTGACAATATTGGCGTTCAAGTGCAGATCATCGATGCCTTTAGCGATCATTTCACCCGCTGCATTATGCCAAGGCCCGTTGCCAATTCGGCTGCGTGCGTCAATTCCTCGAGCCCCTTCCGGTTCCGTGCCAAGATATGCGGCCCAGTTTTTGCCTCCAGCTCCGGCGGCCTCTGCTAAGTTTTGACAGTGAGAATCGGCACCCTCAAGGCCGCCAAGGTCACCGCCATTACCAGGGCCTTCACTCGTGATAAAGAAACTCATGTCTTGTGCGGGCATCGGTTCGGCGGAAGGTTCGGTATTAGGTGTCTGCTGGTCGCACGCGACTAAGGTCAGTGCTGCGAGTGGCAGAAGTGCTACGAAAAATTTTTGATAAAGTGTTTTAAGCATCGTTTTCCCAGATTTTTTTAAGCCATTTGTTGTTTGATTCACTTTGTTCATTATAGCGAAGCACTTGCTATCTCAACCAGTATATCTACGCGTCACATTCTTTATAGGCTCTCAATTGTGAGTGAGCTGCGCTAATGACCCTACGTTTTTTTTGCCGTTTTGCTCATGTAACTTTGAAACAACATCCGAATTGGAGAGCTAGCAATACTGCTGAAGGCCAAAACAAAGAATATGACTGCCACTGGCCGGGATAGAAAGCCCGCCCAAGATTGATCAAAAATTATCATAGATTGTGCTAAAGATGTTTCAATGAGACCGCCAAGTACCAGCCCCATTATGATGGGGGCGGGACCAAATCCATGGTATTTAAGGACAAACCCCAATAAGCCGGCAATAAGCATTACCCACACATCTACCATTGATTGTTCGAGTCCATAAGCACCTACAAAACAAAGGGCAAATACCGTAGGCCATAGAATTGTCGCTGGGACCAAGCTAATTCTTGAAAAGATTTTAGCTCCCGCCAGGCCGATCAAAAGGAAAAGTACGTTGGCAATCAGCATCGCAAAGAAAATGCTATAGATCAATCCCGGTTGTTCCTCAAAAAGATAGGGCCCTGGGCGCAGGCCGTGCACTTGAAGTCCGGCCAAGATCACTGCTGCAGTAGCACTTCCGGGGATCCCAAGCGCTAGGGTAGGGACCATAGCCCCGCCCGTCGCGGCATTATTAGCAGCTTCCGGTCCAGCTACTCCCTCAATGGTGCCTTTTCCAAATTTCTCGGGCACCTTCGACCATCGTTTTGCCTCGTTGTAGCCGATCATAGCCGCGATGGTGCCTCCTTCCGCTGGCAGCACGCCAATCAAAGTACCAATGCCGCTGGATCGAGCAATTGTTCCACGTACACGTCTAAAATCTTCTCGAGTCGGCAATTTTAAAGAGGCAAAGGTAATGCGGTGTGTTTTCTTCCCTAGTTGTGCGGCCTGTGAAAGTAATTCTGTCACTGCGAACAGACCGATCAAGACTGGAATGAAATGAATGCCGCTATAGAGTTCTGCAACCCCGAAAGTAAATCGTTCTACGCCTGTTGTTAAATCCACTCCGATTGTTGCGATCGTGAGCCCCAGACAGCCTCCGATGAGGTTTTTTATTGGCGCCTCTCCGCTAATGGAAGCCAGCATAGATAGACCGAACACAGCGAGAGCAAAATACTCTGGGGGTCCGAAGCTATAGGCAACGCGCGCGAGTACTGGTGCAGTAAAAAGCAGTACAAATACGCTGAAAATTCCTCCACAGACTGAAGCTACTGCAGCCATACCCAATGCGCGCCCCGCCTCTCCCTTTACCGCCATGGGGTAACCATCAAAGGCAGTAGCTACTGCCGGTGGGGCACCAGGAGCGTTGATAAGGATAGCGGTAATGGATCCGCCAAAAGTTCCTGCACAGTACAAAGCTGAGAGCAAGGCAATAGCAGGAATAGGATCAAGATAAATAGAGAATGGTAAAAGTAATGCGATTGCCATGGAAGATGACAGGCCAGGTAATGCACCTACGAGTACACCTGCTAGTGTTCCAAGTCCGATTAATCCTAGGACAAACGGATCAGCCAACGATGAGACAGCAAAATCGAAACCTGCAGGCAACATTGCGATCAGGAGAAAGCGCCTGCAATGAGACCGTGGGGAAATTGCACACCGAGAATTATCGTGAAGATCAGATAGATACTAGTAGGCAAGGAAAATGCCAGAAGTGCAATAAAATGGAGCCGCCGTTCTTTCCAGCACAAAGGCAGAACAACTGACACGAGAAATAGTACTGGGAAAATTCCCGCAACCTCAGTTACTGCAACCGCAACCGTGATCACCAACGCTGTAACGAGAACAGTCGGCGGTATTTTAGTGCCTGGTTTTTTTTCAGAGCGTAACCCGCTCAAGATCAAAACAACGCTGAGTCCTGCAATAATCATCAAAACCAGTCGCGGGAAGAAGGTTGGCGGTATATTTTGGGAAAGAATTGTTGGTACTTCAGTGAATCCTGCAGTGAGCCAGAGAGCAGTACCACAGAAGATGAGTAGAACGATTCCGGTGAGAGTATCTGAGTGTGGTTTCACTATTGAATAATTCCAAGATCGACCATGGCTTGGCGTGCTTCCCGATAAAGTTGATTAATTTGGGCGTTCCAAGCTTTTTGTCCCGCGATCGCATTGCCGTTTAAGCCCGCACCCCGTAGATAGTTCTGGTAGCTTGGATGATGCATCCCTTGAAGCATACCTTGCTCGAGTATTTGGATTCGGTTTTCCGGCGTTCCTCTGAGGACTGCATACCCGCGGACCGTGGAATAAACGATGTCATAACCTAATTCCACCGTGGTTGGCACATGATCAATAACTGCAAGCCGTTCATCTGCCATAACTGCTAAGGCACGGAAGTCACCTCGTCTGATTTGATCGAGTGCCTCGGTGAGATTCAAACCAGCGGCTTCAATACTGCCGCCCATTAAATTAGTGACAATTTCTCCGCCCCCGGAAAACGGCACGACTGCAACTTTTGTGTTTGCCGCTTTAGCTAAAGTAGCCGCAGAAATATGATCTCCTCCACCAATTTGCGTGGTGCCCCATTTGATTGGCCGATGTCGACCCATTTCAAATAATTCCTCGAGCGTTGAAGCAGTACTATCCGCGCGTACCATAACAACACTAGGATCATCTGTTGCCCTGGCTACACCCACAAGATCTTCGATGCGCAATGGGCCTTGGTTTCTTGCGATAGCAAAGAGATGCGATGGTGTGATGGCGAGGACTGTATAGCCATCCCGAGGTTGATTGTTTATATAATTCATAGCAACAATGCCCCCGGCCCCCGCTCTTGGTAGCACTGCCATATCAATATTCAGTGCAAGTTTGGTGCCAGCCATAACGGAGCGAGCCGTTGCATCGGTACCCCCCCCTGGCGAAGTATGGGTCACAATATTGATGGGCCTAGACGGATAGTCATCTTGGGCAAGACAGGCACCAGAAGCTAGAAGTACGAGGATACTGGATGCATTCAGGTAGCCTAGAAATAACCGCTTTTTAATGGGCGTTAAAGGCATATCTACTAGAGTAGCGGGAAACTCTCGCGCTGGACAATTTTTGTGAGTGAAGAGGCCCAAGGAAAGGGCGGGACGGCTACCCTTTTTCTGAATTGTAATGAGAGAATTATTGATGAACTGATTTACTAGAGAACTAATGTTTTTTCGTCCGTTTATCGGACCTACCAATTTCTACCTGTATAAATTTCCCTTTTACCCCTTGCATGGATTGTAATTCCAGGGATTGGGTGATGATCGGTGTTTGGCTAGTAACGCTGTCCCACTATACTGGGGGTGGTAACACTTTGGATGAGGGTCTAATGTTATGTTTGTGCGAGGCCTTTTTTATTGTTTGCTATCGAGCTTTGGTCTCATGCCCACTTTGGGCTACGGTCATCACTCGTTTGCGGCAGAGTTCATCCGAGAAGTTGTAACTATCGAAGGAGTGGTTACAGAGGTCTGGTTTAGAAATCCCCACATTCGGTATTACGTCGAAGTTCAGACCCAATCAGGGAATACTGAGATCTGGGATACTCGGGGAGGAAGTGCTACAAATTACCAGAGACGCGGTAGTTGGACCCGGGATAGTATCAAAGTTGGCGACAGAGTTGTCATGACCGGCAACCGGGGTAGAGATGGCAGGAAATTGCTCGACATTAGGACGGTGCTATTGGGCGATGGTACGGTTTTACCTCCGGGTGCTATGTTGGATTATCGACATACCGATTAGCGGAACAGAAAGATGCTTAAAAAGTTTTATCCGTTAATAGCTTGTGTTGGGGTCCCGTTTGGTTTTGTTTATGCTCAGGAATCAAAGGAAGCCGGTTTTTCTGGTAATTGGATGCTGGAACTTGCTGTGCCGCCAGCTGATGTTGCGGGTCTTTTGACGTTGCAGCATCTGGGCTCAGAGTGGGTGGGGCATGTTGAGGGCGGTCCTGTAGTAGTCAATGTTGGGGGTGACCAGATCGAGCTCATCATAGACAGTCGTGATATCGCTGGATTTATCTTTGAGCGTCGGCTACTTGGGAGGCTGACTGGGAATGTGATGAGCGGCACTCTGAGCATCATTGGTCAGCCCGATTCAGGCGAGTCTGGCTCATTTTGGACTGCTCGTCGTGCCAGTGAAAACGAGGAAATCATCGGAGAGCCTCGCTTTGCCGATTTGTCTGGTACCTGGATACCTGCAGCAGGTATGGATTTTCGTAAGTACTCCATGGATTTGACCCCCGAGGCAAAAATTTGGCATCAGGATTATCTCCTGCATTTAGATCAACCGAATGTTCGCTGTGTTTCACCTGGAATTGTAGCGATGATTGCATGGTCAGCTTATCCTTCTGAATGGCTGATTAATGAAGGTCGCATAACGATCATTTACGAGGTGGGGAGCGAAGTACGCCGAGTCTATCTGGATGGGCGTGAACCACCCGAATATTTTCCGCACTCACCCATGGGATTTTCCACAGGGTACTGGGAGGGCGGGACATTCGTAATTGAGACAACCTTGTTGTCTCGAAATGTCAGGGATTTTCTTGGTGAGCCCGTGTCTGAGAATGCCAAGTTTGTGGAGCGCTACCAGTTGAATGAAGACGGTACGATACTGACTGCCGTGATGACGCTACATGATCCGGAGAACTATTTAAGGCCACCGATTCGCCGCCGGCAATGGCATCGTGACGCTGATGCTGTTCTTTTTCCCTATGAATGTGATCCGGATTCATTTTTTCGTCAGCTGTACGACGAAGGGAAAATGCAAGAATACATTGATCGTGCTGATCGTAGGTTATAGGGAGAAATTAACATGGAAGAAGTCATAAGTAGAACTACTAGTGTAATGATCGTTTTGCTTGCGCTTGTGTGCTCATCTCCGGTGGTACTTGCACACCATTCGGCAGTGGCTTTTGATCCAAATTCATCCCTTCAAGTAACGGGAGAAGTCACTCAGTTCATTTGGCGCAGTCCGCACCTCAGCATCAATATGAATGTAAAAAACGATGATGGTACTAATGTCTTGTGGAAAATTGAGGGACAAAGCATTGCAACAATGGTTGCAGCGGGATTTGACCGAAACGTCGTATCTGAAGGTGATGAAATTACTGCTCGAGTTCACCCTATGCGAAACGGTGAGCCTGGCGGGCTGCTGCAGGGACTGATTTCTGCGGATGGAGTGGCTTATTCTATGGATGGGCCGGAGACTCCGGAACAACAACGACAGGTGATTCCCTCCTTGACGGCCTATGTTCCACCGCCGCCGGGAGAAACGTGGCAAGAGCGGGAGAGGAAAACGCGTCCCAACAGATTGCCTATCATTTCTGATGGCCTTGGAACTGGCGATTCTACCAGCACAGGGCGGGTATCCGGAGCACTGGATCCCAGCAACTTACAAAAAGAGCGACAAAATCCACCCTTCGATCTGACCGGCGTGTGGCAGTATCGAGGGGAGGATCAATGGAGAGAAAATTATGGCTCCTACGAATTTAAGCCGGAGCCTCGATTTACGACTAAAGGCCAAGCGTTCTATGATGCCTACCAGGAGGCGGCGGTAAAAGGGGACCGCTTTCAGGATCCCACGGCCTTCTGTTATCCGGCTGGAATGCCCAGAATGATGACACGCTATGGGTCCTTGATGATGCTTCAGTATCCTACCGCAATTTTTATGGTTTCTAGACTGAACAACGAGTACCGGGTCATCTACCTCGATGAACGCCCCCGCGTGCCTGATAATTATCTTGACCGTAATTGGGGAGGTGAATCCTTGGCTCACTGGGAAGGGGATGCATTGGTTGTGGAAACTGAAGGATTTACGGATGAGAATCATATGATGCAGGCAGGCGTGGTCACGGGTAGTCAACTGAAAATTATTGAGCGCATACAAATGCTCAATGACGGAAATACCCTGATGACTGAATATACATTCGTCGACCCAGAGCACTGGGTAGGGGAATGGAGGCACACAAAGTTCAGGGATCGGGTCTTGAGATCTGACGTGAAAGAAGCCAACTGCCTATACCAAGATAATTTGGCATTGCCTGGATTGGGGAATTAGAAGGTTTAAAGCGACTAAATACATGAATGTAAAAATACAGCCTTTTTTGTTTATTGCAGTCTTTTGGACTAGCGTTTGTTTTTCTCAGACATTCGATAGTCATGGGGCCTCCGAGGTTCTGCCGGTTGAGCCAGAGTCAGATTGGGTGTTCATCGGCTCCAGTCTAGTAGACGTTGTGGATAACAAGTTTCTCGGCGTAGTTGGGGTCTCAAGCGGAGGAATGGGATCGTCCTTTACGTTTTCTGCCGACAACCGTTTCATGTTTACAGCGGAGAGCTTTTACTCACGAGGCAATCGAGGCCAGCGTACGGACACGGTGACCGTCTTTGATACGAGTACGCTTGCACCAGTAGATGAGATTATCGTTCTTCCAAAGAGAGCTCTCATGGGAAGTATCGATGGCGCGACGGCTCTATCCGACGAGAATCGTTTTCTTGCAGTTTTCAACTTGACGCCTGCGACGTCCCTGAGTGTCGTTGATATTGAAAGAAGAGAGTTCGTTGGAGAGATTTCCACGCCCGGGTGCAGTTTGGTCTATCCGGCAGGCGAGCGTCGTTACTTGATGTTGTGTGTGGATGGTAGCGTGCTTTCAGTAACACTGGATACGGATGGTAGCGAACTATCGAAAACGCGCACAGCTGGGTATTTTGATCCGGAGGGCGATCCGATTACGGAAGCAGGTGTGCGTTATGGTGACCAATGGTTGTTTGTGTCCTTCGGTGGAATGGTTCATCCATTGGACGTATCAGGCGCTGCACTGCAGTTCGAGGATAGTTGGTCGCTTTTGACTGATGAGGATCGAGACGAGAATTGGCGTATTGCGGGGAAACAACATCTAGCTATCCATCAGGCGACCAGTCGACTCTATTCATTGGTTCGCCAGAGTGAGGAGCCATTAGATGATCCTGGTGACATGGATGGCACTGAAATCTGGGTTTATGATCTCGAATCCCGGCAGCGTGTCCAACGACTGGAGGCTGTGCCTGAACGAGAGAATGGGGAGGTTCGTGCCGCTGCTGGCATTGGCTCAACAAGTGGCGATGGAGCCTCGGGCATACTTGTCACCCAAGGTGATGATGCGGTACTTGTCACGGTAGGAGGTGGAGTTTCCGTTCGTCACGCGATTACGGGTGTGTACATTTATGAGAGGCTAGAAAATGTACCAGGGAGCGGTCGGTTGACCCTAAGAAATCAAGCGCAGTAGAGAGCGATCAGAATGGACCCGGTTATTGAATTAGTAATTTGCTGCGCTCTCGCACTTTTATGGTTTACGGCAGCTATAAAAAAAACATTTGTTTTCGAGGGTTTTGTTACTACCCTGCGTAACTATCAACTGGTGCCTAAAAGTATGCTGGTTCCTTTTTCTGCGGCTCTTGTGGGAATGGAGCTTTGTTTTGGTATCGGTGTAGTGCTGCCATTCACCCGCTCCTTTTTTTTGCTAAGTAGCGCTGGGTTGTTTGGGATGTATGCTGCCGCGATCGGGATTAATCTTCGCAGAGGCCGGCGACATATTGATTGCGGTTGCATGGGGCTAACGCAGCAATCCTTGAGTGGATGGTTGGTGTGGCGGAACCTGTTGTTAGCGGGCCTAGCATTGGCTTGTTTGCTACCCGTACATTCCAGGGAATTTTTGTGGCTGGATAGCGTCTCTATTATTTTCGCAGTTGGCGCTCTTGCAGCGGTTTACGCTACAGTCAATAGACTGATTGCTAATGTTCCCGAACTTGCTCGTCTCAGGAGATAAATATGTTGAACGGGCTGTTGGTTTCAAATCTGTTGCTATGGATTGTGGTGCTAGCGACGGTAGCGGTGATGTTTGCTTTGGTTCGTCAGATTGGAGTGCTCTACGAAAGGGTCGCACCGGCTGGTGCACTTGTGCTTGGCAATGGTCCGAAAGTAGGGGAGGCTGCGCCGATATTAAATCTGCGAGATTTGAATGGTGAGCTACACCAGGTTGGTGGAGAGTCTCCGAACGCGCACAGCCGTTTGCTCTTTTTTCTTTCTCCAACCTGCCCGGTCTGCAAAACGTTACTGCCTGCGCTTAAGTCAATCTCCAGTCGTGAACAGAAATGGTTGAATGTTCTTTTAGCTAGCGATGGGGAGCGAAAGGAACACGAGTCGTTCATAAGGGATTATCGTTTGGAAAAGTTTCCGTATTTTTTATCCACGGAACTTGGCTTGGGGTACAGGGTTGGAAGACTTCCGCATGCTGTGTTAATCGACGAAACTGGCGTTATTCGCTCTACAGGTCTCGTCAATTCTCGGGAGCATATTGAGAGCCTGTTTGAGGCCAGCGAGAGGGGTGTCGCATCGCTGCAGGAATTTATGGAGCTAGCACAGAGCAAAGAGGTGAACGAGGAGGAGGTGGCCTGAAATGCAGCAAAGAAACTGGATTGATCGGGGGTTCGAAATAAGTGCTAGGCATTTTGCTAGACGTACTTCCCGTCGTAGTTTTTTATCCAAGTTGGGCACATTTTTGCTCGGCGCGGCCTCTATTCCGTTATTGCCAATGTCGCGGGTAGGTGCACAGGCGATTGATATGGGATTCAAAGATCCTGATATTGAGGGGGATGCTGGTGATCCACAGAGCTGTGACTACTGGCGCTATTGTTCAATCGATGGTTTCATGTCAGCCTGTTGCGGGGGTACGGCGACTTCCTGTCCCCCGGGCACAGAGATGTCTGCTGTCACTTGGGTAGGAACTTGCCGCAATCCTGCTGACAATCGCGATTACCTCATTTCATACAACGACTGTTGTGGACAGAGTCGTTGTGGCCAGTGTTTTTGTAATAATAATGAAGATGACAGGCCCACCTATGTGCCGGCAAAGTCAAATAATATTAACTGGTGCCTTGCTTCCTCAACTACTGCTTACAACAGTACCGTAGCGCTCGTATTGGGTGTTTCTGAGGGAAACTGAGCCCATGCGTTTAACGTTCCTGTTAGTGGTCTTAGTTTTTGTATTTAACCTGTTCAGTAAAGCAGACGCAGAATCGGCCCATTTCAACTATATTTTGCACTGTCAGGGTTGCCACCTTGTTAATGGTGGCGGGACTTCGGGAAAAATTCCTGCCTTGATCGGAATTGGTCGTTTCCTTTCGGTGGAAGGTGGCAGAGAGTTTCTGGTGCGGGTCCCGGGCGTTTCTGGCTCCCTTGTCAATGACGTTGAATTAGCCGAAGTCCTGAATTGGATACTTTATGAATTCAGCCCGGATAACCTACCGAGAGATTTTGAACCGTATGATGCTGAGGAAGTCGGTCGATACCGGCAAGACCCGTTGGTGGATGTGGAGTATGCGAGGGACCGGCTGTTATCTCTCATAGAAACATAAATTCAGAACTATGCTACCTTTGGTGAAACTACGAGATAGTCTGCGGTTGATATACACAAGGTCTAGAATGTTGAATTTAGAATAAAAGAAAAAATAGTACGGCAAAAAATGGGAGGGCAGCTATGAGCAAAGGAAAGCAACGCCAGCCGGTGTCACAGGATAACAGTGTGGTAGATCGACGTAATTTTCTTAAAGGTGCAGCCGTGGGTGCAGCAGCCTTGGCGACGAAATCCCCCGCTGTTGATGCTCAGCAGCCGGATAGCCCACGTCCGAGTGCTTTGCCGCCGTCCCAGGCCGAGCTAACTTCTATAGTGGGTCCTTCGACCACACAGGTTGGTTATCATTTTGTAGAGAACCCGGCATCGGACTTTATGGTAGATGTCATTAAGTCTCTTAATCTCGATTACATAACCACCAACCCCGGCTCAAGTTTTGATGGTCTGCACGAATCGCTGATCAATTACGGTGACAACAAAAGTCCTGAGTTGTTAACCTGTTTGCACGAGGAGTCTGCGGTAGCTATGGCTCACGGCTACGCAAAGATCGAAGGTAAGCCCATGATGGCACTTTTGCATGGAACGGTGGGTCTGATGCATGGCTCCATGGCGATCTACAATGCGTATGCTGATCGAGTTCCCGTTTATATTATGGCGGCAAATCACTACGACCCTGCCGGGGGCGTGAACGCTTACCACAGTGCTCAAGACCTAGGTGCCCTGGTCCGGGATTTTGTGAAGTGGGATGATGAAACATTATCAGTAGGGCGATTCGCGCAGTCTGCAGTTCGCGCTTACAAGATCGGCATGACCCCGCCTATGGGACCTACTCTGGTAGTGATTGATCACAAGATGCAGGGAGAGCCCATTGATGTTAAATCAACGCCGAGGGTTCCTAGACTCACCATGGCAGCACCCCCGCAGGGCGATGCCAATGCAGTGCGTGAGGCTGCCCGGATGCTTGTTGAGGCGGAAAGCCCCCTGATATCTGCTCAGCGTTATGCTCGGACACCCGAAGGTATTAATCTTCTGGTAGAGCTCGCTGAACTTTTGCAAGCTCCAGTAACTGGTAGTGAGCGGGTAAATTTTCCTTGGCGTCACCCACTCTACGGAAGGGGTGGATTTGGTTACGAGCCCGATGTAATTTTGGCGCTCGAAGTCAATGACATGTACAACCAGGCCCGAGCCGCACAAAGAACCGGCGCAAGGACAATCAGTGTCTCATCGGTGGATCTTTTTCATGGCAGTAATATCCATGATTATGGGCGCTATGCCGAGGTGGATCTATCGATTGCAGCGGATGCACAGGCCACGTTGCCAGTCCTGATCGAGGAAGTTCAGCTCTTGCTCACTGATGGCCGCAGGCGGGAGTTGAAAGCCCGGGGCGAAATCATCGCGGCAGAACATGCGCTTGATCACGAACAAAACCGTATTGATGCCGCCTATGGCTGGAATGCAACTCCAGTAAGTCTGGCCCGTTTGTGCGCAGAGCTTTGGGGACAAATCAAGCATGATGACTGGTCTTTAGTATCTTGGCAGAACTTCATCAGTCAGTGGCCAGGTCGTTTGTGGAATGTGGAGAAACATTATCATTATATCGGTGGTCAAGGCGCAGCGGGTATTGGCTACAATGCACCTGCCTCGGTTGGTGCTGCACTGGCCAATAAGAAACATGGTCGGCTTTCCATCAATATTCAGACTGATGGTGATCTCAACTATGCGCCAGGTGTTTTGTGGACGGCTGTGCATCACAAAATTCCGCTTTTGACTGTAATGCACAACAATCGTGCCTATCACGCGGAAGTGATGTTTGTGCAACGCCAGTGTGCGGAACGGAAGCGTGGCTCTGATAGGGCTCACATTGGGACAACCCTTCGCGATCCCAATATCAATTACGCGAAAATGGCTGAGACCTATGGTATGTATGGCGAAGGCCCCATAGAGGACCCGAATGATCTGGGCCCGGCGCTTCAGCGTGCGCTTGCCCATGTTCGAGCAGGCGAGCCAGCGTTGGTCGATGTTGTAACTCAGCCGCGGTAGAGTGAGGCTATCATGAAGAGTATTTCTATAGTGTTGCCCTTGGCTGTAATCGGATTTTCTCTCTCTGTTTCTCTGGCACAGGAGCTGGAAGGCAATGTTGAGAGCGGGAAGAAGCTCTACAACGCCTATAGTTGCTATGCTTGTCACGGATATACTGGGGAGACCGCTAGAGTGCGGCTTAACCCACTTTTATTTACCTTGCCAGACTTTATAGACTATCTCCGTGATCCGCCTGAGATGCCCGGTGGATTTGGAATGGGCTTTAGTATGCCTGCTTATGCTGGGCCGGACGTCTCTGAGCAGGATTTAGCTGATGTATACGCTTACGTCAGGTCACTACCTTCGACCTCACTAGATTTGGAAGACATACCGCTTTTGAACGAGGAATGATGGTCAAGAATTTGTCGGTTGGGAAGATCTGCGGATCAGTATTCCTGTTTTTTACTTTGACAGGCAGTGCATTTTCGCAGGATCTTGCAGCAGGACTCTCAGTCTATCAGTCAAAGTGTCAACGATGTCATGGAGCAGATGCGCGGGGCAATCAAGAAATATCGATAGCGCTGGACATTGAGTTCAGGTATTTAGGATCAGCAGAAACCCAGGTTCTGACTGACTTAGAAATTCGCCAGCTCATTGTTCGTGGCAAAGGCAAAATGCAACGCGTAGAGGGTATGACGGTTTCTAATGTGCGGGATGTGATTGCCTATCTCAGGACATTGGGGGGGTAGCTGTAATGCTAGAATTTTTAGCATTTTTTGTTGTGGACATAAAGCGCCATTTGGATACTTACTGCGTTCTGAGCTGAAGGAAAATTATTCGGGTAGGTTACACAACATATTCCGGTTTTCCCGAGTTAGCCGACTTAATAACCGCGTCGGTGGTTGAAACGCAGTGCAATGTATCCTCTAGGGAAATTGGATAATCAGGGCCTCCTGAGCAGGCGCTCGCAAAAGCTTCAAGTTCTGCGCGGTTGACATCAAATTCTGGTACATCCAGCGAAAGAGCATCACCCTTTAGTGGCTGGAAAATATAGGAGCCAAATAGGCGGCTGCGTCTTTCTTCCGAAGATTGACCTGCTACGTGGGTCTGGCCGCCCAGATAGACCCAGCCTTTTGACCCAAACACTCGAAACCCAAAATTTCCGGCAGTAGCCATAATGGTGGTGATGGAACATGACGTGCCGTCCTTCATCTGCAGAAGCATAGACGTGGTGTCGTCAACTTCGTTTGGCACTACCGCGCGGCGGCTATAGGCATATGCTTCCTGAAATTCACCGCCGAGACTGATCATACCGTCAATTGCGTGAACTGCCATTGGGAACAACCCGCCGCAGGGGGCTTGATCTCGTTGAGCACGCCAAGCCTCAGGGGGAAGCGTCAGACCGTTAGGGCCTGTCATGGTTGCCTCCATGTGGAGGATCTGTCCTAGGTCGCCCCCTAAAATTCGATTCCGCAGGTCGACCCAAGATGGATGGAAGCGTCGGTTATAGCCAATTCCAAGAACAACGCCTGCCTTTCGGGTAGCCTCGATGGCCTCTATTGCTTCCTTCGCATTCATGGTGAAGGGTTTTTCGCAAAGAATGTGCTTTCCGGTTTCCGCTGCAGCAATAATTTCGTTCCGGTGTAGGGCTGGTGGCGTTGCCAACAAGATAGCATCAATGTCAGGATCTTCTATGAGGCTGCTGTAGTTATCCCTTAGATCGATGCCGTGCTGGTCGGAGAATTCTTGATGCGCTTTTGATCGTGAGCGCGTTGTTGCCGCTGTGAAGCGTATAAGTTTGTTGTCCTGTACCGATTCCACCAAAGTTTTTCCCCACCATCCGAGGCCAACAATAGCCGTCCTTATCATTTATTTTTCTCCTGTGCCTGTTTCTTGAAAATACGCGGCATTATCTCACAAGGGCCAAGAAATGCATTGAAGTGGTAAAGACTTGATTCATCCCTAGTGCAAATCAATCTGGATAATTAAGAGGGCTTGCTACACTAGTTTTTGATGTTGTTTTTGCCTGAACTTAACTGAGTAATAACGATTCCAATTCATTTAAATGTCCCATTGATCTAGTACACTCCCTTTCCGTAAGATTCATCTGATATTACATTCGATTTAAGCATGATTTTTCTGGCTAATTATATGAGGTGTAACAATGTCCGAGGCAGTGGTTGCAAGCAAAACTCCGTTTGGCGTTGAGGCCGAAGAAGGAAAGACTTATTTTTGGTGCAGTTGTGGAAGAAGTGGAAATCAGCCGTTTTGCGACGGTAGTCATAAAGGCACAGAATTCAGGCCTGTGCCTTATAAGGCCGAGGAATCAGGTACCGTCTATTTCTGCGGATGCAAGCAAACCCAGAATCATCCTCGCTGTGATGGCACGCACCGGAACATAGATTAACTATTTAATTGAGAGCCCGGATGGTACTAATGAGCAAGAAGGCCGTTTAAGGAAGACCCATTACAATCCGTCCCCCACCTCAACGTGCTCTGGTTTCAACTCCAACCCCGATTCTTTAGCCTGTTCTTCCAGTAGCACAGAAAAATCGCGTCCGCTGTGTCCAGCGTCTATGGTTTTTTGGACCATGTCACGGGTAAGTTGTGTCACAGGAAGTGGAACACCCAGATTTTTTCCAGCGGTCAATCCAAGATCGAGGTCTTTGCGTAGGAGCTCGGGCGTGAAAGTGGGTGTCATATCGAGGTTTACAAAGGCAGGTGTTTTGTAGCGCGTGAACATGGAGCCCATTACACTTTTATTGATGAAATCGAGAAAGGCATGGCGAGGTACGCCACCCTTTTCAGCCAGCACGGTAATTTCCGATAGGTTCTGTGTAACCACACCCAGCAACAAGTTGTGGCAGATTTTAACCATTCGGGCAAGTTCATTTTCACCCACATAAGTCGCACCTATACCGATTGCATTCAAATAAGGCTCAGCCATTTCAAAAGACTGCCGGGGCCCCGAAGCCACAATAGTCAATTTTCCTGCTTTAACGACTTTGGCGTTTCCGCTCACTGGTGCCGCCAGAACAGCAACACCTATTTTGTTTGCTTTCTTTCGTGTTGCAGCGGACGCTTCTTCAGAAACACTGGAGCAGTCCACCAACAGTTTTGGTTTTTTTTCGTCTGCTGTCAAAACGCCGTTTTCTCCAAAGGTCACATTCAAGAGATCATCAGGGCCCGAGACCATAGTAAAAACAATGTCACGATCAGAGAGATCTCTCGGCGTGTCTACAATTTTGGCACCGAATTCCGTTAGGGGATCGGCTTTGCTTCGTGTCCGGTTGTATATGGACACATCACAACCCGCATCGAGAAGGTTTTTTGCCATTGCGTAGCCCATTCGGCCAGCTCCAATCCAGCCGATTGTGTGGGTATAGTTAGACATACTGATTCGACTCCTTAATTTCCTCTTTGGTTTTTCAATAGACACTGTTACAACGACTAAAACGATTCCATGAATTTTTCTGTTTAGCCTTTGGTTAACATTTTTTTACCATTCTACGGCGACGTATTTCTTCTCCATGTATTCCATCATGCCTTCGTAGGAGCCCTCCCGACCGAGTCCGCTCTGTTTGGTCCCACCAAAGGGTGCCGCCGGGTCTGAAACCAACCCACGATTCAGGCCAACCATTCCGGACTCAAGTTGTTCGGAGATGGCCATTCCCCGCGCAAGGTCCTTGGTGTACAGATAGGAAACCAATCCGTATTCTGTGGCGTTTGCGAGCTCGATAGCTTTTTGTTCATCTTTGAACGGTACAACCGGTGCAACCGGACCAAAAACCTCTTCTTTAAGGATATGGGCATCTGCTGGTACATCACTAAGTACCGTTGGCGGGTAATAATAACCAACATTTGCAGTTGGTTTGCCCCCGGTTAAAACCTTGGCCCCTTTTTTGGTAGCGTCTTGGACTAGGCGGTCAATATCTTTGATTGCTTGAGCATTTATCATTGGTCCGAGTTGTACTCCTGGCTCAAGACCGGGACCGACTTTCAATGCCGCCATGGCAGCAGCAAATTTGTCAGTGAATTCATTGTAGATTTTCTCGTGGACGTAGAATCGGTTGGCTGCGGTGCAGGCTTCCCCACCGTTTCGCATCTTGGCAATCATTGCGCCTTTTATTGCCTCATCTATATCGGCATCCTTCAAAACTAAAAAAGGAGCATTACCGCCGAGTTCCATAGAGCAGTTCACGACGCACTCGGAGGCCTCAGAGAGAAGTGTTCTACCGACCTCGGTGGACCCGGTGAAAGATAGTTTGCGTACGAATGGATTGTGCAGCATGGCCGATACCACTTCGCCGGAGCGTCGCGAAGGAACTACATTTAACACACCGGGAGGTACGCCTGCCTCGGTTAGGACTTCGGCGACCCGAAGAGCCGTGAGGGGTGTGTCGGATGCGGGCTTAAGAATGGCAGCGCAACCCGCCGCAAGTGCGGGCGCAATTTTTCTTGTCGCCATTGCAGCAGGGTAATTCCACGGTGTCACTAGTACGCTTACCCCCACGGGCTCGTTGATCACAACTATCCTGTTGCTACCTGAGGGTGATTGCGTCAGTTCGCCAGTATTTCGGACTGCTTCTTCGGAGTACCAGCGGAAGAATTCTGTCGCATAGGCTGCCTCGCTTAGGGAGTCTTCCAGAGCTTTACCATTCTCTAGTGTCATGAGTTCCGCAATTTCATGTTTACATTCGGTTAGCAGGTTGAACGCATTGCGCAGAACTTCAGCTCTTTCTCTAGGGAGTTTTTTTGCCCAGTCTTTTCCTGCTGTGTAGGCAACATATACAGCCGATGTCACGTCCTCCGCTGTTGCATTGGAGACCTCAGTAATGGATTTTTCCGTCGCAGGATCGACAACCGGAAAAGTACCGCCATCTGAGGCGGGGCGCCATTCACCGCCGATAAAGAGCATCGTTTGCATAATTGGCTAGTATTCGTTGGCCACTGGAAGTTCTTCTGCTGGGAACAGTGTGATCACCTGACAACCGTCTGCTGTTACCACCACTTCTTCCTCAATACGTGCAGCTGAGACACCGTCACTGGCTGGGCAATAGGTTTCTATAGCAAACACCATACCTTCCTTGATCTCCATTGGAAAATCTAAAGAGACAAGGCGGCTCACAATGGGGCGCTCGTGTAATGCGACACCCAGACCGTGACAGAATTGCAAGGCAAATGCCTCCATCTCATCGGCGAATCCAAATTCTTCAGCTTTTGGAAAAACTTTCGCTATTGAGTCCGTACTTGCTGCCGGCCGGATACGGTCGATGGCTCGGTCCATCCACTCCCTTGCTTTTTTGTATGCATCTCTTTGTGCGTCGGTAGCCCGGCCTACGTTGAAGGTGCGGTAATAGCAGGTACGGTAGCCCATGTAAGCTTGAATAATGTCAAAAAAAGCTTGATCCCCAGGACGGATGATCCTGTCGGTGAAGTTGTGCGGGTGCGGGCTGCAACGTTCTCCTGCGACTGCATTGATTGCCTCAACGTCATCGGACCCCATTTCATAGAGCCGCTTGTTAGCCATGGCAACAATATCAGACTCCCGCACGCCTGGTTTAAGGGCTTCATAGATGTCTTGATATACGCCATCCACCATAGCAGCGGCTGTATTTAGCAACATGATTTCGTCTTTGCTTTTAATTTCACGTGCATCCAGCATGGTTTGCTGCCCATCTCGAATTTCCAGGCCCAATTTTTGAAGTTCGAAAAGAAGGGGCGGTTCGCAAATGTCTACGCCGACTGGCATGTTTTGCACCCCCTGTTCCTGAAGAACATCATAAATTTCCTGCGCAGCTCGCTTAACGAGTCCCTGATTTGGAGGAATTGTGCCCCGCAGCCCTACATTTCCTGCATGACAGCAGACAGGCTGCAACCACGGTGCATAGATTCGATGGTGAATGGCTGCCGAACCAAAGTCCCACAGATGTGGCTCCCCGTCTCCGGCAAGTAATGCGAACCGCGCCATCTTATCCCTGGACCACTCACCAATAGTCGTGGAGGTGATGTAGCGAATATTGTTATTGTCAAAGGTCAGTAGCGCACCCAACTCCGAGGCTTCGAGAGCCTGGCGTGCTCTAGCCAAGCGGTACCGGTGGAGTCGGCGAAAGTCCACTCGCTCTTCAAAGTCCACATTCATGACGCCATGGGCATTGATAGGCCTCGACCAATCGTGCCGGGGGTCGATGTCTGAGTCCTTGATTATTTGACGGTCTGATACCTTAGAGGCCATTGATTTTTCTCCTAGGGTTCTCTCAGCCTAAGGCATTGATTGCAGTCAACCACGCGCAGTTTTGCCATTTGTTGTGCTTTGGATAAATGACTATGAAATTTTTTGCACAAAGTAACCCGAGATTGTCTTTATTTTTTCTGCCCTACTGCAAACTCTTGTAGGACAGGCGCACAAAGTTCTCCGGATTCATGAAGCCGCCCCCCCACTGCTCATCATAGTCCGCCATCAGGTCTGCAGCCACTGCCTCATCTTCAGACATTCCACCATCAATCGCAGACTGAATGCGCTCACGAGCCGTCCGAAGTACCTCTAAATAAGCCCTTAGATCGTTTGCATTGGCAAGCGGTCCGTGACCCGGGATGATTGTCGTATCTTCGGTAGCCCTCATGAGGACGCCTTCAACCGCACTAATGTAGCCTTCCAGCGAACCATTGCTTGAAACATCGACGAAGGGATAGAACCCATTAAAAAATACATCACCGAGATGAAATACATCGGCATCGGCAAACCAGACAACCGAATCCCCGTCTGTATGGGCATTTTCGACATGCTTTACAACGATTCTTTGTCCATTCCAATGGAATGTAGTTCTGTCTGCAAAAGTCACTATAGGTAATGCCGTTGCTGGAGAGGCTGGAATGCGCTGGTCAAAGATTTCCCTGAACTGCTCAGTACTCATCCGGGCCCGGACGTTATCGTGAGCTACGATTATAGCGCCCGCATTGCCAAAATTTTCATTGCCACCTGTGTGGTCACCATGCCAGTGTGTGTTGACTAAAAACCGCACGTCATCGTCAGTAATGTCTGCAATCGCAGCTGAAATCTTTTCGCTAAGAGGGGCAAATTGATCATCTATCAGAAAAGTGCCGTCTGCGCCCACAGATAGACCTAGATTACCCCCAGCGCCCTCCAGCATATAAATACCTTCGGTAATCTCGGTGGTCCTGATTTGTACCTGTGAAAAATCTTGTCCTAGCGCCTGCGCGCCAACCATTGCTACTGCAACTACCATTGCCGTTTTTATGATATTCATTCTTTTGCTCCAGAATTCTGGTTTTATTGTATCAGTCCGCCCATGCATTTGAACGAATTCTACAGAGCCGGAATTAAGGAGACCCTACCTGTGGGGCTGATTTAGGAAAAAGCTTCTGAAAATATAGACTAAAAAGCCGAGTGTGGCGAGCAGGGCCGATCTATATTAGGGTTATTTATTTCAAGGATCTGCACTGCAAATGTATTATTGGGCAACTCTTTTTGTGGGTCTTTTTAGCCCGAGTTTTTGTCTATTTTAAGGAGTCGGTACTATGCTTCACCTGAATCGATTGGCAGGCGCACTATTTATTCTGATCATGGTCGCTCGTGCAAATGGTCAAGAGGTAGCAACAACAAAATCCATTGAGCACATTCACTGGCCTGATGCCCCAGATATTTGGATGCCGTACGCTCCTGCCATAAAGGTGACGGGCGGGACAGCAGTCTACTTTGCAGGGGTTACAGCAGCGCCTGTCTACCATTCCCATCCGCACCGCCCAGAGGAATTTTCCAGCATGCCGAGAGATATGGAGCAACAGGTAAGGTGGGCATTAGAGAACCTAAAGAAAGGCCTTGAAGCTGCTGGGGCTACCTTTGGCGATGTAGTCACTGCGAATCGTTATCTAACGAACATTGCGGATCAGGACACGCTTAATAGGGTCTGGGCCGAGTATTTCGGTGATAATAAGCCAGCAACTACGACTTTTCAGGTGGTAGAGCTTGCTACGGACCCGCATTGTCTTATCGAAATTAATGCAATGGCCGTCATCGATTAAATTTTTGGAAACCATATGTCGACCTTAATCTTGTCTCCGATAAAACGCTGTGTTGGTGGGTTGATGCTTGCTGGTTTACTAGCCAGTTGTGGGGGTGGATCTGAGGACCCATCACAGCAACTCTATGTCATCAAGTTTCCTCACGTTACAGCTCCTGGTACACCAAAGGGCCAAACTGCGGAACGTTTCGAGGATCTTGCTGAGGCTCGCTTTCCCGGACGAGTGGATGTAGAGGTGTACCCATCCAGTCAGTTAATGAATGATGACGACTCGCTGGAGGCGCTGGCCTTTGGGGAGATTCAGATGATTGCGGTG
>Ga0315336_1001015_pt1 | contig 61493 bp, 57 predicted proteins | sample ASW5metaG_FD_204512 | JGI IMG/M metagenome (GOLD analysis project Ga0315336, IMG submission 204512) | Ammonia-oxidizing marine archaeal communities from Monterey Bay, California, United States - ASW #5 | ecosystem: Environmental > Aquatic > Marine > Intertidal zone | place: USA: California...
CGGCGGCGTTGTTCAAGACCGACAAGGCATAAGAGCTACGAGCTACGAGCTACGAGCTACGAGCTACGAGCTACGAGCTACGAGCTTCGAGCTACGAGCTACGAGCTACGAGCTACGAAAAAACCGCACCCTCCGGGCGCGGTTTTTTCGTGTTTTATAGAGAACATCAGCGCGGAGTGAACAAGCAAATCGTTACCAAGACGCTTTCTTCGCGTCGCAGCTAGAAGCTAGAGGCTCGTAGCTTACGGCTTCCCCCTACCCCGCCAACGCCCCAATCCGCCACTGAAAAATCCGCGCAAACTCTTCCGGGTCCTTGCTGCCTTGCCCCTCGCTATACTCGGACACCGGCCCTGCCAGCCGCGACAGCCAGAAGCGCAGTGCAGCCACCGCCAGCGCCTCCAGTAACAGGCTGTCGTCCAGCTGACCGCCGTGTTCGCGATAGCCTTCCAGCAACGCCTGTTCCCGTGCCGCCACCGGTTTACCGTTGCTGTCCACGCACCAGTCGTTAAGGGTCACCGCCAGATCGTATTCCGGGTAATCCAGGCAGGCGTTGTAGAAGTCCAGCAGGGCGCTGATGCGACCCTGTTGCCACAGCAGGTTGTCGCGGAACAGGTCGCCGTGGATCAGGGTGGTGCCGGCGGGTCGTGCCTGCCAGTCGCTCAATAGCGCCCTGGCCCCCTCGCGGTGATCGTACGGCAGCTGGTTCAGCTGGGTGGCCAGCGTCTCCAGCCGCCGACGTTCATCGGGCAGCGCCAGCAGAGCGCCGGTATCACAGCGGTGCAGTCGGGCCAGCAGCGCGCCCACCTGCCGGCAGCGGTCCAGATCCACGGCGAAATCGTGCTCGCCGGGCAGGCGCGGCATCAGCACCGCCGGCTTGCCGGCGACAGTGATCTGGTCCTGGCCGTGATGATCCGTCAGTGGTGCGGGCACCGGCAGACCCTGTTCCGCCAGGTGGCCCAGCAACACCAGATAGGGGGCGAGTGCATCGTGGTCCAGGGTTTCGAAGATCGTCAGCACCAGTGGCGCAGGCTGCTGGTGGCGATCTTGGGCCTCAATTAGAAAGGTGCTGTTTTCGATGCCGTGGCTGGCCGCCCGGAAATCCAGCAGCCGATAGCCGTAACTATCCAGAACCAGGGCAAGCTGACTGTGACTGAGCGGCGTATAAACGGACATGGGTTTCCTTCTCTGCAAAAAGGCCGCAGATGACCGGACTCTGCGGGCGAGCAATGGTATAACACGCCATGAAATAATGACGACGCATCTCCAACAATAACAAAAGGAAGACTTGTCATGCGTTACGGGATTCTGTTTCTCGGCCTACTGTTTTCTGCTGCCAGCCAGGCGGATGGGGTGGCGCACTATCAGGACCAGCGTTTCGGCTATGTGGCCGGCAACCTGATGAACATCACCCTGGATTACGACAGCCGCGAGCTGACCCCCACCGGGGTGGGTGTGCGTCTGGGCGGCATGATCGACCCGCACTGGGGGGTGGAATTGCGCGCCGCGGTGGCGCCGTCCGGTGATACCTGGCGGGCAGAGAACAGCCGCAACAAGGTGGATTACACCGTAGATCACATCGGCGCTTTGCTGGCCACTGGCCGGCTGCCCTTCCAGTCACCGGTTACCCTGCCCGTGGTGGATGCCTATGTGGACGAGTTTTTCGTGCAGGGCTTTGCCGGCATTGCCGATGTGAAGGTGAAAACCAGTCGGCGCCGTTGCAACGCGATACGCTGCTGGAATGATGTCACGCGCAATGATGACACCAGCCTGGCCTTTGGCGCCGGTGTCGGCGTGCGCACCAGTTTCAATCTGGGGCTGACGCTTCAGTACATGCAGTACGTGGACAAGGATTACATCACCGTGACCGGCATCGAAGGCGGTCTGGAGTGGTATTTTTAGTAACGCTTTATGCCGCACGCTACATGCAACACGGGCAGGCGGCAGGTACAGAGAGGAAAACCAATGAATCCTGCAGTATTCGAGCGTGGCGCGGTGCGTGCCCTGATGAGCCTGCCCGGTGCGGTGCTGGACAAGTTGTCCGCCGGCCTGGAAACCCACAGTCGCTCCCATCTGGATTCCCGCCTGCGCTTCCTGCTGGCGCTCAGCGGCGCCAAGCCGACGCTGGACAGCGGCACCGTAGAGCAGGCCCGCCGACTGTACCGTGATGTCATCAACCTGCTGGATGTGGCGCCAGTGCCCCTGCCGGTGGTGGTGGATCATCAGGTGCCGCTGGATGATGGCAGCCAGATGCGGGTGCGGCGTTATCGTCCGGCCCTGGCGCCGCGGGTGGCCCCGGCAATCCTGTTTTTCCATGGCGGTGGTTTCACCGTGGGCGGGGTGGATGAGTACGATCGCCTGTGCCGCTACATTGCCGACCGTACCAATGCCGTGGTGTTGAGTGTGGATTACCGGTTGTCCCCGGAGCATCCGTCTCCAGCGGCGGCCGATGACTGCCTGGCCGCCTGGCGCTGGCTGCTCGATAACACCGCTGCCATGGGGCTGGACCCGCAGCGGCTGGCGGTGATGGGCGATAGTGCGGGCGGCAATCTCAGCGCCGTGGTCTGCCAGCAGGCCAAACAAGCCGGCCTGGCGCTGCCTGCCCTGCAAGTGCTGATCTACCCGACCACCGACGGCGCCCTCAAGCATCCGTCGGTGCAGACCCTGGGCCAGGGCTTCGGGCTGGATCTGGCGTTGCTGACCTGGTTCCGCAGCCAGTTCATTCAGGATCAGGCACTGATCGAAGACTACCGCGTTTCGCCCCTGCGCAACCCGGACCTGGCCGGCCTGCCGTCGACTATCCTGATCACTGCCACCGACCCGCTGCGCGACGAAGGGTTGGAATACGGCGAAAAACTGCGGGCGGTGGGGGTGGATGTCACCTCACTGGATTACCCGCAACTGGTCCACGGTTTCCTCACCATGGGCGGCGTTATCCCCGCAGCCCGCAAAGCGGTGAATGCGATCTGCGATGCTACCGTTCAAAGTTTGTAGTTGGGCTATGGCGCGCCGGTGCATAAAAACCTTTTCCACCACAGAGGGCACAGAGTTCACAGAGTAAAAACCTGTTATCTCGGTGTCCTCTGTGTCCTCTGTGTCCTCTGTGTCCTCTGTGGTAAAAATCCGATTTTCTACAGTTCACCAGAGAACTGATTATAAAACTGCCGCGCCGTACGCCCGGAGCGCACACCCTTTTCCATGGAAAAACGGCGCGCGCGAACGTGCAATTTCGCTCTGTCTTTTACCGGGCCAAACAGATGGTCAACGATCTCGAAATACTGTGGTTCGCTGATCGGGTAGAAGCTCAGCGCCAGCCCGAAGCGATCGGACAGGGAAATCTTTTCCTCCACCACATCACCGTGATGAATCTCCCGGCCCACCACCTGGCTCTGCTCATTGTCCTTCATGTATTCCGGCACTAGATGACGGCGGTTGCTGGTGGCGTACAGGCGCACATTTTCCGGCGGCAATTCCAGGGAGCCCTCCAGCACGCTTTTCAGATGCTTGTACTGGTTTTCCCCGTCCTCGAATGACAGGTCATCGCAGTAGACGATAAAGCGCTGACTACGTTCACGGATATCATCGACGATGTCCGGCAGGTCCTGCAGGTCGTCCTTGTCCACCTCGATCACCCTCAGTCCGCGCGGCGAGTACTCGTTCAGCAATGCCTTGACGATGGATGACTTGCCGGTGCCCCGGCTGCCCCACAGCAGCACATGGTTACAGGGTTCGCCGCGCAGAAACCGCTCCGTGTTCTGCAGGATTTTTGCTTTCTGGGTATCGATACCGAGCAGGTCATCCAGCCGCACCGGGTCCGGCCGGCTCACCGGCCGCAGGGTGCAGGAGCGGCCACGCCAGATAGCGGCGGGAATGTTTCGCCAGTCGATGTTGGACGCCATGGAAGCCTCGTGAGAAAAAGTGGGAAAGCAATGACGCCGCCAGGAAAATAACGATGCCTGACAAACCGGTCTTTCGTTGGAGCCTTGCTTGCAAGGCGAAGAGGCGGCTGTTCTGAAAGGATTCGCCTTGCAAGCAAGGCTCCAACGGTGAAAGTCTAACAAAAGTTTTTCCTCTGGAGCATGCGTGGCCGCTGAACTTTCACTATGCTTGAATCTCCAATGCATGGTCCTCGACGACTATTTCAGGAGATCGTCAATGAAAGCTGTTGCCCTGGTTGTGCCCGCCTTTGCCTTGCTGGCCACCGCCTGCGCCACCCAGTACGACACGGACTACCCGGCCGGGCTGCCGGAAGGCACCACCACTTGCCCGGATGATCCGCCTCAAGCCTGCACGATGGATTACCGCCCTGCCTTCGGCTACGACGAGCAAGGTGGCATTCTCGGCGAATACGGTAACGCCTGCGGTGCCTGCGCCACCGACGGGGTGAATTACACCTCGCCCAAACAGCTTCCGCAACCGGCCGCAGCCGCGGACGACAAATAACCTCGAGGTCGCCCCTTGCCCAAGGCCCTGACCCTGCTGCTGGATTTTGACGACCAGTACCGTCGCGATGTGCAACAGAGCCACGCCTTTCTGCAACGCCGCGACCGTCGCTTTGCCCAGCAGCAGGAAGAACACAAACAGCCGATCACCGTGCCCGCCTGGCTGGCAGCGCTGCATGCCCTGAACGGCCAGCGCCGTGAATCCGGTGCCGACCCGCGCCTGCGCCACTGGCGCCAGGCCCGCTGGGTGTTTGCCGGCCTGGGCGCGCTGCTGGGGGTGGGCTTCATGCTGGGACTGTTGTGGTATGACGGCAGCCGTCAGATCAACCTGACCCTGCTGATCGGGCTGGTGGCCCTGCAACTGTTGCTGGCCCTGTTCACCAGCCTGCAGGCCTGGCTGGGCTGGCAGCCCTGGGGCAGCCTGCTGGGGCCGCGCCAGGGCGACGACCCGCTGGCGGCCCTGCGCCCGGCCCTCTGTGCCCGTATCGCCCACACCGGTGGCCTGCTGTTTGCCATCAGCGGCCTGCTTACCCTGCTGGCCCTGGTGGTGGTGCAGGATCTGGCCTTCGGCTGGAGCACCACCCTGCAGACCTCCGCCGACGGCTATCACCAGATGGTGGCAGCCCTGGCCCAGCCCTGGCAGAGCCTGTGGCCGGCAGCGGTACCCTCCGCGGAGCTGGTGAACGCCTCCCAATTCTACCGGCTTGCGGACACCCCGGCGGACAATCCGGCCTTGCTCGGCACCTGGTGGCCCTTTGTGCTGATGCTTTGGCTGGTCTATGTGCTGCTGCCCCGGCTGCTCCTGCTGATGCTGGCGGCCCTCCAGCTGCGCTGGCAGGCGGGCCTGGCCCTGCGCGCCCATCCGGGCTGGCAGGGGCTGTTCTATCGCTTCGAGACGCCCTGGGTGGAAACCCGTGGCCAGGAAGACAGCCAGCCCGCCCCGGCGGCGGCGCAAACCGTGCTGTCGCCCCTGCCGGACAGCGCCACCCTGATCCACTGGGCCGGTGCTGCCATGGAGGCTTCCGCGCTGTTACCTCGACTCAGCCGCGATCCAGCGCCGCTACAGCGCCGTGCCGGGGGCAACAATTCCCTGGACGAGGATGCCCAGGTGCTGGAACAGACCGGCGCCCGCAACCAGCCGGTGATATTGATCACCCGGGGTTGGGAGCCGCCCACCGGTGAACTCAGCGATTTTATTCTCGATGCCCGCGATCACTGGCCCGCCGCCACCCTGCTGGCGCTGGTGCCACTGGCGGACGAACAGGGTGCTGCACTCACCGATGCCGGCCTGCTGGCCCAGTGGCAACGCTTTGTGGACCGTCAGGGTGACAGCCAGCTGCTGTTGTGCGCCCCCCGGGAACAGGAACAACCATGAACGAAACGGCCCAACAACAGCCCCGCTTTGCCGTAGTCGGCCACCCCAACAAGGGCAAGTCCAGTGTAGTGGCCACCCTGGCCCAGAACGACTCCATTGCCATCGCCATGGAGCCGGGCACCACCCGTGACAGCCACCGCTACCCCATGAAAGTGGACGACGTCACCCTCTACGAGCTTATCGACACCCCCGGCTTCCAGCGCCCGCGCAAGGTGCTGGCCTGGTTGCAGGGCCACAGCCTGTCCGCCTCCGACCGCCCGGACACCGTGGCGGCCTTCGTCACCCAGCATGCGGATGATCCGCGCTATCACGACGAATGCGAGCTGCTGCGTCCTATCGTGGAAGGCGCCGGCATCATTTACGTGGTCGATGGCTCAGTGCCCTATAACCGCGAACACGAAGCGGAAATGAATATCCTGCGCTGGACCGGCCGGCCCAGCCTTGCGCTGATCAACCAGATCGGCAGCGACGACCACAGTGCCGACTGGGAGGCAGCCCTGGGCCAGTACTTCCAGATCGTGCGCCGCTTCGATGCGGTCCACGCCCCCTTTGAAAAGCACCTGGATCTGCTGCGCAGCTTCGGGCAACTGGCCCCGGACTGGCGCGAACCGCTGGATGCGGCCCTGGAATACCTTCAGGCCCTCAAATTCGGCCGCGACAGCCAGGCCCTGGAACACATCGCCGATGCCCTGATCGACATGCTCGGCCATCAGGAAAGCGCCCGTCTGGGCGAGCACGAAGCCGCCAAGCCATTGTTGCCCAAGCTGCGCCAACGCTGGCAGAACTGGCAGCGCGAGCGGGAGCAACGCCTGCGCCGGGGGGTGGAAGATCTCTACCAGCATCGTCGCCTGCAACGACAGGAAAGCGACCTGCTGACCCCGGACGATGGCGACCTGTTCAGCGAACGCACCCGCCAGCTCTGGGGAATCAGCAAGACCCAGCTGGCCGCCGCCGGTTTCGGCGCCGGTGCGGTGGGTGGTGCCGGGCTGGATGCGGTGGTTCTGGGGGCTTCCCTGGGCACCGGCGCGCTGGTCGGCGGCCTGCTCGGCGCTGCCGGCAGCTACTACTACGGCGACAAACTCACCCGCCTGAAACTGGGGCCGCTCAGCGGCGGCTTCCGCGAAGCGGTCTACGGCCCCCTGAAAGACCCCCAGTTCGCCTACGTGGTACTGGGTCGTGCCCTGGTGCACAGCTACGAAGTGAGCCAGCGCAACCACGCCGGCCGCGACGTGCTGGCAGTCAACGACGCCGGCGAACACTGGCTGGAGCACATGGACCGCAAGGACCGCCAACGCCTGCACAAGACCCTGCAATCCCTGGCCAACCGCAAATTCGAACCCGGCAAACGCCAACGCCTGATCGAACAACTGGAACAGGCGCAACAGGCGTTTGGGCGGTGGCAGATGGAGCAGTTTGAGGCAATTGATAATTGAGAATGGATAATTGATAGTTCGCGATTGAACAGCAGGAATGTTCTTCAAAGCACAGAGGCCGCGCCCATACTGGGATCGCGGCCTCATAGCTTTGGAGAACAGATAACGTATCTCGCGCGTTATCAATTATCCATTCTCAATTATCAACTGCCTCTATTTGCATTCCGCTCAGTCAGCAAAATGGCCCTGGTGGCAGATTTGTGAAGGGTGTTAATTGCCCTGACACGAGAGTCTGGGCAAGCTGAAACGACCGAACGAGGACGTTTCATGTTGCCCGAAGAAATCAAACTCAAGCTTGCTCCCCTGTCCCGGTCCGCCTGGCGGCCCCGGGTGGGGCCTGCTGTGCCAGGAGCGCGCTCCAAGTTTGGTGGTCTGCCTCTGCTCAGGCCGGATGAATCCTGGCCCTGTTGCGGGCATTGTCATCAGCCCATGCAGTTGTTCGTGCAACTGGATTCCGGTGATCTGCCGGCGGACGCCGGGCAGCCTTTCGGGGATGGTGTGCTGCAGGTGTTTTACTGCACCAACATGGAAGAGGAATGCGAGGTACTCGGCCAGGCCCATTTGCCTTTCTCCGAGGCTTCAATGACACGGGTGATTCCCCGCGACCAGACCCACGGTTTCGATGCCCTGCCGGTGACCATTCCCGATGCCTTTCCCGAGCAGTCCCTGACCGGCTGGAGTCGCCACAACGATTTCCCCGATCAGCAGGAAACCGTGGCCATCAACGATGATCTTCCCGATGGCACCCTCGCCCTGCTCCATGCCCACCGCCCTGCCCCGCGGGCTGGCGACAAACTGCTGGGCTGGCCGCACTGGGTGCAACATGTGGACTACCCGGCCTGTCCGTGTTGCCAGAAAAAAATGAATTTTGTCATGCAGCTGGACTCCACTGACACCCTGCCCTTCTGGTTCGGTGATTACGGTTGCGCCTATGTTTTCCAGTGTGAAAACCATGCCGATATCATGACGATGACCTGGTCAAGCCGCGCCTAATTTAAAAAATAAATTAAAAATAAAATCTCTACCCTTTTCCATCTATTGTTGGAGCCTTGCTTGCAAGGCGAATGCCCTGCTGGCCTGATTCGCCTTGCAAGCAAGGCTCCAACGGACAGACTGAGGAGGTGGTCAATGCCCACGCTCACGGCGATATCTCTGCGGCGAAACCCCCATCACTTTTTTAAATAATCTTGAAAAATAATAGGGGTCGTCATAGCCAAGCCAGGCGGCAATCTGTGCCACGGTGTCGTCACTGATATCCAGCAGATAGCAGGCATGGCTGACCTTGATACGTTGGAACGCCTGCATCGGTGTTTGCCCGGTCTGGCGTTTGTATTCGCGAATAAAGTGGTAGCGCGACAGCGCACTGGTGGCGGCCACCAGTTCGTCCAGATTGAGCCGGCGGGTGAGGGCGGTTTGCAGGTAGCTGTTGACCCGGTTGATATCCAGAGACGCGTGGCGGGTGGTGTGCTGACGGCGCATCAGCGCTGCGAAGGCCAGCAGGCTGCGCAACAGGTTGGCGGCGTAGACCAGGTGCTCCGGCTGCACCCGGGTGGCGGCAGCCAGTAGGGCCTGAAATTCCTCCGCCAACCGCGAATGCACCCCCACCGTCACCCGGTAACGCTCGGGACTGTCTCCGGCAATTTCGTCAAAATAACGCGGCGCCTCATCGCCACCCAGGTGCACCCAATAAATACTCCAGGGGTCGCTGTCATCGGCCTGGTAGTGATGCGCAAGGCCAGCTGGCAGCAGCAACAGATCGCCGGCGGTGACCGGTAATGTCTGGCCATTAACTTGCAATTGGCCTTGGCCAGCAACGCAGTAAATCAACAGATCATCTGCCGGCTTTGCCCGCAGCATGCGGTGTCCGCCGGCATGGGGGTAGTAGCCGACGCCATGGGGCAGGCAGCCGCGACAGAGGGGATGTGCGGTCATGGTGGCCAGCACCGCCGGCGGAATCACGGTGCGCTGGCCGGTGTCGGGCAGGGGCCAACGGGAGGTTTCCGCCGGGTGCTGACCGGTTGTCGTCGAAAGGCTCATAAACCGCAATATAATCCATCTTGGCTCAAAAGTGGCTATCTCTATCGCTCAATCCCTGTGCTACAAAGGGACCCATACCGACAATACTTGCGTGGAGAGCTGTCATGACCCGTCGTCTGCCCCTGCTGATCAATGGCGAATTCGTCGCCAGCCAGACCGACCAATGGATTCCTGTGACCAACCCGGCCACCCAGGAAATCCTGTGTGAAGCCCCGGCGGCCACCGACGACGAAATGGAGCAGGCCATTGCGGCGGGTAAGGCGGCGTTCCAGACCTGGAAGGAAGTGCCGGTCTCCGAGCGTGCCCGGTTGATGCTGCGCTATCAGGCGCTGTTGAAAGAGCATCACGACGAGATTGCTGAAATTCTTAGCCAGGAAACCGGCAAAACCTTCGAGGATGCCAAAGGGGACGTGTGGCGCGGTATCGAAGTGGCCGAGCAGGCCGCCAACATCGCCTCGCTGATGATGGGCGAAACTGTGGAGAACGTAGCGCGCAGTATCGACACCCATTCCTGGACCCAACCGCTGGGCGTGTGCGCCGGCATTACCCCGTTCAACTTCCCGGCCATGATTCCCCTGTGGATGTTCCCGCTGGCCATCGCCGCCGGAAACACCTTTGTGCTCAAGCCTTCCGAGCAAGACCCGATGACCCCTAACCGTCTGGCGGAACTGTTCCAGGAAGCCGGTGCGGCGCCGGGCCTGTTGCAGGTGGTGCATGGCGGCAAGGAACAGGTAGATACCCTGCTCACGCATCCGGACATCAAGGCCGTCTCGTTTGTGGGCTCGGTGCCGGTGGGTCAGCACGTGTACCGCACGGCCACCGACAACATGAAGCGCGCGCAGTGTTTTGCCGGTGCCAAGAACCACATGGTGATCATGCCTGATGCCAACAAGGATCAGGTGGTCAGCAGCCTGGTGGGTTCCTCCTGCGGGGCGGCGGGGCAGCGTTGCATGGCCATCAGCGTCGCAGTGTTCGTGGGCGATTCCAAAGCCTGGATCGATGAGCTGGCCAGCCAGTTTGCACAGATTCGCCCCGGTGCCTGGAACGACCCGGAGGCGGCCTATGGCCCACAGATCAGCCCGGCGGCAAAACAGCGGGTGCTGAAAATGATCGAGCAGGGCAAGCAGGAAGGCGCCACCTGTCTGCTGGATGGCTCCGATTGCACCGTGGAAGGCCTGCCGGACGGCAACTGGGTCGGGCCGACCCTGTTTACCGATGTGACCGCCAACATGGCGATTTATCAGGAAGAAATTTTCGGTCCGGTATTGTGCTGCGTGTGCGTGGATTCGCTGGAAGAAGCGCTGGCATTGGTCAACAACAGCCCCTATGGCAACGGCACCTCCATCTTTACCGCCAGCGGTGCCGCCGCGCGGAAATATCAGCACGAAGTGGAAGTGGGGCAGGTGGGTATCAATGTGCCGATTCCGGTGCCGCTGCCGTTCTTCAGTTTCACCGGCTGGAAAGGTTCGTTCTACGGTGACCAGCACGCGTACGGCAAACAGGGCGTGCGTTTCTATACGGAAACCAAAACCGTCACCAGCCGTTGGTTCGATTCGGATATCCCGGTTGCCGCTGGGCCGAACATGAGCATTAATTTGAAATAAATTTTCACCACAGAGGGCACTGAGGTACAGAGGGTTTTTGGATTCATGTTTCTTCAGGCGTAGAAGATAACGGTAAACATTTCCGATTTTCTGAAAGCTATAAAGAAAACATGAAATTATTTTTCTCGGTGAACTCTGTGCCCTCTGTGGAAAAAATACTGTAGGAGCCATGCTCGCATGGCGAAGAAATCACGATAAAGGTGACAAAGCGTCGTGGACTTTTCTTTCACAGAAGAACAAATCGCTTTCCGCGAAACGGCTAGACAGTTTTCTGAAAAAGCACTGGCGCCGTTTGCCGCAGAATGGGATGCCAAAAGCCTCTTCCCCAAAGACGCCATTCGTGAAGCCGGCGCGTTGGGGTTCTGTTCCCTGTACTGCGATGAAGAGCACGGGGGCATGGGATTGAGCCGGCTGGATGCGGCGTTGATCTTTGAACAACTCTCCCAGGGTTGCACCTCTACCACCGCCTTCATCACCATCCACAATATGGCCACCTGGATGCTCACCCGTTTCGGCAACGATGCGATACGGGCACGCTGGGCCGCCGACCTGATGAGTGGGGAAAAACTGGCGTCCTACTGCCTCACCGAACCGGGCACCGGTTCCGATGCGGCTTCGTTAAGCACCACCGCGAAAAAAGACGGTGATGACTATGTGCTGAACGGCGCCAAGGCGTTTATCTCCGGGGCTGGTGATACTGACGTGCTGGTCTTGATGGCGCGCACCGGTGGGCCCGGCGCCGGCGGCATTTCCTGCTTTGCGGTGCCGGCGGATGCTCCCGGCGTCAGCTATGGTCGCAACGAAGCCAAGATGGGCTGGAAGAGCCAGCCCACCCGGGCGGTGATTCTGGAAGACGCACGCATTCCGGGCGACTGCCTGATCGGTGAAGAAGGGCAGGGCTTTCGTATCGCCATGGCCGGTCTGGATGGCGGGCGTATCAATATCGCCAGCTGCTCTCTGGGCGCCGCCCAGGCGGCCCTGCGCCAGGCCCAGCAATACGTGCAGGAACGCAAACAATTCGGCCAGGCCATTGGTGATTTCCAGACCGTACAATTCACCCTGGCGGACATGGCCACAGAACTGGTGGCAGCCCAACAGATGGTGCGCCTGGCGGCCTGGAAACTGGATCAGAATCACAGCGACAAAAGCATGCTGTGTGCCATGGCAAAACGACTGGCAACGGATCTGTGTTTCAACGTCTGCAACCAGGCACTGCAACTGCATGGCGGCTATGGCTATATCAGTGAGTACCCGCTGGAGCGTTACGTGCGTGATGCGCGGGTCCACCAGATTCTGGAAGGGACCAACGAAATCATGCGCGTGATTATCGCGCGCAATGTGCTGAAAGATTTATCGTTTTTATAAGAAATGAAACACCGTAGGAGCGGCGCTTGAGCCGCGAACATACTTGCGAAAGCCGTGCCAGTTGCATTCGCGGCTCGAGCGCCGCTCCTACATCTCCAACAAAACGAGGGAGAGATAACAATGAAAATCGGATTCTTCGGTGTCGGTCATATGGGTGGGCCCATGGCGGCCAATCTGGTCAAGGCCGGTCATGAGGTGGTGGCGTTTGACCTGATGCCCGCCTTGCTGGAAACCGTCGTTCAGGAAGGTGCCAAGGCGGCGAGTAGTGCGGTTGACGCTGTCGCTGGAGTCGACGTGGTTGTCAGCATGCTGCCCTCCGCTGGAGCAGTGCGCGGTCTCTATCTCGGCGACAACGGCGTCTTGCAACACATTGATAAAAGCGCCTTGATCATCGACTGCTCCACCATCGATGCAGACACCGCCCGTGACGTAGCCGCCATCGCCAGAGAGCAGGGCAGGGTAATGATCGATGCGCCGGTCTCCGGTGGCGTCGGTGGTGCCAAGGCCGGCACGCTCACCTTTATCTGTGGCGGCCAGGAAGAGGCCATTGACCGGGCCCGTCCGGTACTGGAATGCATGGGCGCCCAGGTGTTCCGTGCCGGAGACAACGGCGCTGGCCAACTGGCAAAAATCTGCAACAACATGCTGCTGGCCATCCACATGATCGGCACCGCCGAAGCCCTGCAGATGGGCGCCGACCACGGTCTGGATCCGGCGGTACTTTCCGAGATCATGAAAGCCAGCTCCGGCGACAACTGGTCCCTGGACAAGTACAACCCCTGGCCCGGCGTCATGGAAAACGTACCGTCATCCAAAGACTACGAAGGCGGCTTCGCCGTGAAATTGATGAACAAGGACCTGGGTCTGGCATTGCAAGCGGGACTGAGCACGCAATCCGCCACGCCTATGGGTAACCTGGCGAAAAGCCTCTACGCGGCCCATGGAAACCATGGCTACTCCGAAAAAGATTTTTCCAGTATCCAGCGGTTTTTTCGGCACAAGGAGTAGGGCAGTTAATAGTTAACAGTTAATAGTGCGCGCTAGAGCGCCACTGTGGCTGGAATGATAAAGGCCGCGCCCAAAGCTGGGTGTGGCCTTTTTTGTGTTCGCTGTTAACTGTTCACTATTCACTGTTAACTATCGTCCGCTTGCCAAAGCCGATCCGGTTCGTGCCCCAGAAACCGGGGGCGGCGTTGCCTGGCCGCATAGGGTTGTACGCAGGCGTTGTCACGCCGGTTGAACACGAAGAACACATTGCTGCGCGGGTCTGGTGACATGTTGGCGTTGGAGCCGTGCAGGGTGTTGCAGTCGAACAGCAGCAGGCTGCCAGCCGGGCCGGTGGGGGCGTCGATACCATGGCGGTTGATCATGGCTGCCAGCGCCTGCTCCGAGGGGACGCCGATCTGCTGGGTTTTCAGTGATTGCTTGTGATGTTCATCCGGTGTGGGGCCCACACAGGGAATAAAGTGCTTGTGAGAGCCGGGGATCAGCATCAGCGGCCCGTTGAAGGAGTGATTATCCGTCAGGATGATGGAGGCGCTTACCGCATGCATGGCCGGCATGCCGTCTTCCGCATGCCAGGTTTCAAAATCCGAATGCCAGTTGAACCCCTTGCCCTTGAAGCCGGGTTTGTAGTTGATCCGGGACTGGTGCACATAGTGGCCGCCACCGAGAATCTGCTCCACCCGTTGGGTCAGTCGCGGATCGCGGGCCAGATGTTGAAAGGCCCGGTGCAGGAAATGCACGGCAAACACGGACCGGATCTCATGGCTATCCGGCTCGGTGATAGTGAACGGCTTGCCCCGGTAGTCCTCACGATTGAGCAGCTCACTCATGGCCTCGGTCAGAGAGGCCACCTCCTCAGGCGGTAGAAAACCGGGCTCGAAAAGAAAGCCGTTTTCCTCGAAAAGATTCAGCTGTTGTTCGGTCAGTGGGCCGGGCAAGTGGCGGCCTTTGACCGTATTCTCCCGGCGCGCGTGCCAGGGGTGTTCCGGTTGCTGGTGCAGCCGGGTGGGGTAGGGGTCGGCCTGTATCGGGGCCGGGCAAGTCAGGTTCTGCGCTGACATCAAATCACCTCCGCGATCTAATCCACCGTTCAGAAACCGCCTTGCTAAAAGGCGTTCAGTGTCATCATCTCCTGTTGGCGACCTGGGCACTCGAACAGCCGCCATCGGGCCAGACGGCAAAAAAAATGACGCAGTGCATCAAGTCGAGTCTGTTGCTCAAATAATCCGGCAAGCAGAAAGGCCGGGGTGCGTGAAGATAAGGGTTATAACGGGAGTTTCAACCCTTGTGTGGGAAGTTGTCGGGCAATAGCGTTGTCCGTATTGCACATGGTTAACTCACCCTGCCTGGCCCGGGCGATGCGTTTCGTCTCAACGTGGAGATAGCAGTTGGCGAACGCCATGTCTAAGTCCATATCCGCCAGCATGCTTATCAACTAGTAGTCATCGTGCATACGCCACCATTGGTAGGGCTCGCTTTGTGGCCAGCCACCGGGCGAATCTTCCCACTGTTCCTGGCGGCCGTACGGGGTGATATCCAGCAGCCGGAAATGGGTATCGAACAGTTCTCCGCCACGGTCGGTACTGAAGTAGGTGCGGTAGACCAGGTTGTCGTCGTCGCGAATAAACACGTTGATGGCAAACCCCTTGCCGGCGCCGAACGCATCCGCGAAACGACGCTGATGGTCGGTATACCAGGGCGCCTGCCAGTGCATACGCTTTTGCAGTGCCAGGATCTCGTGTTGCGGTGCCGGGGAGGTGAACACGAACGTCGTATCCCTGGCGTTGACGTGGGCAAGATTGTGGCCAATGTTGTCCATCACCATTGAGCAACCCTCAAAGGGGGTGGCGCCGGGCTTGAGCATTGCGCAATAGACAATCAGTTGCCGGCGTCCCTCAAACAGATCCACCAGACCCACCTCACCATGCGGCCCGGTGAAGGTGTAGTTTTCTTCCACGGGCACCATCGGTAACCGACGGCGTTCGGCAGCCAGCTCGTCCTGCATTCGGGTCAATGCCTTCTCCCTGTCAAGCAGGGCCTGTAGAGACGCTTCCCACTCATTGTGGGAGGTGGTTTTTGGTAGTGCCGTTTTTTTCGAGGTCATGAGTGCGACTCCTTTTGTTCCGGGTGGTCTACTTCATGATCGAATGTGCCGCGTCGATTTCGACAAGATCCTGACTCTGGCAGTGTAGGCATTTGGCGTGGCCGGTCAAAGGGCGCTACCGTGTTGAAAAAAGGCGTTAATGCTTTTCGAAGGGAGGGGAAAGCGGTGGCAATGTGTCGGTAAAAAACCGGACTGTGATGCAGTGCGAAAACACCGGTGAGCGGCGCAAGGCCACTCACCGGTACCGAAATCAGGCAATATTGTTGATGCGCGGGCCTTCGCGGAACAGCTGATCCAGCTCGCCTTGGTAGTAGGCTTCCACCCGCGGGTTCATCACGGCTTTCCACAATGGCGGCACCATGGCCAGCAACATCATGGCGGAATAACCAGCTGGCAGTTGCGGGCTCTCGTCATAGTGGCGCAGCACCTGGTAACGACGCTTGGCATAGGCGTGGTGGTCGCTGTGGCGTTGTAGTTGGAACAGCACCAAATTGGTCACAAGGAAATTCGAGTTCCAGCTGTGTGCCGGGGTGACCCGTTCATAGCGACCGGTCTGCAGTTGGCGACGATGCAGGCCGTAGTGTTCGATGTAGTTGACGATCTCCAGCGCCAGAGCCGCAAAGAAACTCTGGCCGACAAAAAACAGCACTCCTTGCCAACCCCACAGGACACCGAAGGCTACCGCAAACAGGAAGGAGATGCCGTACCACCAAATCAGCTCGTTATGAATGCTGATGTTGTTCTTGCCCTTGCGTTCCAGGTACTGCTTTTCCAGTTTCCACGCATTCTTGAAATTGCGCACAAACGCCTTGGGCAGAAAATCATACAGAGACTGGTTATAGCGGCTGGAAGACGCATCATCCGGGGTGGACACATGCACATGGTGACCACGCACATGCTCCACCTTGAAGCCGCCGTAGGTCACCGACGACAACAACAGGCCGCCCATCCAGTTTTCCACCTTGGGGTCCTTGTGAATCAGCTCGTGACCCAGGTTGATAGCGATCATGCCGCCAAGCAGGCCGATGGACATGATCCAGCCGAGCATGCCGGCCGAGGAATAGTCATTGCTGACGAACACATGGCCGGCATAGAACAACAGGCCCAGCCAGGCCACGGCCAGCAGCAGGGGCAGGGAGCGGTAGCTCTTGTCCTGGGACAGTTCGGGGACCTGTTTTTCTTCATCCGGGTTCACCGGGTCCTTGCCGACCAGGTAATCCACCACCGGCACCAGAATGAAGAACACCGCCAGAATCATCCAGGCCCAGAGATTCTGGGTACCCTGCTCACGACCCACCAGCGCGGAAAACGGCACCATGGGAAGAAAGAGCATCCAGCAGGCCAGGTAGCCCCATTTTTTCAAACGCAACAAGGTATCAGGATTGATTTTTTCCAACATGATAATGCCTCGCATAATGCTGTGCAGATCACTGCAAGATGACGTTGAAAGAAAAGAAATAATCGATCAGATCATTCGACGGGATTGACGCATTCCGCTCGGGACGGATTGCCCTTGCAGCGCACCTTGCGCAGCAGGCTCATCATGTCCTTGTTGTAAACGCCCTGGTTGGCCAGATCGATACGGGCCTGGCGAAACATTTCGTCGTAACGAGTAGTTTCTTCATCAGAAATATTGATCCACCACTTTTCATTCACTTCGCCGTCGGCGTTGTTGATGATGCGCATGGCACGATCAAACTGGCCGGCCAGATACTTGCGGGATTGATCGGCAAAATCTGCGGGGAAAAGATCCTTGCGAAGAATCAGCTGTGCACTCAATTGGCCGAGCACCAGATCAATGATGCCGCCGTCCGGCTGCATGCCCTTGTACAGTTCCAGGGCGGAATAACCGAAGATGGGAGCGAAGCAGGTATCCACGGAACCGTTGTTGAAACGGGTGGAGAAGTTGGTGATATCCGACATCACCGGTGACATGCCCACACGCTTGGCCATGTTCGCCTCGGCCACATCGTATTCCAGCACCGCAATGGATTTTCCCGCCAGTTCTTCCACCGTATCGATGCTGTTGTCCTTCACGAACAGATAGGCTGCGCCCATGGGTACCAGGCCGCCAAACTCATAGGGGCCGGACACCAGATGTGGGTTTACCTTGGGGTTACCGCTGGCCAGGATCGTCACCACCATGCGCATAGCATCGTAGTCGGGGATGGCGCCGATGGAATCCATGCTGCCGGTATAGCTGATGAACTGACGGCCACGGATGCCGGTAAGCAGGGCGCCATCGCATTGCTTCGCCTTCAAATCTTCGGCGGCAATTTTCTCGTCGGTATAGGGCTTCAATTCAATGTCCACGCCCCAGCCGAGCGCGGCGGTCTTGAAATCCTTCATGATGCCGTAGAAATCACCGTTGGCACCGACCAGATCGAAAACGCAGAGTGTGCGTTTGTTGCCAATGCTGGCGTGAGTGCTGTTGGCGAAAAGGACCGTGGAAACCACGAGAAAAATAATAAATTGTTTTGCATATCGCATGATGTTCTCCCTGATGAAAGGCAGCCAATACGTAAGGTTTTATTGTGCTTTGTTACCTTCCTGTACCGTTGTCGTGCTCGGGGTTTGAGCAGTGGAGATCGATGCTAGATATGCGACCGGTGCTGGGGTAGGTTGTCTGTAGACAGATGGGGGTCATTTTTTGACAATGCGAATTTTCGGATCTTGCCAGCCATGAACCAGCCGATGGAATGGGCACTGTCCATCAACTATCTCCGCCAGGTGGCAGACCAGCTCACGGAGATGGGGATCGACGTTGCTCCCTGGTTGGCTTCCCATGAGCTGTCGCTGGCCGATCTTGAACAGGCCGATACCAGCGTTCCCTGGGAGGTGGTCCGAGCCCTGTTTCTGGAAGCGGAAGCGATCACCGGAGAATCCGCCCTGGGTCTGATGGTGGGCGAGCGGCTGCGCATCAATAATCATGGCATGGTCGGCTATGCAGCCATGAACAGTGGTTCTGTCCGCCAGGTGGTGGAATTACTGGAGCGGTTTATTCCCCTGCGTATCAACCTGGTCATGGTCAGCCATCAGGTGGAGGGCAACTACCTGAATCTGCAGATACGGGAATTGCTGCCGCTGGGTGAGCTGGGGCCCTTCCTGCTCGGGGCCGTGGTGGTGGCGGTAAAGAACGTGCTCGACTTCATTACCCTGGGCAACTGTCAGGTGGCTGAGGCCAGCTTTACCTTTGACGAAGCCTTCGACCGGGAACTGGTCCGCTCCCTGTTCCGCTGCCCGGTACGCTACAACCAGAACTGGACCGGCCTGTCCCTGCCGCTGGAAGTGGTGGACCAGCCCCTGAGAACCGCCGACCCTGCCGCCTTCGAACATGCGGAAAAACTCTGCGAACGGGAATTGCAGAACCTGGTATCGGATGCGTCCGTATCAGCACGGGTGCGCCGACTGATGCTGGCCAAACAGGTGAACTTTCCCTCACTCACCGTCACCGCCCGCATCCTGCACATGACCCCGCGAACCCTGCACCGCCGGTTGCTGGATGAAGGCACCTCGTTCCAGGAAATCCTCGACGAAGTCCGCCACTCCCTGGCCATGGAATACCTGAAAAGCCAGCACATGACCATTCAGGAACTGGCCTACACCCTGGGCTACGGCGACACCGCCAACTTCCGCCGGGCGTTCAAGCGCTGGACCGGCGTGGCGCCATCGTTTTTTCGGGAGGGGAATGAAATCTGATGAAACAGTCAGGCGCGTTTTCTGGCCACAATAAAGGCAGACAGGCTGTCCGGCTGCCATTCATAGTTGATATCAAAACCAGCCCGAGCCAGCATGGCGAACAACTCGTCCCTGCCGAAGCGACTGACATGGGGCGCAAAACCAAGCGCCTGCATTAACGGGATAAGCAGTCGCCAGTGCAGCTTCATATCGGCGGCAAGTACCGTGTTGGCAACGAAAATACCGCCGGGTTTCAGCAGGCTGCTGACTCGGCCGATGGCGGCGTCGGGGTCTTTCAGCAGATGCAAGATATTCAATCCCAGCACGGAATCAAAACTCCCGGGGGCCAGCGGTAGGCTGTCCAGCGTGCCCTGCTGGAAGCGGATATTGCCAATGCCGGCATCAGCAGCTTTGGCTTGCGCGATCTCCAGCATATTTTTGGAAATATCCGTGGCAAGAATGTCCCGCACATAAGGCGCATGGAGGATGGCTGTGCCGCCAGTACCACAACCGAATTCCAATACAGACCAATCCGGTTGGAAGTAATCCCGGGTGATGGCCAGTTTTTTCTGGTAGCTGGCTTCGTCCCGAATCGGGCTTTTGGCATAGCGGGCGGCGGCCTTGTCCCAGAAGGTTTCCGCGCTTTTCATTGGTTGTGTCCTTCAGGTGCGGGCATGGTCCGACAGCATTTCCTGCAAACGGCGCTCCAGCGCGGCATGAAAGGCATCAACGGCATTTGGGTCATCGTCGCTACAATCGCCGGGCGGTGACATTGGTGCATTCAGGTAATGAACCAGTTTGGCGGGCCTGGGAATGGGGGTGCCGTATTTGCCAAGGATAAGCGGGGCGGCCAGTCTGTAGCGGTTGTACACCCAGTCGGTCACCGGGTTCGCAACCACATGATAAATGTCGTCCGCCGCCGGGCAGGCGGAAAGCACCACCGGCGCGCCGGTACGCATGGCCAGGCGTGCAAACCCTTTTCGGTCACGGATATTCAGCTGGTACTTCTGGCTACTGGGCCGCAGCGCTTCACGCATGCCCCCCGGCGCCACCAACACCAGCTCGCCATCGCGCAACAGACTTTCCGCGTTGTGCTGTGAACCCTCAACGAAACCGTAGGCGGATGCCAGATCGCGGACCACCGGAATCTTGAAGATATAGCGATCACCCAGCAGCCACACATCACGACCCAGGCGTTCCCTGACGGCGGTAGCCAGCAGGCCGCTGTCATAGGTGGCCAGGGAATGGTTTACCACAATCAGTGCAGGGCCACTGGCCGGGATGTGCTCCAGGCCTTCGACGCGGTGCTCGTGATAGCGGGCGGCGCGGTTCATGACGGTGTCTGCGATATTGATGATGTTCATGGTGTTGGGCCGTTTCGAGTCTGTGTTCTCAAAGGGTGCCTACTTTTCTCGAGTAACTCGGGAAATTAACGCCGCGCTCAGCCGCGGAAAATTTGGGGCGATTTATGCGCAATAATGGGCGCGCAGCGACCGCGCATAAAATGCACAAAGTTGGCCGTAGGCCTGCAGCGCTTTGTTAGCTATTCGTTCTCGGAGCCCTTTACAAGCCTCACGTACTGAGGGCCATCATTTAAGGTGTAACACCCCGACCAACCATCAGTAAAATTAGTTGCGAGGGAAAAACCACCACAGATTGTACTTGACCAGAATGCAGCATCGGTAGGCGTATCAGGGAAAAGAGCTGTATTAGTAGTTGGAGCCATAAATTCACCTAAGCATTGACCTCCTTCACCATAGCTCAATGTAGATTTCTCTCCAGAAGTACACTCAACCAGTGAAGCCAGTTCAGTTGCCGTTGGCAGCCTCCACTCATCCACTTTATATCCGTATCTCTTAAATAAAGATCCGGTCTCCATTGCCATGTCTATTTTCTTGGCGCTTCCTACACATTTTGAATTTTTGTATTGCTGACCCAGTGCGCACCTTTTCCAAACGACATTGAATTTTTTATCGAGCACCGTTCCATTTTCTCCAACTATGAAGCGGTAACCTTCCGCAGACTGGGAATTACTACCAAAAAACGCAGTCAAGAATATTGTAAATACAACTTTTTCGAAGAATGATTTCATAATTTCTATGGGTAGCACTTATAGCTAACAGCGTATTAATTAGAACGTTCCGCATAACTCGGTTCCTTATAATTCTGGAACCTTGCTCCGCTAAACAGAAATAAAATCCTGCCATAACAATGGGTTGAGATGCTATGGCCAATCTCTTACACGGAGTTATAAGGAGCGTTCTATATAACTCCTGAATGGCATTCTCATAGCTGATGACAGCAAGGTGTTTGATTATAAAGAAGATTCTAAAGGTCGAAGTGAGTAGGCGAGGCCTTTCCGCTGAAAACAAAAAAGCCCGCACTAGGCGGGCTTTTTTGTGGGCAAGTCGTCACCATCAGGCCGCTTGCGGCTTTTCGTGCATCCGGTTGGCCCGGCGGAACGTGCCCAGATCATTGAACCGCACGCCATTCTCCCTGAGCACTTCATGGGCCCGCTTGGCGGTCATCTGCCGTACGTAGAAGGGGTCGCGGACCACGAAGTGGTGGATGGCGTGGGTGCTGCCGAAGTTGAAGCAGAAGGCCTGCAGGGGCCACAGCCACCAGACGTTGAGCACCTGGCATTGTTCGGTGATCTTGCCCGGTTCGTTGTCGCCGTAGTAATGCATGTTGGACGAGATGAAGTGCAGGCAGAAGGTGCGCAGCATGTTGGGTGCGATCAGTACCACCACCAGCGGGGTGATCCAGCTGAGCTGGGCGCTAACCACTTCCGGCCACGGGATGCTGCTGCCGGCCAGCCAGGCGGCGCCGTTGAGCAGGTGGTAGACCACGAAGAAGTGCCAGATGGCGTGGACGATCACGCCCAGCGGGTTGTAGCTGACCAGGCCGATCAGGCGGAAGTTCTTCAGGTCTTTGCGGTCGATCACGCCACGACGGTACAGCCTTACCGGTTCGGTCAGGTATTTCACCGCCCGCAGGTACACGGCCAGCATGTTGTCGCCCACCATGATCAGGCGCTTGAGGCCCCACTTTTCGCCGTTAGTGATGCCTCGCTCTTCCAGGTCGGTTTCGCTGCCGGAGTGCTTGTGGTGATGGAAATGCAGGTGGCGGCGTACCCAGGGGTTGATGGTGGTGGGGCGCCACAGGTAAACGCCGAGCATCATCAGGTGATGTACCACCTTGTTGTTCTTGAAGTACATCCAGTGGATCAGGTCGTGTTCCAGTTCGTGGAGCAGGGACGTCCAGAAGGCGGTGAGCAGGATCACTGCCCAGCCGGGCATCAGGCCTTGCAGGTAAAGCACGGCGTTGAGGGTGCAACCGGCAATGGCTATGGCAAAGATGCCGAAGCCGATGGCGTTCTGGTGCTTGAGCCAGCCGTGCCGTTGCCGTATATCATCACTGATAGCGATGATATCGCGTTGAACTGTCTTGTCTGTTGCGGACTTGCCGCGGGCAGGTGCAGTTGCCATGGGAAACCTCCATTTCTCGATGGCGACTACTTTAGGCAAGGCCGGGAAGGAAAACTCGGCTTTGCCCGCCAACCGTTTGACCGGGGACGCCAATGTCAGAAAAAAAACAGGCGGCAGCGCTGCTAATGGGGCCGCTAGTGCATTTGTTGCATGAGCGGGGGCTGGACAGTGATGCCATTCTGCGCCGCCACGGGCTGGAACCGCAGATGGTGCAGGACCCGGAGGCCCGGCTGGATGCGGCGGTGTCCACGGCCTTGCTGGATGATTGTGTGCGCGAGCTGAACGACCCGGCCATGGCCATCGAGGTTGCCCGCCATGCCCAGTACAACACCTTCGGCGCGCTGGGCCTGGCGGTGGCGGCGGGGGGCGATCTGTACAGTGTGCTCAACCGCATTACCCGCTTTCATCGTCTGATCAGCGACCTGGTGGCCACCGAGCTGATTGCCGATGACGACAGTGTGGCATTGCGCTTCACCTCTAACACCGATCACCAGCCCCATCCCCAGGCCATCGTGTTTGTGATGGCCACCATTGTGCGCCTGCTGCGTATTCGCATTCATCGGGACCATAATTCGGTGGCGGTGTGCGCCCCCGAGTGGCTGGAGCCGGCTTTGCGTCAGGCCATGGCCCGGTATTTCCGTTGTGAGGTGTCGGTGGCAGATCACTACAGCCTGGCTTTCGACAAGAGCAACGCCCAGCACATGTTGGCGGCCAGCGACGTGCAACTGGCGGCCATGCTGGATGCCACCCTGGCGCAACGCCTGGCGGCCAGTGAGCAAGGGGCGCTGGCTAGCCGGTTGGCGCTGTGGATCGAGCAGCGCCTGCCGGATGGCGAGCCTGCCCAGGCCGACGCGGCGCAGGAATGCTGCATGAGCACCCGTAGCCTGCAGCGGCGATTAAGTGATGAGGGCCTGACTTGGAAACAACTGCTGGAAGACACCCGCAAGACGCTGGTGGAGCGGCACCTGCGCACCCCGGGCATGACGGTGACGCAGATGGCGTTTCTGTTGGGGTTTTCTGAGGTGAGCGCATTTTCCCGGGCGTTCAAGAAATGGTTCGGGGTGTCGCCCAGTCAGTTTCGGTGATGCAACGGATGTACGGCGCTTGCCAACAAGCAACAAGCGCCGGATTCGCCATGCAAGCATGGCTCCAACAGAACGTCAGATCTTGGCAGTGTTCTGCAAGTAGTCCTCTGAAAAATCCCACAGTTTTTTTGCCACGGCGGCATTGCCTGCTTCTGCTGACGGCTTTGCGGCGCGGCAATGGGAAAAATAGCCACCAGCGATGTCATCAGCATTGTCATTGGTGGCACACAGGACGCTGGTGGCGGCGCCTTGATGCGGTGTTTTGGTAAGGGGGCTGGCCAGTGTGAAGAGCACCTGGGTCAGCCAGGATTCACGACCGAATCCGGTGGTGACCAGCGCGCCCGGGTGTACGGCGCAGGCGGTGAGGCCCTGGCTGCCATAGCGCTGCTGGAGTTCCAGTGCCATCAGGGCATTGCACAGCTTGGCCTGGCCATAGGCATTAAAGCCGTTTATGCGGTTTTGTTTTTTGGCCACAAGCAGGTTGTCGAAATTCAGCCGCAATGGATACCGGTGTGATTCGCTGGAGACCATGACGATACGAGGGGCTGGCGCTTTGAGGATGGTGTCGAGCAACCCTTTGGTCAGCATGAAATGACCCAGGTGGCACACGGCCACGGTTCGCTCGATTCCCTGATCGGTGAGCAGGTATTTGGTCGACATGGACCCGGCGTTGCAGATGAGTATGTCCAGCTGGGAGATGTCGTTACGCGTTGACAGGCTTTCCACGCAGGCTGCAATGCTGGCTGGATCCGCAAGGTCCAGAGAGACCAGTTCAACCTGGGCGTTGGGGTGGGCAAGGCGAATCTTCGCCAAGGCCTCCTCGCCCAGCCTGGGATTTCGGCAGCCAAGAATGACATGGGCGCCAGCAGCGGCGAGAGATCTGGCGGTTTCATAGCCAATGCCGCCATTGGCGCCGGTCACCATGGCGATTTTCCCTGAAAGGTTCTTTCCTTCCAGCACTTGGTCGGCAGTGCTGTTGCGATTGAATGTGGACGGCAGCGTCATGATGATCCTTTTGTGTATTGGGTTGGCTTGTGTATCAGCGTTGGTCGAGTCGGATGAAGGGCTGCGCGTCTTCCAGTTCGAAGGCCAGGCCCAGCAATAAGGCCTCTTCGCCGTTGGCGGCGGAGAGCTGGACGCCGATGGGCAGGCCCTGGTCGGTCTGACCCAGGGGCAGGGAGATGCCGGGGCCGCCGGAGGCGTTGTTGGCGGGGGTGAAGGTGGTGTAGCGCAGCAGCCGTTCCAGTTGCGTGTCGAAGGGCAAATCCGCACCCAGATAGCCGATTTCCGGGGTGGTGTGGGCCAGTACCGGGCTGAGGATCACATCGTATTGGGCAAAGGCCTCGGCGTAGCGTTGTCGCGCCAGGCGCAGCTGGCGAAGCATGGCCGGGGTTTTCAGAAAACGTTGTTTGTAATAGTCGGCCAGGCCACGGGTGAGCGGGTCCAGTTGGCCGGCATCGAAGCCTTGCGGGAACAGGGCCTTGCCGCCCTTGCTGACCAGGAAGCCGAGCATGGCCCAGTAGAGCAGGAAGTCTTCCACGAAGCGGGCCGGCAGGTCGATGCGGGCCTCTTCCACGGTGTGGCCCAGGCTTTCCAGCAGCTGGGCGGTGTCCTGCACGGCGCGGCGGGTCTGCGGGCAGGTGGCGTCGCCGGTGACAGAGTCGATCATCATGCCCACGCGCAGCCGCCGCTTGGCCGGGCCGGTGACCTGGCCGATGGGTTTGAGCTTGCGATTGCGGTAGTAGCGCTCCGCTTCCATGAAGAAGTGGGCGGTATCGCGGACGCTGCGGGTGAGTACGCCATCGCTGACGATATTCACCGGCAGTACCTTGGCGGCCTCCTGGTCGATGAATCGCCCGCGGGTGCTCTTCAGGCCCACCAGGCCGCAGCAGGCGGCGGGGATGCGGATGGAACCGCCGCCGTCGTTGCCATGGGCGATGGGCACGGCTCCGGCGGCCACCAGGGCGGCGCTGCCCCCGGAGGAGCCGCCGGCGGAATAATCGGTGTGCCAGGGGTTGCGGGTGGCGGGCACGCCTGCCTGTTCAGTGCTGGCGGTGAAGCCAAAGGCGGGCAGGGTGCTCTTGCCCAGCAGGTTGAAGCCCTGGGCCAGGTACTGTTTGGCGATGCCGCTGGTTTTCTTCAGGGGGGCATGGCCCAGGGCGCGGCTGCCGTGACCGGTGGGCAGGCCACGCAGATCCAGGTTGTCCTTGATCAGGCTGGGCACGCCGGCGAAGAAGCCGTTGAAGCGTTTGCTTTCCGCCCGTTGCCGGGCGGCGTCAAAGGTGTCCAGGGTGAGCCCGTGCAGGGAGGGTTCCACCCGCTGTAGCCGGGCGATGGCCGCTTCCGTCACTTCACGGGTGCTGACGTGGCCCCCGCGCAGCCGCTCGGCCAGGGCGGTGGCGTCGTCGTTTCCGAGGGCGTCGTCGCTGAAAGCGTGCAGGTGTTTGCTGGCCATGGGGCTCTCCCGATTAAATGATGCACGATCGTACCATTTATGATCTGTGCGAAGGGGCCAATTGTTGTTTTGCGGCGTTGCGCAGAGTCCGTGTTGTACCACGGTGGGCAGGGTGGGCGGAACGGTTCGTGTTGGAGCCTTGCTCGCAAGGCGAAGGGGGTTGAAGGGGCCGAGCGATCCGCCTTGCGAGCAAGGCTCCAACGGGGACAGAAACGGGACGTTTTTCCCTTGGTGTGGAATCGCGCCGCGAGCGACGTTATTCGCTGCGCTCCTACGGGAGGGGAGTGTCTCGGGTGAAGATTCTGGTCTTATCCTCAGTGGACTCTGTGCCCTCTGTGGTAAAGCCGCCTTTGAATCGAGGTTACCGTGCGCGTTCGACACGCTTGTGCTGGGCCAGCAGGTGGCGGGCCAGGTCGGCGAGTTCGGCGATGCTGCCGACGACTGAGTCCGGGCGGTGGGGGTGTTTGACGGTATTGGGGAAGATCTTGTCCAGCCAGGCCTGATCCCAGCCAGCCCCGTTGTAGAAGATGGAGGTAATGCCTGCTTCCTTGGCGGCGATCACGTCGGTGGTGCTGTCGCCCACGTACCAGCAACTTTCCGATGGTGAGATGCCCAGTTTTTCCATGGCCAGCAGAAGCATTTCCGGGGACGGCTTGCGTTTGCTTACATCGCTGCCGCACACCACCACGTCGAACAAATCTTCCCAGCCGGTGCCGTCCACCAGTGCCAGTTCATGTTCGAGAAAGTCCCGTTTGCGATTGGAGATCAGACCGACCTTTACGCCAATGGCGCGGATGCGCTCCAGTTGTTCGCGGATGTCTACTTCCATCGGGAACACTTCGGCTACGTATTTTTTATAGGCCTCGTCAAATGCCTGGTGGGCGCGGCCTTTGGCGTCCTGGTCGCTGCCGAACAGCACTTCGAAGATATCGGTGCGGGAAATCTTGCGTTGCGCAACGATCTTGGGGTGCAGGCGCTTGTTGTCTTTCACATAAATGAGCAGTTTGGCATCTTCGATGGTTTTGGAATCATCCGGGTCCAGCAGGCGGTCCCACAGATCCAGTTCGCGCAAATGCGGAAGTACATCGTCCACGGCGTGGTACATGGCATCATGGGTATCCACCAGGGTGGCATGCCAGTCGATGAGGATGGCCTCGGGTTTTGCATGGGGCAGTTGCAGGATACTCATTGTGCTTTGTCCTTGCCGTAGACGCTTCCATTGTTAGCACAAAACCTGTGGCGCCGTTGTGAATTCACCGGCAATAAGCGCTGGTCAGATTGCTGGCCGCGCCCAACCTCTGGACGCGGTATTTGTATTTTGAGGTTCGACTCAGAGTTGGCCGAGCACGGTTTCAGCGCTGCTCTTGTCCACGCCTTTTTCATCCACGCCGATGTACTCCACTACGCCATCGTTGGCGATCAGGGCGAAGCGTTTGCTGCGGATACCCATGCCGCCGCCGGTGGCATCCAGTTCCAGGCCCAGGGCTTTGGCGAATTCCGCGTTGCCGTCGGCCAGCATGGTGATGTGCTCGGCGTTCTGGTCTTTCTGCCAGGCATCCATGACGAAGGCGTCGTTGGTCGCCATGCAGGCGATGGCGTCAGCCTTTTCCAGAATGGCATCGGCGTTGATCACGAAGCCGGGCATGTGGGTGTTGGAACAGCCCGGGGTAAAGGCGCCGGGTACCGCGAACAGAACCACTTTGCGGCCCTTGAAAAAATCACTGGTGTTCAGGTCTTCGGGGCCTTTGGCACCGTTTGTCTTGATAGTGAGGGCAGGAAGAGTATCGCCGACTGCAATGGTCATGATTCGCATCCTTCTGTAAGTGGATGTCCACTGTAACAAAGACGCGGTGACAGGAAAGGGGGGGAGGCGGGGCAGAAACAGAAAACGCCCCATTAAAGGGACGTTTTCTGTGGTGCTTGATAACGTATTAGCCGAGCAGACCCAGCAGGCCGCCCAGTACCGGACCCAGTACCGGGATGGTGGTCAGGGCATCGTTGAGCGGAGCCAGCAGGCTGCTGGCTTCGGCTTCACCCAGCAGGGACACCAGCAGGTTGCCGACCAGGTCGCCGACCAGCGGCAGTTCTTCCACCAGGGCGGATACGCTGTCCAGCAGGTTGCCGTCCTGGTCCATGATGCTGTCCAGCAGGCCGCTGGGGTCACCGCTAAGCAGCCCGCCCAGCAGTCCGTTCAGTAGTTCACCCAATACCGGAATCTGTTCCAGCATGGCCAGGTCCGGGGTGAGCATGTCGCCACCAGCGCCACCTTGCAGGGTGGTGAGGATCTGATTGAGCAGATCACCCAGTACCGGGATCTCGTTGAGCATCTCGGTGCCGGGCAGCAGCTCGCCGCCGTTGCCGGCGCCGGTAAGGGCTTCCAGCAGGCCGTTCAGGACATCACCCAGCAGCGGGATCTGTTCCAGCAGGCCGGTGAACTGTTCCAGTTGGCCGGCGGAGTCGGTCAGGCAGTTCAGCGGGTTGGCGGCGTCGCAAGACACGGCGCCCAGCAGTTGATTGACCACGTCACCCAGTACCGGCACGTCGGCCAGCAGGTCGGTCACCATGCTCAGCTGATCGCCTTCCAGGGCACCCATCAGGGTTTCCAGGCTCAGGGCATCGGTGGGCAGGCCACCGCTGTCGCCACCGGCAGCACCGTTGAGGATGTCGCCCAGCACCGGAATTTGTGTCAGCAGGTCAGGCAGGGATTGCAGGTCGCTGAGGGTGCCGAACAGGTCGCCACCATTACCCAGCAGGCCGGCCAGCAGATCGCCCAGTACCGGAATCTGTTCCAGCATGGCAGGCAGCTCGCTCAGCAGTTCCATGTTGCCGGGCTCGGCAAGACCGGCCAGCAGGTCTTCCAGAATGGCCGGGTCCAGTGGGCTCTCACCCATCAGTTCGCCGATGGGGCCCAGGTTCTCGCCGGCAGCCAGCAGGCAAGTGAACGGGTCAGCGCCTTCCGGGCACAGCTCGCCGAGGCCGCCGGTCAGGTTGAGGATGGAGCCCACTCCGCCCAGCACTTCGGTAATACATTCTTGCGGGGCGAATTCATTTGCACCGGTGGCAATCGGGCACAGGGCCAGAGACAGACTGTTCACAGTGCCGATCAGGGGCTCGCCCATGGCCAGGTTGTCAGCGACCTGAGTCAGGCAGAGCTGCGGGTTGAGCGCGTTGTCGCAACCCAGGTAACCCAGCACGCCGGCCAGGGTGCTGTCTGGAACGCTGCTGAGGGTTTGTACCACGCACTCCAGCGGGTTTTCCGCGCTGGGGCACAGCTGCTGGCCGATGGCCCCGCTGTTATCCAGAATGCCGCCCAGGGTGCCCACCAGGTAGGGAACGCTTTCTTCCAGACAGGTCGGCAGGAAAGTGGGTTCGGTGACACTGCCGAGCAGGTCGGTGTCGGTAGCGGCAACGGTATCGGCGCACAGCAGGCCGAGGACGTTGTCGTTACCCAGAGAGATGTTGGTCAGCGCTTCGTTCTCGCAGGCCAGGACATCAATCACGCCGCCCAGCTGGGTGCCCAGCAGCGCCTGCGGGCAGACAGAGGCGGTGAAGTGGTTGTTGGTGTCGATCAGAGTCAGCAGCTGCTGTTTCTCTTCTTCGGTGAGCGGCGGGGTTTCATTGTCGCCACCGTCTTCACCGCCGGTTTCTTCGCCGTCAGTATCGCCACCGTCTTCATTCCCGGTATTGCCGGTTTCTTCACTGGTGTTGCCCGTAGTGGTGGCCGGGCTACTGCCGCCGCCGCCACCGCAGGCGGCCAGGGTGATGAGCAGAGAGCTCATCAGCAGGATTTTCAAAAGATGTAGCATGGGTACTTCCCCCTTTCTTCCATGAACACAAAAGTGTGTATGACGGGCGTATCAGCGCGATCCACCCAGTGCGCGCAATATATAAAATTCATTGCGGTGCCAATGTTGGCTAAAAATGTTGTTTTGTATCCAGTGTTGCAGTGTTTTGTAATGCACACCAGAAGTGCTTGAATGGGCATAGCACTAAGTAATTGAGATACCAAGGGAAAGGAGGCGGTAATGGCGCAAACAATTGTAATTACTGGCGCAAACCGGGGCATCGGTCTTGCACTGGCACAGCACTGGAAAGCCCGTGGCGAAAGGGTTTTGGCCGTATGTCGGCAGGCGAGCACCGCGTTGGTAGACAGTGGCGTGGAAATTATTGATGGCGTGGACGTGAGTACCTCTGACGGGGTCAGCAACCTGACCAGCGCGCTGGGTGATACGTCTGTGGATATTCTCTACAACAATGCCGGGGTCATGCTCAGCGAGAGCCTGGACGAGATGGATTTTGAACAGATGCTCCAGCAGTTCAAGGTCAATACCCTGGGGCCGCTGCGGGTCACCATGGCGCTGCTGAACCATCTGCACCCAGGCAGCAAGGTGGGCCTGATGACCTCGCGAATGGGCTCTATCGCCGATAACACCTCAGGGAAGAAGTACGGTTATCGCATCAGTAAGGCCGGCTTGAACGCAGCGGGCAAATCCCTGGCGCTGGACCTGCATGACCGCGGCATCGCCGTGGCTATTCTGCACCCGGGTTGGGTGCAGACCGACATGACCGGCAACAGCGGTAACCTGACAGTGGACGAAGCGGCGTCAAATCTGATCACGCGGATGGACGAGCTGAGTCTGGAAAACAGCGGTACCTTTTGGCATTCCGATGGCAGTGTGTTGCCCTGGTAATTCGCGGTTGGCGTTCTGATTTGGGAAAACGTTTCAGCAAAGAGAGCGCAGCGTTTTCGGCTTTCGTTGGAGCTGTGCTTGCATGGCGAAGGGTTGGAGGGATGGTTCGCCATGCGAGCATAGCTCCTACAGGGGCGGCGAATAAGGCGTACGGGTTTTCTCTGTTCCTCTACGAAAAATCACCCAAGAAGAAACGCATTTTCATAAAGCGCCGTCAGCCCCCGCTCCCGGAAAACCGGTTCGTGGTCGAGAATCATTTTTCTGGAAAGCGAGGCGACTGAGTAGTCGGCACCATAAAGTGCTTTTATTTGCGGTTCGCCAACAGAAAACGGCGGACCATCCATTTCCTGTTGATCATATTCCAGTGTGATAAGTAGCTGCGGTGACTTGTCGGTGATTGTCAGTAGATGGCGAGCATAACGTGCGCGCATAGCCTCGGGCAGGGCGATCAGGGCAGCCCGGTCATAGATGGCATCCGGTGCCGCAATATCACCGGATTTTAGCAGGAAGATGTCACCCTGAAAGACGCAGAGGTCGCCATGCTGGTAACGCTTGCCACCTTGCCAGTCGGTCACCACCGGCTGGCGATTCAATGAGGCGAACAGGTCGGTGACGGCTTTATCAGACAGCTCGGCACCGATCACCCGGTAGCCTTTTTCCAGCAGATAGCCGATATCCAGGGTCTTGCCGCACAGGGGAAGGAAGACGGTCTGACCGGCTTTCAACGCCAGTTCGTCGAAGTAACGCTGCAGTAATGGATGGACCTGCAGAAGATGAAATCCCAGTTCCGAGTTTTGCCATTTCTGATGCCAGAATTTCGGGTTCATAGGGCCGCCTGTTGGTGAGCGTTCGCCCTCCATGACAGGAGGGCTTGTGATCGTTTCTTGCGCTGGTAGGGTAGCTTTTTTTGCTCAGGGAAGGCAGGCCATGACTCATGCAGCGCGTTTTCAGCACCTCCGTTATACCATTCGCCGAAAATTCTTCCGGCTCTTCGGTGATGCCTTTCATCTTTATACGGACACCGGAGAACTGGCGCTATATTCCAACATGAAGCGCTTCCGGATCCGTGAGGATATCCGCCTCTATTCAGACGAAAGCCAGGAACAGGAACTGCTGCGTATCTCCACCCGCAGCATTTTCGATTTTGCCGGCGCCTATGACGTGCATGATTCACAGAACAATGAGCATGTGGGCACCTTACGGCGGGCGGGTTTCAAGTCGTCCTTTCTGCGCGACCACTGGACGTTCCTCGATAGCGAAGGCCAGGAAATCGGCACCCTGGAAGAAGACTCCATGCTCAAGGCACTGGTGCGTCGCTATATCGAAGTGTTGGCGTTCTTCTTTCCGCAGCACTACCAAGCCAGTGTGGGCGACAAGCCTGTGGCGGAGTACCGGCAACGGTTCAATCCCTTCATTCTGAAACTGGATGTGGATTTCAGTGCGGATCGTGACGGGCGGCTGGATAAACGCCTGGGGATTGCAGCCGGAGTGCTGTTGTCCGCCATCGAAGGTCGACAGGAGTAAACCATCCCGGACAAATATTGCTCGCTGACAGGGTAGTACTGGCCATGGGCTTTGATGGTCAAAAACGCAGGATAGCGACGCTTGACTGAGCAGGTCATGCCCATTGTGGTATCCATCGTTGCAGGGAATACGAGCTTGCCTGAAAAGCCGGAACCGGCCACTCTGTTGCCGCATCAGGAGGCGATGATCGGGGGCGGGGATGGCGACAATTCTGTTTTGTTGGGAAATGGGTGAGGGCATGGGGCATCTGATGCCCGTGCGTAAAGTGCTCAAGGCTCTGGTAGAGCAAGGGCATGATCTGGTGGTTGCTGCGGTGGAGGTGCACACGGCCCGTCGGGTATTGGGTTCTTTTAGCAAGTCCATTGTCCAGGCGCCCTCCCAGGTTGATAAGCGCTACCCCTTGGGGCGCCCAGCGGAAGGTGTTGCTGACTTGCTTTCGCTCAATGGTTTCGCCGATAACGCGAGTCTCAAGGGTCGGCATCATGCCTGGTGCCAGCTGGCGACATTGTTCAAACCTGACCTGGTGATAACAGAGCACAGCCCCGGGGCCTTGCTTATGGCAAGAGCCTTGTGTATCCCGGTTGTCCATGTGGGAACCGGTTTTACCCTGCCCCCTGAGCAGTTCCCAATGTGTTTCCCCGGTTTTGCTGTTGGCGACAATGGCAAGCGTGAACAGCGCCACCTGGATGTGTTCAACAAACTGATTGGCAGCTCGGGTGGGCAGCCCTTGAGCCACCTTCACGAGCTCTTTAACGGTGTTGCGGGTCGATACCTGCTGAGTTTTGCGGAGTTGGATCACCTTGGTCCTCGGGATGGCGTTCCTTATATGGGAGTGGAAGTGCCCGAAGATGGTGAGCGTCCCGTCTGGCCAGATGCCGGCCAGCATCAGGTGTTCGCGTATCTGAAGCCGTTTGCAGCACTGGAGGGATTCCTGATGGCAGTAAATGCTTTGAAACTGTCTCTTTTGCTGGTTCCGGACCGCATTGACCCTGCTATTTTACGCCGGCATAAAAGTTCCAATATCCGGGTTGTGGAGGGGCGGCAAAGTATGAAGTCGGTAACTCGTGACGCGGACCTGATCGTTTGCAACGGCAATCATGGTACGGCCGCTGCGGCAATGCTTGGCGGAGTTCCCTCACTGTCTTTCCCTCTGCACCAGGAGCAGGAGGCCTGCGCCCGCAGGGTGGCCAGCTCCAGCCTGGGTGCCATGCTCCCGGTTAAAGACGGCAAGGCCATTCCCCCTCTCCTGGAAACAATGTTGCGTAGCCGCGCCATGCAGGAATCCTGCGACAAAGCCGCCTCCCGGTATCAGGATTTTGATTATCAAGACAGTGTTAGCCGCATGGTCCGGGAAATCGGAGCGTTGCTGTGATGAAGCGGCGGGAATTCATTCGCGATGTGGCTCTAAGTTTGTCGCTGTCACCGGTGGCATTGCTTTCTGGTTGCCAGAGAAAACTCTCTGCGGAGTTTGTCATCGTCGGCTCCGGCCCTGCGGGCATAGCCCTGGCTGACAGCCTGGCCCAGGCGGGGCGGCAAGTGTTGGTGCTGGAAGGAGGGGCAGCAGAGCCTGATCGGGCGTTACAGGACATGCATGCTGTCGAAGCGGGCAAGTGGGGCCTGGCCTATAACTTTGGCTGGGCAACCCAGCGACTACTGGGCGGAACCACCAACCTCTGGCAGAGCCATTCGCCGCGCCCCCTGGAGCAGGAACTGCACGCTGCCAGTTTGCGTGGGGTGGGGAAGGACTGGCCCTTTTCCATGGACAGCCTGACGCCCTGGTTGCAGTCGGCCGAGCAATGGCTGCATGTGCGTCCGTCCGAGCCGGCCATGAATCCGGCCTTGCCAGTCAATCCTTTCATTGCCAGCAGCCAAGGGCTTCGCAAGCTGTTGACCGGAGCGGGGTATCAGCACCTCGAAGCCGGTGCCTACGGCATGGTTCACCATGAAGGGATGGATGCGCTGCGATTACTGGAAGACGGAGAAATTGACCGCGTGGCCGGGTTGAACACGGTTGCCCTGAAAGATCGCACTACGGTTCGCCGTATCCGCATGAGCGGCGGGCGGGCCGTGGCGCTGGAATGTGCCGACCGGGAGGGCAAGCCGCTGGAGGTGGAGGCCGGTACGGTGATTCTCTGTGGTGGTGGCGTGCAGACCCCCAGGCTGCTGTGGAACAGCGCCAGCAGCAACGGCGGAGCGGCACCGGGCAATCATAGCGATTGGCTGGGTGCAGGCTTTATGGAGCATCCCGGGCAACAGATTTATGGGCGCCGGGAGAAAGCGTTGTTGCCGCAAGGGGCAACGGAGACTCATTTGCATGTCCGCGACATGCTCCATGACCCGGCCTATGACGGCATCCGGGGAACGCTTTTCCATGTAGGGCTCAAACCCGGGCCGCAGGGCTCGGAGTTCACCATGGTCGAGGTATTGTTTGAGCAGGAAGCAAGCAGACAAAACCGTATTCTGCCCGGCCAGAAGACCGATGCCCTGGGTGACCCCCTGCCCAGGGTTGATTATCGCCTCACCGCTGAAGACCGCCGCACCATCAAGGTCGGAAGTGATCTGCAGCGCCAGCTTGCTGAAGCAGTGGGAAGTGTCGACAAGCAAACCGCACTGAGGCCCGGATCGCATCATCTGATGGGGGCGACACGCCTTTCGCTGGACCCCCGTGATGGTGTGGTGGATGCCAACCTGAAAGTCTGGGGTACCGAAAACCTGTATGTGGCTGGCAGCAGTGTCTTCCCCAGCGGGATGACTGTCCCTCCAACCCTTATTCTGACAGCGTTGAGTCAGCGCCTGGGGGCGCTCCTTTCGAAACAGAAAAAGCAATGAACTTAATTCATTCCGTTGTTTTTATGCGAACCATTTCACATTGTTGGAAAAGTGACCTAATATCGTGACGAAATGTAAAAAAGCGGCCAAGGATTAACGGCCAGACTCTGGGGTTGATGGGGGAAAATCATGTCTTTATTTAGTCGACAGCCGCTGGCTGCTGCTATTCGTGCGTCTATGCTTGGTGGTTTCGCCATCATTGCCAGCCCTTCATACGCTGGTTTCACCGAAGTGACCGAAAACAATCCGTTCGATGCTATTACCTCTGGCACAGTAATGCCGTCCCTGACTTTGCAGGATTTTGATGATGATGGTGATCTCGAGGCCGTTGTCTTCCATGCTGCGGACGCTGACAGTTTTCCCTATGACGGCAGTGATATCAGCTTTTATGAAAATACCGGCTCTGCCCAGAGTGCCGAATTCACCCAGGTCGCCGACGGTCCCATCTCTGGTTACGGTGGTGATACCTTCGAGGTAAACCCGTTTGCGAATTCCTGGACCTATAGCTCCTATGGCCACCCGGTGGCTGCTGGCGATCTGGATGGCGACGGGGATGCCGACTTTATTGGCGGTTCCAACACCTCTAGCGTGGAAATGTGGTTTGGGGTCACGACTACGGATGCCTATGGCGTAGCCACTAGCCTGGCCGACGGCTACCACAACGGCACGTATTACTGGTTTGACAGTCCCTATTACGGCCAGGGCCTGGTGCCTTATCTGGACGAATACGGCGGATATGCCTCAGCGGTACCTTTGGATATTGATGGTGATGACGATATGGACCTTGTCGTCATGGATAACCAGTTTGTTCGTGTCTATCAGAATAACGGCAGTATCGATGGCGTGGTTCAGCTGAATGAACTCACCGGCAGCAATAACCCCTTTTATGCGGGTGCTTCCAACAGCGTTTATATGGGTATCCCGGATGATATTCCTGCACTGAATCATTCAGAACACTACGGCGCCCCTCTGGCCGCCGGCGATGTGGATAACGACGGCGATACGGATGTCATCGTGGGGGTGCGTAACGGACCCGGGGATATGCTCTTGTTCGTGAACACAGGCACTGCTGGCATGGCCGTGTTTGAGCAACAAGCTAACGCCTCCCTGGACGTATCCACCGACATTTATGCCGCCCCGGTGATGGCCGATATCGATAACGACAATGATGACGATCTGGTCGTTGCTGAACAGCAGGCCAGTGGAGCTGCGTCTTATCGACTGTTCCTGAATGATGGCGCTGGTGCTACGGCGAACGAAAATAACACAGGAAATAGCAGCAGCTCGTCAGGTGGTGCTGTCGGTGGATTGCTTATCGGGCTGTCTTTGTTGCTGCTGCGTCGTCGTCGGCGTTAACGCTATACAGCCCGGTTTCTGCCGGGTTGTTATTTATCGGATACATAAAAGGAGATATTCATGAAGAAATTTCAACGTCGCCGTCTTGCCGTGGCTGTCGCAGCCTCCGTCGGCCTTGTCGGGGTCGCTAACGCCGCTTTCGAGGAAGTGACCGAAGCCAATCCGTTTGACGCTATTACGTCCACCGGTGAAAACCCGTCGCTGGTGATGATGGATCTGGATAATGATGGCGATAAAGATGCTGTGCTTTTCCATAATTATCAGAATGACAACTACCCATATAACTATGGCGGAACCAGTGTCTGGGAAAATATCGGTAGTGCAACCGCGCCAGAGTTTTCTCATGTCCCTGATGTGAGCTATGCCGGCCCCGGTTATGCGGGTCAGGACATCGCAGTGAGCCCTTTTGCGGATGATTATGACCGCTATTATGGCCACCCGGTGTCTGCTGCTGACCTGGAAGGTGATGGTGATCTGGATTTCTTCGGTGGGCAGGACTGCGCCTATAGCAGCGCCCAGCTTTCTTTCGCCGAAGTTGAGAGCGATGAAAGTGGGGTTGTCACCGGTGTGACCCATTATCCGTTCACGTACAGTGGTGGTGGGTATGGCTCCAGTGCCAATCCGTTTTACGGTAATGTGCTGGCACCGAGCGCCGCCTACGCTGGCTGTGGATCTGTAAGCTTTGCTGCCGGGGATCTTGATAACGATAGCAAGATCGACATCGTCAGTGTGGATGAAGATACGTTGCGCGTATTCATGAATACGTCTATGACTGTCGAAACCACCCCCTATACTTTCATGGATCTTGGTGCCAACAGCCCATTGGTGGAAGCCAGTGCCTTGACGGCGCCCTATTACGGCGCCCCGGCTGTCCTTCACGATGTGGATGCCGACGGTGATCTGGATCTGGTGATGGGCACTGTTTCCGCTGCACCACTACGCCTTTTCATCAACGAGGGCACGGCCTCCACGGCAGATTTTGTCGAGGTCGAAGATACGTCCGGCAGTCTGGATGTGACCTCCACCGGTTGGGCTGCGCCCACCTTTGCCGACATGGATGGTGACGGCAAGGATGATCTGATTGTCGTAGAGTTGAATATGTCTGAGCCAGAACTCCAGCCTAGACAGTCTGAGAGACGGATTTCTTTGGAAGGCTCGCAAAGCATTCGTTATTTCCGCAATACTAGCGCGGATGACAGTGTTGCTGCGGAAGAGTCTTCTTCTAACGGCGGTTCCCTGGGTATCGCTGCTGTGTTGATGGGCATGCTGTTTGGGCTGCGTCGCCGCCGTCGCTAAGCCTTGGTCCCTCAAATAGAAGCGCCCGGGTTTTGCCCGGGCGCTTTTTTTTCGTCTCAGGCATGATGAAGCAAACGCTAATAGGTTGAGTGATCCATGTCTTTTATTGCTATTTGCGGCACTGGCTTTATCGGAGTCGGCCTGGCTTTGGCCTTGGAACGGCATCCCCGGCTGAAGGTCAGCCAAGTATATACGCGCCGCCCGGTGCGCGAGGTAGAGCATCCATTCCCGGATGTTCTTACTAATGACCGTGAAAAGCTTCTTTCAGGCTGCGACTTGCTGGTGGAATGCAGTGGCGATGTCTTGCTTGCCAGTGAGATTGTCGCTGCCGCGCATCAACGCGGGATTCCTGTTGTCACCATGAATTCGGAATTTCACGTTACTGTTGGCAGTGCCTTTGTGGACACGGGCTATCTCACGGAAGCGGAAGGGGACCAGCCGGGCAGTTTGGCAGCACTGAATGAAAAAGTGACGGCCATGGGATTTCGGCCGGTGGTCTTCGGAAATATCAAAGGGTTTCTCAACACGAAACCATCCCGTGAGGATATGGTTTTCTGGTCAGAAAAGCAGGGGATCAGCCTTCCTCAGGTCACCGCCTTTACCGATGGCACCAAGATTCAGATTGAACAGGCTCTGGTGGCCAATGGGCTGGGCGCAAATCTGCTCCGTTCGGGCATGATGGGGCCGGATTCCCCCGACCTGGAGGCGGCGGCAAAGCAGCTGGCGGAGATGGCAGAAGAGCACGAAGCCGGGCCAGTGAGTGACTATGTGCTTAATGCCGGTGGTCCTGCCGGGGTGTTTGTTGTTGCACGCCATGATGCGGAACAACAGCGCTTTCTCAAATATCTCAAGTTGGGTGATGGGCCTTACTACTTTTTGCTGCAACCCTTTCACCTTTGTCATCTGGAAATGGTGGGAACGATAGAGGCCGTTCTGAATGGCAGGCAACCCCTGTTGAATAATGGAAGAAAACCCTCTGTCGGAGTGTGTGCGATCGCAAAGGCCGACATGGAAGCTGGAGACATTGTGACGCGAGCCTTGGGGAGTTTTGCGTTCCGGGGCGAGACCTTTCCCTTTGAGCAACATCGTGATTTTGTGCCGATAGGGTTGCTGCAGGATTGCCAGCTGATCGATACCATTCGCGAAGGCGACAGGGTTCGCTGGGATCATGTAACGGTGCCAGATTCACTGGCGCTGCGCCTTTTCAATACCTTGCTGGAAGAGTGATAAAAGATGGCGCATCTGGTCGTTGGCTGGGAGCTGGGGCATGGCATGGGCCATATCATGCCACTGCGCATGCTTGCTGAAGTTTTACTGGAAAAAGGACATCAACTGACATTCATCGTGCGAGATGTCTCTGCGGCACAGCGCGCGTTGGAAGGTCTGGATGTTGTCTGGTTGCAAACTCCTCAAGTGACCTACCGCCCCTGGGAAATGACTCGCACCGATTGCTACTCTCAATTGCTGGGTAATATCGGATTTCGGGATCCCGAAAAACTGATGTCTACGGTTACCGGGTGGCGCAGCCTTCTCAGCGCGTTGCAGCCGGATGCCGCACTATTGGAATTCGCGCCATCAGCAATGATTGCCTGTTATATGGAACGTATTCCGTTTGCCTTGCAGGGCAATGGATTTTTTTGTCCTCCTGCCGAGGAGGAGCCCTTCGGGGTTATCAGCAACAAGTTGTCTGAAAAACAGCGAAGACATCAGGATGTCATGTTGCTGGACAGCATAAACACCGTTATTGGTGATAGTCGACCTGCGCTTGAGCATGTTTCTGAACTCTATCGGCTATCTTGCCTGAACGTACTGACCAGTTTTCGCGAGCTGGATCATTTCTGCCGTGACAATGATGATATTTTCCGTGGCGTCTGGGTACCGTCGATTCCAATTTCACCGCGCTGGCCAAAAGGGGAGGGGAAGCGGATTTTTGCCTATCTGACTGCCCGCCCCGGGGTCGACAAAGTCCTTGCGATGCTAAGTCGAACCGGTTTGCCGACCCTGGTGTATTGCCCTGGTGTTGAGGGTAAATTCCGGGCTCCGTTCGAAAACCAAAAGTGTCGTTTTCTTGATGGGTTGGTAGATATCAAGAAGCTGGCTGAGCAGTCCTCTCTGGGTGTGTTTCATGGCAATCATTCCTCCACCGCCATGTTCATGCTTGCAGGTACTCCGACTATGCAGATACCTCTGTATATGGAGCAGTTGATGTTTGCCCGCCGAATCAAAACCATGGGAGCCGGGGAGATCGCTACTCTCGACCAGCCTCAACGCATTGCTGCGGGGATCAATGCCATCATGTCGAATCCTGGCTATGGCGAAAGCGCGAGACGTTTTGCGGATCAGTATCGTGATTACGATCAGAATTGCGCCATTCGGCAGGCAGCGGCGGACCTGGAAGTGGCGCTTGGATTAAGCGCGTAGAAGCGTTTTTCGCCGCCACTATTCTGCGTTGTTGCTCATTGACCGGAAAGATTTCACTGTGCATCCGGGCAATGAGCCTGACTTTATTCAGCATTATTTTTTCTGATAACTCACCTTTATAAAATGTTCTCCGAGTTGTCGGGTTTTCGTCGCAGTCCGCCGCCGATAAGCAGGATCAGGAAGGGCAGTAGTGCGCTGATACCGAAGGCGCCGCCACTCCCGGCCACGCCGCCGCTGTAGGAAGGCTGGTTACTGGTGTACATGGGCTGTGCCTGGTCCACCCGGTTGCTGGTGGGCGCCTTGGTCTGGCGTTGGGCCTTGGCCAGTTTTTCGATGTCCCGACGTTTGGCATTGCGACGCTCAATACCGTATTCCGCGAACACCTCATCGCGCAGCACCACCATGGAGGTGTAGTTAGTGACCAGTCCGTATTCCAGGCCCAGGTCTACGATGCCTTGCTGCAGGTCCTTTTCTTCGCCGAAATAATTGATCTCCCGCTGCATGCCCTGAATGGTGGCGTAGGCCCACAGGCGATCCAGCTCCGGGTTATCGCCGCCGGTGGCGGGGAAGTCGAAACGGGTTTTGTATTGCTTGTCCTGGCCACCCACGTTGGCACGCAGGGTGACTTTCGCCGGGCCGTCACCCCAGTAGTGGCCGAGCAACACGATCTGACGGCCATGGTAGATGCTACCGATACGTTGCGGTTGCAGGTTGGCGGTGCGCACGCCGTCGATATCGATCTCCACGTCGTTCATGGCCTGGTGGGTGAGCTTGGCGGTGGCGTTGAGAATCTGCCCGGCGATGTCATCGCTGTTGGAGACGCTGATAGCAAAGCCGTTGCTGGCATCGGTCATGGCGGTGAGCATGGGCCTATTGCTGCTGTTGCCCATGACAAAGGTGAATAACCGAACGTCGTGGCTTTCCAGCAAGTCGATAAAATCTTTCTGCTGGGTCTTGCCCACGTTGGCTACGCCATCGGTGACCAAAACGATGCCGGTGGGACGATCTGCGTCGAGCGGTTTCAGGGCCAGGCTCAGGCCGCCGAACAGATTGGTACCGCCACGGGATTTGAGCTGCATGACTTTGTCCGTGTAGCGACGAATGCTGTCCGGTGTGGCATCTACAAAGCCGTTGGTAAGTTCTTCGGCGCGGTCATCAAACAGCACAATGCGAAAGCGGTCTCCGCCGCGCAGTTTGCCCAGGGCCTGGCTGACGCCGTCCGCCAGGGTGGCCAGCTTGGCATTCATGGAACCGGAAACATCCAGCACGAACACCCAGTCGCTGCCGGTGCTAATGGCTGGCAGATCATCACCAGGGGTGATGCTGAGCATGAAGGTGCCGCGGTCCTTGCCCGGTGCCTTGTGGGCTACCAGGTCCACGCTGCCGGGCAGGTCCTGCTGGTGGCGCCAGTAGACGACGATGTCCTGATTCAGGGTGAAGGCATTGGTCGGCTGGCCATTGGCGGGCGGGGGCGCGAAGTTCGCTCTTTCGCTGTTTTCGTCTTCCTTGCTGGTAACGGTGGCCGCGCGATTATCCAGTTTTACCTGCCATTGTTGTGGGTCCAGTTGCTGGATCTGCGCCTCGGGATGCTTGGGTAGGCGGAGGGCGTCCACCGGGTAGCCGCTACGCAGGTTCAGGGTAAAGCTGAAGTGTTCTTCCACACTGTCGTTGGCGGTCCAGAACGCCAGCTTCTTCTCGTCCACGCCGCCTTCTTCCAGCGGGTACACATAGCGGCCGATGCCGGTATCCACAAAAGCGGGCTGCATATAGACCAGCCGTACCCGTGTATCCTGGCCGGCGCGCACTGGTTGTACCCGCACATCAAAGGCCTGGTAGCTGTCCTTTTCGGTGAGGCCTGCCTCGCGACCGGCGGCTTTTTCCTGTTCGTAGACCTGGCGGGCCTGCTGTTTTTCCAGCACTTCGCCGATCACCGGCTTGCCGTCGATCCACACGGTGAATTCGGCAACGGTGCCGCGCTCGGGGACCGGGAAGCGGTAATAGGCTTCCAGATCCTGATCATTGGGGTTGTGGAAGACCTGCTCCACTTCGGTGATGGCGTAGCCGTCTTCCACGTCCACTGTGACATGTTGTTCTCGGATCTGCAGTGGTGGCAGGCTGCTGTTGGCTGGCGTCATCAACCCGGTGGCCAGGGCCGGTGTAGTCATGCTGCCCAACAGCAGGACCAGGCCGGCCAACAAACGGGTAAATCCGTTCCTGAAACCCATGATGATTCTCCTTGTTATCAATCACGGGAACAGTTGTAGGGCATTGAAGAGATTTTGTTAAACGGTGTTCATTAACAATTCATGTCGCGAGGTGTTCAATAGGAAGGCAAGTCTGAATCATCAACTGCTTGTTCGGCCCCAGGCACGGGTCGCAATGACCCGTGGAGCGATCTTCGATCAGCGTTTCAGTTGCTGCCGGGTCTGCTCAATTAGTGCAGCAAAATCCGGTTTGGTGATGAAGGCCAATACCAGGCTGTATACGCCATTCAAAATGGCCAGGTGGGCATCTGCCTGCATCAGACAGAAGGCGATAACGATCATGGCAACAAAATCGATCAGGCCCAACAGAATGAACATGCTGGTCTGCACTTGCATGGCGGCTTTCTCACCGTCGTTGGCTGGGGTGCTGCCTTGCAGGGGGCGCTGGGCAATGGTTGCCGGAGCCATCAGCAGGTTGCGCAGCGGTCTTGCCACCACCAGCATCAGTGCCATGGCCCCCAGCGCGCCCATGCGCAGGGTGTCCTGGGGTACCAGATCCATGGGCGCCTGATACTGGCCGAACCAGATCATCAGGGCGATGGCGATACCGATCATCATGGGGGCGGCGAGCACGGTAAACCAGAGCAGGTTGAGGCGTGGCACTGCCGGGTGCGAAGAAGCGGACATGAAGTCTCCTTGATTATTGTTATTGGTCCTTGAGCCAGCGAGCCCTTCGCCAGCCTCTGTAGGAGCTATGCTTGCATGGCGAACTTTCCCAACACCGAATTCGCCATGCAAGCATAGCTCCTACAATTAGTACCTAGTCTCTGAAATTATTGAACTGCAGTGGCGTTTCAATACTTGATTCGCGCAGCAGGGCCATCACAGCTTGCAGGTCATCACGCTTCTTGCCGTTTACTCGCACCTGGTCGCCCTGGATAGAGGCCTGCACCTTGAGCTTGCTGTCCTTGATCATCTTTACGATCTGCTTGCCGAGGGGTTGCTCAATCCCCTGGCGAAAGGTCAGTGTCAACGAAAAGGTCTTGCCGCTGTGCTCAGGTTTTTCCGGGCGATCGGCGCCGGCCACGCTAATACCCTGTTTTACTGCCGCCTTGGCAAACAGTTCTTCCAGTTGCTGCACCTGAAAGTCCGACTGGGTCTTCAGTGTCACATCCAGACCATTTTGCTCAATGCTGGCCTCGACGCCACGGAAGTCGAAACGGTTGGCTAGTTCGCGGTTGGCGTTATCCACCGCGTGGCGCAGGGCCACTTCATCAATTTCAGAGACGATATCGAAAGAAGGCATGGTAAGTCCGCAAGCATATTCCGTTGTAAGAAGGTTGCGATTATAGTCTTTTTGGTCTGTGGGTGCCCGTCAGGGTATCGACAGGCTTCATCGTTCAGGAAGAACGGCAAAAAAAACACCATAAAGATCGCGAGGGAACGTAATGAGTCAAGCCAATGCAATCGTCGTGCTGTGTCCAAAACGCCCGGATTTAGCCGGCCAGCCTCTGCTGGGGCATGTGGGGTGGGGATTTGAACTGCCGGATGGGCAGTGGATGGTGGGAGCCGTGGAAGGTGACGGCTGGGCCAACGGAAATGGCATGAACGGCTTCTGGTCACGCAGAGTGTCGGGAGAAAGGCAGGCCACCCAAGTGTTTGCCAACATGGTGCATCATGGGGCGGAGTATAATTATTTCAAATATCTGACCATGACCAGTCAGGTATGGCCCGATCCTGATGCGGCATTGCGTGTTATGGCCTGGGTCAGCGCCCAGCCGTACCAGTTGTTCGGTCGCAACTGCATGAATTCCACCTACGATATTCTGCGCGCCTTTTCCCGTGGTGGGCATTTCAACGGCAAGATCCTGCCCAGCCCCGATTTCAACTGGATTCCCAATGGCTGGTTCAATGCCATTCAGGTGCCACAGAGTGATTATCACCATCTCCCTCCCGCTTCGCAGTCGGTACAGACGTTTGCGGCAGCCGAGGCCGATCTGCAGGAAGCCGCGGAATGCCCCGACTGGCGCAAACCGGAGTCAGAGGATTATTTGCCGCTAGGGGAGACACCAGAGGAGCCCGTTCCGGCGGTACAGGTAGTTCCGCCGACGGATTAACCGGGAGTGAGGCGACCGGCAAATTGGTACGCTCGCTTTATATGCAATAAATGCCTGTCTGGTTAGAGTATGAGCGCACACCGGAGTGTGCGAACTCAACCCTGCCAGGAGGCAAACATGTCACTAAAGGAACGGTTGTCTGCGGACAACCTGCTGGATTCTCTCCCGGTTTCCCGGGATCTTCTTACCCGCCTGGGCGTTCTTGGCGCCCAGGTTTCCCGCAAAATCGCCATCGATCAAGTCAGCGTGCAAGACGGCACGCTCAGTAACCTGCGCGTGGACAAGGTCACTTTGGGCAGTGCCAGCATCGGCAATCTACACGTGGAAAATACCCAGGCCTCGGTGGATAGCGCCAAAGCCGTGCTCAACCAGGTGCGTACCATTGTCGAGCTGGGGTTCCGCCTGGACTGGAAAATTGACTTGGGCTGGCTAGGCAGCTGGGATGGCAACGAGGATATGGGCAGCCTGGATGTCCCGGTGGATCTGGGCACCATCACAGTGCCGGACCTGGGTAATATCGACCTGCAGATTCCGGCCATTGATATTCCCGGCCTGGTGGCGCAGATGAAACCCATCGACCAGCTCAACCTGGGAAACCTGGATCTTTCCGGCATTCGCCTGGATAAACTGGGCCTGCCCAGCGCCGGCTTGTCCGTGTCCGGTATGGGCATCGGTGAGTTGTCGCTTAGTTCCCTGTCGGTGCCGGGGGCGAACGGCGAAGCCCTGCGGGTGAATCGGGCAGCTCCTACCGAACAGCTGGTCCTGCCTGGCGCCAGCCTGGAAAACATCAGCATCCCGTCCGTGACCATGCCGGCGGCCACCAGCCAGGCGTTCAATGTGGACGCCACTGCCTCGGATAAATCCCTGGGCGTGGATCTGGGCATCCTCAAGGTGAGCATCGCTGTCACCCCCACGGTGCATCTGAACGTGGGCAGCATGACGCTCAGTGATGCCAAGCTCGGTGCCACCCTGGGCAAGGTGTCGCTCAACGACATCAGCCTGCCGGTTGCCCTGGAGGGCATCAGCGGCGGTGAGCTGGGGCTGAATAGCATCAGCGTTAATAAACTCACATTCTGAACAGGGAGGTTGTCATGACATTGAGCCACAAGGAATTCGAAAAACGCTGGGAGCAGGCCCACCGCAAACAGCACATCACCCAGAAGAAGTCGTCCATTGCTCCGTTGGTGCACCTGTCGGTACTGACGATTCTGGATAACTACATGCACCAGCTGCACAAGGCGGTGGATGGCCATGCGCTCAGCAAGGAAGAGTGCGACGCGGTCTGTGAAAAAATAGCCGAGCTGAAACCGCTGGCCAAAAAAGCGGATGCCAAGGCGGCGAAATATCTGAAGGTCTGATCCGCAGTTTATTTGTTACCGTTGTTGCTGCCGTCACCGGGCCTGTGCACTTTGCAGCCCGGTGACAACCCGGTAGGGTCGAAAGAACGCTGTCTTGCTCAGGGGGATTTCGATTATGCCGTTTCAGCCCGATGTACACCTCAACCTGAATGTCCGAGGCATGGGGGTGTCTGCCACTCTGGCGATCAATGAGCGCAGCAATGCCCTGCGTCAGCAGGGGCGGCAGGTCTATAAGCTGGGGCTGGGTCAGTCACCGTTTCCGGTGCCGGCCTCGGTGGTGGAGGCGTTGCGTGAGTTTGCCGGCGAGAAGGATTATCTGCCGGTCAAAGGCCTGCCGGCGCTGCAGGAGGCCATTGCCAGCCATCTGGACCGCGAGCACGATGTGGCCTTCCGGGGCGAAGACATCATGATCGGGCCAGGCTCCAAGGAGCTCATGTTCATCCTGCAACTGGTCTACTACGGCGACCTGGTGATCCCCACCCCGAGCTGGGTGTCCTATGCGCCCCAGGCCAGCATCATCGGCCGTCGAGTGCACTGGCTGCCCACCCACCGACACAATAACTGGAAACTGAGTGCCAAGAGTCTGGATGCCCTGTGTCAGCGTGATCCGGGTCGTCCCCGGCTGGTGATCCTCAACTATCCAGCCAACCCCCATGGCTATACCTTCACCGACGACGAGCTGCGTGATATCGCCGAGGTGGCGCGCTATCACCGGCTGATTCTGCTTAGTGACGAAATCTACGGGCGCACCCGCTACGACGGGCAGCACCGCTCCATCGCCCGCTATTACCCGGAAGGGACCATTATCAGCGATGGCCTGAGCAAGTGGTGTGGTGCTGGCGGGTGGCGTTTGGGTGCCTTTGCCTTTCCGCCCAACCTGTCCTGGCTGCGCGATGCCATGGCCACCGTGGCCAGCGAAACCTACACCTCGGTGGCGGCGCCGATTCAGCATGCGGCAGTGAGAGCCTTTCAGGGCGGTGCCGACATTGACGACTACCTGTTTCAGTCCCGGCGTATTCTCAAAGGGCTGGCGCGTTATCAGGTGGAGGCCTATCAGCAGGCCGGGCTGGATCTTGCCATGCCCGATGGCGCCTTTTACCTGTTTCCGGATTTCAGTCCGTTGGCAGAGCGCTTGCACCAGCGGGAGATTCACGACAGCACCGCCCTGTGTGAAACCCTGCTGGAAGACACCGGCGTTGCCACCCTGCCCGGGGAAGCCTTCGGCCGCCCGGCCGGGGAGCTGACCTTGCGTCAGGCGTTTGTGGATTTCGATGGCCAGGCGGCGCTGGCGGGGGCGGCAACGGTGCCGGCGGAACAATCCCTCGGTGATGATTTCCTGCGGCAGTATTGCGGCAACTGCACCACCGCCATGGACCGCATCGTGGACTGGCTGGCGTAGCGTTTCCTAGTTCCGTTGGAGCTATGCTTGCATGGCGAACTGGTTTGCGCTGATCGCCTTCGGCGGTTCGCCATGCAAGCATAGCTCCTACAAAAAAACCATTCGGTATATATGGAAGCGGGACATGTATGTCCTGTTTGTTTAAGTGACAGGAAAAATATCTTTTTTCGCCACTTTCTGATTGTTTTGGTCAGGTTGATTGCCCGCTTTGTGTAGAGCCGGGGCGCTACCCATGGAACACTCGTTTCCCCAACCCTTGCGGTTAAGCGAATAACGAGGAGGCGAGTCATGGGTGCGGTATTGGACAGTGAAAACCTGAAGCAGTCACAAAGCTGGGCCGGTGCGGCGGTAGAGCTGCAGCGGCGGTTTTTCGAAACCGGTGCCACCCGCAGCTATGACTTTCGGCTGCGCCAGCTTACGAAATTGAAAGACGCCATCGTGAAATATCAGGAAGAAATTCAGGATGCGCTCAAGGCGGATATTGGCCGCCCGCCATTCGAGGCCTATATCGAGATCAGCACCGCCATCGAAGATCTCAAGCACACCCTGAAACATCTGAAAAGCTGGATGAAGCCGAAAAAAGTGGGCACATCAATGTGGGCCCAGCCCGGCCGTAGCCGCATCGAGTCCACACCACAAGGGGTGACCTTTTTGCTCGGTCCCTATAACTACCCCTTCCTGTTGCTGGTTCAGCCTCTGATCGGTTCCATCGCTGCCGGTAACACGGCCATTCTCAAGCCATCGTCACTGAATCCCACCGTGGCGAATGTGATCGAGAAGATGATGAAGGAGTGCTTCAGCGATGAATACGTGGCGGTATTCAAGGGCAGCACCGAAGTGACCAATGCGCTTCTGGAAGAGCGCTTCGATCATATTTTCTTTACCGGCAGCCCCCGTGTCGGTCGTATCGTGATGGCGGCCGCAGCGAAGCATCTCACCAAGGTCACCCTGGAGCTGGGCGGCAAGAGCCCCACCATCGTACACAAGGACGCCAACCTGAAAGTGGCGGCCCGGCGTATTCTCTCCGGCAAGATGCTCAACGTGGGGCAGACCTGTATCGCGCCGGATCATGTTCATGTCCATGCGGATATTCGCGATGCCTTTGCAAAGGAAATGGTGGAGACCCTGCGCGAGTTTTACGGTGATGAACCGAGCCAGAATCCGGATCTGGGTCGCATGATCAACGATCGGCATTTCGATCGGGTGGCCGCACTGATCGACAAGGCCAAGGTGCTGGTGGGTGGTCAGACCGATGCGGGGCAGCGTTACATCGCGCCGACCCTTCTGAAAGATGTCTCCATGGATGATGCGATCATGCAGGAGGAAATCTTCGGCCCGGTGTTACCCATGCTGACCTACTCCACCCTGGAAGAGCTGATCGTCAACCTGAAGAAACTGCCAGAACATCCGCTGGCGTTATATTTGTTTACCAGTAGCGATCAGGTGGAGCGCCAAGTGCAGGACAACACCCAGTTCGGTGGCGGCTGTATCAACAACACGGTCATGCATGTGGCCAATCCCAACCTGCCATTTGGCGGCGTGGGTGAAAGCGGCATGGGGGCCTATCACGGCAAGAATTCATTCGATGCCTTCTCCCACAAGCGCAGCATCCTCAAGGCCACCACCCTGTTCGATATCAAGTTCCGCTACGCGCCTTACAAGGACAAGGTGAACATGCTCAAGAAGATGATCAAGTAACGACTGGCGCCGTTTTCGGTGCAGTTCGCTTCAGGCGAACTGCACCGCAGCGATCGATTTAACGAGCACCAAAACCACCCCAGGAAAACGGAATCTGGTAGCGGGTCATCAGACCGCCCACGGTGATCAGCACCCGCACCATAGCCACGAACGAGTCCGGCATCACCAAGCGCAGGCGACGGAATTCATCCAGCAGGGTGCGCAGATTATCCGCCAGGGTGGCATCGGTATCCTGGCGGGCAGAGACCAGTGCTGCCGACAGTTTTTCCAGCCGCTCCTCGGTGAGCCCGCCAAAGCCGGCGGCTTCGAACAGGGGTAGCAGTGGCCCGTCGCCCATGCCCAGCAAGCGCATCAACAAGGCGGTGTAGTGCTGGCGATCCTCGGCGGCCACGTATTCCACGGCACCAAAATCCAGTACCGCCAGATCGCCGTCCGGGGTGACGATAAAGTTGCCCGGGTGTGGGTCTGCATGGAACAGACCGAACTCCAGCACCTGCTGCATCATGCTGGCCTGTAAACGCTCCAGCAGCGGCCTGGCCTGCTCTTCGTCCTCACGCAACAATGTGGAAAGACTCTTCCCCTCGATCCACTCCGTTACCAGCATCTGCGCACTGCACAGGGTCGGATAGACCCGCGGCACCTTGATGCCCGGCAGGTGTGGCAGTTCGCTGAAATCCTGCATGTGTGTCATTTCCAGTCGGAAATCCAGCTCCCGTTCGGTGGTGGTAATCAACTGGTTGATGATCTGCTCCACATCCACTTCGCGCAGCAGTGGTTTCAGCGCCTTTGCCAGCAATCGCAGCGCGGCGGCATCTTCGGAGAACTCCTGGCTGACCCGGGGTTGCTGCAGTTTCACGGCCACTTCGGCGCCGGATTTCAGGGTGGCGTTATGTACCTGGGCGATGGAAGCCGCGGCCATGGGGATGATATTGAAGGCGCTGAAAGAGTCCGCCCAGTCATGGCCAAGCTGGGCTTTCAGCCAGGGCTGGATGTCATCGAAATGGGCTTTCGGCGCTTTTTCCCGGAGGTGGGAAAAGGCGTCGATATAGGGCGCAGGCAACAGGTCCGGGCGGCAACTGAGAAACTGGGCAAACTTGATCCAGGCGCCGCCGTTGTCGCGAAACAGGGTGGCCAGGCTGGCTGCCACATCCTCATGAAGAGGCTGCAGCGCTTGCTCGTCGCCACTGCCCAGTACCTTGCGGTGTTTCCACACCACTTTCTGCAGGCTGGCGGCAGTGGCCAGTACCCGCTTGTAGCGGCCACGGGCGTTCCACAGCATGCGCGTGGTTTCGCCAAGGGTCTGCGGCTGGTCGGACGAGGTCGATTCCATGAGGGGCCCTATGCCAATGCGGTAGTGGCAGCATAGCAAAGCGAGCCTGCCTGTGTGTCAGGAATCGTAACCGGTTACGGGAGCCGAGCGGGGCGGAGAGCCACCAGAGTACACATGTGAAGTAACTGTGAAGGATTTACCGGCGTTTAATAAAAACTATCACCTCATTTGGCAAACTAAACTGGCCAATCCGGCATCAAAAGGACTACAACAGAGTAACAAATACGCCGAACCCACCTACAAGGAAGGAGAGCGCTATGACAGAGAGTAAATGTCCAATAAACCACGCGGCAGGTGGTGGGACTACCAACCAGGATTGGTGGCCCAATCAGCTGCGTCTGGACCTTCTCAATCAGCATTCCGCCAAGTCCAATCCCATGGACGAAGGTTTCGATTACGCCAAGGCATTCAATAGTCTTGATCTCGCTGCGGTGAAGAAAGATCTGGATGCGCTCATGACCGACTCTCAGGACTGGTGGCCGGCGGATTTCGGTCACTATGGTGGTCTTTTTGTTCGCATGGCCTGGCACAGTGCTGGTACTTACCGCATCGGTGATGGTCGCGGCGGCGGCGGCCGTGGTCAGCAGCGTTTTGCGCCGTTGAATAGCTGGCCGGACAACGTGAACCTGGACAAGGCCCGTCGCCTGTTGTGGCCGATCAAGCAGAAGTACGGCAGCAAAATTTCCTGGGCCGACCTGATGATTCTGGCCGGTAACGTGGCGCTGGAATCCATGGGTTTCAAGACCTTTGGTTTTGCCGGCGGCCGGGAAGATACCTGGGAACCGGACAACGACGTCTACTGGGGTGCCGAGCAGGGCTGGCTGGATGGCGACAAGCGCTATTCCGGTAAGCGCGACCTGGAAAACCCCTTGGCCGCGGTACAGATGGGCCTGATCTACGTGAACCCGGAAGGCCCGGACGGCAACCCGGACCCGAAGGCCGCGGCCCATGACATCCGCGAAACCTTTGCGCGTATGGCCATGGACGATGAGGAAACCGTCGCGCTGATCGCTGGTGGTCACACCTTCGGCAAGGCTCACGGTGCGGGCGACCCGGAAAAAATCGGTCCCGACCCGGAAGCGGCAAGCCTGGCCGAACAGGGCATGGGCTGGCGCAACCCGGTGGGCACCGGCAAGGGCGACGACACCATGGGTGGCGGCCCGGAAGTGACCTGGAGCCAGACGCCTACCCAGTGGAGCAACTACTTTTTCGAAAACCTGTTTGGCTATGAGTGGGAGCTGACCACCAGCCCGGCGGGTGCCAAGCAGTGGGTAGCCAAGGACGCAGATGAGGTTATTCCTTACGCTCAGGACAAGAGCAAAAAGCACAAGCCGATGATGCTGACCACGGACTTGTCGCTGCGATTTGATCCGGACTACGAAAAAATCTCCCGGCGCTTCTACGAGAACCCGGAAGAATTCGCCGACGTGTTTGCCCGTGCCTGGTTCAAACTGACCCACCGTGACATGGGCCCCCGTGATCGCTACCTGGGTCCGGAAGTGCCCAAGGAAGAGTTGATCTGGCAGGACCCGGTGCCGCCAGTGGATCATGAGCTGGTCAACGACCAGGACATTGCTGCTCTCAAAAGCAAGATCCTGGCGTCCGGCCTGTCCGTGGCTGAGCTGGTATCCACTGCCTGGGCGTCTGCCTCCACCTTCCGGGGTGGCGACAAGCGTGGCGGCGCCAATGGTGCCCGTCTTCGTCTGGCCCCGCAGAAGGACTGGGAGGTAAACCAGCCACAGCAGCTGGCCAAGGTGCTGAAGACCCTGGAAGGCATCCAGAGCGACTTCAATAGCGGCAGCAAGAAGGTGTCGCTGGCGGATCTGATCGTACTGGCCGGCGGTGTCGGTATCGAGAAAGCTGCCAAGGATGCCGGGCAGGCCATCACCGTGCCGTTCACTCCGGGGCGGACCGATGCCAGCGAGGAGCAGACCGATGTGGCGTCCTTCGAGCCCATGGAGCCGGCAGCGGATGGCTTCCGTAACTACCAGAAGGGCCCGTTCAGCATCGGTGCCGAACACCTGCTGGTGGATCGGGCGCAATTGCTCACCCTGACTGCGCCGGAGATGACGGCACTGGTGGGTGGTCTGCGCGTATTGGGCGCCAACCATGACGGTGGCCAGCACGGTGTGTTCACCGACAAGCCGGGCACCTTGAGCAACGACTTCTTCGTCAACCTGCTCGACATGGGGACGGAGTGGAAAGCTACCTCCAGCGATGAAGAAGCTTTCGAAGGTCGTGACCGCGACAGCGGCAAGGTGATGTGGACCGGAACCCGGGTTGATCTGGTATTCGGTTCCAACTCGGTGCTGCGCGCCCTGGCCGAAGTGTATGCCTGTGCCGATGGTCAGGAGAAACTGGTCAACGACTTCGTGGCCGCCTGGACCAAGGTGATGGAGCTGGATCGTTTTGATCTGAAGCAGTAATCCATCGCTTGTCAGTTAAAACGGTGCGCTGGAAACAGCGCACCGTTTTTTGTTGGAGCCTTGTTCACAAGGCGAAAGGGGTTTGATTGATGCCGGATTATTCGCCTTGTGAACAAGGCTCCAACGGCAGATGTTTGATCCTGATGGTATTCTACGTGGAGTTATTGCTACCGTGAGCCGTCATGCCATCCCTGAGCTGGCTACAAAAATATCGCCCGCAAAAGTTGCCGTTCCGGCGCCACGTTACCCGTGCCTCGGTGGCGCTGATCTACCGTGGGCCCCGTTCGCGTGATGGGGAGCTGTTCTTTATTCAGCGGGCCCGCCGCGATGGCGACCCCTGGTCCGGCGACATGGCATTTCCCGGCGGACGCCTGGAGCGCAGCGATACCTCAAGCCGCCACACCGCCATGCGCGAAACCCTGGAGGAAACCGGGCTGGATCTGTTTCGCCAGGGCGAGTATCAGGCGCGGTTGTCGGATCTGCTCACCCGCCACCACAGCCGCTGGAGTCCCATGGTGGTGACGCCTCATGTGTTTGCATGGCAGGGCGATCACAGGGTCTCGCTCAACCATGAAGCACAACAAGGCATCTGGATTCCCCTCGATTACCTGAGCAATCCGGCACACCGTTCCACGCTGCAGATCCGCACGCCGGTGGGGAAAATGACGTTTCCCTGTTGCCGTTATCAGGGCTACTGCATCTGGGGGTTGAGTTACAGCATGCTGCAGGAGTTTTTGAGAAAGCGCGGGGAGGGATAACAAAAAAACGGCGGCGCTTGTGGCGCCGCCGTCGGGTTCTGAGTGCCGGCGCGGCCTTGTGGGCCTGCCGGCGTTGCAGGGCAGATCAGAAGCGTACGCGGTCCAGGTTCATGACCTTGGTCCAGGCGTCGACAAAGTCCTGCACGAACACGTCATCGTTATCGTTGAGCGCGTAGTACTCGGCCACCGCACGCAGTTCTGCATTGGAGCCGAAGATCAGGTCCACCGGGGTGGCCGTCCATTTCTGTTCGCCGCTCTGGCGGTCGAGGCCCACATACAACCCTTCATTCTCTGCGGACGGCTGCCATTTCGTGGACATGTCCAGCAGGTTGATGAAGAAGTCGTTGCTCAGGGTGCCCGGCTTGTCGGTGAACACGCCGTGGTTGCTGCCGTCGGCATTGGCGCCCAGGGTGCGCATGCCGCCTACCAGCACTGCCATTTCCGGCACGCTCAGGGTTAGCAGGTCCGCCTTGTCCACCAGTGCATCGGTGGGGGCCAGGCGGCTGTCCTTGCTGAAGTAGTTACGGAAGCCGTCGGCTTTCGGTTCCAGCACCGCGAAGGAATCCACATCGGTGAGTTCCTGGGTGGTGTCGGCGCGACCCGGGGTGAACGGCACTTCGATGTCGTAACCGGCATCGGCAGCGGCCTTCTCGATGGCAGCGGCGCCGCCCAGCACGATCATGTCCGCCAGGGATACCTTGCTACTGCGGAACAGGCCGCCTTCATTGAAGTCGGCACGGATTTCCTCAAGGGTAGCCAATACCTTGTCCAACTCGTCCGGGTTGTTCACCGGCCAGTCGTTCTGCGGGGCCAGGGCCACGCGGGCGCCGTTGGCACCACCGCGCATGTCGGAACCACGGAAGGTAGACGCGGACGCCCAGGCGGTGCGGATCAGCGCCGGTACCGTCAGGTCGGACTCCAGGATCTGTGCTTTCAGATCCTCGGCCTGCCCGGCGGAAATCAGCTTGTAGTCCACCTCGGGGATCGGGTCCTGCCAGCTGAGGGCTTCAGACGGGACGTCCGGGCCCAGGTAGCCCTCGCGGGGCCCCATGTCACGGTGGGTCAGCTTGAACCAGGCGCGGGCGAAGGCGTCCTCGAAGGCTTCCGGATTTTCATGGAAGCGCTTGGCGATTTTCCGGTAGGCCGGATCTTCTTTCAGGGCGAGGTCAGTGGTGAACATGATCGGCGCGTGGCGCTTGCCTTCAATGTGGGCGTCAGGCACCAGGTTGGCGGCCTGGCCATCGGCGGGGATCCACTGAGTGGCGCCAGCCGGGCTCTTTGTCTGCACCCACTCGAAGCCGAACAGGTTGTCCAGGTACTGGTGAGTCCAGGCCACCGGGTCAACCGACCAAGCGCCTTCCAGGCCGCTGGTGATGGTGTCGGCACCCTTGCCGGTGCCGCAGTTGTTTTTCCAGCCGAAGCCCTGTTCCTCAATGGCAGCAGCGGCAGGTTCGGCTTCCAAGCATTTTTCCGGCTTATGGGCGCCGTGGGCCTTGCCGAAGGTGTGGCCACCGGCGATCAGGGCCACCACTTCTTCGTCATTCATGGCCATGCGACCGAAGCTTTGGCGAATGTCCTCGGCGGCCAGCAGTGGGTCCGGCTTGCCATTGGGGCCTTCCGGATTCACATAGATTAGGCCCATCTGAACCGCGGCCAGAGGCTTTTCCAGCTCCCGGTCACCGCTGTGGCGCTCGTCGCCCAGCCATTCGGTTTCCGAGCCCCAGTAGGTAATGTCTGCTTCCCAGTCATCCACGCGGCCACCGGCAAAGCCATAGGTTTCGAAGCCCATGTCTTCCATGGCAATGGTGCCGGCCAGCACCATCAGGTCGGCCCAGGAGATATTGTTGCCGTATTTCTGTTTGATCGGCCACAGCAGGCGGCGGGCCTTGTCCAGGCTCACGTTGTCCGGCCAGCTGTTGAGCGGCTCGAAGCGCTGTTGGGCGCCACGGGCGCCGCCGCGACCATCATGAATCCGGTAGGTGCCGGCGCTGTGCCAGGCCATGCGGATGAAGAGCGGGCCATAGTGGCCGTAGTCCGCGGGCCACCAGTCCTGGGAATCGGTCATCATCTTGCGCAGGTCGGCTTTTACCGCTTCCAGATCCAGCTCGGCAAAGGCGTCGGCGTAGTTGAAGTCGGGGTTCAGCGGGCTGGATTTTTCAGCGTGCTGACGTAGCGGGCGAAGGTCCAGGGTTTCCGGCCACCAATACGGGCTGGCCATGGGGGAGCGGGCGGGACTTTTCTGATAATGGGGATGGCCAATGGGGCTGGCCGTGAGGGTGGCTGAGGCGGCGAAGGCAATGGCGGCCGCCAGTGTTGCAGTCTTTATTCTCATGGTGTGCTCTCCTCTTGGTTGTTTCTCGCAAGGCACCAGAAAAATATAGACGTTACTCATTTATGACAGGAATGCTGGTTTCCTATGGCTGGCATCAGGAAAGCTGATAGGGGGGGGAGTTGTCGCAGGCATGTCAGCCCAGTCACCATGCAGGCATGGCTCCGACAGGGTGTTGGTCTGGGGTGGTTCAGGCGAAAAAGCACATAAAAAAAGGGCGCGTCCCGAAGGATGCGCCCTTTTTTGTTACCGGAACGATCGCTTACAGAGCGACGATGTTCTCAGCCTGAGGACCTTTCTGACCTTGAGTCATGGTGAACTCAACTTGCTGGCCTTCGGCCAGAGTCTTGAAGCCAGAGCCGGTGATGGCGCTGAAATGTGCGAACACATCCGGACCACCTTCCTGCTCGATAAAACCAAAACCTTTAGCTTCGTTGAACCACTTAACGGTACCTTTCACTGTAGACATAATACTAATCCTGAAAATAATGATGTTTCGCCGGTTAAGGCTTGTGTAGCTGAAAAACGGAACTTGGACTTGTGGACTGCAGGACGAGTTATACGAATAAAACAGCGAAATGTAGTACTTGATTCAAGCGTGATTTTTTAGCTATTGGTTACGTTACAGGGGTCGCCAGCGCCTGTCCAGCTAAATTTCACTACCGACAGTCAGACCGGGTGACAGCCACCGGAGCGGGGCGCTAATCCGATATACTCCCGCTTTGTCACAGCGGAGCACCTAATGAGTCACCACACGGATGGCCGCAAGCGCCGAGTTCCCCTGGGCCAGCGGGTCGCCCAGACCCTGTTGCGCCTCACCGGCTGGCGGGCGGGGCCCTTCCCTGACATCGACCGGGCCGTGATCGCCGGCGGCCCGCATACCTCCAACTGGGATGGTGTGCTGGCTCTGGTCAGCCGCTCTGCCTTGCAGCAGGACGTGAACGTGATGATCAAGCACAGCCTGTTCAAGGGCCCACTGGGTTGGCTGCTGCGCAAGCTCGGCGCCATGCCCATTGAACGCGGCAAGGCGGGTGGCATGGTCGAGCAGACCGTGGCGCAATTCCGCCAGCGCGACAAACTACTGATCGCCGTCACCCCGGAAGGCACCCGCAGCAACGCTGAGCAATGGAAGCTGGGCTTCTACCACATCGCCAAGCAGGCCAATGTGCCGATCATCCTGGCCCTGGCGGACTACAAGGCGAAGACCTTCTCCTTCCCGGTGGTGATTTACCCCAGCGACGATATGGAAGCCGATCTGCAGCAGATCTATGCCCACTTCGCCAGCGCCACCCCGAAGCACCCGAGCAAACTGTCCGGGCCGGTGCGGGCGCATTACGGCGAGTAGAGGGCTGGGTGAGCGCCCCTTGTAGGAGCCAGGCGCCTTGGCAATGGGGGCATCGCTTGCAAGGCAAGCTCCTACGGGAGAAGCCAAGGACAAAGGGGCTTGCCCTGCTTCCGGTGCTCTTATTGACGCTACCCCTCTCCTCCCTCCCTGTTATTGCGCCTTGCGTGCCATGATTTACACAAAGTACCAATTTTGGTACTTTGCAGGTCATGAAAAGGATTTCAGCATATTTCTTCGCTACGGAAGGTGGCTCGGAGCCGGTTAGGGAGTGGTTGATCGGCCTGGGCAATCCGGACAAGCGCATTATTGGAGAAGACATCAAGGCCATCGAATTCGGCTGGCCACGTGACTACCACCCGCAAAGTCTGGTGAAGAATCTGGACGGCCCGGTTTCTGAAGTGCGCTCCAACATCAGTGACAAACGTATCGCTCGCGTACTGTTCGCGGTGATCGGTTCAAAGATGATTCTGCTGCACGGGTTTATCAAAAAGACCCAGAAAACACCGAAACAGGACCTGGATTTGGCAAAAGCCCGACTGAAGCAGTATCAAGGGAGTCGTCGACATGGCAGCAAATAAACACCTGGGCAGCAGCTTTGATAGCTTCCTCGAAGAAGAGGGGGTGCTCGATGAAGTCGAAGCCATTGCCATCAAGCGCGTACTGGCATCCGAAGTGGCCGCCTACCTGGTAGCCAATGATGTGCGTAAAGCCACCTTTGCCAAACGCATTCATACCAGCCGCTCCCAGCTAGACAGGTTGCTGGATGCGGAGAATCCCAGTGTCACCCTGCAAACCATGGTCAAGGCAGCGCGGGGGATCGGAAAGAGGCTGGAATTGCGGCTGGGTTGAATTGGCTAATCAGTGATTGCTTGCACGGTGGGGTGCCATTTTTGTATTTCAGGGGCCCCGCCTTCGTTTCTGCATTTTGAGTAAAGAAAATGATTAACACCAAAATATACAAGGCCGTTTATAGCTTGGCTGAACAGCTCATGGAAGCTGCCAGAAAAGACGATCAAGCGGAGTTCGATTTGTTTTATGGGCAACTGAAGGCCATTTGTACCGATAACGAAAACACAGAAAAAGATCACCCCGAGCAGTGGGAAACGCTGGCGGACTTCACCGAAGATCTGGAGGCTGCGCTGGTGGTGTACGAAAAAGCCCGGGGGAAGGCACTGGCTATCAATGCCAAAGACCACCTCTCGTCAATCGGCCTTTCCATGGCGAAGTTGCAGGCAGACCTCGGGCAGAATGAGGCTGCGATCAAGAGTCTTGAGAGTGCGCAGGTAAGCGCGAACAAGATTGAGGATAAACAGCTTAAAGCGGAAATTGATACCTTCCTTGAACAGTTGCTGGAAGGGCATGAAGAGAAATAAGGACCGCAACGATAGCTGAGCTCGGTTTTCTTTCGGGGCCGCCTAATTACTGCGGGGCCTGTCTTCTCACCGAGCCTTGGCTCGCGGTCGCCATATCTGTACGCCGCCGGGGACCAGGTATTCAGAAACGGTTCTGAACCAGAGCAGCCCCTTGATATTGCCATTGAGTCGGATCTTCCCCTGACGCATGCCGACAAAGAACAGCCGCTGATTATCCAGCAGCTGTATCAGGGTGGCTGCCCCATAGTCGGCATCCTGAAAGCGCACGGCAATATCACAGCGCTCACGTAAACCGGAACCACTGCGAACGCGATTGGGGCTGAAATGAAACCAGCGAGCGATGCGCCCGTCATGGGTGCGCCACACCATTATGATATTGCGTCGTTGCAGATCCTTGCGAAACGCCGGGTCGCGCCATGCCAGCCAGCGTAGACGCAGGGCGACAAATAGCAGGATCAGGCGAAAGGTCAGGTGTTGTTTTCTCCTGGCCATCCATGCACGGGGGTTGATGGTGAGTCGCGGGGCTGGCGGCATTCTTGTTCTGTTGGGTTGTGATGATGAGCCAACCTTAGCAGTTGCCGTTAGCCGGGAACACGTATGAATCAGCAAGGCCCGCCGGGGCTGCAAGAGGGTGCTTGCAGCCCCGGGTTTCGTTGGGGCGTTCTCGTGATGTATGCGTGTGACTTATTGTGGCGCGAGCCAGGTAGAGCACTGGACTCTGGGTAAACTTGAGCCTGGTTCTATGTGCTGTTATACCGCAACAGCAACACGCTATTGTCGCTCAAAATGCGGCATGTCACGTGCCGCCCGATAAAGCGGCACGGCAATTTGCGAGAACAGCGCCAGCCCCCAGAGCAGGTTGCCGATAATCGAGGGCACGAAAGGATGCACGGCCAGCACGACCAGGGCCATGACAATACCGAATAGCCGCAGAGCCGGGCTGTGACCGCGGCAGGCATGGCTGTCCTCCGTCACGAGTCGCTGCAGTATCCATAGCGCGGCGAGAAAGACGGCGAGACCCACCGAGCCGAGGGCGCCGTAGCCCGTCGGGTAGGGCTCCAGTAGACCGACATAGACTTCGCCGGCCAGCGCCACGCCAATCGTCACCGCGCTCCACAGGATGGTAATGTGCGCCAGCCAGTACCCCACCAGGACCCCGATGTCGCGGCTCTTCGGTTTGGCGTTGCCGGCGCTGTCGAAATAGACCCAGGCCAGCGCGAAGAGCGACAGGCCGCCCATGGCCACATTGAAGAAGGTGCCGGCGCCGATCTTGTAGACCCCTTTGTCGGCCAGTGTCAGCACCAACTTGAAAAAGCCTTCCCCCAGCAGGATCAGCATCAGCAGGCCGAAGCGCTCAGAGATATGCCCGAGTCGCGGGACGAATCGGGCGAACCGCAGCGTCCCTACTCGCGGCAGCATGTACTGCAGCTGGATCAGCGCAACGCTGGCGCCGAACACCCAGTAGGCCAGGGGTTTGGGCAAAAACGCGGACAGCGCGAACAGCCCGGCCAGCACAAAGAAATTCCGTCCCTGCTCGTGTGCCAGCGTATCGGTGGCATCGCCAACACAGCGCGCCCGCCAGTACAGATAGGCGGTGATCGCTCGGTTCAATGCGTAGCCCAGCGCAAAATAGGTCCACCCCTTGCCGGTCACATCAGGAATGGCCGCGGCGATGAACATCATGGTGACGATCTGCAGCGCCATGGCGGCGCGATGGGGCATATCCGTGGAGATGTAGAGGGAGTTGTAGACGGAGCTGTCCGCCCAGGCATAGAAGATCGCCAGGAACAGCCCGGTAAATACCCAGAAGCCCTGCCAATCCATGTGGTGGGAGAGGTAGTTCCCCAGAATGAAGATCGTCACCACATGGATCAGATCGAAGAACAGCTCGACCCAATGCACATGATCGTGGGCGTCATCGGCATCCATGTAATGGCGTGGCCGCCGCCAGAGAGGTTCATTCGCTGCCATGGGCGACTCCTTGTGGGCGTTGCATTCTCTTGGGGGCGGATTATAGGCTGGGCGGCCTTATGGATCTAACCGGCAAACCTGCGCGGCCTGTTACCGTGGGTCTTGACCTGAGGGTAACGATAAGGCCATGTTTTTGCTGATTAAATATGTGCCTGCCCCTTCTTTCCTCGTTCCCCTTTCCTCCGGCTGGCTCATCAGTTCCCTGGATTTGCTATTCTGAAACGGTGATTACACTGTTTTCCGGAGGAAAGGCAGATGAGCAGAAGGGATGCTGCTATTCATAAGTACCAAAGGTTACTGCCCGAGGCGCTTGCGAGTCGGTATGGAGGCTCGCCTCCTTACACGCCAGCCCAAGTGAAGCGAACGGTGAGCGATCTTGGGTTGAATGAACACTACGACGAGTACGCATGCTTGTTATTCTGTGATGAAAAGGCGTTGGAGCCGGCTGTGTTCACGGAAGAAAAGATTGCGGACATGCGAGAGGTTGTGGCGGCGGCCCTGGGGAAAGGGGCTAGCTTGGGACCTGTGGCAGGTCTCTTTGCTATTGCTGTAGGCGGAGCGTTCGATTCCGACTGCGGTAGCGGTGGTGATGGCGGCGGAGGTTGTGGGGAATGATTGTGGCTAAAGGTGTGCGTGTCCCCTATTTCCCGATCGCACTATCGTATGGCGTCTAAAGATAGCTAAATCGCATTAGGATCGATATGAGTGAAATCACGAAGTTCATGAAATCAATAACAGCTGGTTTTAATCAGGAAGATGCGGATAAGGTTATCCGCGATTTAGAAAGAAAGTGGTCGATTTTTAAACATCTTTCTGATGCTCATTTCGTGAGTGAGTTTACATCAGGGGATAATGAGAAGCTGGTTTCTAGATATTGGGAAATGTATTTGGGGTGTTATTTTTTGGAAAATGGGTTCGAGGTATCCTCGGCGGATGAGGGGCCTGATTTTTGTGTGACTATTGGGGGTAAAAAATGCTGGGTTGAGGCTGTTGTTCCTAG
>Ga0315336_1001016_pt1 | contig 61417 bp, 54 predicted proteins | sample ASW5metaG_FD_204512 | JGI IMG/M metagenome (GOLD analysis project Ga0315336, IMG submission 204512) | Ammonia-oxidizing marine archaeal communities from Monterey Bay, California, United States - ASW #5 | ecosystem: Environmental > Aquatic > Marine > Intertidal zone | place: USA: California...
GCGGAGGCGCTCCATCTACTCCTCGGCGATGCGTTCGACTTCTCGAGCGGCGGCCAACCGGTTTTCGCTCGCCTGGTCGAACTCGTCGCCACGGTTCCCGTGCTCCGCCTCAGCTATGGCGAGACCGAGGGAGCTGTCGCGGCAGTCCGCGAAGTGCTCGGCCGCCGCGACTGATCTCAGTCGGGTTCGCGGCGAGTACGGCGCCGGTCGCCCTCGGCCGGCAAGTCGGCGAGCGGGGGGAGACCCTTGCGACGCCGCTTCTCCTCGTATTGCATTTCGTCGGCGGCGCGAAGCAGGTCGCCGGGTGTGAGCATGTCGGGCGATGCCAGGGCGACGCCACAAGACAGTGACCGGTTGTGGCCGCTCCGGGCGAACTGGGCCAGAGCCAGATCGGTGATCGGATGAGCCGACAGCATGCCGCCGCCGTCGAGAATGATGCAGAACTCGTCGCCGCCGATGCGGCACACGACCGAGTTCTCGACGGTCGCGGCTGCATCGGCCAAGGACTTTGCCGCGTCGACCAGCAGCGAGTCGCCCGCGGCGTGCCCCTCGCTGTCGTTGACGACCTTGAGTCCGTCGACATCGCACATGATCACCGCAACGTCCTGACGGTCGACGGGCGGGCGGCCGAAGACATCACGGAGACGCTCCTCGAGGACTCGACGATTGCCGAGTCCCGTGAGCGGGTCGCGCAGAGCCAGTTCCTCGAACTCGGCGATTCGCTGTGCCTGGGTGACCGCGGCGGCGATGTGGGTCGCGACCAGGCGTAACGTCGCCAAGTCGTCGTGGTCGAGGATGCTCGAGTCAGCTTTGGTTGTCGCGATGACGAGGCCCCATACGCTTTCGCCGATGTTGATCGGCCAGGCGGCCTCGGAGCGGAGTCCTCGCTGATACAGCGAAACGATGGCCGGGTCGTCGGCCCTCCCGTCGTCGGTCGCTCGAACGTAGCCCTGCCCGGCGAAGATCGAGTCGAGGCCGGGGTGGTCGTCAGCTCCGTGGCGCTCTTCGGCCGGGAAGCGCTCCTTGCCCGGTCCGACATCGCCCACGTTGAGCAACGTCTCGAACTCCTGCCGGTTCTGCCCGGTGGAGCTGTCGTCTGAGCCCTCATGGTCGAGTCGGCCGATGGTCACGGTCGATGCCTGCAGTGCTCGACGCGCCTGTTCGGCGATGACGAGCAACACGTCGGGCATCGAGTCGGCTGCCCGGACCGCGGCGCCGATCGACACGAGCGCCTCGACGGGCGAGTCCCGTTCGGGCGGGACGAACCGTTCGAGCGCGTCGAGAACGTCGTCGAGTTCGATATCGGACTGCAGGGCATCGCCCGAACTGAGTTCGAGTGTGGCCGCGGCGCCGAGATCGGGATCGAGCGCGGTTCCGAGGAGTTCGTCGACCCGTCGTCGGCGTGCGGTCCAATTCGGAGCGGCGCCAGGGGAGGGGTGGCCGACCAGGGTCGCGGCCAGCGCGAGCAGGCGGGCCGAGAGAGGAATGTCGGGACCGCGCATGCCGTGGGGACCGCCGCTGCCATCCCACCGTTCGTACTGATGGCGGACCGTTCGAGCCGTGCCGGCAAGCCCGTTGAGGCGGCTGAGGACACTGGCGGACAACACGGCGGAGGCAGGATCGGGGGTGATGTCGACGGTTCCGACGGGACGGACGTGGGTGAGCACGATGGAGATCTCGGCGAGGAGCGCACCGGTGATGGCATCGACGCGATCGGAGACCGGCGCACCGGCGGCGACGGCGAGCCGGTCGACGAGGTGGGCCCGAAGGGCCGCCCGGCGCGCGGCGGGAGGATCGAACACTTCGAGCGCTCGACAGAGAGAGGTGACGCCGGCCCGGGCCTGGCGGTTGAGCGGGCGAGAGCCTGCGTCGGAGACGCGTTCGCCTATGTCGGGAAGCGACTGCTGATCCATTGCGGTTGCGCCCCTTTCCCTCGCCGGGCCCTTTGTAGCAGATGACGCTGGTCACGTTGCGTGTGACCACTGGCCACTATACGTGGTCTTGGGGTTCGGGCGCCTCTCCGCTCATCCGGCGACATACTGGGTGCAGAGGTTCGCAGCCGCGAGCAACGGAGGCCGTCGACATGAGTACAAGAAAACTGATCATCACGGCGTTGCTCACGGGTCTGGTGATCCTTGTGGCCGGCGCAGTTCAGCTCGTCATGATCAGAGGCTGACCTGGGTAGGGTTGACCGAGTTCTCACAGGAGGTCGTTCCGATCGACGGACAACATGATGTGATCGTGATCGGCGGCGGCCCCGGTGGCTACTCGGCGGCGCTCTACGGCGCCGGGATCGGCCTCGACATCGGCCTCGTCGAGAAGGGCCCGATGGGCGGCACCTGTCTCCATGTCGGCTGCATTCCGGCCAAGGAACTCCTCGAAACCGCCCATGTGTTCCGCACCGTGCGCGATGCCGCCGAGTTCGGTGTCAACGCATCGCAACCCACGGTCGACTGGTCGGTCACGATGACCCGCAAGCAGGCCATCATCGACCAGTTGGCGAGCGGCGTCTCGAGCCTCTTGAAGGGGCGCAAGGTCACCGTCTACGACGGCGCTGCTTCGCTTGGGGCGAACCACGCGGTCAGTATCACGGGCGGTGAGAGCGGCAACATCGAAATCACTGCCCCCGCCGTGATCCTTGCCACCGGCTCGCTTCCCCGCACCATTCCGGGATTCGAAGTCGACGGTCAGTTCGTTGTCACCTCCGACGAGGTGCTCTCGCTCGATTCGCTCCCGACCACCGCCGCGGTGATCGGTGGCGGCGCCATCGGCTGCGAATTCGCGTCGATGATGGGCGACCTCGGCGTCGAGGTAACAATTCTCGAGGCGATGCCCCAGATACTCGCGGGCTGCGATGCCGACGCTGCCAAGGTGGTCGAACGTTCGTTCAAGAAGCGGGGCATCACGGTCCGCACCGGTGTGATGGTGCAAGGGCACTCGCCCGATCTCTCGGGCGCGCACACCACAGTCTCTCTCGGCGAGGGCGAGAAGATCGACGTCGAGAAGATCGTCGTCTCCGTTGGTCGACGCCCCTTCGCCGACCTTCTCGGACTCGAGGGCACCCAGGTGGCCACCGACGAACGCGGCTTTGTCGCCGTCGACGAACGCTGTCGCACCGGCGAGCCCGGCGTCTGGGCTGTCGGCGACTTGATCAATACGCCGCAACTCGCCCACGTCGCTTTCGCCGAGGGCATGTTGGCGATTCGCGACATCCTCGGCGAGTCGCCCGCGCCGCTCGATCACCACGGCACACCCTGGTGTATCTACTGTCACCCGGAGGTGGCATTCGCGGGCTACACCGAAGAGTCGGCGAAGGCGGCCGGTTTCGATGTCGTCACCTCGTCTCACCGGTTCATCGGCAACGGTCGAGCGAAGATCGTCGGCGACACCGACGGCATCGTGAAGGTCATCGCCGAACGGCGCGCCGACGGCACTGGCGGGCGGATCCTCGGGGTGCACATGGTCGGACCCTGGGTCACCGAACAACTCGGCCAGGGTTATCTGGCCGTCAACTGGGAAGCGACGGTCGATGAGGTCGCCGCATTCATTCAACCCCACCCAACGATGTCAGAGCTCTTCGGCGAAAGCGTTCTCTCGCTGACCGGGCGCTCGCTTCACGGCTGATGCCAACAACACGTACCATCTGCGAGTCTCGACCCAAGAACGAAATGAGGAACTGATGGCTGACGTCACGATGCCCCAGCTGGGCGAGACCGTCACCGAAGGCACGATCACCCGCTGGTTCAAGCAGATCGGCGACGACGTCGAGATGGACGAGATCCTCTTCGAGATCTCGACCGACAAGGTCGACAGTGAGGTGCCGAGTCCCGTTGCCGGTGTCCTGAGCGAGATCCTCGCCCAAGAGGGCGATGTGGTCGAGGTCGGCCAGGTGCTTGCCCGTATTGGCGACGCAGGGTCTGTGCCGGCCGAAGCGGCCGCTCCCGAAGCCGCGCCGACAGAGGCGCCAGCGCCTCCCGCTCCGGCGGCCGACGCTCCGCCTCCACCCCCACCTCCTCCGCCTCCCCCCGCTCCTGCTCCGATCGCTGACCCGGCACCAGCCGCGGCGCCGGCAGCGGAAGCGCCGCCGACACCCGAACCCGTAGTTGCGGCCTCCGACGCGTCGATGGTGCTCTCGCCGGTCGTTCGCCGACTCATCAGCGACAACAACCTCGACCCGACCACGATCGTGGGTTCCGGCATAGGCGGGCGGATCACTCGCGCCGACGTCGAGAAGGTCATTCTCGACGGGCCGCCGGCCGCCGCGCCGTCCAGTCCATCAGAGCCCGCGGCGACGCCCGCTGCCCCGGCTCCAGCCGCTGCCCCGGCTCCGGCCGCAGCTCCGCTGCCCGCGGTAGGCGCACGCGACGAGATCGTCCCGCTCAACAACATTCGCAATCGCACCGCCGAACACATGGTGATGTCGAAGCAGACCTCGCCCCATGTGCTCACCGCCATGGAGGTCGACTACGAACGCGTCGAGCATGTCCGTCGAGCGATCAAGTCGGGTTGGAAGGCCGAAGAGGGTTTCAGCCTCACCTACCTCCCGTTCATCTCTCGTGCGGTCGTCGACGCGTTGCGCGAGTACCCCCACCTCAATGCCAGCTTCGGGGGCGATCACCTCGTGGTCCACGAGGAAGTCAACCTCGCGGTCGCCGTCGACATCGATTTCGACGGTCTGCTCGCACCGGTGATCAAGAGCGCCGACGGCAAACGTCTGCGCCAGATAGCGCGCGACATCGTCGACGTCGCGGCGCGGGCGCGCACCAAACAACTGCGTCCCGACGACCTCTCCGGTGGCACCTTCACGCTCACGAACCCGGGTCAGTACGGCACCCTGATGCAGTTCCCGATCATCAACCAGCCGCAGGTTGCGATCCTCTCCACCGATGGTGTGCAGCGCAAGCCCGTCGTGGTGACCGACGATTACGGCAACGAGTCGATCGCTATCCACTCGGTCGGCGTACTCGCGCTGGCGTGGGATCACCGTGCTTTCGACGGTGCCTACGCTGCTGCCTTCATGCACCGCGTCAAGGAGATCATCGAGACGCGCGACTGGGAGGCGGAGGTCCGCTGACCTCCGTCGCCGCCGACGATCGGGCCTTCCGGGTCCGGTGGCTGGGCCGGGTCGCGTATCGAGACGGCGTGGCGCTGCAGCGGGCCCTGATGGCCGATAGCGACGACCACCTCCTGCTGCTCGAACACCCACACACGATCACCACGAGCCGACGAACACCGGCGGAGCATCTGCTCCTCGACGAGGCCGAGATTGAAGAGCTTGGCGGCGAGGTGGTCGAGACCGACCGCGGCGGCGACATCACCTACCACGGCCCCGGCCAACTCGTCGGATACCCGATCCTCTCGCTTCCTGGCCGTCGCGGAGGGGGAATGGCCGACACCGCGGCCTACGTCGCCTCGCTCGAGCAGGTGCTGATCGATGTCCTCGGCGATCTCGGTCTCGAGGCAGGCCGACTGCCGCGATGCACCGGTGTGTGGGTCGATGTCGACGGAGTGCGACCACGAAAGATCGCGGCGATCGGGGTACGCATCACTCGGGCGCGGACGATGCACGGATTCGCGCTCAACGTCGATCCCGATCTCGGTTGGTTCGACCGCATCGTTCCCTGTGGCATCACCGACAAAGGTGTCACCTCGCTTCGCGAGGAGGGCTTCGAGCACTCGATGCGCGAGGTTGCCGATGCCGTTGCTTCAGCGATGGCTGCCCAGTTCGCATCGCCGCGAGCGGTCGACCGAGCCGATGTTGCCTGGCGGGTGACCGACAAAGACCTGTCTCCGTTTACGCGCGGCGAGGGCGCCGGCACCCCCGTTGGACGCGATGGAGTCGGCCACGGGACGGCCTTCGAGGATCAGGCCGACGGCACCTCGGTTCGTTTGCTCGGCCGATTGCGCGACGCGGGCGCAACCGATCACGAGCCGGTCAGGCTCAAGGCGCGTAAACCCGAATGGATGAGAGTTCCGCTCGACACCGGCCCGGAGTATCGGCGCATCAAGTCGACGATGCGCGAGCTCGATCTGGTCACCGTCTGCGAAGAAGCCGGGTGCCCGAACATCTCCGAATGCTGGAACGACGGCACCGCCACGTTCATGATTCTGGGCGAGCGCTGCACACGAGCGTGCGGCTTCTGTCTGGTCGACACCCGCAAGCCGGCCGCGCCGGATCCTGGCGAACCGGCGCGGGTGGCCGAGGCGGTGGCCCGGATGGGTCTTCGCCATGCCGTGATCACCATGGTCGCCCGCGACGACCTTCACGACGGCGGGGCCGCGGCGATTGCGGCAACGGTCGCCGCGATTCGTGCCCGCAACCCCGACTGCCGGGTCGAGGCGCTGATCTCGGACCTCAAGGGTGACGACGATGCGTTGGCGGCCGTGTTCTCAGCGACTCCCGACGTGCTCAATCACAACATCGAGACGGTCGCCCGTCTCCAGCGGGCGGTCCGGCCGTCGGCGGGCTACGGCCGGAGCCTCTCGGTGCTCGCCCGGGCCAAGAGCGCCGGCCTCACGACAAAGTCGTCGATCATCGTCGGTATGGGCGAGTCGAGCGAGGAGGTCGTCCAGACCCTCGAGGATCTGGCCGCGGTCGGCACCGACATCGTCACCATCGGCCAATATCTTCGCCCCACGTCACATCACCTGCCGGTTGCCCAGTGGTGGGAGCCGCAGACCTTCTCCGAGTGGAAGCGGATCGGTGAACTCGCTGGCGTCGGGCACGTCGAGGCGTCGCCCCTCACCCGGTCGTCGTATCACGCGCAGGAGGCAGCTTCGGCGGTCACCGCTTCGAGCTGATCACTCCGGTGTCGAAGCCGGCGAGATGGAGCCCACCATGGAAGCGGGCGTGTTCGATCTTCAAGCAGCGATCCATCACCACGTCGAGTCCCGCGGCAGCCGCTCGCTCAGCTGCCTCGGCGTTCCACAGTCCGAGCTGCACCCAAAACGTCGCCGCGCCGACCGCGATGGCTTCGTCGGCGATGTCGGGAAGGTCGTCGCTTCGCCGAAAGACATCGACCACATCCGGCTTCACCGGCAGGTCTTCGAGGGACGGGTAGACGCTTTGCCCGAGGATCTCCGCCTCTCTCGGGTTCACGAGATACACCTCGAAGTCGGTCGACGAGCTGAGTAGGTAGGTGGCAACGAAGTTGCTGGCGCGAGCCGGATTCGATGACGCCCCGACGATCGCAATACGGCGGCTCTTGTCGAGGATGGTCCTTCGCTCCGAGGCGGTCGGCGGCTCCCACCCGGGAACGGCCGGTCGCTCGGTCACTTGCTTTCCCCCAGCGCCTGATCGAGGTCCCAGAGGATGTCGTCGAGATCCTCGAGGCCCACGGACAATCGCACCATGTCGGGAGTGACGCCGGCGGCGTCGAGTTGCTCATCGGTCAGTTGTTGGTGCGTCGTCGACGCGGGATGGAGTACGAGCGTCTTCGCATCGCCCACATTGGCGAGATGGCTGATCATCTCGAGTCGCTCGATGAACGCGCTGCCCGCCGCGCGACCACCCTCGACGCCAAACGTGAACACCGCGCCGGGACCGCCTGGGAGGTACTTCTGCGACAACGAGTGCCACGGCGATTCGGGCAGGCCCGCGTACTTCACCCACGAGATCCGCGGGTCGGCATCGAGCCATTCGGCCACGGCCTGCGCATTGGCCACGTGGGCATCCATACGCTGGGGCAATGTCTCGAGGCCCTGGATGAACAGGAACGAGTTGAACGGAGCGAGCGTGGCACCGACATCGCGGAGCTGCTCGGCCCGCAGCTTGCTGCAGAAGGCGAACTCGCCGAAATTGTCCCACCAGCGAAGGCCGTTGTAGCTCGCCACCGGTTCGGTCATCTCGGGGAATCGGCCCGAGCCCCAGTCGAAGGTGCCGGCCTCGACCACCACGCCGCCGATGGTCGTGCCGTGGCCGCCGAGAAACTTCGTGGCGGAGTGGATCACCACATCGGCGCCCCACTCGATCGGTCGACAGAGGTAGGGCGTGGCAAACGTGGAGTCGATGAAGAGGGGCAGGCCGGCCGCGTGGGCGATGTCAGCCAACCGCTCGATGTCGGCAACCGCTCCTGACGGATTGCCGATCGTCTCCGTGAAGATCAGTTTCGTTCGGTCGTTGATGGCCGCCGCGAATGCGTCGGGGTCACTGGCGTCGACGAAGGTCGTCTCGATCCCGAAACGAGCGAGAGTGACGGAGAACTGCGTGATCGATCCGCCGTAGAGGCTGGAGCTCGCGACGAGGTGGTCGCCGGTCCCGCAAAGGCTCGTGACCGCCAGGAACTCCGCGGCGTGGCCTGAGGACGTGGCCACTGCGCCGATGCCGCCTTCGAGGCTCGCCATGCGTTCCTCGAAGGCCGAGGTGGTCGGGTTCCCGATCCGGCTGTAGATCATCCCGAACTTCTGCAGAGCGAAGAGATCGGCGGCATCGTCGGTGTCTTCGAAGACGTAACTCGACGTCTGGAAGATCGGCACGGCCCGGGCTCCGGTGGTCGGATCGGGACGCCCGCCCGCGTGCAGTGCTCGTGTGCGAAATCCCCACGCTCGATCGGTCATGGCCGTCACCCTACGATCTCGTCGATCCGATCTACCCTCTGTACATGTTTGCTGAGCGACTGTCCCGGGCCCGTGCACAGATGGAGGCGGACGATGTCGATGTCTTGCTGCTGTCTGTGGGCGCCGACCTTCCGTACTTCTCCGGCTACGAAGCCATGCCGCTGGAGCGGATCACCATGCTCGTGGTGCCCCGCGATGGCGACGCTTCGCTTGTGGTCCCGGCCCTCGAAGCGCCCCGTGTGGTGGAGCGCCCGGAAGTGTTCTCGATCAAACCGTGGGCCGAGTCACAGGACCCCATAGCGCTGATTGCGTCGTTGGTCGGCTCAGCGACCAAAGCGGCGGTCGGTGACCACATGTGGAGCGGCTTTCTCGTCGATCTGATCTCGGCCCTGCCCGACATGGAATTTCGGCGAGCGTCGACCATCACGAGCCCGATTCGGTCGGTGAAGACGGCCGACGAGGTCGACCGGCTTCGTGCCGCCAGCGCGGCGGTCGATCGCATCGCGGCTCGTCTGCAGTCGGGCGAGATTCCGCTGATCGGCCGCACCGAAGCCGAGGTGTCGGCCGAGTTGAGCCGACAGATCATCGATGAAGGTCACGACCGGGCGAATTTCGCCATCGTTGCGGCCGGAGAGAACGCAGCTTCGCCTCACCACGAAGCGGGTTCCCGCGTCATCCAGGAGGGTGAAGGACTCCTGTGTGACTTCGGCGGAACGATGGTCGGCGACGACGGCATCGGCTATTGCTCCGACATCACACGATGCGTGTGGGTGGGCGAGAACCCCGAGCGCGACTTTCTCGAGGCGTATGCCGTTCTCCACGAGGCGCAGGCGGCTTCTGTCCGCGCCGCCACGGTCGGAACCCCTGCTCAAGACGTCGATCGGGCCGGCCGGGCGAAGATCGACGCGGCTGGATTCGGCGGATATTTCATCCACCGGACTGGTCATGGCATCGGGGTCGAGGCCCACGAGGATCCCTACATCGTCGAGGGAAACACGGTCCCGCTCGTCGCCGGGAACGCCTTCTCGATCGAGCCGGGCATCTACATGCCGGGTCGCTGGGGCATGCGGCTGGAGGACATCGTCGTCGCGGCGGAGGTAGGGCCCGACTCCCTCAACCTCGTCGACCACCACTTGGCTGTCGTCACTGCCTGACCCGGTGTTGCCTACGGCAGCCCCACCGTGGCGGCTGGAGGGCGCGGCGCTACCTTGACCACGTGATTCGCGTCGACGGGGCCACTGTGCTCGTCCAATGGGCCGCCGGTGGTTGGCTCTTCCTGTGGGTCACCACGCGCCGTCGCGAAGTGGGGCTGGGCTACGGCTGGCTACAGCGCCTGGTCTTCCTCCTACTCGCCGGTGGTGCTCTGGTTGCCGCCTTCGTCACCAGTCCGACCTGGACCCGAGAGATCTTCACGATCGCTTTCATCGCTTCAGGGCTCATCACGCTGGCACTGTCGGTCAGTCGGCGTCGGGCCGGGGTCGCCGGCCAGCGAGATGTGATCGAGCGGCGCACGACTCGCGTCGCGGAGATGACCGGGATCGACCGCGAAGAGCAGCGGTTCGACAAAACGGTGGACGAGTTTCCCCCGATCCTCGACCTGGTCACCGCCGGTCTCGGCCTGCTCGCGGTGCTGTTCGGCTCGGTCGCGGCCGGCGATCCGATGCTGCTGTCGATCTTTCGAGGTCTCACTAGCGCCCTGTTCCTCGGGGTCGTCACCGACGCGATGCTGCTCGGACACTGGTATCTGGTGCAGCCGGGCCTGGCCCGCGCTCCAATTCACGAACTCGTGAAGTGGACCGGGATTCTCTGGGTCCCCGAGACCATTGCGATGCTGATCCCCACCGGGATGGTGTCAGTGCTCAACGGTTCGATCGACGACGCTTACAACGGCCTACTGGGGTGGTTCTGGATCGCATGCGTGATCACCACCATCGGGCTGGTGTTTGTCACTCGCGCCGCACTGAAAGAGCGGGAATACAGCGCGGTCATGGCCGCGACCGGGTTGATGTATCTCGCCATCCTGACGGCGTTCGGACAAGACCTGGTTGCCCGAATCCTGCTCGATACCTGACCCATTTGTTGAACGTGAGCAGTATCTGGTCGAGACTGCCGAACATGGACGTCCTACAGGCCCGAGCCGAGACCGATGCGATTGTGGGTGGCCTCATAGCGGGCCTGACCCCCGAGCACCGCGAGATGCAGACGCCGTGCAAGAAGTGGACGGTGCACGATCTGATCAACCACATGGTCGGCGGCGGCCTCATGATGGCGTCAGCGTTGGGTCAGGATCCTGACGCGATGCCCGACACCGAAGCCGACCTTCTCCCCGACGGTCCCGGTGCCGGGTGGGCGGGTGCAGTGGCGGCGCTCACCGCGGCGGCGACGCCGGAGAACCTCGAGAACCCGCGCCAGTTCCCGTTCGGCGAGCTGCCTGGCGCGGTCGGGTTCTCCGTGATCACTGCTGACCACGTAACGCACGCCTGGGATCTGGCCAAGGCAACCGGGCAGGACATCAGCGCCTCGGACGAACTGTGTGGCTGGGCCAAGGAGACCTGGAGCATGGTGCTCACCGACGATGCTCGTGACGGGGACGCGTTCGACGTGATTCAGGACTGCGGCGACGATGCTCCTGCCATCGATCAGCTCGCGGCCTTCACCGGGCGAGGCGTTTCCTGAGCGATTGTTCGTCGGGTCCCGCACAAGGGTGTTTGCCTCCGACGCCTCTGGCGTGCGCACACTAGAGGCATGCCGAGAGCGATTTGGAGCGGGTCTATCAGCTTTGGGCTGGTCAACATCCCGGTGAAGTTGTACAGCGCGGTCTCTCGAAAGACGGTGCGTTTCAATCAGCTCGATTCGGCGACAGGCTCGCGTGTCAAGCAGAAGCGTGTGTCAGCCGAAGACGGCGAGGAAGTGCCGTATGAGCGCATCGTCAAAGGATTCGAGCTGCCGACCGGCGACTACGTGTTGATCACCGATGAGGAGGTCGCCGCCCTCGACCCCGACGCCGTACGGACGATCGACATCGATGAATTCGTCGACCTCGCCGACATCGACCCGATCTTCTACGACAACGCCTATCACCTTGTTCCCGATGAGCAGACCGCCAAGCCCTACAAGCTGCTCGCCACGGCGATGCAGGAGGCCGGCAAGGTCGGTATCTGCCACTTTGTCATGCGGTCCAAGCAGTACCTCGCCGCGGTGCGGCCCGTCGATGGTCGGCTCCTGATCTCGACGATGGTCTACGCCGACGAGATCGTCGACCACACCGAGATCGGCGGCTTCGACTTTCTCGCCGACATCCAGATCGACGAAAAGGAACAGGCGATGGCCGAACAGCTCATCGCCACGCTCGATGCCACATTCGAGCCCGCCCGCCACAAGGACACCTACCGCGAAGCAGTACTCGAGTTGATCGACCGGAAGGCGGCGGGGGAGAGCGGCGACGATCTCGTGCCCGCACCGGCGCCGTCCTCCGACAAGGTCATCGACCTCATGGCCGCGCTCGAAGCATCGGTCCAGGAGGCCAAGAAGGCCCGCGGGCGCCATCCGGCCGCCGGTAGCGGGGCGACGAAGCCGACAAGGGCCAAGGCCAAGAAGGCGGGCAAGGCAAAGAAGCCGACGAAGGCGACCAAGGCCAAGAAGACCGCGAAGAAGGCCGCCCGCGTTCGCAAGTCAGCCTGAACGGGCGGGTGGTCAGGTGCCGGAGTCGGAGCGCGTCCATGTCGAGATCGATGGTCATCGCCTGGCCGTGAGCAACCTCGACAAGGTGCTCTACCCGATGGTCGGCTTCACGAAGGCGCAGATCATCGACTACTACGTCCGTGTTGCGCCGGTGATGCTGCCCCACATCCAGGACCGTGGCATCACTCTGCGGCGATGGCCCGACGGTGTCACCGAGAACTCCTTCTTCGAGAAGCGATGCCCGTCGCACCGACCCGGGTGGGTCGGCACCTGCCTGGGGCCGGGCGATCGTCGCGGCGGCATCGAATACTGCCGGCTCGACTCCATTGCGGCCCTTGCCTGGACGGCGAATCTGGCTTCACTGGAGATCCATTCACCGATGTCGCGTTGTAGCGACCCTGACTCGCCGACGATGCTCGTGTTCGATCTCGATCCGGGGGATCCGGCCACGATCGTGGAGTGCGCCCAAGTCGCGCTCGAGATTCAGGAGGTGCTCGAAACCGTGGGCCTCCAGTCGTTCCCCAAGACGTCGGGGAGCAAGGGCATGCAGCTCTACGCACCGCTCAACACACCCCACGAACATGACCACGCGTCCGACTTCGCTCTCGCCGTCGCTCAGCTCCTCGAGAAGAAGCTCCCCAAGCTCGTGCTTTCGAATATGACCAAGAAGCTCCGCAAGGGAAAGATTTTCATCGACTGGTCCCAGAACTCCCGTCACAAGACCACGATCGCTCCCTATTCGTTGCGGGCGAAGGACCGTCCGACCGTGTCGACGCCGCTCACCTGGGACGAGGTGGCCGATGGCGCCGACGGCGAACCACTGGGTTTCGACGCGGCTGAGGTGTTGCAGCGAGTCGACGAGTTCGGCGATCTCTTCGCCGACACGGTGACGCTGGAGCAAGAACTACCGGTGGGCGGCTGAGCCACTTTCTCCGCGGCCGTATGTCAGGATTGACCGGTGCGCAACTTCTTCACTCAGCTTCGTTTCCTGCTGAAAGACACGTGGCAGAGCCGCGGCGCGCGGGTCCCCGTCGAGAGTTCCCTTGCCCGAACCGCCAAGGACGCCACCACGATCGGCGAGAATCGTGGGTCTGTCGGTAGCTTCACCGGCGCCGTGTCCGACGTCGTTGCCCAGTCGCACGAGAACTACGCCAAGTCGTTCGAGAAGCGCGAGCGGCCCCGCTGACCCGCTGGGTCAAGCCTCCCCTCGACTTCATGGCCTGGCTCGTCCGCCGGCCGGGTCCGTCTCTCTGACGACGCTCAGGCCGATGCCGAGGTATCGAGGTGGCGGTGGTCGCCGGTGCGAAGATGGCAGGCAGCCGCATGGTGAGCGTTGTCTTCGACCTGTGAAAGCGAGGGCACGTCCGTGTCGCATACGCCGGACACCGCTATGGGGCAGCGCGGATGGAAGTTGCAACCGTCGGGCGGCGAGAGAGGGCTCGGCACATCGCCCTGCAACACGACCCGCTCGCGTCGCAGGCTGGGGTCGGGAATCGGAATGGCCGAGAGCAGAGCCTGGGTGTAGGGGTGCTGCGGAGAACCGTAGAGCGACTCCTGTTCCGTGATCTCGACGATGCGGCCGAGATACATCACGGCAACGCGGTCGCTGATGTGCTCGACCACGGCGAGATTGTGGGCGATGAAGAGGAGGGTGAGGTCGAGTTCCTGCTGGAGCTCTCGCAGGAGGTTCAGGACCTGCGCCTGCACCGACACATCGAGCGCCGAGACGGGCTCATCGGCGACCACGAACTTTGGCTCGAGGATCAGCGCACGGGCGATGCCGATGCGCTGCCGTTGACCGCCAGAGAACTCGTGCGGGAACCGATCGGCCTGGTCACGCCGGAGCCCGACCAGTTCGAGCATCTTTGCGACACGCTCTTGTTGTTCGTCTCGGTCGCCGATGCCGTGTACGCGGAGCCCCTCAGCGATGCTGAGACCCACGGGTGCTCGTGGGTCGAGCGACGAGTAAGGGTCCTGGAAGATCATCTGGACCTGGCGCCTGAGGCTCTTGAGTTCGGCGCCCTCGGCCTCGGCGATGTCGACGCCGTCGATCAACACCGACCCCGCCGTGGGATCAAGCAGCCGCACGAGCAGTCGTCCGAGCGTGGACTTGCCGCAGCCGCTCTCGCCGACGAGGCCGACGGTCTCACCGCGTTGAATGCTGAAGTCGACGCCGGCGACAGCCTGGACGCTGTTGATGGTGCGCTGAAGAATCCCTCCCTTCACGGGGAAGTCCTTCACCAAGCCTCTGACCTCGACGAGTGGCTTGGTCATGACGTGGCATCACTTTGTGCCGGAGCGGGCTGGCGGAGCCAACACCGCACGTGGTGATCCGGTGAAAGGCTCGTCAGCTCTGGGTCGAGTGTGGTGCAGATGTCGAGTTCGGCTTCAACCCGCGCCGCGCAGCGGCCCGCGAATCGGCAACCAGGGTCGAGATCGATCAGTGCGGGGACGGTGCCGGGGATCGTGGTGAGTTCGTCCTGGGCCCGGCCGAGGACCGGGATCGAACCGATCAGTCCTTGGGTATAGGGGTGCTGCGGATCGGAGAACAGTTGGTCGACGTCGGCTTCTTCGACGATTTGGCCGGCATACATGACCGCCACACGGTCAGCCATTTCAGCAATGACACCGAGGTCGTGGGTGATGAGCATCACCGCAGTACCGAAGTCTTGCTGTAGTCCCCGCATGAGGTCGAGAATCTGCGCCTGGATGGTCACGTCGAGGGCAGTGGTCGGCTCGTCGGCGATGAGGAGCGCGGGTTCGAGGGCCAGAGCCATGGCGATCATCACTCGCTGCGCCATGCCGCCCGAGAGTTCGTGGGGGTAGGCCCGAGCTCGACTCTCGGGATCGGGGATGCCGACCGTGGCGAGGGCCTCGATGGCGAGCTTGGCGGCATCCTTCTTCGAGGTGCCGCGGTGAATGCGGTAGACCTCAGCTATCTGATCTCCCGCCCGCTGTACGGGATTGAGCGACGACTGCGGCTGCTGGAAGATCATCGAGACCTTGGCGCCGCGAAGGGCTTCCAGCTCGCGTCGCGACATCTCGAGGAGGTCGGCGCCGTCGAAGACAACCCGCCCCGACTCGATGACGCCGGGTCGAGGCACGAGGCCCATGACCGACAACGAGGTGACCGACTTGCCGCAGCCGGATTCGCCGACGATGCCGAGGACCTCGCCGCGCTTGATCGAGAAACTCACACCATCGACGGCACGAGCGACGCCGGCCCGCGTGTGGAACCACGTGCGTAAGTCCTCGACGGCGAGGATCGTGTCGGGGTCCTCGACGGCGAGGATCGTGTCGGGGTCCTCGACGGCGAGGATCGTGTCGGGGTCGGTCGCGTTGTCGGTCATTCGTTCAGGGAGGGGTCGAGGGCGTCGCGCAGACCATCGCCGAGAAGGTTGAAGCCCAGCACGGTGATCATGATCGCGATGCCGGGGAAGAAGACGAGATGCGGGGCGGAGAAGATCTGCTGGCGTTCGTCGGCGAGCATGCTTCCCCACTCGGCGGTGGGCGGCTGCGCCCCGAGTCCGAGGAAACCGAATGCAGCGGCGTCGAGAATGGCGCTGGCGATGCCGAGGGTGCCGATGACCACCAGGGGAGTGAGGGTGTTTGGTACGACGCGGGTGCGGAGAACTCGCCACTTGCTGGCGCCGAGTGCTCGCGATGCGGCGACGAACTCCTCCTCCTTCACCGCCAGAACAGACGCGCGCATGACGCGCGCGTATTGAGGGATCGAGACGATCGCGATCGCGAGCAGCGTGTTGCGGAGGCCGGGGCCGAGCGCGGCGACGATGCCAATCGCCAGCAACAAGGCGGGGAACCCGAGGATGACGTCCATGACCCGCATGATGATGTTGTCGATCCACCGACCCCAGAACCCGGCGATGGCTCCCAGCGTCGATCCGATGGTGAACGCGATGGCGACCGTCGAGAGACCGACCGACAGGCTGACCCGCGACGCGTAGACGACGCGGCTGAACTGGTCTCGGGCGTTGCCATCGAGGCCCATGATGTGTTCCGGGAGATCCTCGTCGCAGCCGAACATGTGCACGCAAGGCGGATCGCGTCGGGTCGTGTTCGGTTCGCCGATGAAGTTCTCGGTCGGGCTGAACGGCGCGATGAGCGGAGCGAAGATCGCGACGAGAATGATGAATCCGATGATGACCAGACCGGCGACACCGGATTTGCGCCGAATCAGGCGCGAGAACGCTCCCCGCCACAGTCCAGGGGCTGGCGGATCGTTGAGAGAGACTTCTTCGACATCGGAGATGAGAGTTGGACGAGTCATTCGAGTCGGATCCTGGGGTCGAGATACCCGTAGAGAACGTCGACGATCAAGTTGATGACGACGTAGAGCGTGGCGATCACGACGACAAAGCCCTGGATGACGGGGAAGTCTCGCGCCGTGATGGCGTCGTAGATCATTGTTCCGGCGCCGGACAGGCCGAAGATCGTCTCAGTGAGGACGGCCCCGCTCAGCAAGGCGCCGAGTTGTAGCCCGATGATCGTGGTCACCGGCAGGAGTGCGTTGCGAAGACCGTGGCGCACCACGACACGACGCTCGCGTGCTCCCTTGGCTCGAGCCGTCCGGACGTAGTCCTTGCCCATGACCTCGAGAAGGCTGGAGCGGGTTATTCGAGCGATCACCGCCATGGGAATCGTGCTCAGCGCGAAGGCAGGGAGGATCAGGTGCTTGAGCGCGTCCCGGAGCACTTCCCAGTCGCCGGTGATGATCGAGTTGAAGATGAAGTGGTTGGAGATGAACTCCATGGTGAGGAACGGGAACGAACCTTCCTTGAACTCCCACCCCCACTTCTCGAAGAACGGTTCGGACGACAGGCCCGCGGTGAGGCGACCGGAGGGAGGTAACCATCCGAGTTTGGCCGCGAAAAGCCAGATCAGCATCAACCCCAACCAGAAAACGGGCATGGAAACGCCCACGTTGGCCACGACCATGGTGCCGACATCGGCGGCACTGTTGTGTTTCATCGCCGAGATGACGCCCAGCGTCACGCCGACCACAACAGCGATGAGTAGAGCGGCGGTGGCTAGCTCGATGGTCATCGGCAGCCGCTCGACGAGCATCTGCGAGACCGGTCGGGAGAAGCGGATCGAATCGCCGAGATCACCTCTGGCGATGTCGCCCATGTAGATGCCGAGTTGCACGGGGAGCGGCTCGTCGAGGCCCTTGTTACGAGCGAAAGCCTCGCATGCTTCCTCCGTGGCTTTTTCGCCGAGGATCGAGCGGCACGGGTCGCCCGGGATGGCCCGGGCGAGAAAGAACGTGACCAGGAGAATGCCGAAGATCACCGGTATCGCCAACAGCAGTCTGCGCACGATGAATCTGATCAACGAGTCCCCCTCCCCACGCTCGGTCTAGCAGAGCGGCGGCGCGTTCGACACGCCGCCGAGATGCAGACGGGGAGGGCCCGATTCGGACCCTCCCCGTGCTGTCATCGATTGATGATGATTACTCGGCCGGGGCCGGGTTGATCAGCGAGTCCAGCAGGTAGCTGAAGTAGTCGAACGACCCGGTGTTGCCGACGTGGAGCGGATCTTCCGCATCCAGACCGGCGCCCCATGAGACAACGACATCGTTGGCATCGAAGGTCGAACCATCGTGGAACGTCACGCCCTCGCGGAGCGTGCAGGTCCAGACCGTTGCGTCGGCGTTGCCGGTGCAATCGGTGGCGAGACGAGGCTCAACAGCACCCGAGTCGATCGCGTAGCCCAGGAGCGGCTCGACGACCTGCTGGCAGGCCGCAAGCGACTCACCGTCGGTCTCGTCCGCGCAGTACAGGCTGATCGGTTCGGCGTTCTGCATGAACACGAACGTCTCGTCCGACGGCGTGGCCTGTGCGAACAGGGGAGCGCCGAAGGGCCGGAAGTGTGCGTTCTCGACCGTAGCCAATGCCGCGGATGCCGAGGCACCGTGGACGATCGGGACCATCGGAACCAGTTCGCGAATGGCGTTGTTGGCGTCGGTGTAGACGTCGACCGCGGCCTCATCGCTGGCAATCTGCGAGCCCTCGACGAGCTTTTCGTAGATCGACGGGTGTGTATCGCCGAACTGCGGGTTGCTCTCCGTGAAGTGGAAGTCGAGGAAGTTGGTGACGTGCGGGTAATCCGCACCCCAACCGAGCAGGTGGAACCCTTCGAGACGACCGCTGGTCGACTCGTCGATGAACGCACCGGACTCCATCACGACAACATCAACGTCGATGCCGAGGTTCTCTGCAAGCTGCGCCTGGAATTCAACAGCGACGATCCCGGGCTCCGGGAGGTAGCCGCGGAAGACATCGCGGTAGTAGATGCTCGTGCTGAATCCGTCGGGATAGCCGGCTTCGGCGAGGAGGGCGCGTGCGGCCTCCGGGTCGAAGTCGTACCACGAGTCGCCCTGGCAACCATTCGGAATCGAACATGGCGTGAAGTGCGAAGCAACTTCAGACCCCTCGGGGTAGAAGTTGTCGACGATTCGATCACGGTCGATGCCCATGGCGATGGCCTGGCGGACGCGGACGTCCTCGAACGGCTCGAACGTGTTGTTCGTCATGCCGAGGTACATCACGTTCGGGTTGGCGACCGGAATGAAGGTCAGGCTGTCGTCACCCTGAACGGTGGCGAAGTCCTCCGGGCTCAGGTTGGTGATCTGGTCGACCGTCCCCGACTGGAGCTCGAGGAGACGCGAGGCGCCTTCTGCTGCCCAGCGGATGATCAGCTGCTCGTAGGCAGCGGCGTCGCCCCAGTAACCGTCGAAGCGGGAGTAGTTGACGCTGTCGCCACGGTTCCACTCGTCGAGCTGGAACGGACCAGTACCGATCGGGTCGTCGAGCGGGGCGCCGTTTGTTGCCGCGAGATGTTCCTCGGGCTGAATGCCGAACGGAGTGAACGCCGCGATCTGACGGAAGGCCGGAACCGGGCTGCACATGTTGAACACGACTTCGTATTCGCCGGTCGCTTCGATCGAGCTGACCTTGCCGCCGTATTCGCAGTCAGGCGACGACAGGGACTTGCCCTCGAAGTCGGCCATGTCGTCGGTGCCGTCGTCCGTACCGTCGTCGGTGCCGTCATCCGGGGCCGCTGTGGTGGTGGTGCCGTCTGCGTCGCCGTCGTCGTCATCGCTGCATGCGGCGGCGATGAGTGAGAAAGCGAGCAGCAGAACGAGGACCGTTCTGAGTTTCTTCATTTGTCCCTCCATGGTGACGAGGCCGGGCCAACGCCGAATGCGCAGTCCGCCCCTTGTTGTTCGCGACCGTAACCCCATTTCGGACTCGTTGGAACTGAACGCCGTTTCTTCACCATCTCGACATGGGATCGACCGTGTTCCTGCGGCGTTCAGTCCCCGAAGAGACCGATGCGTTCTACGGCGACACCTTCGGTCGGAGTTTGGGCGATCTCCCCGCTACGGTTCCGACCGGAGGTCGGCGAATGAGTGTGCGAGCACGGTTGATCAATGCGGGGCTGCGCGCCGCCCGACTGGCTGGGTTCGGTCGGAAATTCGAGAAGGCCGTGGCCGAACGGTCGACGCTCGATGCCTTACTCGCTCGGGTCCGCCACTACGACGAGATCGCACCACCGAAGCGACTGCTCCGCAGATGGGACCACGAGTCGCTCGACGCCGACGGGTCGGCCCTCCACGTGTTGCGCTATCGCAAGGACAAGCCGACGGCCCGAGTTCTGCTGTACTTCCATGGAGGCGGCTACATGGTCGGCCCCGCCCGCATGCACTGGAACGCGATGGCCGCGCTGGCGCGCGGTGCGCGGGCCGATCTCGCGATGTCGATCTACCCGAAGTCGCCCGAGCACGATCACCGCGCCACTATCGACGCGGCGCTGGCTGCCTACGCGGCCATGAGCTCGCGGTATGGGCCAGAGAATGTTGTGGTCGGAGGCGACTCCGCCGGCGGCGGCCTCGTGGTGTCGCTCCTCACGGCGCTGCGCGACCAGAAGACCGTCCAGCCGCGCGCCGCGCTTCTCATTTCGCCTTGGCTCGACATCTCGATGTCGGATCCGGCTTCTACTGCGCAATCGAAGTCCGACCTCATGCTCACGATCGCCGGGGTCAGGGCAGCTGGCGCGTACTACGCGGGGGATCGAGAACCGACTGATCCGGTGATCTCGCCTCGATTTGCGGCCACCAGCGAGCTCGCGCCGATGCATGTCTTCGTGGGCACCGACGAGATCTTCCTGGCTGACTGCCTCTCCTTCGCGGAGAAAGCGAAGGCCAACGGCGACCCTCTGACACTGCGAGTCATTCCACGGGGCCAGCATGTCGCCGCGATCTTCTCCACTCCAGAGGGCAAGATCGCTCGCGCCCAGATGCTCGCGCTCATCGATTGGCCGTAGCCGGTCGTCCACCACGGGCGGAGTAATCCGCCTATCCTGCCGCCGAGATTCGAATCGCTCTTCCGGGGATCAAATGACCATCACCTTTCATGCTGTCCGTACCGTCTCGAAGGCCACCAAGGCCTCGATACGCATCGTCACCACCGACCAAGTCGAGGATGGCATCGACGGTGTACCCGCTGGCCAGCTCAAGGCCGCAGGGTTTGAGGGCAAGTCGGGCCAGACCCACACCTGGCCTGATCGCGATCGTGTCCTCGCCCTCGTGGGCATCGGAGCGGCCGCTGAAGTCGACACGGATGCGGTGCGGCGGGCCGGCGCCGTCGCCGCTCGTGGCTTCGGGCGCCACGCCCGTATCGGAATCGACCTGCCCGAAAGTGAGCTCGCCGCCACCGATGCGAGGCAGGCGCTGGTCGAAGGAGTGCGACTCGGCAGCTACAAGTTTCTCACCTACAAGTCGCAAGGCAAGCCGGGCAAGCTCGCCCGCGTCGATGTGGGTGGCGGAAGTGGGGCCCGCAACCAGGCCGCCCTCGACCTTGGTTCCGCAATAGCCGACGGCCAGACACTGGCGCGAGATCTGGTCAACGAGCCCGGGGGCACCCTCACCGCTCCCGAGTTTGCCAAGCGGGCCGCTGCCGCCGGTCGAAAGGCAGGGCTCACCGTCAAAGTCTGGGACGAAGCGGCCATCAAGAAGGGGAAGCTCGGAGGCCTCCTCGGTGTGAATCGTGGCTCTGATCTCCCACCTCGCTTGGTCGAGTTCACCTACAACCCCAAGGGCAAGGCGAAGGGCACGCTCGCCATCGTTGGCAAAGGCATCGTGTTTGACGCGGGCGGCCTGTCGATCAAGACCGGTCAGGGCATGATGACCATGAAGTGCGACATGGGCGGTGGTGCGGCCGTGGTCGGGGCGATGAGTGCGATGAAGCAGATCGCTCCGCAGTGTCGGATCCGGGCGTACGTGCCTATGACCGACAACATGCTCGGCGGCGACGCAACTCGGCCTGGCGACGTGCTGAAGATTCGCAACGGCAAGACCATCGAGGTGCTCAACACCGATGCCGAGGGTCGACTCATTCTGGCGGACGGCCTGTCATTGGCCAGCGAGGCCAAGCCTGACGCCATCGTCGACCTCGCAACCCTCACCGGCGCGTGCATGGTGGCGCTCGGCCCGAAGATCGCGGGAGTCATGGGCAACAACGATTCGTGGATCGATCAGATCCGCGGTGCGTCCGACGCGTCGGGCGAGCGGGTCTGGCACCTTCCCCTGCCGAAGGACTACAAGAAGCAGATCGAGTCGCCGGTCGCCGACATGAAAAATATCGGAACTCCCTACGGCGGAGCGCTTACGGCCGGGCTGATCCTCCAAGAATTCGTGGCCGACGGTATTCCGTGGGCTCACATCGATCTCGCCGGACCGGCCTGGAGCGATGCCGACGATGCCGAGATCACGAAGGGCGGCACCGGATTCGGCGTCCGCCTGCTCATCGACCTCGCCACCAACTTCACCGCCCCGTAGCCGCGGCGCTCCAAAACGCCGAATGGCGGCCCCGAAGGGCCGCCATCCGATCAAGCTTTTGGCTTGGATTAGCCGATCGCCGAGTCAACCTCGGAGAACTTGCTCGAAGCCGACTCGCCAAGGGCGGTCACGGCAGCGATGCAAACGACAGCGATCAGCGCGACGAGCAGTGCGTACTCGACGAGGCTGGCGCCACGCTCATCATCAATGTGAGCAGTGATCCAAGCGGAAAGGAACTGGTAAGCGGTGGTCATTTTGGGTGGACTCCCCTGTGTAGATGTCACCACCACTTCGGCGGTGAACCGTCTCCATTCCTTCGGCAGTACCAACCCGGTTCCTTATGCATCTTTTGACCTAATTCGTAGGGTCGCGCGAACCACTTTCGGGCCGTTTGGGTCGCTCAGGGTGGTTTTTGGGGTCACGCGGCGTCGATTCCATGGTGTTTGTCCCACGCCCAGCGCACTGCTGAGGCGGCGATCGACGGGTGGAATCGCCACTGTCCGAGCTGCAGTTCTGCGTTGTCGACGGTGTCGCCGCACTGGATGAGGCCCAGCGCGAGTCGTCGAGCTCGGCGCTCGAGGCTGGCCTGGTCGCCTTGATCGGCCGTCTCGATGAACTGTTGGTGGCGGCGCTGGAGCAGCGGCGGAAGTCGGCTCAGTTGTGCACGGTTCAACGGGGGAAGGCGGCGCCTGACCTCGAGTTCGCCGAGTCCGACCGGTTGTGCGGCGCCGAATCGGCAGGCCCGAGCGATGCTCCGGGCGAGCGGGCTGTTGCGTCCGCCTTTGTGGCCAATGCCCAACGCCCCGGCGGTGTCGCCGAGGTCGAGCACGAAACCGCTGGGGGAGCGGTCGAGCTCATGTCGGCAATGGCGCAGGAGCCAGATCGTGCTCGGCCCGAGTATTCCGAGCCAGAACTGTTCGACGTAGATGGATCTCGGGTCGTGGCCGAGCCGATCGACGATCGGGTCGTCCCAACTTCGGATGTAGACCTGCTCGACCTGTGGATCGACGACGGACGTGGACTGAACGGACATGCGGACTCCCGAGGCATGAGAACTCAACCGGGGAAGTTCACTGTATTTCAGTCTATTTCACACGTGGGTGTCAAGCGCCGCCCGCAGGCTCAGATCGGCTTCCTGGCGATGAGGAGCTGGTCGGCGCCGAGATGACCGGCCCGAAACGCATGGAAGATGGCCCGACGCAGATGGTGCTTGGGGGTGTCGAACCTTCGGACGAGCTTCACCGAAGTGCTGATTGTCTCCCAGCTCTCCGCATGGAGTCCGATCGTGCCCACCATGTCTTCGAGACCGCGACGACTGAAGATGTTGAGGTGGTGCGGCGGACAGATCATGCCCCACTTCTTCTCGCCCTTGATGCGTCGTTGGATGCATTTCGGGTTGGGCGTCGCCAGGATGAGTACGCCGCCGGGGGTCACGCGCTCGGCGAGCTGTTCGAGCATGCCGAGCGGGTCACTCACGTGCTCGATCACCGAGAAGGCGGTCACGCAGTCGTAGGTCCCGTCGTGGTCGGCGAGATCTTCCACGAGCAGTTCGACACCGAGAACGTCACGGGCGAAGTCGACCGATGCGGCGGAGATTTCGATGCCGGTCGCATCGAGGCCGTACTCCTCGCCGGCGATCTTCGTGAAGAGCCCGTTGCCGGCACCGACGTCGAGGACGGTACGCGTGCCCGGGGAAAGCTCGAGGAGTTGGTCGAGGACGTAGCGCCAGCGAAAGCCCCAACGCCCTTCGATTTCTGCCGTGTCGGTCGAGGCGATCGTGTAGTAGGAGTCGTCGTATTGGTCGGACGAGTAACCGCAGTCGGAGACGTAGGTTCCGCACGAGGGGCAGACGTAGATGTCGATCCCGTTGCGTTGAAAGGAAGGGGCGTCGATGACGATGTCCGGCTCGGCCGCACACGTGACGCTCGCCGTCTCGATTCTGGTGTCCTGTACCTGCATCAACCCACCCACATTGCGTTGCCCAGACCCGCCACTTTACGACGGAGGGTGAGATGCGACAAGTGGGCGGTCACCCGCGTTGCCGGTGGCGCCGAACCATGGGGACCATCACGATGACGATCCCGACGAGGAAGAACGCGCTGCCGGCGAACGACCACCAGTCTCCGTTCTTCAACGCAGAAGCGACAAAGAACAGGATGCCGACCACCCAGAGCCCATAGCCGGCGATCTCTGAGCGGTCGCCTGGAGTTTCAACCATGCGCCGACGCTAACGCCGGCTCCGGCTGACCGCCGAGGCCACTGCGTTCACGCTTCGGTGTCGACCGCCGCATCGTCGAGCGGGGCTGCCTCGGTCGAAGCCTCGTCCGAGGCATCGACGGCATCGCCGGGGTCGCTCGGCTCCGGCATGGGCTCAGGCTCAGCTGATGACGGGGCCGGGCCCTTTGGCGCCTTGGCCGGCCCATAGGTGGACCAGATCGTGCCGACGATGATGCCGACGATCAGCAGAATGAAGGGCGGCCACGTGCCCAGCGCGACCCACTTCTGGCCGATGCCGACGAGAGCAAGTCCCAAACCGAAGAAGATCCCGTAGAAGAATCCTCGAATCGGATGGCGCTTGGTGGTGGTCGTGGTCATCAGACACCTCCCCAGGTCTTGGCCGGCCGGGCATTGAAGAGCATGCCGACCGTCGACATGAACAGAAGAGCGACGCCCGGAGCCGTGAGAGGGATGCCGCCCTGGAAGTCGACGAAGCCCGAGCCGATGCAGAAGAACTGCTGCCCATTGGGCACGGCATGGCCGTTCCCGTCGACCGCTCCGGTTCCGCTGTTGGGAGCGTCCATCTGGCCGCTGACGGCGACGAGACCGCTGATCTTGGCCGGAGCCGGCAGATCCTCGTTGAGGTTGACGGCGCCGAGGTTTCGGTTTTCGCCGGAGCGGTTCGGATCGCCGCCCGCATCGATGTTGGTGCCGGCGAAACCGAGGAACTTCAACTCGATGAACCAGTCGTGTTCGAGTGGTCCGGTTCCGTCGGGCACCCCACCGGCGAGTCCGGTGTAGATGACTGCACCGTCGACATCGACCTTGAACGGATTGTCGGAAGTGAAGATTGGTTCGAGCGGGAGTTCGCCTTCGCCCACGGGACCGTCTTTGAACCCGACCGGTGGACCGTCTTGATCCCAATCCCACGCAACGTCGAGGGGCTGGCCGTCGCTGTCGAAGGACCAGGCCATGCCCATGCAGGGTCCGGTGAGTTCGGCGCCGGAGCCGCCGACCAGGCCGAGGTCGCCCCGTGCTCGTTCGATCTGGTTGAGCGTGTGGGCCATGGCGTCACTCGTGGCCAGCAGCACGATGCGGTTGGGGTCGAGGGGGTCGACGATCTGCTCGTTGTTGGAGTCTTCCGCCTCGAGGAGCGCCTGATTGATGAAGTCGTCGTCCTCCTGTAGGAGGTCGCGAACACCGGGCTCGCCTTCGAGATCATCGAGCACGGACCAGTCGGGCCCGATGTCGTTGCCCTCATCGTCGGTCAGGCGCGGAATGTTGGGGAAGGAGTCCGGGATCTCATCTGGATCCTCGACATCCGGGATGTTGGCGAACACCTCGCTGAGGATGATCGAAACTCGCTGCAGCGACAGTTGGTCGGGCAGCGTGCCGCCTTCGCCCTCGCAACCCTCGATGCCGGGCGGGGTGCCGGCGGCGTCGGGGATGCCATCGGGCGCGCCGGAATTGGCGGCGTCGTCCTTGTCGTCCCACGCACACTCGTCGCCGTCTTCGTTGTCGGGCAGGCCGTCGCCGTTCCAGTCGTCGCGTTGGCCGTCTCCGTCGGTGTCGACCGGCTCCGGCGCATCGTCCTGCGCAACTGCTGTGGGCGCCAAGAAGGCCATCACCATCAGCGCGGTGAGACCTGCAGCAATGATGCCCAGGCCCTTTCGTGTTCGTCTCATAGCCACCCCTCCTGCGCGCGACCATAGTTTCCACGGTCCCGTCGATGCTGTGACTCAACTCCGATGGCGTCACCTGAACGTCATCGGTCTCGGGTCGCCTACGATCCGCCTCCATGGTGATCAGCCCGATCGAGAAGGCAAAACAACTCATCGACAGCGCGGCCGCGGTTGCGGTGTTGACGGGCGCCGGCATCTCCACCGACTCGGGAATTCCCGACTTTCGAGGCCCGCAGGGACTGTGGACGAAGAACCCGAAGGCCGAGAAGGCCTCGAACATCCGCCACTACGTCGACGATCCCGAAGTGCGCAAGGCGAACTGGGCAGCCCGCGCCACCGGGGCGTTGTGGGCCAACGTCGAACCCAACATCGGCCACCACGCGCTGGTGCATCTCGAGGAACGAGGCAAGCTCCACACGCTCATCACCCAGAACGTGGACGAACTCCACCAACGAGCGGGAAGCAGCGCCGAGCTCGTCGTCGAGGTTCACGGCACGACCCGCAAGGTCGCCTGTCTGTCGTGTGAGTACCGCGACAACATGGAGGAGGCCCTCGAACGGGTGCGTGCCGGCGAAGAGGACCCGGCTTGTCCGCGGTGCGGCGGCTTGCTCAAGTCCGCCACGGTGTCGTTCGGCCAGTCACTCGACTCCGAGGATCTGCGCCGCTCGGAGTTGGCGGCCTACGAGGCCGACGTCTTTCTCGCTATCGGCACGACCCTCGCGGTGTTTCCGATCAACGAGACGGTCATGATCGCAAAGCAAGCCGGCGCTCGGCTGATCATCGTGAACGCGGAGGCAACGGCCATGGACCACCTCGCCGATGTGGTCTTGAACGAGCAGATCGCCGACGTTCTTCCGGCGATTGTGGGAATGCCCGAGGACTGATCGAGGTTGGGGCTGCTAATTCCCGACTAACTAGGTAGGATTTCGGCCATGGCCAGTTTCCGTGAACTCCTTTCCAACGCGAAGAGCGCAATCACCGAGGTCGACACCGCCGGTGGCGAGGCGCTGCTGGCTGAGGGCTACACCCTCCTCGACGTGCGTGAGCCCGATGAATACGAACAGGGTGCGATTCCCGGATCGATCCACATTCCCCGCGGCCAGCTCGAATCCAACATCGAGAACCGCATCACCGATCGCGACACCAACATCGTCGTGATGTGCGCAGGTGGCGTGCGTTCCGCTTTCGCGGTGCAGACCCTCGAGCAGCTCGGCTACGCCAACACCGTCTCTATGGACGGCGGCTTCAACAAGTGGAAGGACGAGGGCCGCGACTGGAAGCGCCCGCAGACCCTCACACCCGATCAGCGCAACCGCTACCAACGCCATCTGCTCGTGCCCGAGATCGGCGACGAGGGTCAGCTCAAGCTCCTTGATGCCAAGGTCCTGCTCCTCGGCGCGGGTGGTCTCGGATCGCCCGCCGCGCTGTATCTCGCGGCCGCGGGCGTCGGCACCATCGGCATCATCGACATGGATGTGGTCGACGAATCCAATCTGCAGCGCCAGATTCTCCACAATCTCGACCGCATCGGCGAGCGCAAGGTGGATTCGGCCAAGAAGACCCTCACGGGCCTCAACCCCGACGTCAACGTGGTCACCTACGACACTCGCCTGGGTGCCGACAACATCATGGACATCATCGAGGGCTACGACGTCGTCGTCGACGGCGCCGACAACTTCCCGAGCCGTTACCTGCTCAACGATGCGACGGTGAAGCTCGGCATCCCGGTCGTTCACGGCTCGATCTTTCGCTTCGAAGGGCAGATCACGGTCTTCGATCCGCGCAACGGGCCGACCTATCGCGACATGCTTCCCGAGGCGCCGCCGGCCGAGTTCGCTCCATCGTGCGCCGAAGCCGGTGTGCTCGGAGTTCTCCCCGGCATCGTGGGCTCGATTCAGGCGCTCGAGGCGCTCAAGATCATCCTTGGCGTCGGCGACGGTCTCAGCGGCCGACTCATCGCCTTCGATGCGCTCGAGATGAGCTTCCGCGAGTTCAAACTGCGCGTCGACCCCGGCAACGAGGTCACCTGGGAGAATCGGGATCGCATCGAGATCACCGAGCTCGACGGCCTCTGCATGCCGAGCTTCACGCCCGCCTGAGATCGGGACGGCCATCTCGGTCGAGCAATGCCACGATGCCGAGCGCGCCGCGTTCGAGCGCGGTGCGCCGCGCTCTCTCCCAGAGATCTGTCGCAGAGGCGTCTCGAACGACCAAGGCCAGCTCTCGTTCGAGTCGAGCCGCCCACAGCGGGGCGTTCATCTGCTCGGTCAGCGCGAGCCCGCGGCGAGCGTGAGTGATCGCCTCGTCGGGCCGCCCGCCCAATCGGTTCGCGGCGGCGAGCGCGAGCCGCACGGGGCCGAACGAGGCACTCCCTGACCACTCGAACCGGTCGGCGAATGGCGCAAGACGATCGATGAGGGGCTGTGGAGCCACCTCCGCCTCGACCAGGTCCGCTGCCATCACGACCGCGTGGAGGTTGAACAACAGCCCCATGTCGGGCGGCAGCGCCGCCACCTCCTCGACGAGTGCATCGACACCGGCTTGGTCGATCGAGCCCCCCGCTCCACGACAGAGCGCGTGGCCGTAGCGGTAGCCCGCCCACTCCGGAACCGCGGCCGCTCGGGCCGCCGTCACGGCTTCGAGGTCAGCCAGCGTCCCGCGGTCGGCAGCGAGCTGCAGCATTGGTCGCGCCACCGGTCCAAGCGTCTGCTCGGCACCCAGGCCGGCTCGATCGGCAGCGATGAGCACGTCGCCGAGATGTCCGTCGGCCTCGTCGAGGCGACCCCCGAGGATCGCCCATCCGGCCTCGGCCGAGTGGAGCATGACGGTGACCGCGGGAAGCTCCGCCTTCGCCGCGTCGATCCGGAGACCGTCGATCGCGATCGACGCGGCATCGCAGAGGCCCAGCTCAACGGTGGCGCCGAGCACCGCATTGTGACCGACGGCCGCGGCGCGGTGAGCTCCGTCGGCTTCGCTCCGCTCGGCCAAAGCGTTGGCGAGATGGAGACGCCGTTCCGCCGTGGCGGGTTCGGTCATGGGCCACAGCACGGCCTCGACCACGCGGTCTCGATCGGCGTGCTCGTCCGGAACGAGGCCAAGTGCCTGCGCGATCAGGTCGCGGCGGTGTTCGGTGGACAAAGTCGCCCATCCGGTGGTGGCCAGCGCGGCCGCGACTCTTCCCTCGTCGGGAGTGCCGCGAGCCAGATCGACGGCGCGACGGAGCACCTCGACTCGATCGTGGTCGACATCGCCGAACGCGTGATCGTCACCGAGCTCGAGGCCAGCGAGCACGGTGAGATCAGGCCAGTGGGCGTCGTCGAGCTCGTCCAACGCGATTCTCCTCTCTGCGGCAAAGGTCGCAGACCCAGCCTCATGGAGAGCGGCGGCGCGGAGGATCTGGGTGAGAAGGCCACCGCGGTGGTCGCCGGCGCGCACAGATGCCTCTCGTTCGATCGCCCGAAAGCGGGCCTCGTCGTGGCGAGCGGCGCTGCGGCGGGCTTGCTCTGCGGCTCGCCGTGATGCGTCGGCCAGTTTGGTCGCGTCGACAAGTGTCCCCGCCTCGACCCCATGGCGGACACCGTGCACCAACTCGGCTCCAGAGCGGGGCGCGAGGACCTTGAACACGCCGGCGTCGAGTCGGCGACGCTGGCGCGGTGGAAGCTGGCTCGCAAATGCATCCCGTACCAGCTCGTGGGAAAAGGCGCTGCTCCCGTCGGCGTGAGCGGTGATCAGTCCCAGCTTCTCGCCGGCGTCGAGGGCGTCAAGAAACGCCTCTGGTTCCGTGCCGATCGCTTCCGCCGCGAGAGCGTCGTCGAGTCGGGGGCCGATCGACGCGAACGCGGCAAGCAGGGCCCGCGCGTCGCCATCGAGTGGTTCCGCCCACCGCACGATGGTGTCTCGAATCTCCTGTGGGACTCGTTCGTCGGCGTCGCGGCGCTGGCCTCGGGCGAGCGCTTCGGCAAAGAGGGGATGTCCACCGGAGCGGTCGACAATGGCGGCGATCCGCTCGTCGTCGAGGTCGCCTCGCCCGGCCAGCAAGGCAGCCACGCCGTCGGCGTCGAGAGGTGGCAGGGTCATCTCATCGACATTCGCCATTGTTGCGAGTTCGCGGCGGGCGCGAGAGAAGGGGCTGTCGTCGGCGGGCGCGAGTGGTCGGTGCGTCGCGATCACGTGGAGGGGGCGAAAGCCGTCGTGGCGCATCGCGTGGCGCACGACCGCCATGGTGTTGTCGGATGCCCACATCAGGTCGTCGATCACCATGAGCATCGGCGCGACGGCGCCAGCTCGCTCCCAGAGATCGAAGGCGACGCCGAGAACCCGCTGTTCGACGACGTCGCGGTGAACGGGCGGAGGCGGCCCGAGCGCGGGCTGCAGCTCGGGCATGAGGTAGGTGAGGAGGCCCCCGTCGGCACCGCAGAGGCGGCGAACGTCGTCGGTCGAGCACCGGGCGAGCAGGTCGCGCGTCGCCTCGATCATCGGTTGGTACGAGACGCTGAGCCCCGGAGAGCAGGAACCGCGAATGACAATGGCGTCGCCGTCGAGCTCCGACGCGAACGCCGCGAGCAGTGCCGACTTGCCGAGGCCGGCATCGCCGACCACGAGACGAAGGGCCGGGCCTTCCTGTTCGCGGAACCACTCATGGAGTTCGTCGAGTTGCGTTCGCCGTCCGGCAATCGTGCGCAGGTCGGGGAAGTCGCAGAGCCGAGAGCGAAGGTCGTCCTCGGCGTGAACGACCGGAGTGGGTCCCGGGACGTGCGATCGGCGTGAGTCGGACCAGGCGAGGCTGTCGTCGTGGCGGAGGATGCGGTCTTCGAGCTCGACCAGGTCAGGGCCGGGGTCGATGCCGAGCTCGTCGCGCAGGATCGTGCGGGCGTCCTGGAAGGCTCGCAACGCATCGGCCTGGCGTCCGCTTCGGTAGAGCGCCGTCATGAGCAGTCGCCAACCTCGTTCGCGCGTCGGGTGGGCCCGACTGTGGCGCTCCAGATCGCCGACGGAGTGAGCGTGGTCGCCCTGGTCAAGCCTCCATGCGAAGTGGTCTTCGATGCCGGTGAGATGGCGCTCTGTCTGGTGGGCGGCCTCGATGCGGGCAAGGCCCGAATCGGGCAGGTCGGCCAACGGCGGCCCACGCCACAGCCGGCGGGCTGCCTCGAAATGGGTGCCGGCTTCGACGTTGTCCTCGCGAGCGAGCCTGCGAGCCTCGGTGTACGCCGCGTCCATGCGATTCGCGTCGACCTCGGTGGGATCCAGATCGAGTCGATACGCGTTGCCGCTACTCGGCAACGTCAGACCGGTGGACTTCCGTAGCCTCGAAACGTAGGCCTGGATGGTCTTCACCGCGGAGTCCGGCGGATCGTCGCCCCACAAGAGGTCGACGAGAGCATCGATCGACACCGATTCGCCTGCGTGGAGACCGAGATAGGCGAGGATGGCCCGCTGGCGGGGCGTACCGGCATCGATGTCGTCGCCGTTCTCGGCGCGGAAGCTGAGTGGACCGAGCACCAGGAGGCGCATGCGCGCCAGCCTGGCACACGGTCTTCGATTTGGTGAACCTCATTGCTCAGCCGCACGTGAACTGGCCTTCGTACTTGGGTGAGTCGAAGGTGCCCCGGCCCGCGTCGTACGCCACCCGAATCTGGGCGCCCCCGGCGGTGCCGGGAGCGCTCACGGAGATCGTCCCAAGGTCGCCCTCCCCACCGGTCGTGTCGAAGAGAATTGTCACGGTCGCGTCGTTCTGCTCCCATGAGCCGACGAGTTGGCCGGAGGGGGCCACGTCGCAGAACCCAGTCGAGAACTCAGTGGGCGTGCCCTCGATGGAGACCGTGAGGGAGACGCCGGTATCCACGAGTGGCGTTTCCGGATCGGGTTCCGTGGGCGCTCCGCTGGCGCCGGAAATGGCGTCGATCCGTCGCTGCGGGATGCCGCAGTTCTCCACGCCGTAGCGGAACACCTCGTTGGACGCGGCCGTGAATGCGGCGGGATCGGCGAGTAGCGCATTGCTCTCGACCAGTGCTTCGTACTCCTCTCCATCGATGGAGAGGAACTCATAGCCAGCCGAGGCGAATAGCTCGTTCCAGGGCGACCAGGCGTCAAGGAGGTCGTTCATCTGGAAGCGGATGGATTCGCTTGTCGCAGAGTCGCGCACCGCCACCATGGCCTGTTCGCTCCGGACAAATCCGGCCTCGAGCGCCGTCGGGTCCTCGAAACTCATTGCGTTGAACGATTCCACTGCTTCGACCAGGTCGTTCAGCGCCGCACACGCCTCGCCGTCGACGATGGCAGTCGAGTCCGACGACTCGGCGAGGTCCGACCCGTCGATGGTCGTGACCTCGTCAGTGGGAATCGGCTCGGTCGCGGTGCCGCCACCGCCGTCGCCGCCGATGCACGCAACCGAGAGGTAGCCGGTGATCGCCACCGAGCCGAGGAGACGGCGAGTGCGGTGACGAGGTGTCGTATGCCTGATGGGATTTGTAGTGATGGGCATGATTGCCTTTCTTGTTCGTTGAGAAGTTGGAGTCGGTGTCGGATTCAGCCGCCGACCACGGGACGGGAGGGGTCGACGAATTCGCCACACTCGAACCGGCCGGTCGCACCGGCTCCGCTGAATTGGCCCGTGGTGAGCGACGTGTCGATATCGAACGTGGGCGACACCTGTCGGGTCGAGGAGCCGTCGAGACTCAGGAAGAGGCTGGCGCCATCGCGGGTGCCGTCGATCGCAGCTGAGAGAAGTCCGACTTGCGCGAACGGATACGGGTCGGGTTGCTCTCGGGCATCCCAGCTCGGCACGTAGCCGAAGGCACCGTTGAGCATTCCTGCCTCGTCGATGAAGCACAGGCCGCCCGTGAGGACCAGCGAGATGCCGTCGTAGTGCAGTTCGAGAAACGGGCCGTCGGCGCAATGCTCCTCGGTCGGCGATAGTTCTGCCTCTACCTCGATGCTGCCGGCACTCACCCGACCTCCGGCAACGGCGATCGTGCTCTCACCGATGTGGGAACCGATCGTGGCTCCGGACGGGCACTCGCATGGCGCTACGTCGACGCAGAACAGCATCTCTGTCGCTCCCCGGATCGAGGTGTGAGTGCCCTGGTCGACGGCAATCGCTCCGGCCTCTGCTTCAACTCGGACTGAGACAACCTCGCCCCGCGCGGTGATGGCCAACGGGCGGATGGTCGCCATGTCGCTGACGTGCTCGGTCGACGACAGCGGCGACCCCGGCTCGACGAACACCTCCACGAGACACGATCTGTCGGGCCGCCCGATCGCGTCGTAGGACCATTCCGGGCCGAACCCAGCGTCGAGCGCGATCATCGTGGCCATCCGTTCGACCAGGTCAGCGGGCTCGAAGCCCGAAGCGGCAACGGAGTCGAGGCCGCTGCGCCGAGTCATGGGATCCACGAGAGCCCAGGGATCGCCTCCGAGGGCATCGATCGCCGCGAAGAATCCCACGGATGTCTCATTTCGACTCCATAGAGCTGCCTGTGGCTCACACACGAAACGTTCGTGGTGGGTCCGGTTGGCGGTCGACGGGCCCGCGATCAGATCATCGAAGAACTCAGGCATCCCGGAGGACAACCACGAGTCCTCGGGTTCGGGCTCGATTTCGTGCTGGAAGCAGCGAAATACCTGGTTGGCGACGAGATTCGACAGGTCCTCGATGGCACCCGTGGGGATCGTGATCACGCAACCAAGGCCACCCGACCCAGCGTGTGGATCGTCGCCTATGACGATGCCGACTTCGGACAGCAGCGGGCGACCGAGGTTCTCCGAGATCGTGTTGCGGTGCAGCGCAGCAAGATCAGCGGCATCGGCGGCGAGTTGTGTGGGGTCGGTCGGCGTCTCGGCTGAGGAGAGAAGAACGGTGGCTGTGCCGGCTACGGCGCCGACCCCGGCGAGAAGGGAGAGAAGCAGTTTCGTGAAGGGCATGTCCCGCAACCTGACAGTCCCCGGTTGCATCTCAGCTGCATCTCGGCTGCAGCGCGGTGGTGGGTGCCGGACAGCGAGGATCCGACGGTGAGAAGGGTGATCGCCGATACGCTCGTTCGGTTCCGTCGCGCCTGACGGAGCAGACAACTGGAGTTTCTCATCCGCCGCCGACTCGCGATCTTGCGCGACCGGAGCCCGCTGCCCGAAGGCACTGCCGCCATCGGTTCGGGGCTCGTGGTCAATGGCATCACCACCTATGCGTTCTTGGTGGTCGCTCGGCGCGCCCTCGGCGACGAGGCGTATGGCGGCCTCGCCGTGCTGTGGGGCCTCATCTACATCCTCGGGCCCGGGCTCTTCCAGCCGCTCGAACAGGAACTCGCCCGGGCCACGGCCAACCGAGCCGGTCGCGGCGAGGGGAGCGCCCCGGTGCTACGGCAGGCCGCGAGGATCGGTTCGGTACAGCTCGCATTCGTGGTTGTCGGCGCCGTCATCGCCTGGCCGCTCGGGCTCGACGGTCTACTCGACGATCGCCTCGACCTTCTGCTCGCGCTCGTGTTGTCGATGGCTGCATTCATGGCCGCGGAGTGTGTACGTGGCGTGCTTTCCGGCCGCCACGAGTTCACCCGCTACAGCGCCTACTTCGCTGCTGAGGGCCTGAGTCGACTCTTTCTCGCGGGAGTTCTGGCCGTGATCGGCATCGAAGTGGTCGGGGCCTATGCCGTCTCGGTCGGCATCGCCTTCGCGATTGCCACAATGGTCGGTGTCGGCACGTTGCGACCGTTCGTGAAGCCGGGTCCTCCCGCCCCGTTGAGTGAGCTCACACCGTCGCTCGGATGGCTCCTGATCGCCTCGCTGGGCGAAGCGTTCATGCTCAATGTCGGGCCGGTCGCGCTCGAGATCGTCGGCGACGATCTGGGGGAGGAGGCTCCGGGCATCTTCCTCAACGGCCTCATCATCTCCCGCGTGCCGCTCTTCTTCTTCCAGGCGGTCAAGGCGGCGTTGCTCCCGAACCTGGCCCGGATGGCGGGAGAGAACGATCTCACGGGATTCCGCGACATTCAGCTCAGGCTCGTCACCGCCGTAGTCTCGGTCGCGGCAGTGTCGATCGTCATCATGGCGGCGATCGGACCTTGGCTCGTGAAATCGCTGTTCGGCGATGAGATCGGCTCGCTCGACATGGCCCTTCTCTCGGCCAGCGGCGGCGGACTGATGGTCATGTTGTCGCTGTCGCTCGGCCTCGTCGCCCTGGACCACACCCATCTCGCCGTGGTCGGTTTCGTCGTGGGCGTCGCGGCGTTCCCTGTGGCCCTGCTGTTCGCGAACGAACCGTTCCTGCAGGTCGAGACTGCGCTCGTTGCCGCCGTGACGCTCGGGTCGCTCGTCACGGCCGCGCTGCTGAAGTACGAATACTCGGTGCACATCCGCTCGGGGCGCATGCGCTCCGAGGGCGCGAGCCAAACCTGAGCACACTGGCAGCGGGTCGAACGGCGGGCTAGAACGGGCGTTTCGCCGCCTGAAGGACCCCGATGAAACGCCTCCTTGTCGCACTGTCCGTGCTTGCCCTCTTCGCCGTCGCCTGTGGAGACGACTCCGGCGACGGTGCGGATGCCGGAACGACAACCACCACGGAGACACCGGCAGAGGATCCGCCGGGCGATGACCCCGAGGATCCGCCGGCCGGCGAAGACGATCCGCCCGCCGAGGAAGATCCGCCGGTCGAAGTCGTTCCGCTGTTCGACTCCTACCAGGGCGTTTCCGAGACCGAAATCGGGTTCGGTATTGCCGCGATCGATGCCGAGTCGCTGCTGCCGTTCGGCTTCGACCTCGGCGTTGCGCCGGTCGAGGAGATGTACATCGCGTGGTCCGACGCCCAGAACGAACGTGGTGGCGTGCTCGGCCGAGATCTTGTGCCCCACACCCGATTGTTTCTCCCGATCGGCACGGAGGCGTCTGACGCGATCTGCTCGGAGTTCGCCGAGGACCTCGAACTCTTCGCGGTGATCGGTCAGATGCTGGGCGACACTCCGTTGTGCATCACGGAACTCAACGGCCTTCCCTACATCGGCCACTTCGGCTTGAACGCAAGCCGTGATGAGGCTTCCGAGGGCCGTTTCATCGCCACTGAGATGGCCAACAGCGCGCAGCGCTACGGCGGCGTGGCTGAGATGATCGCCCAAGGCGATCTGGCAGGAAAGAAGGTGGCTCTCTGGTGGGGAGCGCCGATCGACGAAGAGTTCGCCGACCTCGTTCGTCCGCTGCTGGTGGAGGCTGAGATCGAGATCGTCACCGAGGTCGAGGTGGGCGACTTCGGTCAGGATCAGATCGCCGCCGACAACGCGGCCGATCAGCGGATGGAGCGTGTGATCTCGTCTGGCAGCGACTTCATTCTCTCGTTGAGCAACATCACCGGCGTCGCCGAGGCCGCCGATCGAGCCAACTTCGACGGGATCATTGGCTTCACCAACGGCCAAGCGGCCGACCAATACGTGTTCAGCGAAGCGGACATCAGCGAGGGATCCACTGTTCCGGAGCGCACGTTCGCCATCACCACCGACAAGCCCACGCCCGAGCAGGCGCTCGAGGACGCCGGTGTGCAGCAGTGCATCGACGAGTACAACGCCGCCTACGACGACCCGATCGATCTCACGTCGAAGACGACCATCGGTGCGTTGACCAACCATTGCCGTGCGTTTCGACTCATGGTCCTGATCTTCGAGACGGCCGGCGTCGACCTCAACCCCGAGACGTTCGTGACCGGCGCAGAATCGCTGGGCACCTTCGATCTACCGGCCATGGCGAACGCGTCGCTGGGACCCGACAACCACGCTGCGGGTAGCCAGATCCGCCGCTATGAGTACGACGCAGAAGCCGGTTTCCATCTTCCGGTGGGCGACCCGATCGATCCGGTCACGCCCGACTAGGCCGTAGCGCCTAGAGACACGGCGCGACGCCCTCGGTACGCTTGTCTCCCGTGAAGGGTCTTATTCTCAGCGGTGGTGCCGGAACCCGGCTTCGCCCCATCACCCACACCAGCGCGAAGCAGCTGGTGCCCATAGCCAACAAGCCGATCCTGTTCTACGGGATCGAAGACATGGCGGCCGCCGGCATCGAGGAAATCGGCATCATCATCGCGCCTGCGACCGGTGGCGAGATCCGCGAATACGTCGGCGACGGATCGCAGTTCGGCGTTTCGATCACCTGGATTGTTCAGGACGAACCCCTCGGGTTGGCGCACTGTGTGCTCATCGCTCGCGACTTCCTCGGCGACGACGACTTCGTGATGTACCTGGGCGACAACATGCTCGAGCAGGGTCTCACGGAGTTCGTCCAAGGATTCGAAGCCTCGCGGGGAGCCGAACCGCAGCTCGGTGTCGAGCACGTTGCTCCTGCCGCCCAGATTCTCCTGGCCAAGGTCGACAACCCGACCCAGTTCGGTGTGGCCGAAATCGGGCCCGATGGCGAGGTCCTCCAGCTCGTCGAGAAGCCAGAGGTGCCGCCCTCGGATCTCGCTCTCGTCGGCGTCTACCTCTTTGATCCCATGATCCACGTCGCGGTGGCGGCGATCGATCCCTCGCCTCGCGGCGAGCTCGAGATCACCGATGCGATTCAGTGGCTCGTCACCAACGGCCATCGCGTCAACCACGAGGTCCTCGTCGGGTGGTGGATCGACACCGGGAAGAAGGATCCACTCCTCGAATGCAACCGCTTGGTGCTCGACACCTTGAAGCGCGACGTTCTTGGTGAAGTCGACGAGAAGTCGTCGATCGACGGCCGTGTGGTGATCGAGGCCGGCGCAAAGATCGTGAACTCCACTGTGCGAGGCCCGGCGATCATCGGTGCCGGCACGATTGTGGAAGACAGCTACGTCGGTCCCTACAGCTCGATCGCCATCGACTGCCGGATCACTCACAGCGAAATCGACAACTCCGTGATCCTGCGACGCAGTTCGGTCACCGATATTCCCCGACTCACCGACTCACTCGTGGGCCGCGACACCGAGCTCACGAAGGGCGACGCTCGACCGCGCGCTACTCGTGTGATGCTGGGCGATCACTGCCACGTCGAGATCGAATAGTCGAACCGTTCCCGTAGTCAACGCGCAAGTAACCCTGGAGCATTCATGGCAACCGTGACGCCGAGCGACGTCATCGACGGCGTTTACATCGTCGAACCCGACATCCACCGCGACGAGCGCGGCTACTTCATCGAGACCTACCGCCGGTCCTGGTTCCCCGGACAACGGGAGATGATCCAGGGCAACCGCGGCGACCGCCAGGGCGGCTCCGTCGTGGGCCTGCACTACCACCTGCATCAGAGCGACTACTGGTACTGCCCCTACGGCAAGGTTCGTGTGGTGCTCCACGATCTCCGCGAGGGCGGCCCGACCGACGGTGAGACGATCGTCTACGACCTCGGCGGCGCTCCCGATTCAAACAGTGACGCCGACTCCCACGTGCATCACGGCATCTACATTCCGCCCGGTGTCGCGCACGGCTTCGCCGCGCTGACCGACTGCACGCTGACCTACCTCGTCGACGGCTACTACAACCCCGCTGACGAACTCGGCGTGCTCTGGAACGACCCGGCGATCGGCGCCGACTGGGGCCTGGTCGACCCGATCCTTTCCGGTCGAGATCAGGCCAACCCGCTTCGGGCCGACCTGCCCGCCAACCGCCAGCCCTACCACTCGCTCCGGACCACCTGAAATTCCGATCAAGGAGTCACCATGAAACTCTTCGTCACCGGCGCTGCCGGCTTCATCGGCAGCAACTACGTGCGTCACGTTCTCGAGACGAGTGACGACGAGATCGTCATCTTCGACGCCCTCACCTATGCCGGCAACATGGCCTCGATCGAGGACGTGCTCGGTTCTCGGGTCTCCTTCGTGCAGGGCGACATCTGTGATCGTGATGCAGTGACGGCCGCGATGAGGGGATCGGATCAGGTCGTGCACTTCGCGGCGGAATCGCATGTCGATCGCTCGATCACCGGCCCCGACGCCTTTGTCCACACGAACTGCGACGGCACCAACGTGATGTGTGATGTGGCCCGCCAGCTCGAGGTCGACAAGTTTCTCCACGTGTCGACCGACGAGGTCTACGGCTCGGTCGAGGAGGGTTCGTCGGTGGAAACCGATGGGCTCGATCCGCGCTCGCCGTATTCCGCTTCAAAGGCGGGATCCGACCTCATCGCCCTCAGCTACTTCACCACGTATGACCTGCCGGTCATCGTCACTCGAGCCTCCAACAACTACGGGCCGTTCCAATTCCCCGAGAAGGTCATCCCGCTGTTCACCACGAACCTCCTCGATGGCGGCTCAGTGCCGCTCTACGGCGACGGCATGAACATCCGCGACTGGTTGTTCGTAGCCGACCACTGCTCGGGGGTCGACGTCGTGTTGCGCAACGCCGAACCGGGCCAGGTGTACAACATCGGCGGCGGCAACGAGATCACCAACCGCGAGCTCACCGATCGGCTGATCGAGCTCTGCGGGCGTGACGAGTCAGCAATCGACTACGTCGAGGACCGCATGGGTCACGACCGGCGCTATTCGATCGATTGCTCGAAGCTCAAGGCAATCGGCTGGGCCCCGGCTCAGGACTTTGCCGAGGGACTCGAGAAGACGGTCGCCTGGTATCGAGACAATCGCGCGTGGTGGGAGCCGTTGAAGGCCAACACGCAGGCCGCTCGATGAAGATCTTCGTCACCGGTGCCAATGGCCAGCTCGGTACTGAACTGCAGCCGCTGCTCGAACCGCACGACGTCGTCGCCGTCGACCTGCCCGAGCTCGACATCACCGACCGGGCGCTGGTGCTTGGCGCGATGCACGAGATCAAGCCCGATGTCGTCATCAACTGCGCGGCCATCACCGCGGTCGACCTCTGCGAGACCGAAGTCGACCTGGCGTATTCGGTGAATGCTCTTGCGGTGCGTCACCTCGCCGAGGGTTGTCGCCAGACGGGCGCTCACCTCGCGTCGGTCTCCACGGACTACGTCTTCGACGGCACCAAGGTCGGCCCCTACAACGAGTGGGACGACCCTTGCCCGGTTTCGGTCTACGGCCGATCGAAGCTCGCTGGCGAGATCGAAGCCGGGCCCGGCGCAACCGTCGTGCGCACGGCATGGGTGTGTGGCGAATACGGCAACAACATGGTCAAGACGATCCTGCGTCTTCTCGGCGAGCACGACACGCTTACGTTCGTCGACGACCAGGTCGGGCACCCCACGCTGGTGTCAGACCTCGCTCCCGTGTTGCGGGACCTCGCCCTCTCCAAGCGTCCAGGCCTCTTCCACGTGACGAACCAGGGCGCAGTCAGCTGGTTCGAGTTCGCCCAGGAGGTGGCCAAGGCCGCCGGTGCCGATCCGAGCCGGGTGAGTCCGGTCAGCACTGAGGAACTCGGGATGGACTATCCGGCGCCGAGGCCCGCCAATTCGGTCCTCGACAACATGGCGCTGCGGTTGTCAGGTCTTCCCGAGACTCGCGATTTTCGCGAGCCGTTGGCCGAACTGGTCGCCCGACTCAGCTGACTCGGGCCCGTTGCGCTGAGAGCGCCAGCGCGGCAAGGGCAAGAAAGGCGAGCCACACGATTCGGTCGAGGCTGCCCAGCAGCACGCCCGTGTCGAACGGCAGCCCGATGATGGGCGCGAGCCCTGCGATCAGCGCCTCGCGAATGCCCAGGCCGCCAGGGAAGAAACCGATCGCGACCGTGAGTGCTCCGGCGACCGAGAGGGCGACGGCCTGCGTCGGGTCGATCGAGACCCCGAGGGCCGTGACGGCGAGTCCGAGTCGCAGGGCGCTGACCGCGAGCCAACCGGCTTCGACGAGCACGATGCCGATCGCCAGGGCGGCGCGACCCTCGGGCCCGGCGGTGGTCCGAAAGATCAGGGCTGCTCCGACGCCGGCCAGGATGCCCGCGAAAATGACGATCACACCCAACCACGCGGCGCCTTCGAGTGCGATTGCAGCACCTCCGACAAGTCCGGTGATCGAGAGCCAGGCGAGGCCGGGCACAGCCGAGGCAGAAATTGCCTTGCCGTAGGTCGAGCCATCCTCCGAGAGCGAGCGGACCGTCACCAGAAGCGAACCGGGAAGCGGCAACAGGTTCGCGGCCGAGGAGACCACCGCGACCTCGACACTTCGCTCCATCGGTGGGCGTTGGCCGGCGACTCCAGCCGCCACCCTGAACTCGAGTGCCTTGAGGAGAAGACTCGCCGGCGCCGCAACGAAGAAGGCGACCGCAATCGGTAGCCATTCGATGTCGTCAATCGCCAGGTCGCTCGATTGCCACGCCCACACCGTCGCGCTCACGACGCCGACGCCGGCAGCGATGAGCAGAGCCATCCGCAGCCGCGGTGGGAGCGGTTGCGCCCGCTGATCCAGCAGACGGCGGAGCGCGGTGGGCATTCCGCGACGCTACCGTCGCCCGGGATGAAGGTGTTGATCGATGCCGTGCACCCCGCCGATGTCTGGACTCTGGGCGCGGTCGAGGATCGGCTTCTCGCCAACGGTGAGGAGACGCTCTGGCTGTCGCGCCCCGAAAAGGATTCCGTCGTCGAGTTGATCGAGGCCCGAGGCCGGCCCCATGTGCCGGCCTCCACCGCGGGCACCTCGATGTTCGGCTTGGCTCGTGAGTTGCTCGTGCGCGACTGGCGGGCGTTGCGCACGGTTCGCCGCTTCAAGCCCGATGTCATCCTCACCAGGTCGCCGGCCGGGGTCCATGCCGGCCGCCTCACCCGCACCCCGGTGATGTACGACACCGATGATGGTCATGTGGCGGGATTTCTCTACTACGTGGCGGGTCCTTTGGCCGACATCATCGCGAGCCCGACCGCGACCGAGAAGGACTACGGGAAGCAGCATCGGCGCTACCAGGGCTACAAGGAACTCTTCTATCTCCACCCGTCCCGCTTCACGCCCGATCCGGCCATCCGGGCCGAGCTCGGCCTCCAGCCGACTGAGCGATTCCACGTGTTGCGCCTTACGGCCTTCACTGCCAGCCACGACGTCAGCGAGGCGGGGATGAGTCGCCCCCAGATCGATCGCGTGATCGACAAGATGTCGAATACCGGTCGGGTTCTCATCTCGTCCGAGATGGATCTTCCCGCCGATCTGGCTGATCGTCGTATTCGATCAGCGGCCGATCGTTTCCATCACGTGCTCGCGGCCGCCGACCTGGTCGTCGGCGACAGCCAGACGGTCTGCTCCGAAGCGGGGGTGATCGGCACGCCGTCGCTGCGCTTCAACACGTGGGCCGGTCGCCACCCCTACCAAGTGGAGTTGGAGGAGCGCTGGGGGCTCACGAAGGCGTTCCTTCTCAGTGACGAGGATGCCTTCTTCGCGGAACTCGACCGGATGATCGCCGACCTTCCTGCCGTGCAGGCACTCCACGACGACGGTCGGCGCCGCATGCTCGAGTGGTGCGGTGATCCCGTCGACGATCTCACCGAATGGACCTACGAACTCGCCGGTCGACCTCTGCCGGTCGGCCCGTAGCTAGATCTCGACCGAGCTCGGCGGCTCGACCAGGTCCCATGCCGCCGGGGTCGTTGCCAGCCGGTGCAGGAACGTGGCCATCTCGCCGCGGCGGATGAAGTCGAGTGGTGCGAATTGGGTTGGGGTCACGCCGGTGGTGATGCCGAGGGCCGACATCCACGCGACAGCGGAGGCGTAGAACGCGCCGCGTGGAACATCGACGAACTTCAGCGGTTCGGCCGGATCGGGCTCGCCGCACATGCGCCACAGGAACGCGGCCATCTGGCCACGAGTCACGAACTCCGCTGGCTCGAACGTGGTCGGCGACGTGCCGGTGGTGATGCCGGCCTCGGCCAGCCAGTTCACCGCGTCTTCGTAGAACGAGCCCTCGACGAGATCCTCGAAGGGTGCGGCATCGGTGAAGTCGGGCAGGTCCATGAACCGATGGAGGAAGGTGGCCATCTGCCCACGTGAGACCTCATCCATCGGCTCGAAGAGGCCCGGCTGGGTCCCGGTGGTCAGCTCCTTCTCGCGAAGGAAGTAGACGCCGGGAGCGAAGAACCGAGTGGGTTCGACATCGATGAACGTCGCGAACAGGGTCAGATCCATGAGGTCGGCCGTGCGGTCGTCGCCCGCGGTGGCTCGCACGACGATCGAGGTGGTGTCGAGGTCGATCGGCACGGTGTGGTCGAAGCCATGGGCATCGCCGGCGTCGGGATAGTCGGTCGCGAGATCTTCGATCTCGAGATCGGCAGTGACGAGGATCGGCTCGCCGCCGTCCACAATGATCTCGATGTCTTGGGCCGCGGCCTGATCGAAGCGATCGATGACCCACCCCTCGCAGCGAACGTCGTCGAGTGTGTATGTCGGCGTCATGTGGCCGAACACCGGCACGAGCTCGGCCGCCACGTCGCGGACTTCGTCGATCCGGTCGTAGAGCAGCGTTCCGGGGCACGATGTCTGTTGGTTGTCGCGGTGACCGCTGATGTTTTCCAGGTCGATGAATTCGCCGGGCTCCGCGAAGTCGCCGCCCGCGGAGCGCACCGAGGTGTGGCCGAGCGGGTCGACGCCGTGAAGGCTGAGTTTCCATCCCAGGAGAAGCCCGAGCGATTCGACGACTTCGTCGGGCACGGTGGCGGTGGAGAAGGTGCCGAGAACCGCGACGCCGACACTCTCGGCATTGAGCCCGGTGGTGTGCCCCGACGAGATCGGCTCGAGCAGGTCGCCTTCACGCGCCTGCCAGATCCGGCCGAAACGATCGATCACGAAGTTGTAGCCGATGTCGTCCCAACCGCGAGTTTCCATGTGGTACTGCTGGATGCCGAAGAGCAGCCCCGGCACGGCCGCCTCGGCGTAGTCGTTCTGGTTCACGGTGTGATGCACGACTGCATGGCGAAGCCCGACGTCGGCACGACACCCCAGCCCGTACACCGACGAAGGGATGCTGCAGTCGATGGTGTCGAGGCGAGCAACGTCGGTCCAGTTGCTGCGCTCGAGAATCTCGAGTCCCGGTATGGGTGAGATCGCCGCGAGATCGGCGAGTTGGGCGCGTGGTTCGGGGGCGGTGAGTTCGTGAACTCGCAGATCGGTGGCGTCGCGGGCGCTGACCCAATACGCGCTCGCGCCGGGGATGAGGACCGCGGGCCCGTGGACGCGCCCGGTGAGATCCTCCGGTCCGTGGCCGTGGTCGGCCTCCACCTCGATCTCTTCACCCCAGTCGGTCCCGATGAGGGGGCGGATGACGCCACCGAGATGTCCGGGACCGGTCCAGCTGAGGGAGAGCCCGGCCAGCCCGTCGGCCTCGACAATCGCACCCGCCCCGACTGGGTTGCCAACAGAAGCCGATGCCCCAGCGGAGCGAGCGAACTGGGGGAGCAGGCCGACGGCCGGAGCGGCGAGGGCGGCCTGGAGGAGCCTCCGCCGAGCGAGCATCAGGCGTCTCTCATCGCCGCGGGCAACTCGATGCCCTCAGCGAAAGCTCCCGGCGCGCCGGCAAGGCGGTAGAGGAACGTAGCGATCTGGGCTCGGGTGACAGTGTCATTGGGGGAGAAGGTGGTCGGCAACGTGCCGGTGGTGATGTCCCATTCCACCATCCAGCGAACCGCATCTGTGTAATAGGTGTTCTCGGGAACGTCGGTGAAAGAGTGCGGATGCTCCGATCCCGGCGAACCCGCGAAGCGCCAGAGGAACGCGGCGGCTTCCGCACGAGAGACGTTGCCTTCCGGGGAGAACTCCGTCGGCGACGTGCCGGTGGTGATCTCGTTCGCTTTCATCCACGCGACCGCGTCCTCGTAGAAGCTGTCGACGACCACATCGGTGAAGCCGTGCGGTTCCGTCGGCTCGGGCTCTCCGGCGAAGCGCCAGATGAAGGTGGCGAGTTGCGCTCGGGAGTTGGGGTCTTCAGATCCGAAGGTGGTCGGGTCCACGCCGGTGGTGATGTCTTCGAGGGTCATCCACAAGACCGGTAGGTAGAAGTAGTCGTCGTAGTCCACATCGGTGAACGGGATTGATTCGAGGACGGCGAAGTTGGTCGAGCGCATGGCTTCGCAGCCCTGCGTGTTCTGACAGCCCTGCTTGAGGGCGTTGTAGAAGCGGAACCCGTAGGGCTCCGACGGGTCTCCTGGCACCTTGTAGACCACCGATGTCTTCTCGCTTCCGACGATGGTCACGGTCGCGAAACTGACACGGCCGGATGGTGGAGCGTCGATGTCGATGCTGCGCACGGTGCCGACCTGCAGCTGATCGCCCGCTTCGGGGTAGCTGAGGTGGTAGTCGTTCAGCCATTCGGACACGTCGGCCACCGAATACACGTATTCGCGGGCGGCATAGGGGTTGTCGTCGTGGGCGTCGTAGGGGTCGGGGGTGGCCACGAGGTAGGGGCGAGTGGTGCCGCCGGACCACACGTCGGGCGGCTCGGCGGTGTGGCCGCCGTTCGAAGCCGAGTAGAACGTCTCGGCGATCCCCGTGGCCTCGTGGACCAGGACCTCGTTGTCGGTCGCGTCGATAGCTCCGCACCAATTGCCGCAGGCGCTGCGGCGGTAGTAGCCGACGTAGTACTGATCAGCGGTTGTGTCGACGACGTCGTAGGCCTTGCCGTTTCCCACGCGGCGAAGGATGGCCGACGCGGCATAGCTGCGAGCGGCGACGGCTTGCGCTCGCTGGGCATGCTCAGGCCAGGAGACCGGAATCTCGGCGATCCCCTTCACGTAGTCCTGAAGATCGAGACCCGAGTGGATTGCACAGAACGAGGTCGCCCCACCGCAGCCGCCCCCCAACGCTCCCGGATACAGCAGGATCTCGGCGCCCGAGTATGCGCCGGACTTGCCTCCGGTCGGCTGGCCGAGGTTGGTGCTGTCGAGGTCCGCTTCGAGCACGAGGTGAGTTCCGCCCGTGACCACGAAGGCGAGAGCGACGTCGTTACAGCGTTCGTCGCAGAGTTCGTCTCCGTCGAGGGTGACCGACCATCCGCTGTCGTAGGTGGCTCGCACGGAGTCGTCGGCCGTCGCTATCTCTTCGCCGTCCGCGCTGAGCGTGATCTCCCAATCCGGCTCGGGTGCACCTTCGACAAGCGGGCGCGAGACGGCGATGACCGAGCGCGTGTATTGGTCACCGGGCCCGGTGATCAAGACGTCGACGTCGTCGTTGTCGCCGAAGTCGCCGAATCCGTCGACCGACTCGAGCTCGGTGTCGGCGTAGTAGAACGCGAGGATCTCGTCGTAGGTGAAGCCCTGGTCCGCCATGTTGAACGCGCCGTACTGCGACATGCCGATGCCGTGGCCGAACCCACCACCGAAGAAGGTGATTGTCGGCTCGTCCTCGTCGGCGACAGCCGGGGCCGCGCCGAGCGCGATCAGGGCGACGAGCGTCGCGGCGGTGAGACGACGGAGCTGATGACGGATCATTGTGATTCCCATCGGCGGACCGCCCGCACAAGGACAGCACAAACGTAGGGGAATATTACGCGAAGTGTGTGTCAGGAGCCTGAAACCGCGCGAGGGGGATTCTTAGCCGCGCAGGTGACTCGGGCGCGAGCGTCGCGATTCGATCCCGTATTTGACGATGCAACGCACCGCGGCGACGCCATCGCGCCAGTTGATCTTTTTGCCCTCGGCGTAGGTGCGACCGGAGTAGGAGATCCCCACCTCCCACACGCGCCAGCCGCCCGCGGCGACCTTGGCGGTGATTTCCGGCTCGATGCCGAAACGATCCTCCTTGAGGTCGAGGCCCTTCACGACTTCGGTGCGGAAGGCCTTGAAGCACGTCTCCATGTCGGTCAGGTTCAGATCGGTGAACATGTTGGAGAGAAGCGTGAGCAGCCGGTTGCCGACCGAGTGCCAGAAGTACAGGACGCGTCGGGGGCGCCCCGACTGGAAACGGCTGCCGTAGACCACATCGGCGACACCACTGAGGAGTGGCTCGAGAACAAGGTCGTAGTCGACCGGGTCGTATTCGAGGTCGGCGTCCTGCACGATGACGAAGTCGCTCTGCGCTTCGCCGAATCCTCGCCGAATCGCCGCGCCCTTGCCTTGGTTCTCTGGCTGCAAGACGACGCGGACTCGCTCGTCGTCGAAGGCGGAGAGAAGATCGCGAGTGCCGTCGGTGGAGCCATCGTCGACGATCACGAGTTCGGCGGTGTGCGGACTGGCGAGGACCCGCTTCACGATCTCGCCGATGGTGGCGGACTCGTTGTAGCAGGGCATCACGACCGAAAGTCGGGGCTGAATGGTGGACGCCATGGTCCGAAGACGTTAGCAGCAGGGGTAGCGTCCGCGGAGTGCCGAGAGCCGTCGAATCCGCCAACGAGAACCCCCGGATCCTCCTCACCGGCTGGGCCGGCGCGGGCAACATCGGCGACGAACTTCTCACCGAGGAGGTGGTGGCCCAAGTCCGCGCCGGCGGTGCGGTGCCGGTTGTCGCGTCGCGCTCACCCGAGGCCACGGCAGCGCTGCACGGTGTCGAGTCCGTGCCCTGGGGGCCAAAGGGTCGCGCCGCGCTCAGTGAGGTGAACGGCGTCTGCATCGGTCCCGGTGGGATCCTGCAGGACTCTTCGAGTCTGTGGAGTCTTCCGGGTCATTTGTTCGTCCCTGCGCTTGCGGCGCGTCGCGGAATCCCGCTGGCCGCGATCGGTGTCGGGGTCGAGCCGATCCGGCGCCGATCCTCGCGTTGGCTGCTCCGGCGAGTGCTCGCAGGGCGGCCGGTGGTCACCCGGGACCAAGCGTCCACTGATGCCCTTGCCGCGGTCGGTATCAACGCTTCGACGGGTGTCGACGTGGTGTTCGGGCGCGACTTGCCCACGGTCGAGCGCCGCAACGAGATCCTGGTGAGCGTCGGCGGGTCCGTCGCTCCGGGGTTGGTCTCGCCCGCCCGGCGACGGATCCGACCGGCGCAGACCGCTGAGATAGTCGAGGCCGTCGACCTTCTCGCCGACCGCCTCGATGCCTCGGTGGTCTTGGCTCGCTTCCGCGGCGAACGCGACGCGAGTGCCGCTCAGGCGATCGCCGGTCGGCTCCACGCCCGGTCCGAGGTCCTTCCCGACGATGTGGGAGAACACGTCCGCCGGGTCTGTGGTAGTCGCCTCGTCGTCTCATCGCGCTATCACCCGCTTGTGCTCGCGGCGCGCGCCGGGGTGCCGTCGATTGCCGTGTCCGGTCAAGACAAGGTCCGTTCCCTCGTCGGCCAGGTCGGTGAGCCGCTCGCCCGACTCCACGAGTCGTGGCGGGAAGTCGGCTCGGCCGAGATCGCTGAGATCACAGCGGCTGCGGCGCCTCCTGAGGTGGCGGTTGCCCGCGACGCCATCGCTGACCTTCTCTCGGCGGCGCGTGCCCCCCGCTCTGGCGGGTCGCGCGATTAGCATTGGCCTGCCCGCTCAGGGTGAGGCGTGAATGCGGACCCAGCAAACTCCACCAACGATGTCGTCAGACACGGGCGAGTCGCTCGTGATCCGACGCCTGCGCAGGCACGGCTTCCGCTATCTCCACGTGATCGACGCGCTCACGCTCTATGGCCTGATGGTGTTGATCACCCTCGCGCGATTCGGGGTCGATTGGCCGACCTACGCGCGGTCGCACTACCTCGTCGGTTTCGCAGTGGCCACCGCCATCCACATGACGATCTACTACTTCGGGGGCATGTACGAATACGAACAGCGCCTTGGTCTGCCGCCATGGCTCCCGAAGGTCACTCTGCTCACCTCTCTGGCCGTGCTTGCCAGTGCCGCAGCAGGCCTCGCCACCGGCCGCTATCTCATGCCGCGAGGCAATCTCGTGGTTCTGTTGATCCTCGCCACCGTGATGGTGGCGACAAACCGCTGGATCGCACGTCGGCTTCGCTCGCGACGCTACGGCACGTCTCGAATTCTCCTGGTCGGGAATCCCGACGACATCGAGCTCGCGCGCTCGCATCTCGCCGACAGCGGGGGCGACGCTGCCGTAGTGGGTCAGACCGCGGTGGCCGAAGGCTTGCTCGACGAGGTTCATCGGGTTGCGGCCAACGATGTGCTCCTGCTCAGCGGCGACTCGCTCGACCTCGTCTACCCGAGCCCGCTCGAGGAGCTTGCCGCTCGAAAGACCGGCGTCTTCTACCGAATCTCGGCCGCCGACACCCTTCTCGGGCTCCAACGCAGCCGCCAGATCGGCGGAATGCCGTTCGTCGCGCTTCGGGCCCATGCAGTTCCCAGCTACCGGCTTCGCCTCAAACGGCTCTTGGAACTCCTGGTTCTTGTGCTGCTCGCTCCGATTTTGGTGGTTCTGGTGCCCGCGGTGGCGCTGTTCGTTCGTCTCAAGGTCGGCAAGGGGATCTTCTACCGCCAAGAGCGGGTTGGTCGCCACGGCACCCGGTTCACGATGATCAAGTTCCGTTCGATGCGCCACGACGCTGAGGAGGCCAGCGGTGCAGTGACCGCACAGGCCGATGATCCTCGCGTGGTGCCGGGGATGGCTTGGCTTCGCGAGAGTCGACTCGACGAGCTGCCGCAGCTGTGGAATGTGGCCAAGGGCGAGATGTCGATCGTGGGCCCCCGTCCGGAGCGCCCCGAGTTCGTGGCGACCTACGAAGAGCTGATTCCCGGCTACGGCCGTCGCCACGATCTGCCTCCCGGCATCACCGGGCTCGCGCAGATCCGTGGTCACTATCAGACCGATCCTGGCTACAAGCTCGGCCACGATCTGCAATACGTCGTGAACTGGTCGCCGGTTCTCGACCTTCAGATCATCGCCGAGACGTTGCTGGTCATGGTCCGGCGGTCAGCACGGTGAGCGGCCATGACTTCGACGACGCAGCGCCGGCTATCGACATCGTCATCCCCGCTCTCAACGCCGCGACAACGATCGACGCGTGTCTCGATGCCGTGCTCGACCAGGACTACGACGGCCTGATCGCGGTCACGGTTGCCGTCGGGCCGGGTCGAGATGCGACATGGGAGATCGTCGAGGCTCGAGCGGCGGCCGACGAGCGAGTCGTGGTTGTCGCCAACCCCACCGGGCGCACGCCGGTCGGCTTGAATCTCGCGGCGGCGAAGGGCTCTTCAGCAATCGTCGCCCGCGTCGACGCGCAGAGCATCCTTCCGCCCCGCTATTTGCGCCGAGCGGTCGAGACACTGGCTCGCACCGGCGCGGCCAACGTCGGTGGTGTGCAGCATCCGGTGGGCGACAACGGGCTCCAGCGAGTGATTGCGGTGGGCATGTGCTCGCCGTTCGGAGCGGGCCCGGCCCGATTTCGTCGCGACGGTTACGAGGGGCCGACCGACACCGTCTACCTGGGCGTGTTCCGTCGAGACGCACTCGACTCAGTCGGCGGATTCGATGAAACCCTCGATCGCAACCAGGACTACGAACTCAACTGGCGACTGCGCGACGGCGGCCATCAGGTGTGGCTCGATCCCGCCCTCGTCGTGACCTATCGGCCCCGGGGAACCTTCCGCCGACTGGCGTCGCAGTACTACCAGTACGGCGCGTGGAAGCGCCACGTGCTTCGGCGCAATCCTCGGTCGCTTCAGCCTCGTCAAACCGTCGCGCCGGTACTGGTGATCGGCCTACTCGTCTCCGCTGTCGAGTTGTTGCGTGGTCGCGCCCGCGGCTGGCTTCTTCCCGCGGCCTACACCGGCGCGGCCTTGGTCGTTGCCAGAGATTCCCGTGGCTCGCTGCCCCGAAAATCCGACCGCTATCTCCTCATGGCGGTATTTGCCACGATGCACGTGGCATGGGGCGCAGGCTTCCTCTTCGGCCGGGTCAATCCCGAGTCTTGAGGGTGTTGTCGCCCTTGTCGACGTGAGCGAGATAGGCGGCGACCACCTCGTCGGGATCGCCGAGCTTCATGAGTCGACCGTGGTCGAGCCATCCGAGCGTGTCGCACAGATCGGACATCAACGCGGTGTTGTGCGACACCAGCACGATCGTGGTGCCGCCCGCCCGCAGCTTGTTCATGTGTTCCATACAGCGGCGCTGAAATTCCTCGTCGCCGACGGCGATGACCTCATCGACGAGGAGGAGTTCGGGGTCGACGTTGACGGCGACGGCGAAGCCGAGCCTGACATACATGCCGCTGGAATAGATCTTGACGGGTTCGTCGATGAACTCGCCGATGCCGCTGAAGTCGATGATCTGTTCCATCGATTCGGCCATGTGCTTTCGGCTGAGACCGAGCATCGCTCCGTTGAGAAAGACGTTCTCGCGACCGGTGAGATCGGGGTGAAAGCCCGAGCCGAGCTCGAGGAGAGCGGACAGGCGCCCTTCGGATTCGATGGTGCCGCTGGTGGGTCGATGAATACCGGCCATGAGTCGCAACAAGGTGGACTTGCCGCTGCCGTTGTGGCCGATGAGACCGAAGAACGATCCGGGTTCGATCTGGAGGTCGATGTCGCGCAGGACCCAGAAGTCGTCGGCGTCGGACTTCTTCCCGATCCGCAACATCGCTTCCTTGATCGAGCTGGGCCGGTTTCGCTCGAGGCGGAACTTCTTCGACACGCCCTCGACGTGGATGGATCCGACGCTCATGGTTCCTCGCTGATGGCCATGCTCTGATCCCGAAAGTAGACCCAGCCGACCGCGAACGCGGTGACCGCCCAAGCGGTGCCCACGACCAGGTAGTTCCATTGGGGAACCTCGAGGTAGTACATCGCGTCGCGAGCGATTGACACGAAGACGGCGGGTGGATTCCAGGTGATCAGCGTGCGGGCGAGATCGGGTACTTCGTCGCGGTTCAGCAGGTCCTCGGTGAACACGATCGGGACCGTGAAGAACGCGACGTTGAGAAGAATGCCGACCAGATACTGGACGTCGCGGTAGCGGGCGTTGAAGACCGAGACGATGAAGCCGATACCGAGTCCGAAGAGCATCGCTTGGGTCAGCGCGACGAAGAGAAAGATGACAGTCCACGAGATGTTGGCCAGCACGATCATGATCGCGATGAGCACTACGGCCTCGAGGGTGGTCTGAACGGCGTTGGCGGCGGCGCCGCCGAGAAGGGCTGTCTCGGTCGGGAAGTAGATCTTCTTGCGTAGGTCGCTCACGCCGATGAGCCACCCCATGGAGCCGTTGACCACGCCGGTGAAGACACTCCACACAATGAGACCGGTGAACAGATAGAGCCCGAAATTCTCCGCATTGCCATTGTTGGTGAGCGGGGCCTTGGCCCCGTAGACGATGCCGAAGACGAAGCCGTAGACCACCACGGTGGTGAGCGGATTCATGAATGACCAGAACCACCCGAGGATGCTGCGCTTGTATCTCGCCTTCGACTCGCGTTCGGCGAAGTGATAAATCAACGAGACGCTCTTGCGCATCGACGGCGTAAGCGTGAAGGAGAGGGAGCGCGGGACTGCCATGACCGCTCGGATCCTACCGATTCAACGTCGGTACGATGGGACGATGCGCCCGACCGTCACTCGCTCCCTCGTGATGGCGGGCGCGCTGTTGGTCACCACCAATGGTCCCGTCTTCTTTGTCTCGAACGAGATTCTCGAGAACGGACGGAGTTGGGAGGAGCCCTTCACCCGGGCGGTCTTCGTTGCTCTTGCGGTCGCCGCGGTTGCGGCCGTGGCGCTCGATCGGTTCCGCCTCGAGGGAATCCGCCTGGCTCCGCAGACTGGCGTCGCGGTCACAGCCATCGGCTTCTTCACCGGCTGGGCGGTCTTGTCGAGCCTGTGGAGTCTCTCGCCGGACATCACGCGGGGGCGTTCGCTCATCTATGTCGGCCTGGCCGCTCTGGCCTGGCTGATCGCCGATCTGTCGTTTCGCGACTTTCGGGTCGCCCTGACCACAGCGAGTTTCGGTGCCGTGTTGCTCAGCCTGGTCACGGTGCTTCTGTCCGATGCCATCGGCACCGACAAGAACGGCGACTGGCAGGGCATCTTCACCAACCGCAACTCGCTCGCTCCCATAGCCGGCGTGGCCGTTCTCGTCGGCCTGACTCACGTGGTCGACGCTCGGGGCCGCCGCCGTTACCTGGTCGCGCTCATTCCTGCCCTGAGTGCCTTGATGATGCTCAACAGCGGGAGTCGCACGGCTCTCTTCGCCGTCGTGGTGGCCGCTGGTGCCGCGGCGCTCGTCGTCGCAGCCAAGATCGGAGGTGACCGCTACGGGCCGTCGGCCCGGCGATTGAGCGCGGCGACCGCGGTGGTCGGAATGGGCGCGACGATTCTGGTGGTGAGTCGGCTGTGGACTGAGCCCACGTTTGTGCAACGGCGCACCATCTGGAGCCACGTCTGGGATCGGATTGCCGAGCGTCCGCTTCAGGGGTTCGGTTGGTTCAACGTGTGGCTCGACCGCGACTTCACGTCGGCTCATCCGCTGCTCGAAAGGGGGAGTGCCCACGACAGCTTTCTGGAGGTCTGGCTGGGGCTCGGGCTGATCGGGCTGTTGCCATTTCTCGTGGTCGTCGGACTTGCCGTCTACGGCGCCACAACCGCGGCCTGGCGGCGGCCGTCGGTGGCGAGTTGGCTGTGGCTCGCTCTCGTCATCTTCCTCGTGATCGAGAACATCACCGAGAGCTACGTGCTCTGGTACTCCTACAACTGGGTGCTCTTGATGGTGGCGGCGCTCAAGTCCGGCGTCGGATCGACCTGGCCACGCGAGCGGCGAACGCGGCAAGCCACCGCCAGGGCGAGCGCGTGAGCTCGTGGATTCTCGCTTCGGCGCGCGCCAGATCCGATTCGTAGCGACTGCGCCCGTCGATCTCGAAATGCGTGGCCGCCAGCCGGCGAGCATCGCCGGGTGGGAGCAACACTGGCTGCGCCGCCAGCCGGTCGATCACCATTGCGTGGGCGCGCTGCCAGGACTCGACCGATGCCGCTGAGTCGGCGTTGCCGTGTTCGAGGCGGCGGTACAGCGATGTCTGATCGGGAATCGACACCACTCCCACGACCATGGCGGCGCGCAGCAGGAAGTCCCAGTCCTCGTAGACCTCGAGGTCCTCGCAGAAGCGGAGCGAGAACTCATCGACCACGCGACGCGGGTAGGCGACCGAGCAGATCGGGGTGAGATTGAGGCTCATGTGGGCCAGGAGGTCGAAGCGATCAGGAAAGGGCAGCTCGACCTCGCCGGTCGGCTGGTCAGGCTGCAGGTTGGCATCGACCGACCACTTCTGACTCTGGGTTACGGCCCTCACGATCACATCGGGCTCGTCGCCGGCGCCCCGAGCGAACGCGCTCAGCCAGTCGGCCATCACGAGGTCGTCGTCGTCGAGGAAGCAGAAGTAGTCGGTGTCGCTCAACGCATCGAGCCCGGCATTGAGCGGAGTCGACCGACCGCCACCATCGGTTCCGATCACGCGAAGTTGTCCGGGGAGACGGTCGTGCACTGCGCTTGCGACCTCTTCCACCCGATCTTGCGGTCCGTGCACGACGAGGATCACTTCGCTCGGCTCGTGGTCCTGCGCGGCCAGGGCATCGAGCGCCTCGATCAAGGATCGGGGGCGACGGCCTTGGGTCCTCACGATGACCGAGAACGACGGCGACTCGATCGGAGCCGACTCGGATTGTGGCTGCCCGTAGGCCGCCAGAAACTGATCGAGCGGTCCGGTCATGTCCTACCCGGGAGGCGTCGACGCAGCGCTCGAGCTACTCGGAGCACCGGGTTGCGGCCCAACTCCTCGTGGAGCGCCACATTCGCGGCGTCGAGTTCGGCCTCGCGTGTCTCGAGTTCGAGGATGCGGTCTCTGAGTACTTCGACGCGCCCGTTGCCGGCCAGAATCCCGTCTCTGAGTCGAAGAATCTCGGATCTGAGCGCGGCCGTGTCGTCCGACTCGATCGGATCGGGCTCGTCGGCCACCGGAAGATCGTCGAAGGGGTGCACGGCGAGACGATAGGTCAGAGCTGCCGGGATGTGGGTCGTCCCCGGTGGACCTGCGATCGCAGTCGTGGCAATCGATGTGACGCGACCGGCGAGGCTCCGCTCTCGGGCGGGAGATGGTCGGCGTTGCGGGCCAGCGCGTGGGGGTCGTCGGGCCGCCGGTAGCCGGGGTGATACCAAGGGTCGACGATTTCCCCCCAGCGGTCGATCCAGCGATCCCACTCTTCGGCGGAGATCACCGGCTCCCGACTCAGCGTCTCGTGATGGACGAGGGTCGCCGCCGGTTCCATGATGATCCGGCCCACCGATCGACGAAGCCGTACACAGAGGTCGACATCGTTGAAGGACAGCGGGAACACGGTCGAGAGTCCGCCGACAGCCAGGTAGTCAGACCGGCGGACCATCATGCAGCCGCCGGTGACTGCGGCGACATCGCGAGCGGTGAGTCCGCCATGGACCGCGGTCGCGGCCGGGTCCCAGCCAACGAATGGGTGTAGAGGGCGGGCGTCGTCGATGACGATGCCCGCGTGCTGAACCGTTGCGTTCGGGTAGGTCAGAAGGGCGCCGACCCCGGCGACGGTTTCGTCGTCGAGGTGCAGGGCCATACGGTCGATGAACCGAAAGTCCGATGGCTCGGTGTCGTCGTTCAGGAGCAGCACCAGGTCTGAGCGGGCCGCGAGTACTCCAGTGTTCACTGCGCGAGCGAAGTTGAACGAGCCATGGGGGCTGCGCACGATTGTTCGGCCCGTTCCCTCGAGCTTGTGGGCGTCGCCCCGGAACTCATCTCCGACCACGATCACCACATCGAATCGGTCGGGCATCGGCTCGAGTCGTTCGAGAAGCCGAGCGATGGCCACGCTGCCGTCGGCGAGCGCGGCGCCTGCGGTCGGGACAACGATCGTCACGGAGGCGTCGAAGTCGCCTGCAGGGTGGAGTCGTCCGGAGTCGTCCAGCGTTGCCCGGAGCCCGATCTCGCTGATGTGAGCCTTGATGTCCGTCTGGGCGGGGCCAGGGGGCGTGGATCGGTGGCGGCTCATCACCGCGGTGATGTGGGCGACTTCAGCGCCATGTCGCGCGAGGCGAAGCGCGAGATCGGGCTGGCCGGGCGAGATCTGGTGACGGCGCAACCACCCGACGCGAACAGCGAGGGGAGTCGACGCTGTCGGCTCAGCGATCAGGCGCGTCGGGCTCCAGCCCGGTCGAAGCGTCACCACGCCGGCAACATCGATGTCGCCGTACCAGGCATCGGCATCACACTCCGCGGCCAGCTCGACGAGTGCATCAACGCCGGACCGTGTCAGGGAGGCGTCGTCGGCGAGCGCGATGACGAGATCGTCGTCGCCGAGCGACGGGTCGAGGGCAGCTGAAGACGCGGGAACGGTGTGGAGCGCAACCATGGGCTGCCAGCGAAGCTAGCGTCCGCTGTCGATGGCTTCGGTCCCGACCTCTCGCCGATTGATGATCACGGTTGCCGCAGCGGTGGTCGCTTTCGCGTTCTGGCCGGCGCTCTTCGGCGGCGGAAGCCTGGTTTCGGCCGACATCGTGGCCACGAGTGCACCATTCGAGTCGTATCAGCCGGAGAGCTTCTCGCTCGAGAACGGCCCCGGCGACCCGATCAACATCCACGCTCATTGGGGAACCCTCGCTGAGGATCTGCGGGCCGGTGACTTCACCTGGTGGAACGACGACCTCGCTGCCGGTCAGCCGACGCTGAAGGCCGGCGCGCCGGTGTTCAATACGCTCTACCTCGCTGCGCCGTCCTGGTATGCGCCCGGACTGGTCGCCGCTGTGCGCGCCCTCGTTGCCATCGGATTGGCCTTTGGCTTCCTTCGTGCCCACGGCCTCCATCGCCTTTCGGCCCTGGTCGGAGGCCTCGCCTTCGGATTCTCGGGATTCATGGTCGGATGGATGAACTGGCCACACAGTTCGGTGGCCGCGCTGGCCCCCGGCCTTCTCTGGGCGATCGAACGCGCGCTGCGGGACCCAAAGCCATGGCGGGCGGTGCCGCTGGGCGCAGTCGTCGCCCTGATGGTCTGGGCCAACTTTCCCTCGGTGACCATCTACGTGCTTGTCGGCGCGGTGGCGTATGCCGCCGTGCGCGGCCTCCAGGAATGGCGGGCTGATGGAGGCACTCGATGGGCCGTCCCCCGAGTCACGGTCGGTATCGGCGCCGTTGTGCTCGTCCTGCTGCTCGCCGGCCCTCACCTGATCGGGTTCAGCGACTACGTCGACTGGGCCGACACCAGCCATCGCGTGGGTAATCCCGACGATTCGTCCGCAGGGATCGGCTACCTGTTGACCGCGGTCGCACCAGCGATCTGGGGCAGCGATGCAGTCGGTGCCGCATGGTTCGGCGAGGGGAACTGGGTCGAGTACAACGCCCATGTCGGCGCCTCGGTCCTCGCCCTCGCTGTCCTTGGTCTCGTGAGCGGGGTTCGTTCGGGCCCTGGGCGTCGCCGCTCGTTGGCCGTTGCGCTCGCGCTGGTCGCCGGACTGGGTGTGCTGATCGCCTACGTCGGCGGTCCGTTGGCGGTTGCGCTTGGTGACCTGACCGGATCGCAGGGCGGCCTCATGACCCGCGCCAAGGTGCTCTGGAGCCTCGGGATCGCGCTCGGCGCGGCGCTCGGCGTCGAGCGACTGCTCGAGACGCCGAGTCATCGGACTCGGCGAGACACCGCGGCAGCTGCGGCAGTGATTGCGCTGGCCGGCCTCGCCCTTCTCCCGTCCGCGTTCGACTGGCTCGACGCGGCTCGTGCCGCCGGAGCGTTTCGCACCTCACTGGCCGTCTCGACGGTGCCCGTGATCGCGCTGACGGCCACGGTTGGGCTGGTCGTCGCCCGTGGCCGCGGCCGTGTCTCCGCCGCGATGGCCGGGTGGGGACTCATCGTGGTGGTCGGCGTCGAGCTCTTGAGCTTCGCCATGCCGGTACCGACGATCGTCTCACGAGACGAACGCCTTCAATCGACTCCTGCCCACGAGGAAGTCGCGACACTCCTCGACCCCGGTGAGCGCCTAGCCGGTGAAGGGCGAACGTTCTTCCCCTCGACAACGCAGCTCTTCGGGATCGATGACGCTCGAGGTCAGCTCCTGAAGTCAGCCGGATATCAAGAGCTGCTCCGCTCTCTCGATCCGGACATGCTGCGCGTGACCGGTGGTGGAACCCCGACCTACCCCAACGTCACCGAGGGCATCGACCCGACATCGCCGGTATGGGATGCGCTCGGTGTCGGCGTGTGGGCCCAGGCGCCCGACTCGATTCCCGTCGGTCCGAGAGTGTCACCTGGTGTGGGCGTGGCCGAGGCCGACCCGTCGATACAGGCGATTCGAGGAACCACGGAGGTGCCATCGGACGGCCTGCGCGGAGTGTTGATCGAGATCGACCCAGTGGTCGGCGGCTTCATCGACGTCACGGTCCGCACGACCGACGGACCCAGGCAGGTGCGGCGCTGGGTCGAGCCACACGATGCCGGACTGTTCTCGGTCCCCGTGCTCGGAGAGAATCTTCTCGCCGGGTCTGAGGTGAAGGTGACGGTCCGCGCTCCCCGAAACACGCTCACCGTCCAGACCGACGACGCGGGCGAGCTTCCGGTCGGCACGATCAGTGGCGGAGACGGCCTCAGTCTCGTCCGTATCGGCGATGTTCTGCTCTACGATCGCGCCGTCAGCGCAGTGCGTCTTGTCGACCATGTGATTGTCGAGAACTCCGCGCGCGAGTCGGCGCGGCTGGTTGCCGCAGGACAGGCGACTGTCGACCGTGATGTCGGGATCGCCTCGTCGCCGATCGAATCCAACCTCGAGGTATTGGCGACCTCCTTCGACCACGACCGCATCACGGTCGAGTTGGTTGCCGAGAGCCCCGCGCTGCTCATCGTGTCGCAGTCCTACTACCCGGGCTGGAGGGCAGAAGTAGACGGCGCGGCCGCCCCGGTGGTGGTGGCGAACTCGGCATTCATCGGTGTGCCGGTAGCCGCAGGCTCCCAGACCGTCGTCCTGCGATTCCGTCCGACCCACCTCGGCGTCAGCCTCTGGATGCTGCTGGGCGGTGTGGTCCTCTCCTCGGCGCTGCTGCTCGACGGCCGCCGACGCGGCCACCTCCGCTCCGCGGTCGACCCGGGCAGGTAGCTTCGGCAGGTGCCTGATTCCGAATGGCCGACGATCCGGCCCAGCGACGACGATCAATTCGCGGCTCGCATTCAAGCCGAGGTGGTCGCCGCCGCCGAACGTCGACGACGCGAGGACGTCAATGTCGCTCGCGTCGAGCGCGAGATCGAGCGGGCCTGGGCCCATGTCGCACCCCCGGGGGCAGCCGGAGCGAGAGAGGAACTCCTCCTGGATCGAGTTGATCGCCTCTCTCTGATCGATGTCGATGCGCCTCTGGGCAGCCGTCCTGGGGTCAAGCAGGTCAAGGGCGCAATCCGCAAAGGCACCTACTGGTACCTCCGCTATATGAGCGATCAGCTCAACGCGCTCCACAACGTCCACGCTCGGCTTCTCCGCCGGATGGACGAACGACTTTCCCAGGTCGAGGCCGCGGCCGGAGTCGACGAACGCGTCGACGGTCTGGTGTCGGCGTCTGTCACTCCTGGAGGCGAGATCGGCTCGCTGATCGCCGAGAAGCTCGATGTGGCGAATGGCCCGGTCGTCGTCGCAGAGTGTGGCACCGGGGCCTGCGTGGCGGCGCTCTCATCGGCCGGGGCCGACGCGTTCGGCGTCAGCTCGGACACTCAGTCGGTGTTGTCGGGAATCGATGCAGGAATCGATCTTCGCGTTGGTGACGGCGCCAAGGCCTTGGCCGACGCGGAGTCCGGGTCACTCGGCGCGGCCGTCATCGGCGGAAGTTTGCAACGCCGGTCGATATCGCAGCTCCTTGCTGTGGTCGACGACGCCGTCGCCGCGGTCGGTTCGGGCGGATGGGTGGCGGTCGTGCCTGAGGACCTCTCTTCGCGCTCGGCGGTCGAGGTCGAACTGCTTGCTGGCAGGGGGCTATCGGCTGCGGCCTGGAGCCGCCTTTTCACGAGTGTCGGCCTGAGCTCCGAGCAGGTCTCTCACAGTGAGGCGGGACTCGACGCGGTCGTGATTGCTCGGCGTCCGTGAGCCGTCGACCCGTCGTTCATCAGTTCACGGCAGTGCTGGCTGGCCGCGACGCAGTCGGACAACACACGCTGTTGGTTGATGACCTTCTCCGCGACATGGGCGCGGAGACCGAGATCTTCGCGGCCCATGTGCATTCGGAAGTCGGCGATCGTGGCCGTGACTTCCGCGAACATGTCGACGCGCCGACGCCCGACCTGATTCTGTATCAAACCTCGATCGGCACTCCGGTCGGGGACTATGTGATGGCTCGACCCGAACCGCTGGTCTTGAATTACCACAACATGACTCCTGCGGAGTTCTTCGACCCGTGGGAGCCCGCGGTGTCGGCCGAACTCGACCACGGTCGCCGCCAGCTCGCCCGCCTCGCACGCCGGGCTGACCACGCGATCGCCGTCTCGCAGTTCAACGCGGACGAGCTGCTCGGGCTCGGCATGGCCGCCGAGTCGGTGTCGGTGTCGCCGGTGTTGTTTGTGCCGTTGTGGGAGCGGGGTGTGGCCGCGGAGTTGTCGGAGGTTTCCGGGGCTGTGTCCGCTGGGGTGACGGCAACGTTGTTGTTTGTTGGGCGGTTGTCGCCGAACAAGTGTCAGCAGGATTTGGTGGGGGTGTTGGCGGGGGTTGTGGCGTTGGGGGTTGATGCGCGGTTGGTGTTGGTGGGTGGTGTGTCGTCGGTTGGGTTTGTTGATGCGGTGAGGGGTTTGGCGGAGGGTTTGGGGGTGGCGGATCGGGTTGTGGTGGCGGGTTCGGTGTCGGAGGCGGAGTTGGTTGCGGCCTATGAGGGCGCGGATGTGTTTGTGTCGGTGTCGGAGCATGAGGGGTTTTGTGTTCCGGTGGTGGAGGCGTTGGGGTTTGGTGTGCCGGTGGTGGCGTTTGGGGCTGCGGCGGTGCCGGAGACGTTGGCGGGTGCGGGGCTTGTGGTTGGTGGGTCGGGCGAGAAGTCGTTGGGTGAGGTGGTCGAGGCAGTGGTGCGGGTGTTGTCTGACGGTTCGGTCCGTGAGGGGTTGGTGTCGCGGGGTCGGGTGCGTGCTGGCGAGTTGGGGTTGGCGGCGTCGACTGAGCAGATGCGCCGCAGGCTGCAACCACTGCTCGACGGGACCGACCGATGACTGGTCGGCGCGTCGACCTCGTGCTGTCGGAGATGCACGATCGCGACGCCACGAGCACCCATGCCCGCTTGCTGCGCGACCTTCTGGTCGCGGACGGCCACTCGGTGCGCTTCGTGGTCGAGCGACCCACCGCGACCCAAGAAGACGTGCTGCTCCTCGATCGCTGGAAGGCCGATGCTGACCTGACCATCCTGCAGCATTCGATCGGATCTCTCGCGGCGAGTGAAGTCGTCTTACGCAAGGTCCCCGTGGTGGTGAATTACCACAACATCACCCCACCGGAGTTTGTCGAGCCGTGGGAGCCCGAGCAGATCCAGGGGTTGCGGTGGGGCCGGGAGCAGCTGTGGGAACTCCGTCCACTGGCAGTCGGCGCGATCGCCGACAGCGACTACAACGCCCGCGAGCTCCGAGAAGTCGGCTACGAGTCGGTGTCGGTGTCGCCGGTGTTGTTTGTGCCGTTGTGGGAGCGGGGTGTGGCCGCGGAGTTGTCGGAGGTTTCCGGGGCTGTGTCCGCTGGGGTGACGGCAACGTTGTTGTTTGTTGGGCGG
>Ga0315336_1001017_pt1 | contig 61416 bp, 63 predicted proteins | sample ASW5metaG_FD_204512 | JGI IMG/M metagenome (GOLD analysis project Ga0315336, IMG submission 204512) | Ammonia-oxidizing marine archaeal communities from Monterey Bay, California, United States - ASW #5 | ecosystem: Environmental > Aquatic > Marine > Intertidal zone | place: USA: California...
TTCCACCCCGTTACCCCACCAGAACGGGAAGAGAAGGGGCGGGGAAGGGGGTGGGAGGCGGAGGTCAGCCTTTGGCGTCGGCCCAGGTGTCGGCGATCTGGAGATCGATCTCGAGCGGAACCCGCAGGTCAAAGGCATCGCGCATCACCGTGCGGGTGAGCTCGGAGGCCTGCTCGATTTCCGCGTCGGGGGTCTCGAGGATGATCTCGTCGTGCACTTGCAACACGATGCGGCTGTCGAGGCCTTCCTCGTCGATCGCCGCGTCGAGACGCACCAGCGCGACCTTGAAGATGTCGGCGGCCAGGCCCTGGATACCCGCGTTCATGGCCTGCCGTTCGCCGGCCTGGCGGATCTGGCGGTTGCCCGATGACAGCTCGGGGATCTGCCGACGACGGCCGAACAGTGTCTCGGTGTAGCCGCGCTCGCGGGCCTCCTCGACAGTGTCGTCCATGTATTGCTTCACCGATGGGAATGCGGCGAAGTAGGACTCGAGAATCTCGGAGGCCTCGGGGACGGGGATATTCAGGCGCTGCGCCAGGCCGTAGGACTCCATTCCGTAGGCGAGGCCGTACGAGACCATCTTTGCTTTCGACCGCTCCTCCACATGCACATCCGAGGGGTCGATACTGAAGATCTTGGCGGCCGTGGCGGTGTGGATGTCGTCGCCCGCTTCGAACGCCTCGATGAGCCCAGGGTCCTCGGCCAGGTGGGCGATGCAGCGCAGCTCGATCTGGTCGTAGTCGGCAATCAGGAGCTTGTGAGCCGCAGGCGCCACGAATGCCGTCCGGAACACTCGACCGCGCTCAGAGCGAACTGGGATGTTGTGAAGGTTCGGTTGATCCGAGCTCAGGCGGCCCGTGCGAGCGACGGTCTGATTGAAGGTCGCCCGGATGCGGTCGCCCTCGCCGACCTCGGCCACGAGACCCTCGCCGTAGGTCGAGCGCAGCTTCTCGATCTCCCGATAGGCCAAGAGATGTTCGACGATGTCGTGCTCGCCGCGCATCTTCTCGAGCGACTGGGCGTCGGTGCTGTATCCCGTCTTCGTCTTTTTCCCCGGTGTGAGTCCGAGCTCGTCGAACAGCACTTCGCGGAGCTGCTTGGTGGAGTTGACGTTGAAGTCGTGGCCCGCTTCGGCGATCACCGCCGCCCGGAGCTCGTCGGTCTCCGCGGTGAGTTCATCGCGGATCCGAGTGAGCACAATCGGGTCGACGCCAATGCCGAGGTGTTCCATCCGGGCGAGCACCCGCACGAGGGGCACTTCGAGATCGTCGTGGAGATCAACCGACCCTTGCGCCGTCATCGCCTCGGTAATCGGCCCGACCAGGCGATCGACGGCGAGCGCGGCGCGGCAGGGCTCAGCGCCCGGATCCTCGCTGTCGCCTTCAAGGTCGAGCTGACCGGCCGGCGGGCCCGATTCGGGGAGTTCCAGACCCGCGTATTGATAGAGCAGTTCGCCCAGGTCGTAGCGGTTGTCGGCCGGATTCAGGAGATAGGCCGCGAGTTGCGTGTCGACGCGAAGATCCCGGAGGTCGACCTCGAAGTCGAGCAGTCGACGAGCGGTCGCCTTCGCTCCGTGCATGGCCACGGGGCGGCCCTCGGACCCCAGCAGGCCGCGTAGCGACTCGAGCACCGTCTCGTCGGTGATGACGGAGCCCGGTATGAAGCCGACCTCGGCGGCGGCGCCGTCGACGACAAACGCGAGCCCGTCGTCGATTCCCGTCTCGGGAACGGCGAGCGCTAGGACGCCTGCTCCCGCTCCGGCGGCGGCAAGGGCCGCAACCGCGTCGACGGCAGTGTCGAACGTGGTCACCTCGGCCTCGAGAACCTCCGCAGCCGGACCGGCCTCGCCTCCGACGGCATCGATGAGACGTTCGTGGAGTGTGCGGAACTCGAGGAAGTCAAAAAGCTTGCGCACTTCGTCGCTGTCGTGGTCGCCCTTGTTGAGATCGTCGATTCCCAAGTCGAGTTCGACGTCGCGGACGAGCACCATCATCTCGATGTTGTTGCGCACATTGGCCTCGTTGGCCGCCAGGTTCTCGCGCAGCTTGGGCGTCATTTCATCGAGAGCGGCATAGATGCCGTCGATGTTGCCCCGCTCGTTGATCAGCTTGGCTGCCGTCTTCTCCCCCACCCCAGGCACGCCGGGCAGGTTGTCGGAGGTGTCACCCCGCATTGCCGCATATTGCACGTAGTCGACCGGCCTCACGCCGGTGCGTTCGAGAATGCCCGCCTCGTCGTAGAGCGCATAGTCGGACACGCCTCGCTTGTTGTAGAGGACCCTCACATGCGGATCCTCGACCAGCTGGTAGCTGTCGCGGTCGCCTGTCACGACAATCACGTCGTCGCCACGGTCGCGGCCCTGCGTGGCCAACGTGGCAATGATGTCGTCGGCCTCGAAGCCGATCAGCTCGATCGACGGAATCTTCAGCGCCTCCAGCACCTCGCGCACGAGACCCATCTGCTGGCGGAGAATGTCGGGCGCCGACTCTCGTTGCGCCTTGTAGGTCGGGGTCATCTCGTGACGAAAGGTGGGCTCGGGGCGATCAAAGGCGACGCCGATGTGATCCGGGTGGTGATCCTTGATCAGGTTGATCAGCATCGACGTGAAGCCGAACACTGCATTGGTGACCTGGCCCGACGCGGTCGCCATGTCGGTGGGGAGGGCAAAGAACGCGCGGTAGGTGAGCGAGTTCCCATCGATGAGCATCACTTTTGCCATTGCCGGCGACCCTAGCGCTGGATCTCAGGGCGCGAGAGTGCCGGCCAGGACCTCTTCGGCCACCTCGGCCATGGTGCGGCGATTCGACATCGCCTGCTGCTGCAGAAAGCGGAATGCGTCGCCCTCGGAGAGCCCGTGCGAGTCGATCAGCTGACCCTTGGCCCGATCGACGACCTTGCGCACTTCGAGTTGTCCGGACAGGTCCCCCACTCGATCTTCGAGGGCTCGCGCCTCACGAAAGCGGGCGAGGGCGGTCTCAATGGCCGGCACCAATTCTGAGCGCTGGTAGGGCTTGACCAGGTAGGCCATCGCTCCGGCCTCGGTGGCCCGTTCCACGAACTCCCGCTGGCTGAATGCAGTGAGGAGAACCACCGCGGTGGTCTTCTCGACTGAGATCGCGCGAGCCGCCTCTATGCCGTCGATCCCGGGCATCTTCACGTCGAGCAGCGCCAGATCGGGCTGATGCTCGGCCACAAGTGTGACAGCTTCGTCGCCCCGCCCGGTTTCGGCCACCACCTCGTAGCCCTCGGCTCGCAGCGTCTCGACCAGATCGAGGCGGATAATGGATTCGTCCTCGGCGACGACGACGGTGACCGGCTCGCTCACGTGCTCGCAGTGAGGCGATCGAGCAGCTCGTCTTGCAGCTGATCGAGTTCGGCAATCTTGGCAATGGCCTTGTCGCGCGACACGCGAAGGCGATCAGCGTGGCGACTCGCCTTGCGGTGTTCTTTCTCGGCGACGGGGGTCTCGGAGACCAGAGCCCGAATGCGAGCGTCGTCTTCTTCTCCTGCGAGTTGCGACAGGTGCTCCTCGGTGACCTGGAGATCGTCGCGAAGTGAACGCAACTGCTCGCTCACCTTGCGGAGTTTGCGCTCTACCTGGGCATTCGCGCCGGAGGACGACATGCGTTCACCATAGGCTGTGCGCATGCGATTGTTGGGCGGGTTGCTTGTCGTGGTGGCGATCGCGGCAAGCGCGTGTGGCGACGATGGGTCGGCTTCCTGCGTGGAGATCCGCGAGCCGCTCGACCCGTTGAGCATCCAACACGTCCTCGACGGCGACTCGGTCATCTACCCGAACGACCAGCCCACGTCCGGCCCTCATCTGTCGGGGCCGTCCGTCTCGGGCCTTCTGACAGAGCCGATCATTCCGGCCGCGCAGGTCCGCGTGCTCGAGGAGGGCGGCGTGGTCGTGCAGTTCGGGGCGACGGTCGATGTGGGCGATCTCACGCCGATGCTCGACGCCTCGGCCGTACCGATGGTGATCGCACCGGCCGACACGCTGCCGGCCGCTGTGGTGGCGACGGCGTGGACCTGGAAACTCACGTGCGAGCGGCCCGATGCCGCTCGCATTCTGGATTTCACCGGGCGGGCCTCGTTCGCGCCTGGCTCCGACTGAGCAACGCCTTGGCGCCTTGGACGGCTGCCACGCTGAGTGACAGACTCGAACGCGATACGGGGGACTCATGGCTCGGCGACTGCTCTCAATGCTCACATTCATGGTGGGTGGTCTTGTACTCGCCGGCTGTCATCAAGGGGCGACGCTGTTCACGGTCGACACGACCGTCGACTCGGTGGATGTCAACGCCGGCGACGGCCTGTGCGCTGATAGCGGCGGTCTGTGTTCGCTACGCGCGGCAGTGATGGAGGCCAATGCTCTCCCCGGCGTCGAGGAGATCCGGCTCGCGCCGGGCGCGACCTACGTCCTGACCATCGCGGGGGCGGGAGAAGATCTGGCCGCGACGGGAGATCTCGACATCACTGCCGGCGTGGTGATCACGGGCGAAGCAACGATCGACGGCAACGGACTCGACCGTGTGATCGACACAAGACACGCTGGCGGCCTCGTCGAACTCGACGGTCCGGACCTGACCGGCGGCAGCGCCGTCGATGGAGCCGGGCTGCGCACCGCCACCAACGGAGTGGTGTCGGTCTTGGCCTCGAACATCTACGCGAACAGTGGCGGCGATGCGGTCCAACACAACGCGGGGACGCTGTATCTGTGGAGCAGCACCGTGCACGACAACTCCGGCATCGGCGCGACGGCTGATGGCGGCACGCTGAACCTTCAGAACACGACACTCTCTGGCAACGGCGGTGCTGGACTCGCCATCTCCGGCGGGACCGCCCTCGTGAAGTACTCCACCATCACCGACAACGACGACGGCATCCTCGTGCTCTCCGGCACCGCCTCGCTCACCGGATCGATCGTGGCCGACCAGGCAACCGGCGACGACTGCAGCGGCGCGGTGACTTCGACCGGCGCCAATATCGAATCCGGCACCTCATGCGCACTTGGCGCAACCGGCGACCTGCAGAACGCGACAGTCGCGCTCGGCGCGTTGGCCGACAACGGCGGCAACGTCTTGACCCACCTCCCCGGGCCCGCAAGCCCCGCAGTGGATCACGGCGCCGCGTCTGGGTGCACGATCTACGGGCTCGACGCCCGCGACCTCCCCCGGCCCGCGGGTGCATCATGCGATGCCGGAGCGGTCGAGACCCAACCCACCACCGGTGTCGATTGCGAACCCCTCAATCTGGGGCCGGGCGCCGACCTCAAGTACTGCGATCTGTCCGGTCTAGCCCTCAACTTCCAGAACCTCAGCGGCGCCGACCTCACCGGCGCAAACCTCAGCGGCGCTGCTCTCCTCCTGGCCAACCTGGACGGAGCGACCCTCGACGGCGCGACCCTCGACGGAGCCAACCTCACCGATGCTTCGGCCGCGTCGATCACCGCAAACGGCACCACGTTTGCAGGGACCACAGTTACCCGCATCGATGTGACCGGAGCCGATCTGTCCGGAGCGCTGCTCACCGGAATCACAGGGATTGGAGTGACCACAGTCCCCACCGCCCTGCCACCAGGATGGGTGATCGGCGGAGGCATATTCCTCGGCGCCGGCGTCGACGCCTCCGGTGCCAACCTCACCAACAGCGACCTCAGCAACGGCAACTTCGAGGGGACCAACTTCACCAACGCGGTGCTCACCGGTGCGACGATCGCCGGCGCCAACCTCTCCGGCGCCACACTCGACGGCGTGCTCACCGGCTCGCTGATCGGCATTCCCACCACACTGCCCCCCGACTTCACCGTGACACTCGGCTGGTTCGTCGGCCCCAGCGCAAACCTGACCGGCGCTGACCTCACCGGAGCGGACCTTCGCAATCGTGATCTGACATCGACCATCTTCGACAGTGCCACGCTCGACAGCGCACTCCTTGACGGAGCGGACCTCAGCCACGCCCGCATGATCGACACGTCATTGAACCTGACTGACTTCGTCGGGGCCACGATGTGGCGGCTTCGCAGCGACGGCGTGCTTGGCGGCCCGATCCTGCCATCCGGATGGATCCGAGAGCGTCGTATCTTGTGGGGACCGGGCGCAGATCTGTCTGGCATCTCGCGCAACTCGTTCACCACCGTCGACGGTGCGACACTGACCGATCTCGATGCGACTGGAGCCCACTTTTGGTTCTTGCAAATCTCGAATTCCGATCTCACGGGAGCGTCGTTTAGCTCTGTCGACGCCTCATCTATCTCGCTGGTTGACTCCGATCTGACCAACGCCAACTTCGATTCGAGCAGCGCGCTTTACCTCGACGTCCTGCGCGTGGACATGACCGACGCCGCCTTCACAAACGCTGATCTGGGGCACATCTCGGCCGACGTCGTCGACTCCGTACTCGAAGGCACCGACTTCACCGGAAGCACCATGAGATCACTCAGGGGCTGGGCCAACACCGGCACGCCAATCAGCGTGCCCGCCACGCACACCCACGCGAAGGGCCTGATCTTTGCGCCCGACGACCACTTTCCGGATGCAGACGTGTCCGGCCTTGATCTCGCCGACATCGATGTCGGCGCCGACTGGCTTAGTCCCAACGCAGTCGGGACAGACTTCTCCGGGTCGAATGTCAACAGACTTCGCGAGGGCGACGCTACGAACGCCGACTTCTCTTCCGCACGTTTGACAGACCTCCGCATGATGGAGATCGGCGGAGCCGATTTCACCAACGCCGACTTCCGGGACCTCATGTCGCATAGCAATACGGGCGTACCAGCAGCCTTGCCGTCGCTATGGACGTACGAGAGCGGCGCATTCTTCGGGCCGTGGGCAGAATTGGTCGGCGGTTTCACATCGTTCACCGGAAAGTCGCTCGTGGCCGGCGACTGGACGCAAATCTCTGCGGCCGATCTCGACTTCTCCGATTCGGTGATCGCCAACACCGACCTACGGGGCGCCGACCTCGCGAACGGCGACTTCACGAGAGCCAACCTCCTCGGATCTTCTATCGACCAAACGGACTTCAGCGGCGCCATCTGGTCCAACACCACCTGCCCCGACGGGACCAACACCGACACCAACGGCGGCACGTGCGTCGGACACGACCCCACCAACATTTGGGAGATCACCACCGATCCGTTCGGCACCCCCACCGCGCTCGCCGGCGAGAGCGTCACCCTCGGCGACACGCTCCTACGCCCCTCGCTGAGCTATGTCGCCGGGGCAACGATCGTCGAGGGCCCATCCGACGGGGTCGACTGGTACATCGATGACGTGCTCTACCGAGACAACGACTTCAACGCGCCGTTCGACTTCGGCGGCGGCTCGACCCTGCCGACCGGCGTGATCTTCAACGGCACCGGCGGCGGCGCCGGCAACTCCTTCTTCCTCGACGTCGGCATCCACACGATTCGCGCCGAAGCTTCGACCACGGCCGGACCACTGACCTTCACCGCGACCTTCCGCGTCGACGAATAGCGACCCGCACCGACTAGCCCTCAGCTACAACCGCTTCCGTGGCCCGAGCGAACTGCCGATGCACCCGCTCCGTAGCCCTCGCGGCTCGACCCAGGACCTGCGTTGTTTCGGGCACGAACTCCGTCGCATCGCGCGGTAGGACACAGAGGGAACTGTCGCCGTAGCAAGTGACCGCCATGCGGTGGCGATCGAGACACACACCGTGAGGGAAGTCGAACCCGCTGACGGGAGTGTCCTCGCACAGGCGACCATCAGCCACTCGATACCGGCGGATCAGGCCCTGTGTCTGATCGGCGACGGCAACCGCTCCCCGGAAGTGAAAGATGCCGTCCACGTGCACGCCGGGCATCTCAGCGATGTCGAGGATCTCGTGGCTCTGCTGCTGAACGTCGACACGCACCAGCGCCACGCGACTGCTGTAGGACTCGCCGCTCTCCGCGGTCGGCGAACCGTTGCTCAAACTCACCACCATGTGATCGGCATCGATGTAGGACGCGTCCTTCGGGCCCCAGCCGGGGAACTCGAGGGTGTACAGCTCGTCGCCCGAGGCGACATCGTGCACCCGAATGAGGCGAGTGCCGCCGCTGTTGATCAGGCAGACCTGCGTGCCATCGGGATTGAACTCGACGCCATGCATGTAGCCCGGGTGTGGGTCTGACGAGCTGATCTCGCGGAGGAAACTCAGAGAACGTCGCCCCACTCGGTAGAGCGACACCGAAGGAGTCCGACAATTCGACACCGCAGCCACGCCGCGACCGTCGTAGGAGATGAGGTCGGCCCGCTCAGGTACGGCGTCGCCCACGGTCGTCACGATCGAGTCGATCACCCGATACTCATCGGAGAATCGACGCCGCTCGACGAGGTGCAACACCTGCCCGGCAAGATGAGCCACCAACATTCGGCGGCGGCTCACGAAGGCAACGTCAGTGCACGACGCCAGTCGCTTTCGCGACGCCGCGAAGAGCGGGGGGACACCCGCGTGGTTCTCCTCTTCGACAATCACCCGTGCTGCCCGCACCATGCCGGCAACCGTACCGCGGTAGATCTGGACGCCCGGGACCGCCGAGCGCTCAGTCGGCGAACCAGTTGGCGTGGAAGCCCAGTGGCACTCGAGTCTTCATCTGCACGCGAGCCACTGGTTCGGCCGTCACGTCTCTGGCATCGAGCACCACCAGCTCGGACTGCTCGGTCACCTTGTCGGTGACGAACGACAGCAGCCAGCCGTCGTCCTCGTTGGTGCCGTTCGGATCGGCCGCGAACGCGTGCTCACCGCTCGTTTCGGTCTCGCCGTAGTAGTGGGTCTCCGAGGTGCCGCTGTCCAGGTCGTATTTGACGACGCCGTGGAAGTCGAACTCGAACTCCCAGCTGCGCTGCGGGCAGCTGTAGCCGTAGCGAGCCTTGCGAGTGGCGACCGCGTCGTTGATACGGGGAAACTCGCTGGCGAGATCGTCCATCTGCTCGTGGTTGACCACGCCGGTGTCGAGATCGATCGTCCACTTCCACGGATACGGCTCGCGGGCCGCGCCGGGATCGACGAACTCGAACCCACCGGGCATGTCGGGCATACGCGGGGCGTGGATCTCGATCTTGTTGCCGTTTTCCCAGCCATTCAAGAAGTGCACGACGTAGCAGTTGTCGGTTTCGAACCAGCGCACGTCGCCGGCCGTGCCGCCGCGGGGGACGACGCCGATCCGGGTGCCACAGTCAGGCTTCCATCCGAGCGGCGAGTCGGCGCTACCACTCAACAACGCTTCGATGTCGAAGACGGCCGGAGAATCGAAGAACACCGCGTAGTTCTCGGTCACCACGAAGTCGTGCATCATGATCGGCCGGGGAATATCGATCTCGATCGAGTTGACGAGCGCTCCTGACGCGTCGACCTCGTGGTATCGGAGATACGGGGCCGACGCGCTGTAACCGAAGAAGACCATCTCGCCGGTCACGGGGTCAACCTTGGGATGTGCGGTCATCGGGCCGGCGAGTTTGCCGTCGTAGTCGAAGGTGCCGAGGGTCTCGAGCTCTCGCGAGAACTCGGTGGGCGGGCCGGCTTCGAGCAGGGCGAAGTACTTTCCGGCGTGGCGCACGGTGGCGGTGTTGGCCGTGTTCTTCATCATTCCGGCCTCTTCGAGCACATCGGGCTCCGGGATGACGAAGTTGCTCATGCCACCAAAGCAGGCGCGACCGCGTGCTCGTTCGGCGAGAAGGGCCTTGGTCTCGATCCAGCGATTGCGGTAGCTGGCCTTGCCCTCGGCGATCGACACGCCGTGGAGCATCCCGTCGCCGTCGAAGGGGTGATATGCGCCGAGCGGCGCGAACTGCGGGTTCGGCCCATTGCGCACGAAGAGCCCGTTGAGCCCGGCCGGCAGCTCCCCGATCACCTCGAGGTCGACATCGTGTCGCTCATCGGTGACCGGAGCGAGAAGGCCTTGGAGGTGCGGGGTTTGCCAGGTGTCGAGATCCGTCATGGCGCCATGGTGGCACGTCACTGCCGCTCACACACCTGACGGGCGTTCAGTTCCACGCCGGTCGCAGGCGACTCGGATGCCAGGCGAGCCGGCAACCGCGCGGGCGAGTGCCGCGTCGGTCACCGCCGCCGAGGGCGACCTCAAAAGCGCATTCTGCTCGCGCCTATTCGAGGTGAGCAGCGACTTGATGAAAGGCCAGAGCGTTGAACCCAGAGAGCGCGCACCCGTGACATCGAGGTCGAGCGCCAACGGGCCCTAAGAGTCCGCGTGCCAACTGCGGGTGAGGAGAAGTGAGATTGCCCCGTCTCGGTCGGCGTCGCGCCCGGGGATGTCGGGTTCGACCGTGCAGAGCTGGTCGGCTTCCCGAGGCGAGGCGAGGCGAGTTCGTCACCCGGCAGGCGCGGGACCATCGAGCGACGGGGCCGAACGGGCCAGAATCCAGCCGGCACTGATCGTCGCTGGGAGCATCGAAACGAGGGCACCGACGTTTTGCCGGTCGGGCTCGCTCACCTGGAATCCATTGACCATCAGTGCCAACAAGGCCACAGCCAACGCAAGCAGCAACGCGGCGCGCGTCGACCGCCACAGGACCCACGCAGCGACGGCCGCCGTGAGTGGAGCTGAAGCCAGAGCCAGCACCTCCCATCCTCCACGAGGTCCATCATCGACCGTCCGATCCCACATCGCGACCGTGATCAACCCGTAGTGGGGCACGAATCCGGCGAACACCACCAGCCCGAAGACGATCCCAGAGGGGTGGGCGACGCTCCGTCTCATGGCCGCGAAGGCCGCGACGATCAGGGTCGACAGTGCCAGGGCCATCGGAATCCCAAGGAACACGAAGAGGGTCGGCTCGACGAGGAACTGGTGAAACACGCCGAAGACGACCATGCCGGCGATGGCCGAGCGAGCCCAGGGCGCGAGCCACGGCCTCGATATCTGCCACCACGTGCGCACCGAACTGCCGCTCATCGACCTCCCCCTTACAGTCCGGTCAGGGTCCCATACCTCGCCGGGGCCGCAACAATCCGCGCTCGCGAGTTGACGGCAGGATCGCTTGGTGCCCGGGGCGGGACTTGAACCCGCACGCTCGTGAAAGCAACGGATTTTGAGTCCGTCGTGTCTGCCAATTCCACCACCCGGGCGGGTGTGTATCCGCGCAGCGTAGCCTCGTCTGCATGGCGCCCCGCACTCGTTCTCGAATCCGACGACTGGCCGTCGTGGTCGCGGTGATCGTGCTCGTCAGAGAGATCTCGATACGCCGTCACGAGGCAGATCTACACGACTGGCCGCGACCCGGCGAAACGAACCGCGCCGGCGCGTGACCGACTTCACCACCACTTACCAGCGGGTAACGAAACCAACTGCCAACATCGCGGGTCAGAATGCGAACGACGCCTTCGGAGGCACCCGCACATGATCGTCTTCACCTATCCGGGCCAGGGCTCGCAGGCCCCGGGAATGGGATCAGCGTGGTCTGACCACCCGTCGTGGGAGCTCGTCGAGGAGGCGTCAGACGCGGCCGATCGCGATGTCGCGGCGTTGCTGCTCGACACCGACGCCGACGAACTCACGATGACCCGCAATGCGCAACTGGCCACCTTCGTCACGTCGATGGTCGTGCTCGACGCAGTGAGCCGACTCGGAGCCGAAGCGGTCGCACACGCCGGCCACAGTCTCGGCGAATACTCAGCGCTGACCGCAGCGGGCGCACTCGACTTCAGCGATGCCGTCCGGCTCGTCAACGAGCGCGGCGACGCCATGCAAGCCGCGGCCGACGAGGCACACGGGACCATGGCCGCACTCCTCGGACTCGACGACGACCAGGTCGACATCGCCTGTCAGCGGTCGTCGGGCGAGGTATGGATCGCCAACTACAACGCTCCCGGCCAGGTCGTGATAGCCGGTGTCCCCGAAGACCTCGATCGAGCCTGTGAGATCGCGAAAGAGCTCGGCGCCAAGCGAGCAATGCGGCTCCCCGTCGGCGGCGCGTTCCACACTCCGCTGATGGCACCCGCCCGCGATCGACTGCGCAAGGCGATCGACCAGGTCGAGTTCCGAGCCCCCGAACAACCCGTCTACGCCAACGTCGACGGCGTGGCCCACGACGACGCGGGCGACTGGCCCGATCTTCTCGGCGCCCAGCTCTGCTCCCCCGTCCGCTGGCGCCAAACGCTGCGAAACCTCGACGCCGACGGGTTCAACACCTACGTCGAACTCGGCCCCGGCACGGTGCTCACTGGCCTCGTGAAGCGCACGGTCAAGACCGGGAACCGAATCAACATAGCCACGCCGGCCGACCTCGACGGGTTGCTCGAACAGCTCGCCGGCAAACCCCAAACCGAAGCGAGCGTTCTCGAAGGCGAACACCTCTTCGCAACCGAACGCCTGGTCGTCTCCCCCTCCACCGGCGTGTTCGCGCTCGGACCGGGCGTCGAACCCGGTATGGCGATCCAGGTCGGTGACGTGATCGGCACGGTGGGCACCAACGACGTCGTCAGCTCGTTTGCGGGCGAGGTGATGGGGGTGCTCGCCCTCGAGGGCGAGCGCGTCGGATCTCGTCAACCCATCGCCTGGCTGCGAACCCGCTGATGGCCATCCGCATCAACGGCATCGGCACCTCGCTGCCCGAGAAGATCCTCACCAATGACGACCTCTCCACGATGATGGACACGTCTGATGAATGGATTCGGGCTCGCGCCGGCATCGGCGCCCGCCACGTCGACGGTCTCACCTCCGAGATGGCGATCGAGGCCGGCGCCAACGCGATGAAGGCGGCCGACCTCGGACCGGACGACATCGACCTCCTGATTCTTTGCACGACCACGCCCGATCAACGTTTTCCGGCCACGTCCGCAGTGGTGCAGTCGGGTCTCGGGCTCACCTGTGGCGCGTTCGATCTCAACGCCGTTTGTGCTGGGTTCCCCTACGGCTATGTCAGCGCCTACGGCATGATGAACGCGCCGACGGGGCCTGATCGTGTCCTCCTGATCGGCAGCGATGCGATGTCATCGATCACCGACTGGACCGACCGTGGCACCGCCATCCTGTTCGGCGACGGCGCAGCAGCCGTGGTGATGGAGAAACACGAGCAGGGCGAGATGCTGGCCTTCGACCTCGGTGCCGACGGCAATCTCCAGCCGATTCTCTACTGCGACCACGACGGCCTCATCCAGATGGAAGGCCGCGAGGTCTTCAAGAGAGCCGTTCGAGCCGTGGCCCAGTCGGTCGAAAACGTGCTCCTAAAGGCAGGCGTGAGTGCCGACGAGATCGACGTCGTCCTCCCCCACCAGGCCAACATTCGCATCATCGAGGCGGTCGTTCAGCGCATCGGGATTCCCATGGAGAAGACCTACAACGTCCTGGAGTCGACCGGCAACACTTCCGGCGCATCGATTCCCCTCGCCATGGCCAAGGCCTACGACGAAGGAGCCCTCGAACCCGGCAAGATCGTCTTGATGTCCGGCTTCGGCGCCGGGATGGCCTGGGGCTCGGCCGTCATTCGCTGGTAGCAAGAGGAAACATGACTGAATCCACTAGCCGTATCGTTCTCGTGACCGGCGGCAACCGCGGCATCGGCCTCGCCACCGCGAAAAGGTTCCAAGCGGCCGGCCACAAGGTCGCTGTCACCGCCCGCAGCGGCGAAGCCGACGATGCCGACGGTCTCACCGTCGTGAAGTGCGACGTCACCGATACTGCCTCTGTCAACGCCGCGATCGACGAGATCGAGGAGACGCTCGGCTCGGTCGAGGTCTTGGTCAGCAACGCCGGCATCACCAAGGACGGACTCGTCCTTCGCATGGGCGATGACGACTTCACCGAGGTGCTCGACGCCAACCTCACCGGAGGCTTCCGCGTCGCCAAGCGCGTCGTGAAGGGCATGATGCGAGCCCGTTGGGGCCGCATGGTCTTCGTCTCTTCGGTGGTCGGACTCGGCGGGCAAGCCGGTCAGGCCAACTACGCCGCATCCAAGGCGGGGCTCGTCGGCCTCGCCCGCTCCCTGGCGAAGGAATTCGCCACCCGCAACATCACCGTCAACGTGGTCGCACCCGGCCCGATCGAGACCGACATGCTCGCGGCGCTCACCGACGACCAACGCGAAGCCATGCTCGCCATGGTCCCCGCCGGTCGGCTCGGCGCGCCCAACGAAATCGCCGCCGCCATCGCATTCCTCGCATCCGAGGACGCCGGGTACATCACCGGTAGCGTGCTCCCCGTCGATGGCGGCCTTTCCATGGGCTGATCAGGACAACCTGACTAGCCTCGACCCCAAACCAAACCTGGAGAAATCAAGTGAGTGACAACTTCGAGCGCTTCAAGAAGTGCGCAGTCGACGTCCTTTCCGTTGAAGCCGACAAGATCGTGCCCGACGCCACCTTCGAGAGCCTCGATGCCGACAGTCTCGACCTGGTCGAACTCGTGATGGCACTCGAGGAAGAGTTCACGGTCGACGTCGAAGAGGAAGAGCTCGAGGGCGTGACCACCATCGGCGGCGCGTTCTCACTGGTCGAGTCGAAGCTCTGATGCAGGGCCGTCGGGTCGCCGTCACCGGCCTCGGCGTCGTCGCCCCGTGTGGCGTCGGCGTCGACGCGTTTTTCGACGGCCTGTGTGCCCCCGCTCCGGTCGGCCCACGCATTCTCGAGGACTTCGACCCGGCCCCCTTCTTCGACAACCCCAAGGAAGCTCGGCGAAGCGACCGTTTTTCGCAGTTCGCTCTTGCCGCGGCCGCGCAGGCGCTCGCCCAAGCAGGCGAACTCGACGCCGATCCCGCCCGTCGCGGCACCTTCATCGGTACCGGCGTCGGCGGCATTCAGACTCTCGAGGCGCAGATCGAGGTTCGCCTCCAAAAGGGCGAACGACGGGTCTCGCCGTTCCTCGTACCCATGATGATGGCCAATGCCGCCGCCGCGACCCTGTCGATGCGCTACGGCTGGCAGGGCCCTTGTGAAAACACCGTCACCGCGTGCGCGGCCGGCACCCATGCAATCGGCAACGGTGCCCGAATGATCGCCGACGGCCGCTGCGACGCCGTACTCGCCGGCGGCAGCGAGGCACCGTTCACGCCCACGGCCATGGCCGGATTCAGCAACATGACAGCGCTCAGCAACTCGGGTGTGAGCAGACCCTTCGACGCCAACCGCGACGGCTTCGTCATGGCCGAAGGTGCCGGAGTTCTCGTCCTCGAAGAATGGGACCGTGCCGTCGCTCGCGGCGCAACGATCCTCGGCGAGGTGCTCGGGTCTGCCTCCACCGCCGACGCCCACCACATCACCGCTCCCGCGCCCGGCGGCACCGGCGCTATCAACTGCATGCAGGTCGCCATGGCCGACGCCGGTATCACCGCCGCCGACGTGGTCCACATCAATGCTCACGGCACCTCCACCGACAAGAACGACGCCGCTGAAGCCGCTGCAGTCGCCAAGGTCTTCGGCACCCCCGGACCTCCCGTGACCTCCACCAAAGGTGTCACCGGCCACGCCCTGGGCGGCGCTGGCGCGCTGGAGGCCGTCGCCATCTTCGCGGCGATGGCCAAGGGCGTCATTCCCCCCACGGCCGGGCACGAAGAGCGCGACGCCGACATGCCCGACATCGACATCGTGGTCGGCGAACCCCGCCCGTGGACCCCCGGCCCCTCGCTGTCGAACAGCTTCGGCTTCGGCGGCCACAACGGCACCATCGTCCTCGCCCCCGCCTAAAACCCCGCTTCTTAACCCCGTAAGTCGCGCTCAGCGCGCCTTTCTCACTCCAGAACGGCGGACTGGCGGGGTTATTCGGCGTCGACGATGACGAACATGAGCTCGCAGCTCGTGGCCAGTTCGCCATTCACGGTGGCTCGGCCCTCGCCCTTGCCCGCTCTGGCCGACAGGCGGGTCATGGTGACCTCGATCTCGAGCGTGTCGCCCGGGACCACCTGCCGACGGAATCGGGCCTTGTCGAGCCCGCCGAAGAGCGGCAGCTTCCCCGTGTAGCGCTCGTCGGTGAGCACCGCGAACGCTCCGACCTGGGCAATGGCCTCACACATGAGGACGCCGGGCAACGTCGGCCGTCCAGGAAAGTGACCGGCAAAGAATGCCTCGTCGCCACTCAGCCGCCAAACTCCCGCCGCCGATTCACCCGGGGTGATGGCGGTGATCTCGTCGACAAAGAGAAACGGGTCGCGATGGGGCAGGACGTCGATCGGGTTCGGCATGTTCATGGACCCTGAACCTAGCCTCCGTTGACAGCCCCAAAACGCGAACCGGGAGCGGCCGTGGCCGCTCCCGATCAGCCGATCTTCGCCGAAGCGAGGACTACTGCTTGCCCGCGGCCTTCAGCTTCGACCCAACGGTCAGCTTGGTGCGGGTACCGGCGGGGACCTGAATGGTCGCGCCGGTCTGGGGGTTGCGGCCGACACGAGCGGACGTGTTGGCCCGCTCGGCCTTGAGCCAGCCAGTGATGGCCACTTCGTTGCCGCTGCTGACCTGACCGGCGATGATCTCGAACATCGCGTCGAGGCACGCACCGGCGTCCTTCTGGCTGACATCTGCGGACTCGGCCATTGCGGCGATGAGTTCACCCTTGTTCATGTTGTTCTCCTGTACTGCTGTGAAATCCACGGCTCTCGCGGGCTTGTGAACTACACGCGACTCGAAATCCGCCCGCGAGTCAAGCATTTCCACCCCTCGAGACCCCCTCGAACCCCTGAAATCTTGCGGAACCGCCACTGATTCTCGACGGAGAGCGGCAAATGACACACTCTGTGTGGTTCTCAGTCTTCGACGTTTCGGAGAAACTTGGCCGAACGGACGAAGTAGTCGTCCACGGCCTCGACCACAATTGCCGGAGTTCCGCGCCGTTCTGCGGTAGCGGCGAGGGCCGCCTGCATGTGGCGGAGCCACGCATCACGGGCCGCCTCGTCGACCGTGAACGGTGCGTGGCGCATGCGCAGCCGCGGGTGGCCGCGGTGTTCGCTGTAGGTCGCGGGCCCGCCCCAGTACTGGACCAGGAAGAGCGCCAAGCGAGCCTTGGCGCCGGCGAGGTCGGCCGGATACATCGGCCGCAGAAGCTCGTCGGTCTCCACGCCGGCGTAGAACGCCTCGACCAGGTCGGCGAAGAAGTCGCTCCCGACGACGTCGTGGACGCTCATCTGCTCATTCGGCTCGTTCACCCAATCGACGCTACCGTCAGCGCGATGTCCGCATACCTGATCATCAACTACTCCATCACCGACGCTGACCAGTTCGGCGAGTACTTCGCACTCGCCGGCCCGGCCCTCAAGATCGGCACCGAATGCGAGGCCGTCGTGGTCGACTCCGCATCGGAGCAGCTCGAGGGCGAGAGCGCCGGGCACCAGACCGTGGTGCTCAAGTTCGAATCAAAGGAGCAGGCCAACGCGATCTATGAGTCTGGCGACTACCAGGCCGCGCTCGGCAAGCGCCTCGCCGCCACGAGCAATCACTTTGCCGTGCTGGTCGACGGCCTCAGCTGACGATCCCGAAGCCGGTCGCGATGGCTGACCGGAGCGAACTCTCATTCATCGTGCCGTTGTTGACCGACACGAGGTTGCCGCTGGCGTCGTAGAACGCCGTGATCGGCATGCCCGTGCCACCGAGGCTCCCGTGGAGGCCGGAGCCATTGGCCTGTGTGCCGTTGATGTCGCGGGCGATCGGCCAGTGGTCGGTCCCGAACTCGTCGACCAGGCTGCGCCAATTACCGGTCTCCTGGGAGTTCACATGGACGAAGTGGATCTGATCCTCCAGGTCGCCGGCGACCATCGCAAAGGCGGGTAGCTCGGCGCGACACGCGCTGCACCAGTCGGCGTAGAAGTTCAGCACCACGGGTTGGCCTCGGAACTCCGCGAGCGTGATCCGCCCGTCGCCATCCGGGTCGTTGTCGCGCGCCGGCAGGTCCCATGAGGTGGCACCGGTGTCGCCCTCTTCCGGTATGGCCTCGATGATCGAGAAGACCACGAACCCTCCGATGATCGCGACAGCAACCGCGATTACTGCCACCCATTGCCGCTTGGCCTTTCTGGCGGCCTTCTCAGCCGCGACGCGCTTCGCCTCGGCATTGGCCTTCTTCTTCTTGTTGTTGGCCACGACTAGCTCCTGTTGGTTGCCTCGGCCTCAGCCGAGTTCGACGAGAAAGTCCAGCCCTACCGAACGGGCAAGACGCTGGATCTGGATCGTCATCCAGCTGAGGCGGTCGAGCGCCAGTAGCCCTCCGAAGAAGGCAAGGAAGATCGCGGACACGAAGGTCATCCCCCTCATGTGGCGCTTCACGAAGCCGAGCGCTCGCGTCGCGCGGCCGAACGCCAGCCCGGTGAGGAGAAACGGCAGTCCTAACCCGGCGGAGTAGACGGCGAGCAGTAACGCTCCTCGGCTGGCTCGCCCATCAGCGGCAGCGATCGCGAGTACCGACGTCAGGACCGGGCCCACACACGGTGTCCACCCGAAACCGAAGGCCACACCGGCGACGGGAGCCGCGAAGGGGCCGTATTGCGACATCTGGGGATGGAACCGCGCCTCGCGATAGAGCCACGGCGCCTGCAGATACATCGAGCCAAGCACAAAGAGGGCCATCGACAGGACGAGGATGCCCGACGCTCTCGTCAGCACCCCTTGGTGGTCTACGAGCGCACTCCCAATCGATGTCGCGCCGAGGCCAAGGAGAATGAAGACAAGAGAGAAGCCGCCGACAAACAGACCCGTATGAAAGGCAATGCGCCCGAGGTGAGCCCTGCCCTCCTCCTCGAGCTCGCTGATGTCGAGGCCGGTGACGAGGGAGAGGTAGCCAGGGATGATGGGCAACACGCACGGAGACAGGAACGAGATCAACCCCGCTCCGAATGCGGCATAGAGAGTGACGGTTTCGTTCATCCAACGGGGGCGAGCCGCGCCAGAGAGCGCTGCAGCCGGACAAGCTCCTCGAGATCATCGAGACAGTCGGGGCACTCCTCGAGATGGGCGAGCACGCGAGCGACGCGATGTGCGTCGAGTTCGTCGTCGAGAAGACCCTCGAGGGCCTCGGCCCAGCGAGCCCGGTGAAGGCGTCCCATGCGGGCGAAACCCGCGCCGCTCGATCCTCATTCCCGACGGGGACCGCGTTACGGGTCAACGGATTGGTAGTTTCGCGACGAATGACCGAGCCCGTCGTCGACGAGAAAGCCCAGAAGGAGGCCTTCGACCGCTACGTCGTGCCCGAGATCGAGGTGCTCTACCGGGTGGCCCGGTCGATCACGCGCAACCCCACCGACGCCGAGGACCTCGTCCAGGACACCATGCTGCGGGCCTACCGGGCCATCTTGCGCTTCGATGGCCGTCATCCTCGCGCCTGGCTCCTCACGATCATGCGTAACGCCCAGATCAATCGTGTGCGCCGCAAGCGCCCTGAGCTGCTCCGCGACCCCGATGCGGCGATGGAGCGTCTCGCCGATGAAGACTCCGCCGATCTCGGTCCCGAGGCGCTCGTTGTCGAGCAGGAGTACGATGCCGCCGTCGAGAAGGCGGTCGATGCACTCCCCGAGAAGTTCCGAGCGGTGATCGAACTGGTCGACATCCAAGGGCTCTCCTACGCCGAAGCCGCCGAGATCATCGGTGTCCCCACCGGAACCGTGATGAGTCGACTCCACCGAGCCCGCACCCGTATCCGCAAACACCTCGAATCGAGCGGTGCCTACGTGAATGGACGACCGACATGACGGTTCGCCGAACCTGGGGGCGTCGCAACCGCCCTGAGGTCAACTGCCGTGAAGTGGGAAGAGTGTTGCAGAGCTACCTCGACAACGACGTCGAAGAAGACTTTGCCGCGAAGATCGCGAGTCACCTCGAGGCGTGCAAGGAGTGCGGGCTTGAGGTCGAGACCTACCGCCAGATCAAACGATCGCTCGCGGCCAAGATGCCCGAGGTCGACCCTGATGCGATCGCCCGGCTTCGCTCATTCGGCGAGGAGATCACCTCATGAGGCTCGTACGCCTACTCACCGTTGTCGCTATCCTCGCCGCGCTGCTGGCGCCCTCCCCCGCGGCCGCGGGAGTCGACGAGGCAAGCATCAGCGGCCGAGTGACCAACACCGACGGTCTCGGCGTCGAAAGTGCGTGCGTCGCGCTCTTCGTAGGCGGCGATCTGTTCGACGCCGCCGAGACCAGCGTGGAAGGCGGATTCGAGTTCACCGTGCCGTCGGGCGACTACCTACTCCTGGCTGCCGACTGCATCTTCACCGACTACTTCGCCGAGTGGTACGACGACGCACATCCGGCCGACGTTGCGGCCGCCACCATCATCTCGGTGGCTCCCGGCGATGATCGAGTCGTCGCAATTGTTCTCGCCAACATCTTCAGCGACGTCGAGCAGGGCACTTCGTTCACCGAACACATCATCTTCATCCGCGATATCGGGGTCACGAACGGTTGCGGCGGTGATCGCTATTGCCCGAAAGACTTCGTGACGCGTGAGCAGATGGCCGCGTTCATCGCAAGGCTCTGGCGCAGCTTTGACTTCGAGTGTCCGACCGGGCCGATGCCGTTCCTGGATGTCGCTGCTTCGTCGTTTGCGTTCGACGACATCATCTGCATCGCAGCGCTCGAGATCACGACGGGCACCTCGCCGACCACCTACGCACCGGACGAGTTCGTCACCCGGGAACAGATGGCGGCATTTCTTGCACGCTTCTGGCGACTTGAAACACCCTGCATTCCCACGATCATCGCGTTCGTCGACGTATGGAAATCATCATCCTTTGCCTACGACGACATCCGATGCATCTTCGGCCTCAAGATCACCACGGGCACAACGCCGACCACCTACTCACCGGACGCGTTCGTCACCCGGGAACAGATGGCGGCATTTCTTTCACGGCTCGCCCGCGCGATCGAGGCGTCGGCGCCGTCATAGCGAACCGCCCGTCAGGACCTTCGGCCCTTCACTTCACGGGCCACGCGCGAGATGGTCTGGATATGCGGATTCTCTTGCTTGCCGATGACGACGGCCACTTTCGCGATGCGGCCCACCCATTGGAGCGTCACGGCCATGAGGTCATCGGATGCCACCCTGATGGCGCGGCTGGCCACCGCTGGCCGTGTTCCGCAGTGGACGACGCCTGCCCACTCGATCAAGGCATCGACGCCGCTATCGCACTCGGCACACCCAACGGCCGTCCCGACGCCGGCGTGGGCTGTGTCGTCCGCCAGCACATTCCACTGGTCATCGACACAGAGCGCAGTGCGAACGAGCTGTGGCCGTTCGCTGCAGCAATGGTCGACGGCCTCGGCGAACAGCTGGTCAGCACCGTCGAGGCGCTCGAGGGCGCTCCCCTTCCCCGACTCACAACCGCTGCCGCCGGTGCCGTGGCCGCGCTGACGGACCGCCTAAATCTCGAGAGTTCGTTCGAGACTGTCGTGACACGGCGGCAGCGCAACATTCAGGCCACGACCTATGGCCCGTCCACGACCACCAAGGCGCAGCGCGCCACGCTCGCCCTGGCGGCGTTCGCGGCGGTTCGCGACGCGCTGCCCAACGACGCCGCGAACCAGATCAACGCCGCTTACGTCGTACGCGAGTAACGGCCGCTAATCGCCAGCCGCATTGCTTTCGCGCTCGCCCTTGACGAAGGCGTCGCGGGCCTCTTCGCCGAGACCGTGGAGGTTGAGCTCGAAGGTGAAGCCCTGCTCGTAGCGATAGCTGCGACTCGGATCGTCGTCGATGCCATTGAGCGACCGCTTCGCCGCACGCATGACGGTCGGGTGTTTCGATGCAATCACGCGGGCAACATCTCGCGCTGCGTCCATGAGCTCCGCGAGCGGCACAACGCGGAGCACGGTGCCCCACTCTTCGAGCTTCTCGGCGGCAACGGGCTCGCAGCTGTAGAGCATCCAGCGGAGGTGCTTCTCGGGCACCAGCCGGCCCAGGTGCGTCGCGGCGCCGAGGGCGCCGTTGTCGATCTCGGGAAGTCCGAAACGCACGCCTTCGGCGGCGAGCACGATGTCGGCGCTTCCCGCCAGGCCGATGCCGGTGCCGAGACAGAAGTCGTTGACCGCACAGACAACGGGGACGGCGCACTCGTAAACCGAACGAAAGGCGTCGAAACACGCCTGGTTGACACCGAGGATCCCCTCGTTGCCAGGCATGGATTGCATTTCCTTGATGTCGACGCCGGCGCTGAAGCCGCGCCCGGTCGCGGTGAGAATGGCGGCCCTGATCTCCGGGCGCCGGCGAACACCGTCGAGGACCTCGGCGATGCGGAGCGTGTCGGCGATCGGCAGCGCGTTGACCTTGGGGTTGTCCATCACGAGTTCGAGGACGCCGTCCTCGTTGATCGACTCGTGGACGGTCACTTGCGCACCAGGACCGAAGAGCCGTGTCCGAACAGGCCCTGGTTGGCCGTCACGCCGACCTTGGCGCCTTCCACCTGCCGTCCCTCGGCCTCGCCGCGGAGCTGCCAAGTGAGTTCGCAGACTTGTGCGATGGCCTGAGCGGGAACGGCTTCACCGAACGCGCCGAGCCCACCCGACGGGTTCACGGGCAGACGCCCGCCGATGGTGGTGACACCGTCGTTGAGAAGTTTCTCCGCTTCGCCCTCGGCGCAGAAACCGAGCTGCTCATACCAGTCGAGCTCGAGCGCCGACGAGAGGTCGTAGACCTCAGCAACGTCGATGTCGTCGGGACCGACGCCCGCCTCGGCGTAGACGCGATCACCGATCGACTGCTTGAAGCCGCGATCAGGACGACTTGTCGCCCCGGCGGAGTCCGTGGCGATGTAGGGAAGGTCGATCACCGTGTCGGGGAAGGTCGGCGTGACGGTGGAGATGCCGGCCACGCGAACCGGATCCATGTGGCCGTGGGCCTTCGCGTACTCCATCGACGACACCACGATGGCCGCGCCGCCATCCGACGTGGCGCAGATGTCGAGCAGGCGCAGCGGATCAGAAACGACCGGCGAATTCATCACGTCATCGATGCCGTATTCCTTGGTGAACCGAGCCCGCGGGTTGTGGACGGAATGGCGAGAGTTCTTCACCTTCACCCGAGCGAAGTCTTCCTGGGTGGCGCCATAGACGTCCATGCGGCGACGAGCCTGGAGTCCGAAATAGACCGGATTCGTGGCACCGACCAGCTTGAACCGCAACCAGTCCATATCGTCGGGTCGGTCGCCTTCGTTGGGGGCGAGGAAGCCCTTGGGCGTGGTGTCGGCACCAACAATCAGAGCCACGTCGGTGGCGCCCGACAGGATCTGGCCTCGCGCCACTTGCAGAGCCGTCGCGCCGGAAGCACAGGCCGCATAGGACGACGCCACCTGGGCGCCGTTGAAGCCGAGCTTCTGGGCAAAGGTCGATCCGGCGACGTAGCCCGGATAGCCGCAGCGCACGGTGATCGCGCCCGACACGAAGCCGACGTCGTTCCAATCGACACCGGACTCAGCCAGCGCCTCGCGGGCGGCGACCGTTCCGTAGTCGGTGAAGTTGCGCCCCCACTTGCCCCAGGGGTGCATTCCGACGCCAAGAATTGCGATCTCTTCCATCAGCCGTTCTCTCCTGCGTTCATCGGCTTCCACTTCCACACCATGTATTCGTTGTCGTCGTCTTCGTAGAGCGTGTCGACGACCAGCTCGACTTCGGTGCCGACGGTGAGGTCGTCAGGGGTCACTCCTGCCACACATTGGCCAAGCACCACCATCTGCTCTCGCTCCAATTCCACTGCGGCGATCGTGATCGGCACATAGGGATCGGTGTTGGGAACGAACGGAGGGGGCGGTTGGTAGTCGGATGAGGTGTAGCTCCACACCTTGCCGGTGCGCGACAGGAGCACTTCCTCCAGCTCGGCGCCGAGCGCAGCGGGATCACCGCCGGCCACGTGCTTCGGGAAGAAGTAGGTCTCTCGACCAGGCACCTTCCCACCGATGAGTCGGGGTTCATCGCCAAGCGTGAACATGCCTTCGACCACTGGCACTTGTTGCTTCGACACGGGTCTCCTCGAGATCTGACGCACCGTCAGAGTAACGCTTCGGGCCGCGTGACCCCTCCCCCAACAGTTGGAGGGCTGGTCCTACGCTGACCGCCAAGATGAGCCCGCTCCCCCCGCCGCCGCCTCCCCCGCCTCGGCTTCCTCCTCCACCGCCTCCGCAGCGGCTCACGGCTGGCGTGCATGTCTACGACCACCAGCGTTCACAGTGGGGCCTCGGCGATGCCTTCATCGCCCTCGGGATCTTCTTCGCGATGTCGATCGCGTTCGGATTCGTCTTCTTCTTCGCCGAGGGTGAGGACGCCACACTCTCGGGGCCGTGGCTGCCACTGCTGATCGTCGGGCCCGCGCTCTGTCAGTTCGGCTACGTGGTGACCATCGCTCGACAGAAGGGCAGAGGGGTCTTCGAGGACTTCCGCGCCGGCTTCACGTGGAGTGATTTCGCGGTGGGAGCCGCACTCTGCATCTCAGCGCTGATCCTGGCCGGCATCACCGCAACCATCATGATCGAGTTGACCGGCGACGAGGGCAGCGCCGCGGTTGCCGACCTTCTCGAGGACTCCGAGGAGTCGGGCGGCCTCACCGTGTGGATCTACCTCATGGCCTTCTTCGGCGCGACGGTCATTCCCGTCGCTGAAGAAGTCCTCTTCCGTGGACTCTGGTGGAGCGCGCTCGAGAAGCGGGGCGTGAACCAGTGGGCCACCTTGGCGATTACCAGCGTCGTGTTTGCCGCCGTCCACCTCGAGCCATGGCGCACCCCCGTGCTCATCGTGCTTGGTGCGGTCATAGGGGTGGGTCGCATCGCGACCGGCCGCATCGGTGCTTCGATCGCCGCCCACATGTATGTGAACGCCATCGGAATGATCTTCCTACTCATCGAGCTGTCCTGACTTCTTCGGCCTACTCCGCGGTTGACGCTCGATCCACTGTTACCTTCAATCCCACGTCGTCTGCAGCGGCGGGAGAGCGATGCGACGGTCCCCGGACCCAAACATCCGCCGAAGGAGCAACCTCCCCGGGAACCTCTCAGGCACCCCGACCGCCACTGCGTGGACGTCTCGGGAGAGTGGTGTCCCGGCCCAGGCCGAGTACCCGCCGAAGGGGAAAGCGAAGTCCGAGCGATCGGGCGGCGTGAAGCTCTCAGGCCTCCGGACCGAGCGGGGAATCCTCGCCCGCGACCCCGGAGTTCCCCGTGACGACTACCGACCGCCCCACCCTGACCGAACTCGAGGGGCGCGATGCGTTCGTCGGGCGCCACATCGGCCCGACCAACGCCGAACGAACAAAGATGCTCGACACGCTCGACGTCGAGAGCGTCGCGGCGCTGATCGACCAGACCGTGCCCGACGACATCCGGATGACGGCTGCGCTCGACCTTCCCGACCCGATCGGCCAACAGGCTGCGCAGGACGAACTCCGAGCCATCGCATCGGCCAATCGGCAGCTGACATCGCTGATCGGCATGGGCTACCACGACACCGTCACTCCACCAGTGATTCGTCGCAACATCATGGAGAATCCCGGCTGGTACACCGCCTACACGCCCTACCAGCCCGAGATCTCCCAGGGTCGGCTCGAGGCCTTGCTGAACTTCCAGACCATGGTCTCGGAGCTGAGCGGAATGGATCTCGCCAACGCATCGCTCCTCGACGAAGGCACCGCGGCGGGCGAGGCCATGACCATGCTGCACCGCATCAGTCGCGGCAAGCAGGGTGATCGATTCCTGATCGACCCCCAGTGCCACCCGCAGACCATTGCGGTGATCGAGACCCGCGCCGAGCCAATCGGGCTCGATACGCAAGTCGAGGATCCGGCAACTGCCGACCTCGAAGGCGTCTACGCGGTGCTCGTCCAGTATCCGGGCAGCACCGGAGCGATCCCCGATCTCGCCGCCATCATCGAGCGGTGCAAGGCGGCCGACACGCTGGTCGCCGTCGCTGCTGACCCGCTTGCGCTCACCGTTCTCACCCCACCTGGCGACCTGGGGGCCGACGTCGTGCTCGGATCAACGCAGCGTTTCGGTGTGCCGATGGGGTTCGGCGGGCCACACGCCGCCTACTTCGCCGTCCGTGAGGACCATCAACGATCGCTGCCCGGTCGCCTGGTCGGCGTCTCGGTCGACACCCGGGGCCGCAAAGCGCTCCGCCTCGCTCTGCAGACCCGCGAGCAACACATCCGGCGCGAGAAGGCCACGTCCAACATCTGCACCTCGCAGGTGCTGCTCGCCGTCATGGCGTCTATGTACGCGCTCCACCACGGGCCCGTCGGGCTTCGTCGGATCGCTCGCCGTATCAACCGTCTCGCGGCAGTGCTCGCGCAAGGCTTGAGAGACGGCGGAGTCGAGATCGTTCACGACGAGTTCTTCGACACGGTGTGCGCCCGTGTGCCCGGCCGGGCCGACAAGGTCATGGCCATTGCGCTGGCGGAGGGAATCAACCTGCGCCGAGTCGATGCCGACACCGTCGCCGCCTCGCTCGACGAGACCACCGGGCGCGACGTGATCGAGACCGTCTGGCATGCGTTCGGGGTCGATGCTGACCTCGACCAACTCGATGCCACGGTCGATGACCCGCGCCCCGAGGCCCTCCGACGGGCCACACCCGCGCTCGATCATCCGATCTTCTCGGCATACCGCAGCGAGACCGAACTCGTTCGCTACATGCGCAAACTCGTGAACCGCGACATCGCCCTCGACCGTTCCATGATTCCCCTCGGGTCGTGCACGATGAAGCTGAACGCGGCCACTGAGATGGAGCCGGTCAGTTGGCCGGAGTTCGCCGCGATCCACCCGTTTGCGCCAGTCGACCAGACCGTCGGCTACCAACGCATGATCGACCAGCTCGAGCGCTGGCTCGTGGAGATCACCGGCTACGCGGCGGTCTCGCTCCAGCCGAACTCCGGCGCTCAAGGCGAGCTCGCCGGATTGCTGGCGATCCGCGCCTACCACCAGTCACGCGATGACCACGACCGAGACATCTGCCTCATCCCCTCCTCAGCCCACGGCACCAACGCGGCGAGCGCGGTCATGGCGGGGATGAAAGTCGTGGTCGTGGAGTGTGACGACCTCGGCAACGTCGACCTCGCCCATCTCGACAAGGTCGTGAGCGAACACCGCGCCCGAATCGCCGCCCTCATGATCACCTACCCGTCGACCCATGGCGTATTCGAGGTCGAAGTCCGGCGCATCTGCGAGATGATCCACGAGGCCGGCGGCCAGGTGTACCTCGACGGCGCCAACCTCAACGCGATGGTCGGTCTGGCTCAGCCCGGCAAATTCGGCGCCGACGTCAGCCACCTGAACCTCCATAAGACCTTCTGTATCCCTCACGGTGGCGGCGGTCCCGGCGTCGGACCCATCGGTGTCGGCGAGCACCTGATCCCGTTCCTCCCCAACCATCCGCTCAACCCGGTCGCCGGTCCCCCGACCGGTGCGGGTCCGATCGCGGCGGCACCGTGGGGATCAGCCGGGATTCTCGCCATCCCCTGGATGTACATACGCATGATGGGCGGCGAGGGTCTGCGGATCGCAACGGAAACTGCGATTCTCAACGCCAACTACATCGCCGAGCGCCTGAAGAACCACTATCCGGTGCTCTATACGGGGGCGACCGACCGCGTTGCCCATGAGTGCATCCTCGACACCCGAGTCTTGAAGACCGAAGCCGGCATCGAGGTCGACGACATCGCGAAGCGCCTCATCGACTTCGGTTTCCATGCGCCGACCATGTCCTTTCCGGTCGCCGGAACGCTGATGGTCGAACCGACCGAGTCGGAGAGCATCGAGGAGCTCGATCGCTTCTGCGACGCGATGATCGCGATCCACGCGGAGGCGAAACGCGTCGAATCGGGCGAATGGCCCGCCGACGACAACCCGTTGGTCAACGCGCCCCACCCGGCCAGCGAAGCCACGGCCGACGATTGGGGCCACCCCTACAGTCGCGACGAGGCCGTTTTCCCAGAGGGTTGGGATCGCGAGAACAAGTATTGGCCCCCCGTGAGCAGAATCGACGGCGTCCACGGGGACCGCAATCTGATCTGCAGCTGTCCTCCGATGGATGAACTCGCGGGCTTGTAGCCGATCCGCGAATTTGGGAGCGCTGCCACTCGAGGCGGTAACTTCCCGGGATGGCTGAGCAGCAACACGATCTCCTGGTGGAGCGCGACGGACACGTCCTCCTCCTGACCATGAATCGTCCCGAACGTTTCAACGCTCTCTCCGGAGCAATGTTGATCCGGATGTACGACGCCTACGAGGAAGCGTCGAACGACCCCGACATCCGCTGCATCGTCGTCACCGGTGCGGGCGGCAACTTCTGCGCCGGGGCCGATCTGCGAGCGATGGCCGGTGACTCGAAAGATGGCGACCCGATGGACACCAAGCCGCGCATGGCCGCGGATCCCGACATTGTCTACAAGGCGCTCTTCCGGCACTACCGCCCGACCAAGCCCATCGTCGCTGCCGTCGAAGGCGTCGCCATTGCCGGCGGCACGGAGCTGCTACAGGCGATGGAGATCCGGGTAGCCGGTGAGAGCGCCCGTTTCGGCGTGAGCGAGGCTCGTTGGTCGCTCTATCCGATGGGCGGCTCAGCAGTGCGACTGCCTCGCCAGATCCCCTACACGCAGGCCGCCGAGATCCTGCTCACCGGCAAGCACCTCCTGGCGCAGGAGGCGAAGGACATCGGTCTGATCGGCCACGTCGTACCCGATGGCGACGCGCTCGAGAAGGCGATGGAAATCGCCCAGGTCGTTGCCGAGAACGGGCCGCTGGCCACCGCCGCCATCACCCGCACCCTCCACGAATGCGATGGCATGGCGCTCGACGATGCCCTCCATCACGAGTGGGAGTACGGCCAATCGGTCTTCGCCAGCAACGACGCCAAGGAAGGCCCGTTGGCCTTCGCCGAGAAGCGCACCCCCAACTTCACCGGCACCTGAATTCCGCGCTACGGTAAAACCAGAACGCGTTCTACTTTCACCCTTCCACCTCTACCTCGCACAACCTAGGAGCATTCCATGGAGTTCGGCCTCTTCTTCAACGGCTACCTTCCCGGTCCGGCAGCCCACGATCCCGATTCTGAGCATCTGATGCTCATGCGCGAAGCCGAATACGCCATCCATGCCGACAAGTTCAACTGGAAGTACACGTGGTTCGGCGAGCACCACGCACTCACCGAATACAGCCACATGTCGGCCCCGTACCCGTTCATGGGTTACGTGGCGGCGAAGACCGAGCAAATCCACGTCGGCTCGGCGATCACCTCGTTCCCGACCACCAAGGTCCACCCGGTACGCATCGCCGAGCGCGCCGCGATGATGGACCACCTCTCGGAAGGCCGGTTCGAGTTCGGCACGGGCCGAGGCGCAGGCAGCCATGAGGTCGCCACGTTCAACGGCACCGAGCTGAGTCAGACAAAGGCGATGTGGGACGAGGTCGCCCACGAGATTCCCCGCATGTGGGAGCAGAAGGACTACTCCTACGACGGCGAGCACTTCTCCGTGCCCACCCCCCACAACATTCTCCCGAAGCCGTATGGCAAGGGCCACCCGCCCATGTGGGTGGCCTGTGGCAACCCGGCCACCTTCGCCAAGGCCGGCGGCCACGGCATCGGTGCGATCGCTTTCAACTTCGAGCCGATCCACAACCTCAAGGGACGGGTCGAGGCCTACAAGGAAGCAGCCGAGAACGTCACTGATCAGATCGGCCAGTACCAGAACAACAACGTCATGATGACCAACGCGGTCATCTGTCTCGAAGACCGTGAAGAGGCCCGCGCAATGGCGAAGCGCAACCTGCGTGGCTATCGCGTCACGATGGTCAACCTCTACCACGACTCGATGCCGCAGAGCCCCGACGCCATCATCTGGCCGAACCCGACCCAGCGCTTCGAGCTCGACGACGACACGCTCGACTTCGCCATCAACGAGGGCTACATGCTCTGCGGCAACCCCGAAGAGGTCTGCGAGCAGGTACAGGCCTACGAGAGGGTCGGCTGCGACCAGGTCGCGTTCGGAACGCCCGACGAGGGCTACACCCACGACCAGACACTCGAGATGATCGAGATGTTCGGCAAGCACGTGATCCCCGAGTTCGACAAGGACCCGGTGCACAGCACCACTCGCATGCGCGAAGCCGCCACTCCGCAGTTCCCGATGTTCAATGGCGAGGTCGATCCCATCGTCAACATGGCCGAGCCGCCGGAATTCCCCATCTCCATCTGATCAGGGACGAACGGCGTCGGGACCCCACTCGGTGTCGAAGCCGATTCCTGACAGCCAAGTCTCAACGAGCTTTCCGTGTTCGACGCGGAATGCCTGGACCCAGTCCCACTGCTGGCCGTTGAACTTCCAAGAGCCGATGGCCACGACGTGGTCGTCTTCGGCGATCAGACGATAGCGACCGTCGGAGATCTCGGCCGTCGTCATGTTGGCCTTCAAGAAGTCGCGATACTCCTCGGCGGTGATGGTTCTCGAGCCACCTGCCTCGTGGCGGGTGTAGGTCGGCCCGACGCAGTCCGGGACCTTGTCGAAGTCCATCTTGAACCACATCTCGTCATACCAGCGAGCGAGCGCCGCCTTCGACTCTTCGGCGCGGCTCATGGATCGCGGGGCGAGTCGAACTCGCCGACCAGAACTGAGGCGTTGCCGAGTGGGGTCTTCGGGCCAGCCATGAAGTGCTCGTAGTAGCGCGTGAATCGGCCCTGCAGGTCGGCATCGATCTGCTCTTGCGAGTAATCGAGAGTGTGAAACGTGCTCACGCCGAGGTCGGCTCCGGCGGTCTTGGCTGCATCAGCATCCGCCACCGCCCACACGACCCCGATGATCCCCTCGCCACGTTCATCGAGGATCGACTCGATATAGCTTCCCTTACCCGGAATCGGGGCGACGAGCTCGATGCCGGCGTCCCAGCTGAAGAGCATTCGCACGCCAAACGTCGCCGCCTCTTCGTCGTTCCCGTGGTGGAAGGTGCAGCCCAGCAGCTTCTCGTAGAACTCTCGACCTGCATCGAGGTCGTGGACCGCCATCACCACACGATTCACGCCGCGCTGACGGACTTGATCGTCGCTCATGCTGCCTCTCTCGGGAAGAGTTGTTTGCCATCGGACTCGACGCGGATGCGACGGAGATACATCGTCGCGATCCGCCACTGGCCGTCGATCTCGCGACGGTAGGTCTCTTCGTACCAACCCGTTCCCCACATGTGTCCCAGACCGAACTCGGGGGGCCAGAACAGGTGATCCTCCATCGACCACACGCCGACCGCGGAGTCGCCGTCGACCGAAATCTCGGACATGTGGCCGTGGTGGATCGTGACCACAGGGTCGATCATCGCCTTGAGTCCGTCGACGAATGTGTCGCGACCAATGATCGGATCAGGATCGCCGGTGTCGTCCGGCGTGCGGATCTCGACGTCGACCGCGAAGACATCGCGCCATTCGTCCCATCGCTTCTGGTCCATCAGTCGGAAGTAGCGGGCCTTCAACTGACGGATCGCTTCGATGTCAGCGAGATGGTCGGCGGCCATGGGCCCGACGGTAGTGCGATACTTGCAACGGCGTTGCATCTCGAACGCCGGAAGGGTTGGGGATGACCGACGCCGAGACCTATCGCCTCAGTGATCGATACGCCGCCGATGCAGGCACGGTGTTCATGACCGGGATCCAGGCCCTTGCCCGCCTGCCGGTCGAACAGCTCCGCGTCGATCGCCGTGCGGGCCTGCGCACCGCCGCGTTCGCAGCCGGCTATCCAGGCTCGCCGCTGGGCGGACTCGACAGCGCGTTGGCGAGTGCGGCGCGTGAGGCGTCCGACCTGCCCATCACGCTGCGTCCCTCGGTCAACGAGGAATACGCCGCGACTGCGGTGATGGGAAGCCAGCTGGCGTCCACTCGCCCGGACGCCAGATACGACGGTGTTCTCGGGCTCTTCTACGGCAAGGCGCCCGGCGTCGACCGCGCCTCCGACGCGTTGCGGCACGCAGTGTTCGCCGGCGCTGACCCGCTGGGCGGCGCCGTCGTGCTCGCCGGTGACGATCCCGCGGCAAAGTCGTCGACGCTGCCGTCCACCTCTGCGGGCGTTCTCGCGTCGCTCCACATTCCTGTCCTGTACCCAGGCGATCCGAGCGAAGCGCTGGAACTCGGCCGCCACGCCATCGCTCTCAGTCGGGCTACCGGGCTCTGGGTCAGCATGAAGATCGTGGCCGACGTCGCCGACGGAGCGGGCACGGTCACGCTCGACCCGGACCACGTGTCCCCCATCATCCCGACGATCGACGGCGCTCCCTACGCCCACCGCCCGAATCCGGTGTTGCTCACACCCACGTCGCTCGATCTCGAACGGGAAATCATCGAGGTGCGGGCGCCGCTCGCTCTCGAGTACGCGGCGGCGAACCGTCTCAACCACGTGACCATCGATCCGCCCGACGCGTGGATCGGGATCATCGCATCCGGCATCACCTACCGCGAGCTTCGAGAAGCCCTCCGCCGAATCGGACTCGACACGGATGCTGAGATCGCGGCGGCCGGTGTGCGTCTTTTGAAACTCGGCATGCCAATCCCCTTCAATGCCTCGACCATCCGATCCTTCGCCCGCGACCTGGAGCGGATCGTGGTCATCGAGGAAAAGACGCCCAACGTCGAGTCACTGGTGAAGGACGCGCTCTACAACGCGAGCCATCACCCCACGGTGGTCGGCCGCACCGACGAGTTCGACCAGCCGCTCATCCCCGCGGCGGGCGCCCTTCACGCTGATGAGATCATTCCAGTGCTGCGGGCCGAGCTGCACGAGCGGGTCGGCGATCGCCTGGTCGCCGAGCAGAAGCTCCGCGAAAAGATTCCGCTCTCGGTCGCTCGCACTCCCTATTTCTGCTCGGGATGCCCCCACAACCGCAGCACCGTGGTCGAGGAAGGCACCATGGTGGGCGCGGGGATCGGCTGTCACACGATGATTCTCCTCGGCGACGAAGAGCGCTACGGCGACATCATGGGGCTCACCTGCATGGGCAACGAGGGCACGCAGTGGATCGGCATGGCGCCGTTCGTCGACACCGAACACATGGTGCAAAACCTCGGCGACGGCACCTTCTTCCACTCCGGCCAACTCGCCATCACTGCCGCCATCGCTGCCGACGCCAACATCACCTACAAGCTGCTGTGGAACGGCGCCGTGGCGATGACCGGCGGCCAGGACCCCACTGGCGGCATCGGTCTCGAACGTGTCTGTCAGCAACTGCTTGCTCAGGGCGTGAAGCGAGTGATCGTCACGAGTGAGGACACGAGCCGAGCCCGCGGGCTGCGACTTCCGCCCGAGGTCGATGTGTGGGATCGGTCCCGTCTGGAGGAAGCCCAGCGAGCGTTGGCTCAGCTGCCCGGCGTCACGGTCTTGATCCACGATCAGCGATGCGCGGCTGAGTCTCGCCGCGACCGCAAACGCGGCAAGGTCGAAGTGCCTCCCACTCGCGTGGTGATCAACCACAGAATCTGTGAGGGCTGCGGCGATTGCGCCCGAGTTTCGAACTGCCTTTCCGTCCAACCAATCGAGACCGAGTTCGGACGCAAGACCACCATCGATCAGCACAGCTGCAATCTGGACCTGTCGTGCATGGACGGCGATTGCCCGGCGTTCATCTCGATCACCAACCGTCCGAGCCGTTGGTGGCGACGGGACAATGCCTCTGTGCCTGGGGCGGCGATGGTCGTCGCGCCGGCCGACATTCCCGCACCACTCCCCCGCGTCGCCGACGACGTGAGCGTGCACATCACGGGAATCGGTGGGACCGGCGTGGTGACCGTGTCGCAGCTCCTTGGCACCGCAGCCATGTTCGAGGGCGCCGACGTGCTCGGTCTCGACCAGATCGGTTTGTCGCAAAAGGCAGGACCGGTGGTGTCCGACGTTCGCATCGCCCACGGCACCCAGCCCGGCAGCAGCCGTGTCGGGGCCGGGCAGGCCGACCTCCTCCTGGCCTTCGATCTGCTCGTGGCATCGTCGTGGAACGGCCTCGAGGCGTCCGACTCGGCTCGCACTTCGGTGGTCGGTTCGCTCGACCTGACCCCACCGGGTCGCAAGACCGCCCACCCCGAAACCGAGATGCCGACTCCTGAGCACCTCTTGGAAAGGATCGCCGAGGCCACCCGCGAAGGCGCCCGCCATTGGGCCGATGCGTCGGCGATCTGCGAGGAGCTGCTCGGCGATTCGGTCGGGGCCAACATCTACGTGGTCGGCATGGCCGTCCAGGCCGGGTTGCTCCCGGTCGCTCCAGAGTCCATCGAGCACGCCATCGATCTCAATGGAGTGGCCATCGAGCTCAACCGCAACGCTTTCCGCTGGGGGCGTTGGCAGGTGGCGGCGCCCGAACGCATCGATGGCGCACGTGCACAGTCCTCGATCACGGTGCCGGTGCCATCGCTCTCCTCCAATCTCGAGGATCGCGTCGCGCTGCTTGCTGATGACGACGCGGCCCGGGCCGACGAGCTGCGCCGCTTCGTCGCCGAACTGACGGCGTTCCAGAACGAGAAGCTGGCCTCGTCGTATCTCTCGTCGCTCGAGTCTCTCCACGCGACGGCGGCCTCCCCCGAGCTGCTCAGCGTGACCGCGGCAGGACTCTTCAAGCTGATGGCCTACAAGGACGAGTACGAGGTGGCCCGCTTGATGCTCGATGCCGACGGACATCGCGAGGTCGCGGCGGTGGCGACACCGGGCGACAAGGTTGCCTGGCGCCTTCATCCGCCCACCCTTCGGGCGCTGGGCCGCAGCAAGAAGCTGTCGATCGGGGTTCGCTGGCGCCCGGCGATTCGGCTCCTCGCCGGAGGGAAGCGCCTACGGGGCACGCCCGTCGACCCGTTCGGCCGGGCCGAGGTGCGCAAGGTCGAGCGGCGACTACCCGCCGAGTACCTGAGCGCCATCAGCGATGCGCTGGGCACCGCACCCGGCGTCTCGGAGATCGAGCAAGCGCTGACGCTCGCGAAGGCCGCGGATCTTGTGCGCGGTTACGAAGGCGTGAAGCTCGACAACGTCGAGCGCTTCCGCCAGGCCATCCGGTGAACCCCGTCACCGGACGTCTCCGTTCGCTCCTCTTCGCGCCGGCCGTGAGGCCCGACCTCGTGGCCAAGATGCCGGCCACGGGGGCTGACCTGATTGCGATCGATCTCGAGGACGCCACGCCGGTGATAGCGAAGGGCGATGCCCGCAGCGCGCTCGCCGACCTGGTCGCCGGCGTTCTCGGTGCGGCCGCGGTCGCCGTGCGCGTCAACGACCCGACAACCGCGTGGTTCGAGGACGACATGGCCTCGCTGCCCGATGGCCTCACCGCAGTGATCGTCCCCAAGGTCGAGACGGTTGACGGGCTCGATCGTCTCCGTGATGCACTCGTCCGCGCCGGGCGGTCGGAGCTCGGCGTGATCGCCGGCATCGAGACGGCTCTGGGCGTGGCGGATGCGCGAGCGACGCTGGCGCACCCGGTTGTCACGGCCGCCTACTTCGGTGCCGAGGATTTCATTGCCGACATGAGCGGCGTCCGCACTGCCTCCAATCATGAGGTGCACTTCGCCCGCAGCAAGGTCGCACTCGCGGCTCGCCTGGCCCACGTACCAGCGCTCGATCAGGTCGTCGCCGACTTTCGCGACGACGACCGCTCGCGCTCCGAGGGCCAGCAGGCCCGAGCGATGGGCTACGCCGGAAAGCTGTGCATCCACCCGGCTCAGGTTGCGATCGCGAACGAAGTCTTCACGCCGTCGGTCGACGAGGTCGACCGCGCCCGGCGCCTGGTCCTCGCCTACGACGCAGCCTCAGCTTCGGGCGTCGCGGCGATCGATTTCGAGGGCACGATGGTGGACGAACCTGTCGCTCGCCAAGCGCGCCGTCTGTTGGCCCTCACCGACGACTGACCGCTAGGGCCGCCGGTGCATCAGCGCGTTGCGCACGGCTCGGCAGGCCAACACGTCGCTCTGGTTGAACGCCCGATGCTCGAACGTCACGATGCCCTGGCCGGGTCGGGAGGATGATGCCCGCGCTGCCAGCACCTCGGTCTCCACCCGGATCGTGTCGCCATGGAAGAGCGGCGCCGGGAAGTCGACCTTGTCGAAGCCGAGGTTGGCGACCGTGGTGCCCAGCGTCGTCTCATGGACCGAAATGCCGACCACGAGACCGAGGGTCAAGAGCGAGTTGACCAATGGCCGGCCGAACTCGGTGTGGTTCTGCGCGTAGTCGAAGTCGAGGTGTAGCCACGCGGGATTCATGGTCATGGTGGTGAACGCCACGTTGTCGGCTTCGGTGATGGTCCGCCGGATGGCGTGCTGAATGACCACGCCCTCGGTGAGTTCCTCGAACCACTTCCCGGAAACCGGACGGTCAGTCATTCAGCGACCGTAGTCCCGCATCCCCTCCTGGTCGCGTCTCCACCGCAGCGACACCCGAGATGCCAAGCCACCGGACGACTGCCGCCTAGTCGTTGATGTAGAACGCCGCGAGAAGGAGGAGCGCGCCATAAAACGCCACCAAGACAAGCAGCAGAACGCCAAAGAACATCGCGACGTGCCGGGGTTGCGATCCCGCCCACCAGCCTTGGCTGCTCGCGGTGGTCTCTTCCCAGCTGACATCATGCGGGTTGCCGCGCCTGTCTCGACGGCGCCTGCGGTCACGTTCGGACTCATTGAGGTAGTCAATGCTCATCACCGCCGACACAAGTCCGAAGACCATCGTGCAAGCTACGACCAACATCATGGGGAGAACCACGAAAGTCACTGTAAGCACCCAACGAGGACGATGCCCTCCACAATCGGGCTCGCGCAGGCAGCGAGCGTCTGGACGATCAGGTGCGCAGTTTGGCCACCGAGTCGTCGAGCCCGCCCGTACGGCTGCTGCGAAGCCACGCACTGCGGTAGGCCTTCATCACGTCCTCGAGCGACTCGGCCGGGAAGGATGACGGCAGCTCGACAGCGTGGTCACTCGCCAGTCGACGAAGCCCAACGGCAGCGAGCCGACAGGCAGCCGACATCTCCGTGGCCACGATCTCGCCGCGCGGTCCCCCGACCGGCCCGCGGCCGAATCGATCGATCGCCTCAGTCAACAGTGCGGCCGCCGCTTGCACACCCTCGGCGTCGACCGTGCCCATCTGCGGGAACGAGCCCGCCCCGAGCACCGCGGCCAACGGCGATGAGTTCGGCGACGTGACCCCGATCGTCTCTGAGATCTCGCCCAGTCGGTCGATCAGCTCACCGGTCCCCGCCTCGAACTCGCAGATCTGATCGATCGCGGCCCAGACCTCGGCATCGGTCGGCAGCGCTCCACCAGTGGCAGCGACGCCGCATCGAACTATCGATGGCAGCGATACGACCAGGGGCTGCCAATGCCCGTTGTCGCCCCAGTCCGTGAGCAGGAGTCCCGGTGATTGGTGAGCGGACCCCACCGCGACGGCGTCCGCTATGTTCGCCGCCGCGTTCTTGTTGCGACCGATGATCGTGTTCCACGTCGCGGTGCCCGGCGCCACCCAGAACGGGAGCTCGGCGTCGATGAACAAGCGAGCGTGGGCGACAAAGCCGAGGTTGGCGTCGTCGGGCATGCCGAGCCGCTCGAGAAACTCGTCGCTCAGAAAGCTCGCCCAGCTCTGGTCGGATGGCGCCTCGTAGTTCCAGACCACCGGCATGGCTCCAGCCGGCACCTTCGGAATCAGCGACGGATCCCGGCGAAACAGGTCGGCCCAGAACATAACCTCGTTGCCATGGGCGGCGAGCGGCTCGATGATCCGATTCAGATGCTCCAGATACACGTGGTCGCGCCCGTGTTCAGCCACCACCTCCGCCGAGGCGCCCTCCCCGAGTTCGAAGGGCTCGTCACCACCGATGTGGATTCGGGAGTGCCGGACCGTCGACAGCATGTCGCGGGCCAGCTCCAGCGCCATCTCGGCGTTCGCCGGCCTGGGAGCCAGACACGACGGGGCGCTGTGCCCCCGACCGAAGAGACTGGCGAAGCCGTCGGGACACTCGGCTCGACCTCGGTACTCGTCGTGGGCCAACCACCGTTCCATGTGGCCGAAGCCGTTCATGTTGGCGACGAGCGACAGCCCGGATGCCTCGCACACGTCGTCGAGCGAGCGCATCTCGTCGTGGGTGATGGGCGACGCCGGCTGCCACACGACATCGTGACCGCGGTAGTCGAACGTGTGCTCGATGTAGAGCTGTAGCTCGTTGAACCCCGCAGCGGCAAGGATGCCGACGAGCCACTGCAACGTCTCGTTGGTGGGCACGCGGTCGCGACTGACATCGAGCATGTAGGCCCGATGCGCAAACGTGGGGCTCACAGAGTGGTCCCGTCGGAACGAAGATCTTCGATCTCTGCGTCCCACTCGTAGAGGTAGACCGGCACCGAGCTGTCGGGCGACTCGGCCGAGAAGTTGCCGGGGCCGAAGCCAGGAACGTGGAAGTCGCCGAGACTGTTCCCGGCGTCACGGAACGACTCGTTGTTCAGGACGGGCCCGGCCGCCTCCGCTATGGCGACGAAAAGCGCGACATCACGACAGGCCGCGGCGACAGACACGATGTTTTCCGGCTGGTCGGCCAGGCGCGTGTTGGGATCGAGAATCTCGGGCTCGCCCGCTGCTTCGACGATGCCGATGCAGTCCTGCACGGCGGGATCGTCCCACCAGCCGAGCTGTTCAGCGGTGTTTCCCGCCACCGAATCGGTCAGGACGGAGAGGTCGCGCCCGCCCTGATCGCGGATGTAGGCCCGCAATGACGCCAGCGACGTCGTGAGGAGCTGAGGGCGATAGGTCGTCTGCTCGAGTCCACCCGCGTACTGCGGAGTGCCCCCGCCGATCGCCAGGGCCACGTCGACACCGAGCGTGTTCTGCTTCTCGGCGATCAGGGCGCTCTCCGCCTCCGCCGCGGCAGTGTCGATCGGCGACGCTTCGATGAAGCTGAAATTCACCACGTCGACACCAAGTTCGATCAACAACGGTTCGGCAATCGCCTCTACCTCGCTCCGATCGGCGACCGCCGCGACCACACCCACGGTCTTGCCCTCGAACAGACCCTCGCGATCGAAGCCTCTGATGATCGTCTCCATCACATCGTCGCTGTTGCGCACGCCGGTGAACCACGGGGCAATCGAGGCGTCGATTCGCCGACTGTTCTGCGTGCTACCGATAACCGCTGTGTCGCTGAGCTGGGTGTAGCAGAGCGGGCCGTCGTCGAGCAGCCCACCCATCACGGCGAAGACTTCCTCATCGTCCGTGAATCGGCTGCAGATCGTGTCCATGCCCTCGGTTCCCACCGGCAGGAAGGTCTCGAAGATCACTTGGATCTCACGGCCGAGCACTCCACCACGCGAGTTCACATCGGCAATCACCGCCCGGTAGGCCGCCTCGTACGACCCATGATCCAGGTAGATCAGGCCACGGATCGCCTCGAGATCAGGGGCCACCACACCGATCTTGATCGCCTCCGCCGTTACGCCACGGAACGAGTCAGTCAGGTCGACAGGAGCCGGCACGGAAGTGGTCGTTTCGGTCGAGCTGCCGTCTTCTTCGTCGGTGCTCGGCTCGACATCGACCGACGCCGATGTCGTTGGCGGATCGCTGACATCACTCGCGCCCTCTGGCTCGGCCTCACTGCCACAGGCGCTCGCGAGTGTCGCGACGGCAACGAATCCGACCACAAGGAATCGGAGCGGAGACGGTAGGTGCTTCATGGCGCGAAGCTAGCCTGCGGCCGTGCAACGATTCGACCTGATCATCATCGGCGCAGGGTCGGGCAACTCGATCATCGGGCCCGACCACGACGGCATGAATGTGGCACTCGTCGAACGTGGCCTGTTTGGCGGCACGTGCCTCAATGTCGGGTGCATTCCGTCGAAGATGTTCGTCTACGCGGCCGAGATCGCCGAACTTGCCAAGCGCGGGCCCGAACTCGGCGTCCATACCCGATTCGACGGCGCCGACTGGCCGACCATTCGCGATCGAGTGTTCGGTCGCATAGACCCGATCGCGGCCGGCGGCGAGGACTACCGCAAGGGTCTCGACAACGTCACCGTGTTTCAGCACGACGCGAGGTTCGTGGGCCCGAAGCAGCTGCAGGTCGGCGACGAGATCATCACGGCCGACCAGATTGTCGTGGCCGCCGGCGCTCGGGCCTTCGTGCCACCCATCCCCGGCATCGACGAAGTCGGGATCGACACCTCCGACACGATCATGCGAGTCGACGAGCTTCCGGAGCGACTGATCGTGATGGGCGGCGGCTACATCGCGGCGGAGCTCGGAAGCGTGTTCGGTTCGTTCGGCAGCGAGGTCACCTACCTCATGCGCAGCGACACAATGCTCCGCGGGCAGGACCACGACATCAGCAGTCGCATCACCAAGATCTACGGCGAGCGATTCACCACCCACTACAACGTGTTCATCGAGGGCATCAGCCGCGACGACTCGGGCGACATCGTCGTCGCCCTCCGCGACGGCACGCAAGTGCGCGGCGATCGCCTCCTCGTCGCGTCCGGACGGATTCCCAACGGCGACCAACTCGGAGTCGCCGAAACCGGCGTCGCCCTCGACGCTGATGGCTACGTCATCTCGGACGAATACGGCCGTACCAACGTGGACGGCATCTGGGCCCTGGGCGACATCACCAATCCGGTCCAGCTGAAACACGTCGCCAACCTCGAGGCGCGGGTTGTCTCGCACAACCTCACGCACCCGGAAGACTTGCGACCGCTCGATCAGGCCCCTGTCCCCGCCGCCGTGTTCAGCCACCCGCAGATCGGCTCGGTTGGGCTCACCGAACAGCAGTGTGAGGCGCAGAACCTCCCGTTCAAGGCCCATGTGCAGGGCTACGACTCGGCCGCCTACGGATGGGCGATGGAGGACACCGAAAGCATCTGCAAGGTGATCGTCGATACCGAGACGCGCCTGTTGTTGGGGGCCCACATCATGGGTCCGCAGGCATCAACGCTCGTCCAGCAGCTCATCCAAGGCATGGTCTTCGGGCTCACCGTCGACCAGATGGCGACCGGCCAGTACTACATACACCCCGCACTTCCCGAGGTGATCGAGCAAGCACTGCTCGAACTCTGACTAGAGGCCGACGATCGCCTCGGCGGTCGACTTGGCCCACTTGTAGTCGGACTTGCCGTTCGGACTGCGCACGAAGTCGTCGACCCGCAGGATCCGCTTGGGCGCCTTGTACGCCGCGATCTGCGTACGGGTGTGAGCGATGATCTCGTCGTCGTCGACTGCGACATTCGGATGGATCGCCACCACCGCGTTGACCGACTGGCCCCAGCGGTCGTCGGGAAGCCCGACCACGTTGCAGTCGGCCACCGCCGGGTGGGTCTTGACGGCCTCCTCGACCTCTTCGGGATAGATCTTCTCGCCGCCGGAGTTGATGCAGACCGACCCGCGGCCGAGGAGCGTGATCGTGCCGTCTTCCTCCACCGTGGCGTAGTCGCCGGGTATGGACCAGCGAATACCGTTGATCGTCGGGAAGGTCTCTTCCGTCTTCTCGGGGTCCTTGAAGTAGCCGAGCGGGTTCGCTCCTCTGTTGGCGAGACGACCGATGTCGCCGGATCCCGGCTCGACCATCTGACCGTCGTCGGTGATCACCTGCGTGGTGGGACCGAGGGAGAAGCGGCCGGTACTCGCGGCCTTCTCGTTCTTTCTGGTGATTTGCAGGGCCTGCCCGACCGACTCGCTCGACCCGAGGCTGTCCATGAGGGTCATCGGTTTGTGGGCAAGGAACGCCTGCTTCGACTCCTGCGACCACATGACTCCGGACGACATGATCTGAAACACGCTCGACAGGTCGTGCGGACGACCGGCCGCTTCGGCCCGATCCAAAGCCTCGAGCATCGGCCGGGCGAAGGCCTCACCGACGATCGTGAGCATGGTGAGCCGATGGTGGGCAACGGTGGTCCACAACTCGTCGGCGTCAAAGCTCCGGCCGTCGAGGGTGCCGACCATTCCACCCTGCGTCAGGGTGTGGAGGGCGTTGATCCCGGAAGTGCCGTGCATCAGCGGCGCGGCAGCGAGCAGCTTGGTCGTGCGGTTGCGTTCGTTCAGCGCGATGGCGCCGTCGATTGCCTCCGAGGCGGTCGTCGGGATGCCGCGGTCGAGCACGGCGTAGTGGGCCGTCATGTTGGCGATCATCTGATCGTGGGGCCACATGACCGCCTTCGGGTTGCCCGTGGTGCCGCCGGTGTAGAGGAACCACAGGTCACTGCCCGAACGAGGAATTCTCGCCGCCGGCTCGTGCGCGGCGATGAGCGCCTCGTAGGCGACTGCTCCATCGAGCAGTTCGCCGCCACCGACCTGGATGTAGAGAGCGACGTCGGGGCACCGGTCGCGAATCTCGGCGACACGGTCGGCCAACGTCGCATCAAAGAAGATCACCTTGGCGTCGGCGTTCTCCAACAGGTACGCCAGCTCGTCGGACAGGTAGCGGTAGTTGACATTGCAGGGCACGGCTCGCTGCTTGAATGCAGCGAACTGGGCCTCTTCGTATTCGAAGCCGTTGTAGAGGAACAGCGCGACCTTGTCGTCTGCCCCCACGCCGGCAGCGTCGAGGGCACCGGCGAGCCGCGCCGAACGCTGCTCGAAGGTGCGCCAGTCGTGAGCGTCGAAACCATGGCTCGCCGCCGGACGGTCGGGAATCGCGTCGGCAACGCCCTCCCAGATCGTGGCGAAGTTCACTGCCTCGAAGCTGACGTCGGTCTCGGTCACTGCCATGGCAGGGCAGCGTAGGCTGAGCCGATGTCCGACTCCACGTCCGACCCCGCAGTCCCCGGCTCGCTTGGCCCTCGCCAGCGCGCCCGTGACCTCCAGCGGCTCGAGACCGAGGAGTTCGACGTGGTGGTGATCGGCGGCGGGATCACCGGTGTTGGCTGCGCACTCGATGCCGCGACGCGGGGGTTGTCGGTCGCGCTCGTCGAGCAGCGCGACATCGCCAGCGGCACCTCCAGTCGCTCTTCAAAACTCCTCCACGGCGGGTTGCGCTATCTGGAACAGCGCGACTTCGCGCTCGTGCGCGAAGCGCTCCACGAGCGCGGGCTTCTCACCAAGAAGGTGTGTCCCCACCTGGTCCGACCGGTCAGCTTCCTCATTCCCTTGACCCATCGTGTTTGGCAAAGGCTCTACTACGGCGCCGGCGTGCTGCTCTACGACCTCCTGGCATGGACGGGAAAGAACCCTCTCCCCCGCCATCGTCACCTCTCCCGAAAGGCTGCCCTCGAGCTCGTGCCGGCCCTCCAGCGCGACTCGCTGATCGGCGGCATCGTCTACAGCGATGCCCAGATCGACGACGCCCGCCACACGCTCGCCGTCGCCCGCACCGCCGCCCGCCACGGGGCAGCCATCGCCACCAGCACCCAGGTGACCGACCTCGTCTTCGATCCCGACAGCGACGAGCGGGTGGTCGTGGGGGCACAGCTCACCGACCTCGAGACGGGTTCGTCCATCACGTGTCGAGCCAAGAAGGTCGTCAACGCCACCGGCGTCTGGATCGACGACATCCAGGACATGGCCGGGCCCGCCGGGCTCACAGTGCGAGCCGCGAAGGGCGTCCACATCGTCGTCCCCCGCGACCGCATCGAGAGCGACAGTGGCATCGTGCTGCGCACCGCCCGCAGCGTGCTCTTCATCATTCCGTGGGGCGCGCATTGGCTCATCGGCACCACCGATACCGACTGGGACTACGACCGAGCGCACCCCGCTGCCTCGCAGGCCGACATCGACTACATCCTCGAGCAAGCGAACGCGGCGCTGGCCTCACCTCTCACCGAGGACGACATCGTCGGGGTCTACGCCGGACTCCGACCCCTCGTCAGCGGTGAGACCGACGACGACACCACGAAGATCAGCCGCGAACATGCCGTCGCCCAGCCCGTGCCCGGTCTCATCTCAATCGCCGGCGGCAAGTACACCACCTACCGAGTGATGGCCGTCGACACCATCGACATGGTCGCCGAGGGGCTCGACCACAGCGTGCCTCCTTCCTGCACCGAAGACGTCACCGTTGTGGGGAGCGACGGCTGGACTGAATGGGCCGAGCGGGCACCCGAGATCGCAGCCGCCCGCGACCTCCCCGAGGCGCTGGTCACTCGCCTTCTCTGGCGACACGGAAGCCGCATCGACGACGTGCTGGCGATCGCCGATGAGGATCCGACGCTCGCCGCAGTGCTCGGTGAGCTCTACCTCGCCGCCGAAGTGGTCCATGCGGCGCGCCACGAAGGGGCGCTGCATCTCGAAGACGTGCTGGCCCGCCGCCTGCGCATCTCCATCGAAGCCGAAGCCAGAGGCACGATGATCGCCGACGGAGCGGCCGATCTCATGGCTCGCGAACTCGGCTGGGACGACGACCGAAAGGCCGAGGAGATCGCCGCGTGGCACCGCCGGGTCAAGGCCGAACGGGCCGCGAACGACGCTCCCGACGACGCCTCGGCCGATGCCCTGCGCCGGCGCGCGGTCGACGCTCGTGGGCTGGTCGACATCGAGGCTCCGGAATAGCACCAGTCGTAGGGCCCGAGCGCCGTACACTTTCGGTCGATGTCCAGCTCCTTCGGCACGCTCTTTCGAGTCAGCACATTCGGCGAGTCCCACGGCGGCGGCGTCGGCGTGGTCATCGATGGGGTTCCGCCTCGCCTCGCCATCACCGTCGACGAACTCCAGGCCGACCTCGACCGTCGACGACCAGGCCAGAGTCGTCTTGTCACGCAACGCGACGAGGCCGACCAGGCCGAGATCCTCTCGGGTGTGTTCGAGGGCTACACCACGGGCACGCCGCTGGCGGTGCTGGTGCGCAACAAAGACCACAACAGCGGCGCCTACGACCATCTGAAGGACGTGTACCGGCCGTCGCACGCTGACTACACCTACGACGCCAAATACGGCTTTCGAAACTGGGCGGGAGGCGGACGAGCCAGCGCACGCGAGACCATCGGTCGCGTTGCGGCCGCCGCCGTCGCCCGGAAGCTCCTCCGCGAGGTCGCCGGCATCGAGGTGCTGGGCTGGGTGCAGTCGGTCGGCGCGATCGACGCCGCCGTCGACGCCGCCGAGGTGACCCTCGAGCAAGTCGAGGCGGATCCCACCCGCTGCCCCGACCCGACCGCCGCCGCCCTGATGACCGAGGCGATCGAGCAAGCGCGCCGCGACGGCGATTCGCTCGGCGGCGTGGTCCAATGCGTCGCTCGCCGCGTGCCCGCCGGACTCGGCGAGCCCGTGTTCGACAAGCTCGACGCGGATCTCGCCGGAGGACTCATGTCGCTACCGGCCGCGAAGGGCATCGAGATCGGCAGCGGATTCGCCGGCACTCGCATGACCGGCCTCACCCACAACGACCCGTTCGAACCCGGCGACGGCAGCCCTCGTACGACCAGCAACAACTCGGGCGGGATCCAGGGCGGAATCTCGAACGGCGAAGACATCACCTGCCGAGTGGCGTTCAAGCCGACCGGCACCATCGCAAGTGAGCAGAAGACCGTCACCAGAGACGGTGAGGCCACCACGCTCGCGGCGAAGGGACGCCACGATCCGTGCGTTCTTCCCCGCGCGGTTCCGATGGTCGAGGCGATGGTTCTCTTGACCCTCGCTGATCATTGGTTGCGCCAACGGGCCGTCGACGTGCTGCCGCAGTTCGACGTTCGCCCCTGAGCTGCGCCACACTCGGCGCCTCATGGAGTTCCAGCTCTTCCTTCCCCAAATGCGCATGACCCTTCCGACGATGGTCGAGCGGGTTCAGATCGCCGTCGATGCCGGCTTCGACGGTGTCGCCCTGATGGACCACCTGGCTCCGCCGATGGCGGAGAGCCAGCCGATGTGGGATGCGATGGTCGCCGCGTCGTGGTTGGGGGCGAAGACCACCGGCACCGTCGGCCACCTGGTGCTCTGTGATGCGTTCCGTCATCCCGCCGTACTGGCTCGTCAGGCGGTCAGCCTCGATCACGCCACCGAAGGCCGTTTCGAGCTGGGCATCGGCTGGGGCAGCGTGCCCGATGAGTTTCCGACCTTCGGGGTGGGCGACACCGCGCCGCGGGCTCGTGTGGATCGCCTCACCGAGACCCTCGAGGTCATCACTGCGCTCTGGTCGGGCGAAAAGGTCTCCTTCCAGGGCGAACACCACTCCCTGGTCGACGCTCAGCAGACACCGCCGCCGGAACACAAGATTCCGATCGTGATCGGTGGCGCCGGTCCCCGCACGCTCGGCCTGGTCGCACGTTTCGCCGACTGGTGGAACCTGCCCATCCACAAACTCGAGCAGTTCGACGATCTACGGGAGAAGGCGGGCGACGCCAAGGCCTCGCTGCAGGAACGGGTGACCTTTGTTCCCGAGGGCGGCGACCGCCAGGCGATCGTCGAGACCGCAATGCGACGCTTCTCCGACACTGGCCACGCTGTCGGCACGGCCGCCGAGCTCGTCGATCACTTCGCCGCCCGCTCAGCCGCCGGCATCGATCGCACCTACGTGTGGACCAGCGACTTCGCCAACCCCGACACCCTGGCCGAGTTCGGCGAAACCGTCATTCACCCCCTTCACTGACCCGCCCGGCCCACTCCTCCCCTCGTTCTGGTGGGGTAAAGGTGTGGAATCCACACCGTTACCCCACCAGAACGAGGGTTTCGGGGGAGAAAGGCGTCAGCGGCTGTTGTGGGAGAAGTGTTGGTAGTCGAGGGTGGATGTCCAGTCGCCGCCCCAGCCCCATCCGATGGCCGCGAAGGCGTCGGTGACGGCGTCGCCGGCGACGATGAGGCCTGGCACTGAGGCGTCGCGATCGACGAACGTCGCGCCCTCGGGAGGATCGACACGGCTCCCCCTCACCCATGGGTTGACCAACGGGTTGATGTCGATCGCTCCGCCGTAGGCGTGTTGGCTCCAGACCCCTGGGCGTCCGTCGATCTCGCGGCAGTTGAAGGCGGACGTGTTGTTGGCCGTCATCGAAAGGCTGTCGTCGCTCTCGAATTCGGTGATCGGCCGCATCGAATGGACCGGGAAGGCGGCGTCGAACATTGCGGAGAACACCGTCACGACATCGTCGGCGTGATCGCTATGCACGACGATCGATCCGGTGAGCACACGCCCGTCATCGTCCCAGTGCGACAGGTCGATCCAACGAAGATCGCTGACCGCAACCGGGCATCCGTCCGTCCACGAGCCGCCGAGCTCTTCCTTGGTGGTCTCCCGAACGTCGGCCACAAACACGGGCTCAGGCGGCAGCACGGTCGCCGGTGTCGTCGTGGTCGTCGGCTCGGGCACCGTCGATGGAGGCGAGGTCGTCGTAGGCAGCTCGTCGTTCCGCGCATCTTCGTCGTCGAGGGTCGTCATCGAGGGCTCCTCATCGCCGAGAACTCCATCACTGCCACAGGCCGACAGCACAAGCATTCCGGTGAACGCCACGATCCATCGTTGTGCCACGTCCACGAGTCTGACACCTCCGCAAGAGAGAATCGGACCGCCATGTCAACGCGATCGATCGGTGAGACGTCTGTAGGGGGTGAGGAGGTGCCGTGCATCCGACCGCGATGATCAGCCCGATTTCCGATGATCCACTCGAGGGACTCTTCGCCGCTCACTATCGCGATCTCGTTCGTCTCGTGTCCGGCCTGCTCGATGACAACGAGACCTGCGAGGAGGTCGTGCAGGAGGCCTTCGCGGCCATGTTGCACAGCGACACGCCTCCCCGTCCCGGCCGCGAAGCCGCCTACCTCCGCTCCGCCGTGCTGAACGGGGCGAGGTCACAGCTCCGGAAACGACGAGTACGCCGTCGTCACATGCACCCGCCGCTGCGGCTCGCCGAGGCCGCGGAGACAACCGCAGTCGCCCGCCTCGAGAATCAGCGAATCCTCGAAGCCATCCGGCAACTTCCTCGCCGCCAGGCCGAGGTGTTGCTCCTCCGGTTTCAGGCCGACCTGTCCGAGGCAGAGATCGCCGAGACCCTGAGTATCAGCACCGGCTCTGTCAAAACCCACGCCAGCCGAGGCCTCGCCGCAGTGCGAGCACGTCTCGAGGAGACCGCATGAACGACCATCGAGATCCGGAGACGGAAGCGCAGATCCGCCGAGCCCTCGAGGCTCGTGCCGAGGAGACAACCATGAGCCCTGATGCCATCGACCAGATTCGCGATCGCCGGCCAGTCAGCCGGTGGGCGCGGCCCGCAACCTACGCGGCAGCAGCGGCTGCGGTCGTCATCATCGCCGGGATCGCCATTCTGAGCCGCCCAGACGACGATGCCGGTGTCATCGACACGGCAGACACCACAACCACAACAGCGCCGATCGCTCCGGATGCCACTCTCCCCGCCCCCTACCCGACGGCAACGCCGCCAACCACCGCGCCCACGACGCCGCCTGACGAGGACCCGGCCCCCGCCCCGGACCCGGCCGCACAAGCTCGGGCCGGGTTGGTCATCTGGCCGACCGACGGGACGGGCGCGGACAACGCTGATGTCGCCGTGCTCGGTTGGCTCGAGAATGTCCTCGGCGTGAGCGGCGAGCACGCGGTCGAACGACCGATCGAAGGAAACTCGGGCGACGCCACTCGCTTCGTGGTCCCGATGATCGGCGAGGACGGTGCACCTCGATACGAGATCGATGGCATCGATGTATGGGTCGGCTCGCCCGATGGAGCCCAGTGGTTCGTGACTGAGGTCGGCGGAGCAAACCCGCGCATCGAACTTGTGGAGGTGAACGGCGACAGCTCGCAGCTGCGAGTCACCGGCTTCGGCCACGCCTTCGAGGGCACCGGCTTGCTCTGGGTCGACGATGTCGGCCCGGTGATCGTCGGTCTCGGGTCGAATGGAGCGGGCGACGAGTTCTCGACGATCGTCTCGTGGGACGGGGATGGCCCCGTGCGGGTGCGGCTCGAGACCGGCACCGCAGCTGAGAATGAGATTCCGGCCGTGCATGCGTTGGCCGTCGAGCCCGAACCCGCAGCCACCAACATCATCGTGACCGGCGTGGACGCCGACGACGTGCTCAACGTCCGCTCCGGCGCCGGAGTAGCGAACGAGATCGTTGCCACGCTCGCTCCCGACGCTGCAGGAATCACTCACACTGGTGCCACCGAGCGTGTCGACACCGCATCGTGGTGGGAGATCCTCACCGCTGACGGCGGCCGCGGATGGGCCAACGCCGAATTCCTGAGCGTGCAGCGCGCCGTCGCCGCTGACACGCGCCTCGCGGAGGAGATGACGGCACAGGCTGAACTCTTCCTTCGCTCGTTCGCTCCTGCCGCCGCCGTGGACTACGCGCTCCCCGATCCCCACCCTGCCGGCATCGAGATCGGCGGCATCGGCGTGTTCGCCGATGCGCCCACCCCCTTCGTGCTGGTCGACAACCTCTGGTCGAACCCCGTGGAAATCGACTGGGATCCGCTCCCTAATGAGACCGGGTCGCCTTGCGGCAACGAGTGCATCCGCACGGCGAGTGAGTTCTTGGATATTCGACCCGAAGATGTCGCCGATGCCGTTTACAGCATTGGCCTCGCTGAACCAGTCGAACCCACGAACATCTACTTCGAGACGGGACACACCGAGGATTACTACGAACGAGTCGCCTCGGTAGTCGCGTATGTGCCGCCCACATCGGACGACATCCTCGACTGGCGGCGATTCACGTTCGCCTTCGACTTCAGAGACGGTTCGCCGACTATCCGCCAGGTGTGGTTGTGGGGTTGGACGCCCTGATTCAGGCGGCCAGCGAGAGGTCTTCGATAAGACCGAAACGCGCCGCCAGGGCCGCGGCTTCGAGCTCGAGCTCGGATGCTCGGCGCCGGTAGGCGGTGGAGAGCGGCGTGCGAATCTCGGTGGCAGTGAGCCGGAGATCAGCGGCCTTGGAGCGAAGCAGGTCCACGTCGAGCAGCGTGCGGCCCTCGATCTCGTTGTGGGTGCGGGCGTTGGCGAGTGTGGTGGTGGCAGACATTGCTGTCCCCCTTCGTTGCAGTGACACCCCGTTCAACCATTGCTGACAGGCTCGTCTTCCCGGCGTGACCGAGACAGTGGTCACATGGTCAGACGAAGGGTGGTGCGGTGACCACTGCGGGTACATCGGTGCCGCGCACATCGATCGATACCACGGTGCCCGGCTCGATCTCGGGCGGGAGGAAAGCAAGGGCAATACCTGATTCGAGGACCGGCGAGAAGTTGCCGCTGCTGATGACGCCGATCTCTTTGTCGCCGATGCGAACCGTCTGGCCTTCGCGGGGCGGCCGACGGCCGTCGACGACCAGTCCGGTGAGTAGACGTGACACACCGCGTTCTTTTTCGGCAAGGAGCGGCTCGCGCCCGCGAAAATCGTCCTTGTCGAAGCGCACGACCCATCCGAGTCCAGCCTGCAGCGAAGTGATGCCCGGGCCGAGCTCGTGTCCGTGCAGCGGCAGCCCCGCTTCCAGGCGAAGCGTGTCGCGTGCGCCGAGTCCGGCAGGGGTAACGCCGGCCGACTGCACCAGATCCCAGACGGCCGGGGCGTCGGCGACGGGCACCGCTATCTCGACCCCGTCTTCGCCGGTGTAGCCGGTGCCGGCCACAACCACGGGTCGCCCGGCAATCTCGAGCTCGGCGACGCGGAAGCGGCCGACCTCAGCGGCTTCAGGTGCCACAGTCGCGAGGCGCTCGCGGGCATTGGGGCCCTGAATCGCCATGACGGCTCGGCTCCCGGTGACGTCGTGGATCTCCGGTGTCGTGGGCCCGTCGGTGAGCGCCTTCTCGACTCGGCTCGTGTTGGATGCATTGGGCATCACATCGAAACGGTTCTCGCCGATCCACCACACGATGATGTCGTCGAGCACCGAGGCGTCCGACGGATCGAGAAGGTGGGTGTATTGCGCCCGCCCGGGCTCGACCCGACCGAGGTCGTTGGTGAACGCCCACTGCAGCGCGGCAAGCGCGCCCTCGCCGGTGACCCGAACAGTGCCGAGGTGCGACACGTCGAAGACGACCGCGTCGCTACGACAGGCGCTGTGCTCGGCCAAGGTGCCGTCGCCGTAGGACAGCGGCATCTCCCACCCGCCGAAGGGCACCATCTTGGCGCCGAGGGCGACGTGGGCGTCGTGGAGGGGCGAGCGGCGATCGTTCGACACTGAAAGCTCCGAAGTGGGCGGCAGAGTGACGCTAGGCAGCGTCAGCGAGACCGTACTTGGCGCCGAGCCGTTCGAGGTCCTTGCGATACAGGATCTTCACGTTGACTTCGGGCTGCTGTTCTTTGAGCATCCGGATCTTGCGGTGCTTCCGGGTGACGAGCGGCTGACGAAGTGTGGTGAGCTCGATGTAGGTGTCGAAGTCCGGAAGATAGAAATCGGGGGTGAAAGCCGAAGTGGGATTTCCGGTATCGTCTCGCTCCAACACAAACGTGGTGGGTTCGTAGTCCCACGTGATGCCGTAGCTGTCGAACAGCGCGGCCACCTCTCGTTCGGACGGGTGAGCGAAGTCGGGCACGGCTCAGGCGTCGCCTGCGGCCCGGGGCACGTCGATGACGACTCCAGCCATGTCGGGATAGAGGGACACGATGCGACCGTCGACTTCTTCCTTCACTCCGGCGAGAGGAAGCACGTTGAGCACGCCCTGACCGTTCTGCAGGAGATCGATGAGTTCCTCACCGGTGTTGACCAGGACCGAACTCGATCCGTCGATGACCAGGTTGGCGGAGGCCACATCTTCGCCCAGATGATTGCGCATGTAGGAGAACACCTTGCGGACCTGCTCGAGGCGGATGCCGGAGTCGAGCAGGCTCTTGATGACCTTCAGCTCGAGCAGATCACGGTAGGAGTATTGGCGGCGGCTGCCAGAGCCGCTGGCGTCGGCGAGCGATGGGCGGACCAGATCGGTGCGGGCCCAGTAGTCGAGTTGTCGATAGGTGATGTCGACGATCTCGGCGGTGCGCTTTCCGCTGAATCCTTTTTCGGTCATGTCCACTCCTGATGTTCGCCCAAGCCACACGGGCGAAATTACGTCGTTGTGAGTGTGGATGACCATACGACGGCGACGCGCGCAGGTCAACGACCCGCGCGAATCTTCGCGCGCTCCGCGCGAAAGAGGGCACGCTCGACACCAATCCCCAGGCGTGTCCACAGGGATCTGTGGACAACGATCAGTCTTCGAAGTCCTCGGGGTTGATGTTGTCGAGGAATTCCTTGAACTCTTCGACCACTTCCTCTGATGGCGCGCCGTCGGCCTCGGCCTCGGCCTCGTCATCGTCGGCCTCGGTGAAACCGACATCGTCGATCACCGAGGTCTCGGCGAAGATCGGAGTGCCGGTACGGGCTGCGAGAGCGATCGCGTCGGACGGGCGGCTCGAGATCACGTGGGATTCGCCGTCTCGGCGCATGTGGATCTCGGCGAAGAAGGTCTTGTCGTGGAGGTCGGTGACGACGATGCGTTCGACATCGACGGCGAGTTCCTCGAGCATCTCCCGCATCAGGTCGTGGGTCATCGGACGCGGTGTGTCGACACCGTCCAACGCCAAGGCAATCGCTGTGGCTTCGGGCGCGCCGATGTAGATCGGGATGGTGCGCCCGGCGCCCTCGCGCTCGCGCAACAGCACCATCGGCGCGTTGGTGGGCATCTCCACCCGAACGCCGATGAGCTCCATCTCATGCATGTCGAACACCCTAGGCCGGGTACAAGGCTGCGACGTAGGTGTCGGGGTCGTTGGCGAGAAGTTCTGGATCGGCGACCGCCAGCGAGCGGGCATTGCGATAGCGGCCCTCGTGGTCGAGGCCGTACCCGACCACGAACACGTCGGGGATCTCGATGCCCACGTAGTCGAGTTCGACCGGGACAACCCTTCGTGCCGGACGGTTCACGAGCGTGCACACAGCCAGCTTTTTCGGCGATCGGCGTTCCATCTCGCCGACGATGAAGGCCGTCGTGAGGCCCGTGTCGACGATGTCCTCGATCACCACTACCTCGCGGCCGGCGATGTCGATGTCGAGGTCCTTCAACATCCGAACCCGCCCGGTGTTGGGCGCGTAGGGCGTGATGGCGAGGAAGTCGATCAGCGGTCGGATCGTCAGGCTGCGAGCCAGGTCGGACAGGAACGGCACGCTGCCGCGGAGCACTCCCGCCAACACGACCCCATCGGAGAAGTCGCTACTGATCTCCGCCGCGAGACGAGCGACGGTGGCCGCGATCTCCGACTCGTCGAGGAGCACCTCGATCTCAGGTGTTGGCACGATCAGTCGAGCTGGTTGCCGAAACCTCGGCGAAGAACCGAACGATGAATGACCTCTCCCAGGGCGACGAGCTCATTCAATTCGGCCCGGGCGAGCTGCTGGACCTCGCCCCCCTTTTTCAGGCGAGCGCTGACCAGTTGTTGCAGCACGCCGGTCTCACGATCGGCGGCGACCTTGAACATCCGCAGATGGCGCGGCTCGACGCCACGGGCCATGAAGACCCCGGCCGCCTTTGCAACCACGAGTGCCTCGTGATCAAACGCCTGCCCTTCACCGTTGGCGACGGTCTCGATCAGGCCCAACCGCTCGAGGTCGGCGATCAAACCCAGATCGACCCCCGCACTCTCGGCGAGTTCGAGTGCCGACAGACTCACTGAAGCGGATGGGACGTCGAGCGGATCGCCGTCGCCGACGGCGGGTGCGGGTGGCACCTCGACGGCCACCGGGCCGGGATCCTCAGGTTCGGGCTCGGGTTCGGGCTCCGGCTCAGGTTCGGGTTCGACTTCCTCTTCGGGCTCCTCGGCGGCCGCTTCGGGCTCCGCCTCCGCACCGGCTGCGGGCTCTGCCTCTGGGGCATCCGGCTCCTCGGTGGCGGAGTCGTCGGCGGCGGGATCGGAGTCTTCTCGACCGGCAAACAACGTCGGCTCGGGCAGCGGATCGTCGACGACCTCGGCCTCGACCTCGGAACTCGGGTCGAAGCCCGGTTCCTCCATGCGCCGCTTGATCACCTTGAGCGGCAGGAAGTTGTCCCGCTGCTGAACGAGGATCCAGCGAAGCCGCTCGATGTCGCTGTCGTAGAACTTGCGATAGCCCGAAGGGGTGCGCTCCGGGTCGATCAACCCCTGGCTCTCGAAAAAGCGGATCTTCGAGATCGTCACATCGGCGTGCTCATCCTTGAGCATCGACAAGACCTCGCCGATCGAATGATGACGTGGCTCAGCCATGGGTGCCCTCTCCCCTGCTCACGCGCTGCCGGTGCCGTGGACGAACACCAGCTTGAACTTGCCTACCTGCAGCTCGTCGCCGTCGGCGAGTTCCTGATCGTCAGCTCGCTCACGGTTGACGTAGGTGCCGTTGAGCGAACCGACGTCTCGCACCCAGTAGCGAGCGCCTTCGCGGCGCACTTCGGCGTGGCGGCGCGACACGGTGATGTCGTCGAGGAAGATGTCGCTGTCGGGATGGCGGCCCACCGTGACCGTGTCGGCATCGAGGGCGTAGCGAGCACCCGCCTTGGGACCCTGGGGTACGACGAAGAGCCCTTCGTGAGGGCCGAACGCCGATCGGTCGATGTCGTGAGCACCATCGGACTCGAGATCGACAATCGGTAGATCAGTGGTGATGTCGTCCTTGGGTAGTCCCGCGCCACACGACGAGCAGAAGTTGCCCGCCCGTGGGTTGGCGTGGCCGCACTCGCGGCAGACGAGATCGCTCACCGTCAGGCCTCGACCAGAGCGGTGTAGCCGGCCGCGTCGAGCAGGGCGTCGAGCTCTGACGGGTCGGACATCTCGATCGCAACCAGCCACCCTTCGCCGTAGGCATCCTCGTTGAGTTTCTGGGGAGCATCGGCCAACTCGTCGTTGACCTGCACGATCTCTCCCGACACGGGCGCGTAGAGCTCAGACACCGACTTGGTCGACTCGACCTCTCCGAATGACTCGGCCGCGGCGACCGTCGTGCCGCTCGTCGGCAGGTCGACGTAGACCACGTCGCCCAGCGCATCTTGCGCGTAGTCGGTGATCCCGATGCGAGCGACGGTTCCGTCGACGGCGACCCATTCATGGTCGGACGAGTAGCGAAGTCCTTCTGGCACGTTCATGCCGAGAACCTAACGCATGGCCCGGAGCCAGTCGCGTTGGTCACCAACCCGCGAGCTCAGGGCGCCGGTTGATCTCCGGCCGCTCGGTCGAGCTTGCCCTCGCGCAGGGCCTCGAGCCCCAGTGGGATGTATTGCGCGGCCGAGAGATAGGAGTAGATCAACGACGGTATGGCGCAGGCCCAGCCGGCCCAGAGAAACCAGTCGGCGATGCCGATATCGGAGGCTCCGGCCAGCAGGAACGGGAAAGCGAAGTAGAGCCCGAAGGTGGCACATTTGCCCCACCAGGTCACGTCGATGCGTCGGGCACCCAGCGCTCCCAGCACCACCCCGGCGATCGCAACGAGGACCTCGCGGGCCAGCGTGAGAATGACGAGCCACCACGGAACCGACCCGTCGATCCCGACCGCGAAGATGCCGATGATGAGAACGGCGCGATCCGTGACGGGATCGACCAACTTGCCGAACTCGCTCACCACGTCGAACTTGCGAGCCCACCATCCGTCGACCCAATCGGTCGCGCCGACGACGCCCCAGAGCAGCGCGGCCCAGAACCGGTCCTCCTGGTCGAAGAGCAGCCACAGGAAGATCGGAATACAGCCGAGCCGAGCGAGCGAGATCAGGTTGGGGACCGTGAGAATGCGATCCTCGAAGATTCCGAGCTGTGGTTCTCGTGGCGCCTGATCGTCCGTGCTCACGGTGCGCAGCCTACGATCCCGTCGTGCCTTCCATCTATACCCGCATCATCGCCGGCGAGATCCCGGGCCGATTCATCTGGCAGGACGAGGTGTGCGTCTCGTTTCTCGACATACGCCCGTTGGCCCGAGGCCACGCCCTCGTCGTGCCGCGCGAAGAGACCGATCAATGGACCGATCTCGATGCCGAAACCGTCAGTCACCTCATGGGGGTCGCCCACGAGATCGGCAAGGTGCAGAAGTCCCACTTGTCGCCCGCCCGAATCGGCCTGATGATCGCCGGCTTCGAGGTGCCCCACGTGCACGTCCACGTGGTCCCGATGAATTCGATGGACGCTCTCGACTTCAGCCAGGCCGACGCCAATCCGGATCAAGCCGATCTCGACACACTGCAATCGGAACTGAGCTCTCTCCTCACTCGTCAGTGACAGGAGCGGCTTCCTCGATCAGTTCCGGGCCGTTGTTGCGGACGTTGTTGACCTCGGTCGACACCGGGTGGAGACGGATCAGCTGTGATGGTGCGGGGACCAGGAAGCCCTGCAGCGCGTCGGTGTCGTGGTTGTCGCGATCGAGCCACTCGTCCCAGCGGTCGGGCGGAAGCATCACGGGCATGCGGTCGTGGACCTCGGCGACCTTGTCGTTGGGGTCGCCGGTGATGATCGTGCAGCTGTAGAGCTCGAGGGGTTCACCACGTTCGTCGGTGTGGTTCTTGTCTTTCCACACCTCCCAGAGTCCGGCGAACGCGAACGGTTCCCCGTCGGTTCGGCTCATGTACATCGGCTGCTTCTTCTTCTGGCCGTCGATCTTCTTCCACTCGTAGAAGCCGTCGGCGGGGATGATGCACCGGCGCCGCGCGAACGGCCGCTTGTAGGAGTTCTTCTCGGCCAGCGTCTCCGCCCGGGCATTGATCATGCGACTCCCGATCTTGGGATCCTTCGCCCAGAACGGCACGAGACCCCAATGGAAAGCGTCGAGCCTGCGGGTGCCGCCATCTTCATAGACCGTGTAGACGCCCTGGGTCGGAGCAACATTGAAGTTCTGTTCGACGGAGTGCTCTCTCAACGCCTCGGGTGTCTCGGATGTCTCGGCACCGAAGTATTTCGCCAGCTGATCGGGCGGCGTGGTCGAAGCAAACCGTCCACACATCAGGATCGCCCTGGTAGGTCGCCGGTGATCGTGCAGAAACCGACGCGCCCGGCTTCGAGGTCGAACTCGATCTCTTCGCCCACCTCGCCGCCGAATCGCGGGACGGTGACGGACTCTTCCCCGCCCACCGAGATCGTGCCTCTCAAGGTGAGAACCTCATAGTCCTCATGGTCGCCAACCAACTGCACGCGAATTGCATCGGCGAAACCACTGCCCCCTTCCGGAAGGTCGACCTCCCCCGGAGGGATTTCGAGATCGAGCAGCACCGCCGAGGGACCGAGACATCCAACCGACGCCTCGCGCCCGACCGGCTGAGCACAATCACCAAAGGTGACTGTGTCGAGCGGTCGCAACTCGCTGGTGACCACGCTGGCGCGTAGGCAGGCCGACTCGGTGAACCCTTCGGGTCCTACGAACGCGACATGACCGGACCCGGCGTAGTGAAACAGTGACGCTCGAATCGACCCGGGGGTGAACGGGTAGTGAGCGAAGGGAGCGACGGTCACTCGTTCGGCCTCGGGCCCATCCCCCGCGGCGATCGACACCGGGTCGGTCACGGCGACGATCAGCTCTTCGCTTGCCACCGGCGGGCCGCCGGTGCGTGCCGCGACCTCGGGCGATTCGCCCGCGTCGTCGAAACGGAACGCTCCTTCCGTGCGAGCGTCTTCACGGACGAACTCGTTCCACAGAACGACGCTGCCGACGACCAACACCGCCAGGAACGCCACCCCGACCGCCAGGTTGATGCCTCGCTGCTTTCGGCCCTTCTGGAGCGCATCGCTCACTTGGCGTTCGTCGAGTTGCTCCTGCAGAGTCAGCGGGCCGAACGCCTCTGAGCTCGCGCCTCCGGCCACGACGTCGCGCCACGCCTCGACCCTGGGTTCGGGCATGCGAGCGAGGTAGGTCTCGAACGACGCCTGGATCGCCTCGCTGAACAGCAGCATGAGCCCGTTGGCTCGGGCGTGTTCGACCGGGTCGTCGAGGAACTCCGGCATGGTCCGCTCACCAGCGACGTGCACCAGGAAGTCGTGGGCTTGCTCGTCGGCCTCGTCGAAACTCCACGTCGGGCCGTCGGACGCGGGTGGGGGCACATTCGCCTCTTCTCCGGCGCGAAGAAAGCCGGAGGTGACCATGAACGAGTCGGGTCGAATCTCGAGGTCGGTGTCCTCCGACGGGAGTATCGGCGTGTCGTCGGCAGCGCTCTCGGCGTCGGTGGTCTCGTCGTCGATGTGGAGAGGGTAGGCCGCGTCTCGGCACGGTGGGTGGCGGCTGTCGCCGAGGTGCCAGACTGCGACGATGACGGACCAGAAACTCGTTCTCGCATCATCGTCGCCTCGTCGACGCGAGATCCTCGGCCGCCTCACCGATGCCTTCGTGGTGGTACCCGCCGACATCGATGAGACCCCCGGTGTAGGCGAGCTGCCGGTCGACTACGTCGTACGGCTCGCAGAGGAGAAGGCGGTGGCCGTCGCCTCTCCTGGCTCAGTCGTCATCGGCGCCGATACGTCGGTCGTACTCGACGGCGACATCCTCGGGAAGCCGATCGACAACCGCGACGCCGCCGCAACTCTGCGTCGCCTCTCCGGACGGAGCCACGAGGTTCTCACGGGCGTCGCCGTCGTGGTCACGAGCCCCGGCGGGTCGGCGACGACCACGACCGGGCACGAACGGTCGACTGTCGACGTCGATCCCCTCGATGAACGGACGATCGAGTGGTACCTCAGCACCGGCGAGGCCGACGACAAGGCGGGAAGCTACGGACTGCAAGGCGCGGGTGGACTCTTCGCCGATCGCGTCACCGGAAGCGTGTCCAATGTGATCGGCCTTCCGATCGGTCGATTGCACGCGCTTTGTCTTGCTGCGGGGGTCGACCTCCGCGACTTCGCGAGGCCCTGATCTCCACGCGCCCCATCGAGCCGGCACGCGTCAGGGCGCCTGACTTCGTAACCTGTTGGCGTGACCGAGTCCATCCCGCCTACCGCGCAGCCGCCGGCCCGCCCGGGAGAGTTCGACGCGATCCATCTTGGCGATCTCGAAGTCTGGCCACCGGTCGTCCTCGCCCCGATGGCGGGAGTCACCAATGCCCCGTTTCGGACCCTCTGCCGTCGCTACGGTGCCGGGCTCTATGTGAACCAGATGATCACCGCCCGGGCCATCGTTGAAGGCCACCGAAAGAGTCTCGAACTGGCCGCCTTCGCTCCCGACGAAAGTCCACGCAGTATTCAGCTCTACGGCACCGAACCATTCTCGATCGGTGAGGCAACGCGGCGCCTGGTCAACGGCGAAACTCCCGACGGTCAACGCGTCGACCACATCGACATGAACTTCGGCTGCCCCATGAAGAAGGTGACTCGCCACGGCGGTGGCGCTGCTCTTCCATGGAAGCGTGAGCTGTACCGCTCGATCGTGCGGGCTGCCGTCGTGGCGGCCGGCGATGTGCCGGTCACTGTGAAGTTCCGGGTCGGCATCGACGACGACGCCATCACCTTCCTCGACGCCGGTCGGATCGCCGAAGACGAGGGGTGTCGAGCGGTGGCCCTCCATGCTCGCACCGCCAACCAGCTCTACAGCGGCCAGGCCGACTGGAGCCGCATCGCCGAGTTGAAAGCGGCCGTCACCTCAATCCCGGTACTGGGCAACGGCGACATCTGGGAAGCCGACGACGCGCTGCGGATGTTGCGCGAGACCGGCGCCGATGGCGTGGTCGTCGGGCGCGGTTGCCTCGGCCGACCGTGGATCTTTCGCGATCTCGCTGCGGTCTTTGGAGGTAGTTCCGTGCCGCCACGACCCGCGCTCGGCGAGGTGCTCGACGGCATGGCCGAACACGCCGAGTTGCTCTGTGACTGGATGGGCGAGGCCCACGGCATTCGCGACTTCCGCAAACACACCGGCTGGTACCTGAAGGGGTTCCCGACCGGCAACGAGATCCGCCGCCAGCTCAACAAGGTCGGGTCTCTCGCCGAGCTGAGAGACCACATCGGCCGCCTCGACCGCTCTCTTCCCTTCCCCGAAGGCGGCATGCGCATGGTCCGCGGCCACCACGGCTCACCCAAGGACGTCCACCTGCCCGAGGGGTGGCTCGACGATCGCGACGGAGCGGTCGATCTACCCAAGGGGGCCGAACAGTTGGTCAGCGGCGGCTGACCTCGAGATCGCACCACTCGCCCGGCGCCACCACCAGTTCCGATCCGTGAAGCCGTTGAAGGTGACGGATCACGCCTCCGTGGGTGATCACCAGGTGGAGTCCATCGTGGAGCGATTGTGTGAACGCGTCGACCCGTCGACCGAACGATGCAACCGACTCCCCACCGGGGGCGACAAAGCGGTCATAGTCGGCGAGCGCCTCCTGAGTCACGGCGTCGAGGTCGTTCCATGTGAGCCCCTCGAGGTCTCCGAAGTCGAACTCGCGGAGTGAGGGCTCCCAACGCGGCGCAACGCCGAGCGCGTCGGCAGTCTCGCGGCAACGCCGAAGGTCTGACGACACGACTGACGTGTAGTCGGCGGCGGGTAGCACCAATTCGGCGAGGGCCGATCGGCCCGGCACCGACACGCCGATGTCGCAGTGACCGGCGTAACGCCCTTCCTCGTTCCATGTCGTCCGTCCGTGACGAACGAGACGCAAGGTCAGGCCCACAGCCAGCCCGCCGTCGCGAGCATCTCGGAGACCACGATCAGCGCCGCGATCTCACCGACCTGCTCCACGGCGCCGAGTGCATCGCCGGTCACTCCGCCCAGATGTCGGCGAAAGAACGACGTGGCACCGAGGGCGAACAGCACCAGCGCACCGGCCGCCACGGCGGTGACTGGTCCTAGGACCAGGCCGATCGCCACGGCGACTCCGACTGCCGCCGGCGCTGCTCTCGACCGGCGCTCGGAAGAAATTGCCGCCAAGCCCTCAGTTCGCGCTTCAGGGCCCATGATCATCACACCGAGCGCGACGGCACGGCCGAACGTGTGGGCAAGCACGAGGGCGCCAAGCCCGTCCGGTCCGTCGAGCGTCGCGAGAGCGGCGACCTTGGCCGCGGTAGCAACAACGAGTGCGAGGGTGCCGAACGTACCGATTCGCGAGTCGCGCATGATCTCGAGACGTCGCTCGAGGTCGTAGCCGCCGAAGGAATCGAACGTGTCGGCCAAACCGTCCTCGTGAAACGCGCCCGTGACCGCCGCGCCGAGTCCGACCGCGGCCAGAGCCGCGAGCACGGGCGACACGACCTCGGACAACCCGAGATACGTCAGCCCGGTGATCGCGCCGACCGCTGCACCGACGACCGGAAACCAGGGAGCGGCGCGAGAGAGCGAATGCTCGTCGTCGGGGTGGCGTCCCCCGGGCAAACGGGTCAGGAAGGCCCAGGCCAGTCGCGCCGAATTCACGCCAACCCCCACTCCTCGAAGGTTGCGACATCGATGACCGCCGCGGCCGCCATGCGGATCAACGGCACCGCAGCGAGCGCCCCGCTCCCCTCGCCCAGCCGGAGGTCGAGGGTCAGCAGCGGGGTGAGGCCGAGATGGTCGAGAAGCCGCCGATGACCGGGTTCAGCCGAGCAGTGTCCGGCAATGCAGTGCTGTAGTGCGCCCGGTTCGACTGCCGCCAGAGGAGCGACGGCCGCGGTGACGATGAATCCGTCGAGGACCACCGGCAGGCGGCGCCGACGGGCGGCAGCCACCGCGCCGGCAATGGCCGCCAACTCGGCCCCACCGACTTCGCGAAGCGACTCGAGAGGCGGACACGCCCCTACCCGTCGGAGCGCGTCGT
>Ga0315336_1001018_pt1 | contig 61406 bp, 62 predicted proteins | sample ASW5metaG_FD_204512 | JGI IMG/M metagenome (GOLD analysis project Ga0315336, IMG submission 204512) | Ammonia-oxidizing marine archaeal communities from Monterey Bay, California, United States - ASW #5 | ecosystem: Environmental > Aquatic > Marine > Intertidal zone | place: USA: California...
GTGTGGGCAGCACTGGGCGCCAGCGTATCGAATCGGGTCAGGAACTCGCCGCCGCTGGTGGGACTGGCGTAGGTGATGCCATATCCAGCGTTGTCGCCCATTTGCGCCAATGGCCACGTCGTACACGTGCTCTGGGCTGGCGCGGTAGTCGCTGACGATCGTGCCGATCTCTGCCGCAGTCCATCCGCTCATCGTCGCCCGGTAAGATCACGGTCTAGGCTCCTTCGCGTGCCATCGCATACGCCTGCCCCGGTGGCGGTGCGTTGATGATCTGTTCCGGATGGAGGTCTGCGATGTAGGAGACGAAGCTCCGCATGCCAAAGACGCCGATCGATCAGCCTTCTGGGGCGAGAACGGGCACGTGCCGGTAGCCCCCTTCGACCATGGCATTCACGGCGTGCACCGAGCGCTTCGGGGCCAGCGAGGGTCACGCGCCGCATCACGTCTCGCTCGGTGAAGATGCCTGACACAACGCGATTTACGCTCACCAGAACACAGCCCACACCACTGGCGTTCATTCGCTCTATCGCGGCTCGCACGGTGTCCATGGGAGCAGATCTTCCAGGAGCTCTTCGAAGTAGGCGGAGTAGTCGTGTTCACGCGCCCCCTCGAGCCAGCGCTCGTAGGCATCGGTATCCCTCATGAAAACCCCTCCCGGGACTTTTGCTATGTCTAGTACTCCAAGCATACCTTTGAAGCGGCAGCACCCTCGGTGATCGACAGCGTGCGTGCGCTCCGCTGGATCGCCAAGCGTCGCTGTGCGCGCCGCCTTGGCCGGTCGCCATTGACTTCGACCAGAGTCACCGACTCGCCCGGCCGCAGAGCGATCATCGCGGTGCGGTTCGCGTCGTTTTCGGCCATCAGGAGGGATGGATTGTCGCCGCGCCGCTCGAGATCATTTGCGCCTTGGCGAACACCGTCGGTGGTCCAGGTATGAAGATCGAGTTCATTCCTGGATTCACCCGGCATCCGGGCGCACAGGCGAGCGCGCTCGTCGGGGTCCGAGAGGTCGTAGGTGTCGGGATCAGCTATCGATCTGGCCGTGTCCATGAGCTCCGCGTCTACGACACGCTCGCGAGTGACTGTCATGGATGAATGCGAGAATCCGTTCGTTTCGATGCCTTTGGGACCCTTTGAAGGTGTCGTGACCAGCTGTCCCCAGTCCAGCTCGGCGGAGAGGAGATGCACGTCCGCGATGGTCGACCCGATGGCCTTTACTTCACTTTCAACGCCGACGATTCCGAATATCTGATCTCGGGATCCACCGGACCACATGGGGGAGTCGGCGGGAGCGGCGCTGGCGGCGTGTTGGCTGATCTCTGGAGCTACGGGCAGCTCGACTGTCGCCGGGGTGTCGGCAAGCGCGGCAGCAATTCCCAACAGACCCCACAACACGGCCACGTCCTCCTTTTACAGAGTACCATCGAACGGCGCCCACCGCCGCGGTAGGATTGGGCGCCTCGGGAGAGAACGTGTCCATCCTCTTAGATGATCTGAAACAGCCAGATCAGTCTTTTGTGCATTGGCTGGCCCGTCGGCTCGAGTCCGACGCAGACGTGGTGCTGGCTCAGCTCCTCGAGGTGTCGCTCGAGCCGAGTGCGGTCGCCAGCCGTGTCGTGGACGGGCAATTTGTGGCGCTGTCGCTCGGTGCGATAGGTCGTTCTTTACGCTGGGCAGTAGGCGATGATCGAGAGATCGCCCTCAACCTGGAGGGCCTGACCTCCCTCGAGGAGGTCGATTGCGCCGGCCTCGAAGTGGACGCCATCGAGATCTTTGGTCTTTCCCGGCTGGCTCGCCTGGTCTGTTCCGACAACCGTCTTCGCGATCTCGATCTCGCCGGCGTTCCTGTCCTACAAGTTCTGAACTGTGCTGGAAACCAATTGATGGTGCTCGATTTACGCACCTGTCCCCGCCTCACCAGGGTGGACTGCTCGGGCAACGAGATCAGCGCCCTCCTTGCGCCATCGCCGTCCCGCCTGGTGGAGCTCCTGTGTGGTCGCAACGAATTGATGGTGTTGGAGCTCGGCGAGCAGCCCCATCTGAACGTCCTCAACTGCTACCGAAACGCCCTGGCAAAGCTCGGCGTCGACAGCGCCCCCGAGCTCCGCTCCCTCGACTGCGCGCGCAACGACCTGACTGAGCTGTCCCTGCCGGACTCCGTCCTCCTCGAGAAATTCGACTGCGGAAGGAACCGCCTCGGATCCGTCGGCCTGCCATCGACGCCGAACCTCCACATTCTGCGGGTTGGGTACAACTACATCGAATCATTGAATCTCGCGGGTCTCGACGAGCTCGTCGAGGTGATGTGTGCCAACAATCAGCTCACGGCGATGCGCCTCGACAGGCACCCGCTTCTGACCGTCTTGCACTGCAGCGGAAACCGGTTGACCAGACTTCCCATCGGTGGCTGCCCCGCGCTGGAGGTCCTGGAGTGCGCTGGAAACGAGCTGACCGTGCTCGAGATTTCCGGCGAAGCCCTCTGTGCACTGGACTGTTCAGAGAACTCGCTTCGCGCACTGGATACGTCGAGCTGTCCGGGCCTGGCGCGACTCTATTGCGGTGGGAATAAGCTGGAAAAGCTGGATATCCGGTCCAATTCCGAGCTCTACGTGATCGACACCCTGGGCTCTACGGCGCCGCCGGGAATCGAGGCCACCGACGCCCAGCGACACCGGATACTCGAGCTCCGCAAACGGTATGGCCTCGGCTCCGACTCAGATGAAATTGCGGAGATGAACAGCTGGGAGCTCCACGACTTCGCCGCCAGCTACAATGGCGGCGATGTGGAAAAGAGGCTGCTCGATGTGGTCCAACATCCAGACTGTGACAAGGGAACGGCACTGATGATCTATTGGACGAATGCCCCGCACTACTACCTGCGATATGCAAGTAGAGATGAGGTTCAACCCTACGAAATGGACGGTTGGGATCTTCTGCAGGCCATCGAGGAGCGGGTGCGCGCCGCTAGCTTTGCCCACATGGACATCTGGTTCGATCCACACAATGACAAGCAGACGCGGTCCGTGCGCGGGCACGACTGGACAGAGGACGACACCATCACCCATCAGCCGTCGAAGCGGGCCATTCCGGAGCCGTTGTTGACGGCATCGGGGCGCCACGCATGAGTATCTATACCCGCCTATTGCTCGTCGTTTGCCTGGGGTGCGGCAATAAGTCCGAGGTGCCTGGCGAAACGGATGCCGGTGATGCCGACACCGACACCGATGCCGATAGCGACACCGATGCCGACACCGATACCGACCCCGAGGGTCCTCCCGTGTACTTCGCGCACGTCGTCGACAACACGACCATTGCGCCAACCCATGTCGCATTTGGAGACCTCACGGGTGACGCGATTCCCGATATTGTGGTCTCCCACATGGGTGAATTCCCGGCGCCGAACGTACCCCCATCGGGAACCGTGACCCTCTACGATCGGGTTGGCGGGATCGAGACGTGGTCGGGAACGGTCATCGTCGATGTGAGCGCCGGCATCCTCTTCCCGAACCAACCGACGCTGCACGACGTAGATGGGGACCAGGATCCGGACCTGATTCTGCCTAGCGGAAGTGCCTACTGCAACATCGTCAATCAGCCGGATTGTGGCGCGATCAACTGGTTCGAGAACACCGGCGCGGCGTGGACTCGAAGGCAGGTCGTCGCCGGAGATTCGCTGTTCTACACCTCCGTTGTCGTCGAAGATGTCGACCTTGACGGCATCGACGATCTCGTCACTGTCGGAGAGAGCAAGACTGCGCTGGACGGCAGCGCGGAGACCCGCTGGTTCCGGGGCAACGGGAACGGCTTCGACGCTGTTCCACGGCCAATCGGAGCGGGTGGTGGTGCCTTCCCGGTCGTTTACGACATCGACGGCGATGGAGACACAGACATCCTCAGCGCCGAATTCAATGTGGATGGGGGCTCGTTCGCCTGGTTCGAGCGCATCTCTGATCCCGATGGCGGGAACCCGGCCGGGGTCTGGACTCGCCACGTCATGAACGACTCCCTCGGACCTTCCTGGATGTTCACGCTGGTACCGGATCTGTTGGGTGATGGTGTTCTCTGGGGCGTCGGCACCAACCACAGCAACACCACGCGGTACACCGCTCCCGATCCCTGGGAGTCGGCGGCCTACGCGTTTGAAATTCCCGCAGATCCGCGCAATGTGTGGCCCGCCACGGCGCTGTCCACGGGCATCGAGGTCAATCTCGGTGCGATCGACCTGGCGCCGGGCATGATCGGCGCCGGAGATCTGGATGGAGATGGCGACACCGATCTGGCCGTGGCCGGCGACGGCGACAATCGCGTCTACCTCCTCGAGAGCCGGGACGGCGGAACGTTCGAGACCCACATCCTCTGGACCGGCGTACCCGCCGCGGCCGGGATGAAGGTGGTCGACCTCGATCTATCAGGGACCAACGAGATCATTCTCGTCAGCCCGACCGAAGATGCGGTGCTGGTGATCGAGAGGCTCTGACAGACTCAAGCGGCAGTAGGGAGCCACGCCGTCAGCCATTCCGGTGGCGGACCGGAGAAGAAAAAGTCTCCAAACGCGGTGTAGACCCCCTGGCCATACAGCACGCACTGGACCAGGAACAACGCGGTGCAGAACAGTAGGCACAGGTACGCAACGGTCCTTGCCACCAGGACTTTGGAGCGGTCTGTCTCGGGCAGGTAGCCGTTGTCGACGCGCTCCTTCTCGGTCTCGGCAAACATCACGGCGAGGAGTACCAGAACGCCGCCCGGAGCCGAGAGGCACGCCAGGCCGAGGATGGAGACGACCAGGCCGGCGAAGAGCAACAACCAGATGCGGAACAGCCTCGGCTGTGGGGTGCCGGCGCCGCCTCCGAAGAGTTCTTCGACGTTCTCGGCCATCACACCACCATCGCGCGAATCGCGTCGAAGCGACGAGCGCGCGCGCCCGCATTGTCCAACAGGGTCCCGTCGACCAGCTCCAGAACTCCGTCCTCGGCGAGCGTGTCGATCGCGTTCTTCAAGTTCACCAATGACAACGCCTCGGGACGTGTGATCGTTCCCGTTGCCAGCAACGTATCCTCGTCGCGCTGCAACGCTCCAATCAAGCTCTTTGGATCTGGACGGGTCTTGGCGATGCGCTCTCCCGATCTGAGTACCAGAGCATAGCTCTCCAGGAGTGGGCGAACGAGGCCGAAGATCTCGCCCATCAAGGCCGTGTCGGACACTTCCAGCCCACCATCGGCGTCGGAAATGGCGCCGTGGGCTTTCAGCGCGTCGAGTCCGTCTGCCAGCAGCTGTGTAGCGCTGCGGTCTGGGTCGAGGAAGAACTCCCGCCGGAACATCCACATCAGCGTCACGAAGCGCTCTCGCAGGCTCGCAGCTGTGAACTCGTCGTCGCCCCCGCGGATCGCCGCCGCGGCGAGTGCTGCGGGCGCAAAGAAGTGCAGGACCTGGTTCTTGTAGAACTCCAAGGTGATTCTCTGATCGACTGCGACGCCCCAGACGCGGTCGCCATCGGACTCGAAGCGCTCGATGCGCTTATCGCGCAAGAAGCGGTCCAGCGCCTGGTCCATGGCCTGATCGAACGACCGGAGTGACGCCGCTTCCAGTGCTCCAGCTCGCTGGAGGAAGGTGCGAAACCTCAGAATCCGGTCCCGCAGTTCTGTGGCGCGAATCCCGCGTCGATGGTGTGCGAGCAGACCCAGGGCCACCAGGCTCGTCGGAAGAACGACGGTGACCTCGGAGATGCGATGCACGATTCGCTCTCCGATCCGGTAGAGGTCATCGCGCTTTTCGAACCTATCTCGCTCGGACCAGTGTAATTGTCCGAGAGACGGGTCGACGATTCCCGACGTTGGCAGGGGTTTGCCGACGCGCAAATAGACCCTTCCATATCGCCTCGTCAGCAGGCTGCGGGCCCTGACCAGCTGGCCCATCGACTCGGGTTTCTTCTCGGCGCCACCGAGCTCGGCAGCGTAGGCGCGCTCTTCGGCCACCTGTTCATAGGCCAGGGCGATCGGCAGGATTGTCACCTCGTGACCACTGGGACGCATCTCGGCGGCATCGAGCACCATGCCGAGCACCCCCGTACGGGGCCGCATGAGCTTGCCCGACCGCGTCCGCCCGCCCTCGATGAAGAACTCCACTGGATATCCCTGCCGAATCAGCTCTCTCAGGTAGCGTGAGAACACCGCGGGAAAGACGCGTTCGCCGCTGAAGCTGCGCTTGATGAAGAAGCCACCGGCTCCCCGCAGGATGACCGACAACGGCCAGATGGCGAGGTTCATTCCAGCGACGACATGGGGCACGATCATGTCGTGTTTGAAGAACACCCACGACAGCAGGACGTAGTCGAGGTGCGACTTGTGGCATGGCACCAGGATCGCCGTTCCTCCTCGCATTGCCGACCGAATGAGCTCGAGGTCCTCCTCCCGGACGTCGACGCCCGAGAACACCCGCGTCCAGAGGGGGCGAAGCACAAAGTGCAGCACGCGGATGATGTTCCACGAGAAGCCGGCGGCGATGGCGTCGTATTCCTTGTCCATGCGCCGCTGCATCTTCGCCGGGGACACGCGCGCGACCTCCGCCTCCCGTTTGACCAGATCGCGCATCGGCGGGTTGTCGAGCACCAAGCTCTTCATCACTCGGTGTGGAAGCAGTCGCGGGCCGCGAATGAGTTTGGATTCGCGGCGGTGGTAGCGCCGGAGGAGCGCGTGCAGAGTCTTCGAGCGCGCGGCCTTGTCGGGCATGCGGTGGATGAACGTCGACAACTCGAGCGCCTCGCCGGCCTGTACCCACGCCTTGCGGCTCCGCAGATATATGTTGCGCATCTGCGAAAACAGGCCTTGTGAGTCGCGATTGGCCAGCATGAAGTTGCGGACCTGTCCCCCTGCGATGTCTGGCGCCCGATCCCACATGACGACGATCGGCACGAGCTGAATGCGGACGTCTCCCCGTTCCTGGGCCTCGAGCAGCGTATCGAGAATGGATGTGTCGGGTCGTCGTAGAATTCGCCCGATCAAGGTCGCCCGGTCGTCGAGGAAGACGGTGACTGAGTGGCCTTCGAGGACCGTCTGTTGAACCCATCCAGAGCCCACTGGATCGGGCGCCAGCCCCTCTTTCAGGAGGGAGCGAACCCGATGGGCGACGTCGGCCCAGGCCGCTCCCACAGGCTGCCAGAAGAAGCTGGTTGCGCCGTTGGCCCAGACCGACAGCGGAAGGCGCCACCGGTTCAAGACGGTGTTCAGGGCCAGGTGATCGGCCGTCGATCGACGCGGCAGGATGAAGACGACGGGACCGCGCTCGGCAGCGGTGCGGATGCGCTCTACCGAATGGGGCTCGATCCGCAGGCGTCCCAGCATACGACCCAAGCCAAGAAAGTGGTAGAACCAGCCGAATCGCCGTAGCATGGCGTTGCCGTATCGCGTCGGAATGTGCTCGGGCGGCGAAACGCGCGGGGCTGGGTCGGGAGCCGGATCGAGGTCCTCTGTCACGACGTATCAGTGGCGGTGTCTGAGGTATCGGCGGTATCGGCGGTATCGGCGGTATCGGCGGTGGTCGCCGTATCTGTGTCCGTGTCCGTGTCCGTGTCCGTGTCCGTGTCCGTGTCCGTGTCCGTGTCCGTGTCCGTGTCCGTGTCCGTGTCCGTGTCCGTGTCCGTGTCCGTGTCCGTGTCCGTGTCCGTGTCCGTGTCCGTGTCGGTCGGCAGCGGCGGGCCGAGCACATCCACCCAACCCTCGGGTGCCTTGCAGCCGATGAACACGTCGGTCGGTTCGCCGAGGCCGTCGGCGTTGATGTCCGGGTAGAATGCGGTCCGGTTGCCGCAGTTGCGTTCCACGACCTCTGGCAGTTCGCAGGCCGTCACGGCAAGGAGTAACAACAGCGTGGACCGTGTCGGCATACCGCTCTGGTAATGACCTGGATCCGTTTTCGCCCGCATGCAAGGGGATGGTAGGGTCCGACGATGTGGATGCCGGTACTGACATTGATCGCGCTGGTGGCCAACAGTGCGGAGCCACAGAAGCCTGGGACTGAGTACGCATCGCTCTTCCGATCGGGGTCCTTTTCCGAGGCAGAGCTGGTGGCACGACGAGATCTCGCCGCTTCGGAGGAGGCGCTCGGCGAGCTGCATCCGGAGGTGGCAGAGAAGTTGAATGCTCTCGCAGAAGTCAAGCAGGCGCTGGGTAAACTCGAAGATGCTGACGCGCTCTACAAGCGGAGCCTGGACATCTACACCGGGTCGTACGGTGAGGGGAGCTTGGAGACCTCGATCGTGCTCGCCAACCTCGCCGGTCTACGCAAGGACCAGGGCGATTACGATGGGGCGCAGGCGTTCTTCGAGCAGAGCATCTCGATCCGAAAAGAGGGGCTGGGCCCCGACGACCCGCAGGTGGCAACGGTCGTCGAAAACCTCGGTTCGCTGTTCTTTCGAAAGGGCAGCTACGAAGCGGCAGGTCGTCATCTCGAGGACGCGATACGCATCTGGGAGGCCCACCTCGCCGAAAATCCCAATAAGGAAATCTCCCATGAATTGGCGTTGGCCCTTGATGATCTAGCGTTGTTGATGGCGACAACGGACCAGGATGAGCGCGCCAAGGATGCCCGAGAGCAGAGCCTGAGGCGGTACGAAGAGGGCCTTGGAGACAACCACATCCTGGTGGCCACGGCGGCATACAATCTCGCACGGGCCCACGCCAAGCTCGGCAACAAGTTCGAGTCTCGGTCCCTGTACGCGCGCAGTCTGGCCATTCGGGAGAAGGTGCTTCGCAACGACCATCCCGACATCGCCACGAGCGCACAGGCCCTTGCCAATGCGCTGCTCGAATTTGGAGACCACGCCGCGGCTCGACCACTCTACGAACGGTGTCTGCGCATCCGGGAAGGCACTTTCGGGCAGCACCACACCCGGACCGCATCCGCCCTCGAGGGCCTCGCGATGCTGTACGTGACCGAGGGTCAGTTCGACGAGGCGCAGGAGATCTTCGAGCGAAGTCTGCGAATCTGGGAGGAGGCGGTTGGCAACGACCACCCTCAGGTAGCGGTGACCATGAGTCGGCTCGGCGACGTGCGCAAGGCGCAGGGCGATCTCGGCACCGCCCGCCGCCATTACCTGCGCAGCTTGAAGATCAACGAGGAATCCGAGGCGCCGCCTGACGCGATAGCCGCCGCACTCGGAAGGCTGGCTTCCGTGACGGCCGATCCCGAGGATTCTGCCGCGTTGCATCGCCGCCGCGTCGCACTCCTCGAACGCGTGCACGGCGCCGATCACGCGGATGTGGCGACGGCGCTGTACGACCAGGCCACTCAGTCGTATGCATCTGGCGACATCGGGGCTGCCCGGGCGCCCTTCGAGAGGAGCTTGGACATTCGGCGCAATGCATACGGCCGCGACGACCCCCGAGTCGCCGAGGTCCTCGCCGGTCTCGCGGCTGTGGTCGAGGGGCTCGGTCCGACGTTGAGTCGGCGCTTTCGTAGCGACGCCCTTCGTATTGCCGAGGCCCGGATGCAGTCGCTGAAGTCCCTGTCGAGGCGCGAGGCTCTGGTCGCGGCAGCATCGGCTCGAGACTACCTGGACAGCTGGCTGATCACCTTCAACGAACCGGGAGATCACGAGGAGTCCTGGGCCCATATTCGCGAGCATCGCACCGGCTTGATCAAGCTGACCAGGCCTCACGGGGACTTTGCTGCGACGGACACCGCAACCCTTTGCGAGGCATCGGGGTCGAACCGAGCCATGGTCGACTATTGGCAACACTTCGATGGTCGTGAGGACCGATACCTGGCGTTCGTCATGGGCGCGGACTGTCAGATACAGCGCCTGGATCTCGGATCTGTGCAGGAGATCGACGCGGCAATCGCGACTTGGCGCAATGACCTTGCCGACACGCGTGCACCGCCCGATCAGGCCAAGGCCAACGGCGTCAGTGTCTCCGATTTCGTCTGGACGCCCCTACAAGACATCGTTGGAGAGGCGACAGAACTGGCTGTCATTGTCGACGGGAATCTCGGTGCCGTTCCGTTCAGTGCATTGCCGATTGGCGGTGGCCAGTATCTGCTGGAGCGCATGACAATCCGCCACCTGGATCGCCCCAGCGACATCCAGCGACCCGGAGAGATGGACGCCGCCGGAGAACTGCTCATCGTTCGCGAGGTCATCTACAACGCCCGACCCCCTGCAAGCGAACGTCATTCGCGGCTCGCACCCTGCGTGCCGAAGATTGCCGGAGTGGGTGGTCGCGCGTGGGATGCCGATCGGATCGCCCGTCGGTGGAAGGGGACGTCTACCGAGACGCTTCGTCAGGGTGAAGCGACAGAAGCCGCCGTGTCTGCCGCGCTTTCGGGAAAGGCGATTGCCCATGTTGCCACCCGCGGATTCCTGTCTTTGGACACGTGCCACTCCGCATTGGACTGGGGCGGAGATGTCGGCTTCGATCCGACATTGATGACGGGCCTGGCCTTTGCGGGTGCCAACCGTCCCATCGGACGACAATATGACGACGAGGTCTTGACTGCCTCGGAGATCGGGCGCCTGGACCTGTCGGGGACCGGGCTGCTCGTGCTGCCCGCGCTGTACACCCCCGACGACAGGGACCGTTCTGGTGAAGGCATCATCGGCCTGCGGCGCGCATTGGCCGCTGCAGGTTCCCGAAGTTCGGTGTTGTCGTTGTGGACGGCAAACGAGGGCGCCACAGCGGAGGTGCTCGAGGGCTTCTACCACCACCTGTTGCACAAACGCGAGCCTCTTGCCCCGGCGGAGGCCATGAGACAGGCACAGCTCACAAGACTCGCTCTCCAGCGCTCGAGAGGCAAGGTCCTTCCGAGGGAATGGGCTGGCTTCGTCCCGACTGGAGGCTAAGCGGTATCTCCGCCGGTATCGGACGCCGTGTCGGCCGTTTCTCCGGATGAGTCGATGCCGGTTTCTCCCGCTGTGTCGGTGTCCGAAACGGTGTCGGTGTCCGAATCGGTGTCGGCGTCTGAATCGGTGTCGGCGTCTGAATCGGTGTCGGTGTCCGTCTCGGTGGGAGCGGGAGGCACGGCGAAGTATCCGACGGGTGGCTCACAGCCAAAGTAGGTCCCCGAGGCCTCTCCGAAGCCATCGCCATTGGCGTCGACGTAATACAGACTCGGGCTCTCGCAGTCTTCTCCAGCGGGAGACGAACAGCCTGCGATGAGTGCCATGAACAAGATCGGGCGCATCGTCAGGAGACTAGCCCATCCAGCGCCTCGGCGACCACGTCGTCCCAGGTGCGGGTCCAAGGGACCCGTTCGCGGGTGGCCTGTCGTCGAATTGCCGCCGCCCATGCATCGGGATCATCGGTGTCGAGGACCTCGCCGCCGTCTCCGATGAGCATCCTGCAGTCTCCAATATCGCGGGCGACCACCGGCACGCCCTGGGCCCGATAGGCGAGGATCTTCAACGGGCAGAACCAGGGCGGCGCGTCGTCGGTGTAGGGCACCAGACCGACATCCATTGCGGCGATTTGGTGGGCCAGGTCGGCGGGGCGAGTTCGGCCGACGGACCGGATTCGCGGGTGTTGGGGGACCTCCACTGGCCCCTCTCCGATCAGGAGGGCAGTCGCCTCCGGCAGGTGGTCGAGGATCCCCGGGATCCGACCGATGCCATGCCAGGGTTTGTTGGTTCCGAGGAAACCGATGACGAGGCCATTCAGTCCCTCCCGCCCGATGGCGCGATCTCCAATGCCCGCCTCGACGCCGTTGGGCACATGGTGGACGTCTTGACAACCGCGATTGCGCGCCCAGTCCGCGAGCCAAGCCGAGACGGCAATCACGCGGTCGGCGCTCTCGAGGTCGCGCTGCTCCATTCGCTCGGCGTACCCCGCGTCACGGACCCGACCGTAGCGGGCTCGTTCGATGGCCAGCGGCGCGTTGAGTTCGACGAGTCTGTGGATCTTCCTGCGTTTTGCGACGGCCCGTGCACCGTCCGCGAACAGTGCGTGTCGCTCCCAGATGAGATCAGGTGTCCACTGTCCAGTCGCGATGGTGGCCAGACGGCGGCTGTCCCAGGTCTCACCCCGCTCCCGGAGAGGACCCAGCCAGCGCCAGGAGCGCGGACGGAAACCGATGTGTGGGAGGCCCAACGGCACGTCGAAGGCGCCGCGATGGTCGCAGAACAGGGGCGTTGCGACCCGGACATCGTGCCCGGCGCGACCGAGGGCGCGAGCTATGCCTCGGAGGTGGGCGGAAGAGCCAGAGGGGCCGCAGATCGGAATCCCCGGCGCACCGCAGTAGACGAGGACCCTCACGAACCCTGAGAAGTCACCCGGGCGACGTGGTCGATGATGTCAATGCGGGTCAAGACGCCCGTGAGCTCCGAGTCGTCGATGACGAGGGCCAACCGCACCTTGCGCAGTAGCGCAGAGACCACCGAGACCTCGGTGTCGGAGCTGACGGTGGTGTAGTTGTGGTCGGAGAGCTCGCCAGCGCGGGCGGTCACCCGGCTCTGGCGCAGTGCCGCCTCGAGGAGGTGGGTCTCGTGGATGATGCCCATGACGGCGCCATCGCGGACCACGGGCATCTGGGAGATTCCATGCAGCTTGAGTAGGCCGATAGCCTCGGTCGCCGGTGTGGTGTCGGGAATAGTGATGGTCTCTCGTGGGCCGATGCCGTCGAGTACATCACGCACGGTTCCCAGGCCGACGGAGGATTCGAGGAAACCGTTTTCGGCCATCCACTGGTCGTTGTAGATCTTCGATGTGTAGCGGGAACCACTGTCGGGGAGAAGCACGACAACGTTGAGGCCTTCGGCGTCGTTCTTGCGGAGCCACTTCAGCGCGCCAGCAACTGCGGCACCGCAGGAACCACCTCCGAAGATGCCCTCTTCGCGACACAGTCGCCGGGTCATCTGCATGCACTCTTTGTCATTGACCCGCACGACGTTGTCGACGACATCGAAGTTCATGGTCGTTGGGAGGAAGTCCTCGCCAATGCCCTCGACGACGTAACTGAACGCGTCGGTGAGCTGGCCGGTCTGAAAGTAGTCGTAGTAGACGGATCCGACAGGGTCGATGCCGATGATCTTGATGTCGGGGTTCTGTTCTTTGAGGTATTTGCCGATGCCACTGATGGTGCCGCCGGTGCCCAATCCACAGACGAACACGTCGATCTTGCCTTCGAGCTGCTCGTAGATTTCCGGCCCCGTGGACAGGAAGTGCGCCTTCGGGTTCGACGGGTTGTGGTACTGGTTCGCGTAGTAGGCGTTTGGCGTCTCCTCCGCGATGCGGCGGCTGACACTGTAGTAGGAACGGGGGTCATCGGGCATGACGTTGGTCGGCGTGACCACGACCTTGGCCCCCCAGGCGCGCAGCGCCGAGCGTTTCTCCTCGGACTGTTTGTCGGGGAGCACGAAGATGCACTTGTAGCCCTTGAGGGCAGCCACCATCGCCAGGCCAGCGCCGGTGTTGCCCGAGGTGGCCTCTACAATCGTGCCTCCCGGTTTCAGCTCTCCGCTGGCTTCGGCGTCAGCGATGATCTGCATCGCGATCCGGTCTTTGATCGAGCTGCCCGGATTGAGCATCTCCATCTTGCAGAGCACGTTGGCTTTTACACCATTGGTCACAGAATTGAGTCGGACCAACGGTGTGTTTCCGACGGCATCCAGGACGTTGTCGTGGACGTTTCGCACGGGCTACCTCAGCGGGTTGAGCGGGGAACGGCCTTACTATCCCTCTGCCGGCGGTTGGCCAGCGCCGACGTGATAGGGTGGGAGACCGACCAGGGGACAGGCTTGGAAAGCCACAGGGAACGGCTCCTTCGCAGAGGCGACTACATATGGGGTTCGTTCATCAAGCCCGAGCGCGTTGACGGGTTCATTGTCGGTGTAAATCCCGGGGATCGTTCCGACGAACTCGGACGCTTTCCGTTCGCTGAGGGCAGCGTCGACGACGCTGTGGAATGTGCGCAGAGGGGGCTTCGGGTCTGGCGTCGCGTCAGCCGGGTTGATCGCGCCAAGGCCGTTCGGAAGTACCGAGATGTGCTGAGCAAGCACCAGGAGAAGTTTGCGATCCTGGTCACGCGCGAGACCGGCAAGCCCATGTGGGAAGCCCGGCAAGAGGTGATTGCTTCGATTCGAGCGGTCGATCTCCTTCTCGAAGAGGGCCTCGCACTTCTCGAGCCGCGGATCCTCAACGAGAGAGAGGCGCGCAGTGACTACCGACCCCGTGGCGTCGTCGCGATCCTGGTCCCATACAATCTCCCTCTCCTGATCCCCACCCTTCAGGCTTGTGCGGCATTTCTTGCGGGAAACGCCGTTATCCTCAAGCCATCCAAGTTCACCCCGGGCGTGGGGCAGGGTATCGCCGAGCTGATGGACCGCTGCCGGCTGCCGCGCGGGGTCTTCGGCATGGTTCAGGGCTCCGGAACGACCATCGGGCAGAAGCTGGCGACCCATCGCGGCATCGACGCGCTCCTCTTTTCCGGAGGGTGGAGCACCGCGATGGCGCTGCGACGGTCCACGTTCGAGCGGCCCGAGCTGCCCACGCTATACCAATGTGGCGGAAAGGGTGCGGCGCTGGTCTTTGCGGACTGCGATATCGATCGGGCTGTCTACGAGGTCCTGGTCGGCGCGTTCTTGACTGCCGGGCAGCGCCACAACAGCACCGGTCGCGTCATCGTCACCGAAGAGGTGGCGCCGGCGTTCGTCGATGCCCTGGCCAAGCGAACCCAGGCGGTCAACGTCGGCTACGGATTCAGCCCATCGAGCTTCGTCGGACCGCTGATTTCCGAGAACTTCCGCACCCGATACCGCCGATATGGGCGCGCGCTGGCGGCCCGCGGACACCTTCCCGTCCACGAAGCTGGAAACAGGAAAGTCCAGGGTCGCAAGGGCTTCTACGTCAACCCGGCCATCTATCGGGTCGACTGGAAGAACGGCCACGCCTTCATCAACGATGAGCCGCCGGGTCCGATGGTCCTCGTCTACACCGTCAAGGACTGGGAAGAGGCCGTCGCGCTGCACAACAAGCTGGTCTATCGAATCTCGACGGGCCTCTTCGTCGCACCGGACTTCCCCGAGCTTCCCGAGGTCATCGGCCGCTTGAAGACGGGAGCCCTGAACATCAACCGCGGCACGATCGGTGCGTCCCTGCGATTGCCTGCAGTCGGACTGGGCCGGTCCTCGAACGGGATCCCCGGCGGCATCGACCTGCTGCGTTTCCTGTCGACGCCGCGATCGACACTGGTCGAGGTGCGCGCCTTCGATTCCAGCCAGGCGGTGCCCGGCATCAACTGGGACGAGGACGACGACGAGCTTGGAGATCCGGTCTCGTTGGAAATCGAGCTCGAGCCCGCTCCAGACCTCTAGAGACATCTGTTTACGGGCGCCAAACGCCCGGATCGGTTCCTGGCTTTGTCCCGAGGTGTGTCTATGGATGAAGAGCGCAGCCGTCCAAGCAGACTTGTGACCTTCGCGTGGCAGTGGGGTCCGCCCTTGTTGGCGCTGGTGTGCTTCCGATCGGCCATCGCGTCGCCATTCCATGTTCCGACGGGTTCGATGGTGCCTTCGATCGAGATCGGCGATCACATCGTCGTCGAGAAGTTCGCGTACGGCCTGAACGTGCCGTGGATTCGACCCGAACACGGGCTCTCCATCAGCGCGCTCAACACCCGGGAGATCTTGACCTGGGCCGACCCGCAGCGAGGCGAAGTCGTGCTCTTCCGGTATCCGCTCGATCCGCGCCAGGACTACGTGAAGCGGGTGATCGGCATCCCGGGAGACGAGATCCGCATTCGGGACGATCGCGTCTATGTGAACGGCACCGAGCTCGGCTTGGACTCAGATGGCGAGTACGATTTCGTGGACCAGACGTGCAGGGCGCGGGACACGCAACGGTACGTGCAGACCATCGATGGAGTCGAGCATGCGATCCTCGATTCGGGCCTGCGAAACACGAGGAAATTCGGCCCGGTCAACGTCCCGGACGGCTCGCTCTTCGTCATGGGGGACAACCGCGATCACAGCGCTGACTCCCGGGTCTGGGGCGTGGTTCCGCGCGAGAATGTGCGGGGGAGGGCGGTCGGCGTCTGGCTTCACAATCCGTGCGACGACAATTTGAGCGTGGACTGGCAGGCGTTGTAGGGGTAGGGTTCGGGCGCTGAACGCACTGGAGCCCGGATATGAAGTTTTCGCACCTCACCCTCCTAGCCGCCATCCTCGTCGGTTGTCCCAGCAAGACGACCCCACCTCCGGTCGCAGCGGCCGACAAGGCAGCCACAGAGGCTCCGAAGCCCGAGGGGACGACGGTTACCGGCGAGCGCGACGATGGCTCTGTCACCGGAGCACGCGAGATGCCCGCCGAGCCCGAGCCCGCGCCCGAGCTGGCGTCGAACGCCGACTTCACCGCCCACATCACCCACGCGGACGGCACGACCACCAAGGGCCACGTCAAGCGCGTCGAACGCAGCGAGGGTTGGTACGGCGAGAAGGGCTGGACCGACAAGGCGGTGAAACTGACCGTCACCCTCGAGGGCAATGGCACTGAGATCGAAGCCGAGTGGGCCGACATCAAGAACATCGCCATCTCGTACGGATCGAAGTCCGATATCGACTGTCAGTTCGACTCCGAATACACGCCGATCATGTACATGTGCGTGCTGAAGAGCACCGGAGCGGTCACCCACAAGAACGGCAAGACCTGGACTGCCGGAAACCGGCACAAGTGGCGCTTCTACTTCGATAACGGCCGTATCGAGGAGTTCTGGATCAAGAAGCTCCCCGAACGGGAGCAAGAAGAGGGCACCGCCGAGATCGGCGACGACAGCACCCAGAACTTCGCCCTCTACGAGACGCTGCAGACCCGGGTCCTGGACAAGGCCTCGTCCACTGCCGTCACCAAGATCGAAATCAACCCTTGAGTCGGATTTGAGGTTCGTCTTCATTCGGCACGGGCAGCCAGCGTGGATTGTCGACGACGCCGGTCGCGACGATCCGCTGCTGACTGAGTTGGGCGAGCGGCAGGCTGCCGCGGTCGGCCGACGGGAATCCTCACTCAAGATCAACGAGATCTGGGTGTCACCTCTGCGGCGGGCACAACAGACGGCGGCGCCGCTGGGATCTCCGAGCGTCACCCTCGAGTTCCTTCGCGAACTGCGCACGCCTCCCATCGAAGGCATGAGCCGCGAAGACATCGCCGCTCGATATGCGGGAGCGCGCGAACGACCCATCGCCGAGTGGTGGGGCGGCATCGCCGGTGGCGAAACCAACCGGGCATTTGTCGGCCGCATTGGCAAGGGGTTCGACGACCACTTCGCGAGTCTCGGCTTTCGCTGGGAGGATCGCGACGGCCACCGCATGTGGTTCGACATCCCCCAGGACGGGACGGTCGCCATCGTCTGTCACGCGGGCACCACGGGCGCTGCAATTGCTCACCTGCTGGCTTTGCCCCAGGTTCCGTGGGCCTGGGAGCGGTTCCGACTCTGGCACACTGGCGTCGCTGTTCTGCAGACAGTGCCGGTGGCGGATGGCCTCGTCTTTTCGATGGAGGCCTTCAACGATCAGTCGCACCTCAGCCCCGAAGAGCGCACCCGCTAAAAGGCGGTTCCCGAGAGCCAATCGAAGCTCTGCGGGGTCGCAAAGTCGCTCTGGGTGGCGCCCGTGGTCTGTCCGGCGGTCCACACGTCCTTCCACTGGATGGGAACGCTCCACATGCGCTCTTCGCCGGGTCGCGAGTCGTCCCAATACAGCGCCGCGATGTGCAGGTGCGGCTCCAGCGTGACCCCGGAGTTGCCCACGTCGCCGAGGTAGGCACCCGCGTCGAGGACCGCGCCCACCTGGACTTCGGCCGGGATGGTGTCCTGCCGAAAGTGGAGGAAGTAGAGGTAGTGGTGGCCGCCCAGCCAGACGCCAACCAGGTTGTTCACCGCGTCGGGAGCGTAGGAACCCGGCGTGTTGTCGGGGGCATCGCGCACCACCTCGACCACCTCTCCGGCTACCGGGAGCGTGACGGCTTCGTCCCAGACGAGGAAGTCGGTATTCGCGATGCCATATCCCGTGTAGCGTGCGCCCAGCTGGTCGGTCTTCACCAGGTCCCAGGCGTAGTTTCCGTAGCCGTCCTCCTCGCGGTGATACCCGTCGTTCCCCATGATCACCCAGCTGACGCCGGCGAGGGGGGACCCGTTGATGGCGATGTCCCGCTCGTTCAGGAAGTCCATGTAGGACGCGCCATTCAGGGAGATGGCCTCGACCGTGTGCACATCGCTCTCGCGGATGAACCGCACGCTGTCGTCGTCGGGATAGTCGGCCCAGGCCGCCGGATCGAACACCGCGATGGTGCTGTCGTCTTCGGCGTCGTTCCACCAGATCGACATGTCGTATTCGCCGATGCGTTCCCCTTCGACGACCGCTCCAGTGGTGAGGATGATGCGCTGGCCGTTGACGGTTCCCGGCGTGGTGGTGGGCACTGTAGTGGGCGGGGTCGTATTCGTGACCGGAATCGTCGGTGTCGTGGACGTCGACTTGGTCGGACCAAAAGCCTCGGGTTGGCAGGCGACCAGCAGCAGGAGGGCAAAGCGCATGGGGCCCATTAAGGGTCGGCATGCCGTACATCAACGCCATTCGCGGCGACCTGACCCAGCAGCGGGTGGACGCGATCGTCAATGCCGCCAACCGGGCAATGCTCGGTGGCGGTGGCGTGGATGGGGCCATTCACCGGGCGGCGGGCCCGGAACTCCTCGAGGCCTGTCGGGCGATTCCGGTCGTCAATGGCGTGCGATGCCCTACAGGAGAAGCGAGGATAACTCCCGGTTTCGGTCTTCCCGCGGAATACGTGATCGCAACGGTCGGCCCGGTGTACGACTCCGATCCAGATCCAGCCGGAGCCCTCAGGTCCGCTCACAAGTCGTCTCTGCAGCTCGCCGTCGACAATGGCCTGCGAACGGTGGCCTTCCCGGCCATCTCGTGTGGTGTGTTCGGATATCCACACTCCGAGGCGGCAGAGATCGCCGTCGAGGTCGCTCGCCTGCCGTGGGACCTCGACGAGATCCGTTTTGTACTCTTCAGCGAATCCCTTCTCCATATCTGGAAAGAGGCCCTCAATTGAGCCGATTCTACGAACAGGTCATGGGGGTCTATTTCGACGACCTGGACCCCTTTCGCATCCTCCATAACGCCAGGTATCTCCTGCTCTTCGAACGGACTCTGGGCTCGTTCTGGAGCCAGCTGGGGACCGGGGGCCTCGCCCATGGCCACACCCACCTCGTGCGCGCCAATACCATCGAATATCTGCGGCCGGTGCGCGGAACCGGAGAGGTCCGGGTCCGGGTGTGGGTCGAAAAGATCGGGACCACGTCCATGACCTTCGGATTTCGGATGATGCCGATGGACGAGGACGTCGAATACGCGGTTGGCACGCGAACCGTGGTCTGCGTCGACCCGGAGACCTACCGTTCGGCGTCGTGGTCGAACGACTTCCGCGAGCGACTCAAACCCTGGGTGGCCTGACAAAGGCGTGCAGGTACACGTCCCGCGGGTTGTCAGCTAGATTCGGGTGGTTGATGTAGCGGCGCAGGCACCCCTCGCGCTCCATTCCAGCCTTTTCCATCACTCGGGTAGATGCCGGATTTTCGACGTCGGCGCACGCCCAGAACCTGTGTACGCCCTCGATCTTCATCGCCTCGTCGCGGATGGCTGTGACCACCTCGGTCATGAAGCCTTGTCCCCATGCAGAGCGCGCGATGCAGTACCCAATCTCGCAGGCGTGATTTGGATAGCGGGCCTCGATCATGCCGATGCCCTGGCCTTCGTGGAGGATGATCCAGGCCGCTCGGTGACCGGCATAGAGGTCGGGGATCAGCTCGGTGAGCCACTCACGAACAGTCTCGACGCGCTCGTGGGGCTTCCACGTCATGAAGCGGCAGACATCGATGTCCTGGGCGTAGCGCGCGAAGATCCACTCGCTGTCCGCGATGACGACGGGCCGAAGCTCCAGTCGCGCGGTGGAGATGCGCTCTGGAAAGGGCTCGTTCACTCTTCGGTTTCCCAAGGCTCTCGCGGCAGTACGATGGGCTGCATGCCCGGTGGGTCGGGGATCGGCCAGTAGTCCCCCCAGAGCTCTTTGCCGCCGTCGATGGTCAGCACCTGCCCGGTCACGTAGGCGGCGGCCGGGCTGGCGAGCCAGGTCACAGCCCAGGCGATCTCCTCACAGGTGGCCAGGCGTTTCATGGGGACCTGGGACTTCATGGTCTCCATCAGTCCGAGACCGGCGGGATACCGGCGTAATCCGCTGCTGGCTACGTACCCTGGGGCGACGCAGTTCACTCGGATTCCGCGAGACGCCCACTCTATTGCCAGGGTGCGCGCCATGGCCTCTACGCCCGAGCGGGCTGCGACGGAGTGCGCCATGCCCGGGAAGGTGCGCTTGGTGAGCATCGTGATGTTGATGATCGAGCCGCCGTTGGCGAGCATCCAGGCGTCCGCCGCTGCGCGCGTCATATTCCAGGTGCCGGTCAAGTTGGTGGCGACTACCGCGTCGAAGCCCTTCGGGGTGATGGCCTCGGCGGGGGAGAAGAACTGTCCACCGCCGTTGTTGACCAGCACATCGAGCTTGCCGTGGCGGTCGAGGATCCGCTCCATCAGACCCTTCAGGCCGTCGCGGTCGCGGATATCGGCGATCTCACCGAATACCTCGCGCCCGATCTCCTCGGAGAGGCCCGCGGCGGCTGGGCGGATGTTCTCCTCCTTGCGGGAGGCGATGACGATCGTGGCGCCGAGCTTGCCGAGCTCACGGGCGATGGCCACGCCGATGCCGGTGCCGCCGCCGGTGACGAGAACCACCTGGCCGGCGAAGAGGTCGTCGCGAAAGATACTGCTGGTCGGAAGTGTCATGGGCGCCTTATACCCCGCAGAGATGGCGGATCCACACCACGTTGAAGAGCTCGACAGTCACGATGTCTTCACCGTCCGCCTGTACCGTACCGGTCTCGCGATCAGCGCCACCAGCCTGTTGCTCCTCGGCGGCTCGCTGGTGGTCGGTGCGGTGGAGATCGCGGGAATGGCGTGGGTCGGCGTGTTCGCGGGCACGGCGCTCTCTGTCGCGTGCATGCACCTCTATGACAAGCGCATCCGCTGGTTGATTGGGGCGTCGGCACCGTTCGGCGGAGTCCTGATGTTGCTCGCCCCTCACACGCCAGAGAGCTTGTGGACCTGGGTGTTTCACGCGGGAGCCGGTTTCGTGTTCGTCTCGATCTCCGGATTCGCCCTGAAAGAGCAGTTCTGCTTCAAGATCAAGTTCCTTCCGCTGGTACCCCTGTCCCTCGCTGGGTCTTTGATCCCGCTGCTCCTGGGCCAGATACAGGTCGCGGGACTCATGTTGGCATTCGCCGGCGTGTTGTACGGCGTGCTGGCTGTCGCAAAGGTCAGGATGCCCCTGCACTTCGATATCGGCAACAAGAGCGCCTACCAGATCTGACTCAGCCCTAATCGAGCTAGACGAACTCCCTTCGGTCGATAGTCTGCCTCGAAGCATCAGTTTCGTGACGCGCAAGCGCGCCACTGGGGAGACTCCTTTCACAGTCGACACTCAAACCGGAGGGCGCAAGCGCTATTTCCTCCGGTTTGGGGAATCGACAGTGCGCCGCTGAACCTCGCCCCTGCCCCGGCCAGAGCGCTGTCGGGCCCTTCGGTTGATGCCGAGCTGGACGTTCCCTGCAATCAGTGAGCCCAGGTAGCAACCGGCGCCGACGGTGGTGAGGGCCAGCAGTGTGTCCTGGTCGGAGGGGTCGACGGCGCTGGCGGCGAGAAGTGAGCCGACCGAGGCGCCGAGTAGCCCAAAGCCCGTATAGGCGGCGGCTGGATTGACAATCACGCCCTGCTCTTTGAGGGATTGGCGCGCCCGCAGCGAACCGCCGGCTACGACTCCCGGGCCGACAAGGAATGCCGTGTTTCCCGCGGCGAAGACGGTGAGCCCGACATCGCTATCGACGCTTCCACCCGCCGCGATCGCCACGGCGAGACCGCCAGCGACCAGGCCATTGCCCACTTTCGCGACGTTGGTGCTCTCGCGGTCGTTCGCCGCCCAATCGATCTCCCACGGAACTGGGTCCGCAGACTCGAGCTCCGTGGCAGACGCGAGGGCCGAATACAGGAACAAAGCTATCAAAACGGGAGCGCCACCTCGGTTGACAAGACATTGTCTATCATGGATTTCCATTCACAATACCCACGCGGATTGCGTCCCCTTCAGATACATGTTCCGCTCGAACTGGAGGCCGTCCTGACTACTTGGAAACCACTGGTCCTGCTACTGGCCATCGCTTGTACAACCGAGGGCGAAGAGGCCCCCACAGCCTGCGACGCGGCTGCAGATGCCGACATGGACGGTATCGACGACTGCACCGAAGACGAGCTCGGCACCGATCCGGCCGCAGCGGATACCGATGGTGACGGTTTCTCCGATGGCGAGGAACTCGACTGCGTCAGTGACCCGCTCGACGACACGGAGGCCTGCTACAAATGCGGATGGGCCCACAACGACCCCGGAGATCTCGAGACGACAGGTAGCGGCCTTGGCGATGTCATCGCCGACATCAACTTTGTAGACCAGTGCGGAGAAGACGTCGCGCTGTACGACTTCGCGCAGGAGTACCACATCCTCTTCATGACCGCGGTGTGGTGAGGCAGCTGTCTGGCCGAGGCGGCCGTCCTCGAGGATCGAGGAAAGGACTTTCGCAAGGACACCGGCATTGACTACTCCCTGATGGTGGCGTTGTTTCAGGGCGCTACTGGGGGTGAGCCGACCCCAGACGAGGCCGACGAGTACGCCGAAGTGCTGGGGGTCAAGCGCCGCATTCCCGTGCTCGCGGATACCAAGGTGCGAACTATCGAGCGAACCCCGTATGACGGCGGCTCTCTTCCGGGCCTCTGCGTGCTCTCCCCCGAGATGGTGATGCTGGAGTGCTACGACGGTCACGGTGAATACGAGAAGGCACTTGACTTCATCGAGGCCGACGCGGGTTGATGAGCAAAGTCCTCGCCGTTCTGGTGTTGGTCGGATGCGGCGGACCGAGTGAGCCCAACCGGCCCTCGCCAACGGTGGACACTGAACCGCTGACTGAGGAAACGGCGCAGCCCGAGGACACCGGGCCGCTGCCCAGTGCGATTCAGATGAGCGTGACGCTCGACGGGGTTCCGGTCGAGGGCGCGCTGGTGTTGCAGGGCGGGGGATCCATCTCTGAACTCACCGATGGCGATGGCCGGGCGACGGTCTCCATGGACAGGTCCATCCCCGGGGAACGCGGCGTTTTTGCGTCACATCCCGAAGCCAGGATCGGGTATTTTCGGCTCGACACAGAGAGCGCGGTCACCCTGGATCTCGTGCGCTTCGATATGTCGGACAACGAGAACTATGTCTTCGACAACCCTGGCTCTCCGACCGACAACGGCGAGCCGAGTCAGTGTGCGCACTGCCACGTCACGATCAACGACGACTGGTACGGGTCCGCCCATCGCCAGTCCGCGAGCAACGGGAAGGTGCAAGACGTGTATGCGGGCACGAGCGCATACGCGTCGGAAGGGGTTTGCACATCATCCGGCGGGCAGTGGTGGGAAGGCCTCGAACCCGGTACCCGCAGTCCGATCAGTCGCTGCTACGTCGGCGACGGCACCCTTCCCGACCTCAACCCGGGCTGCGGCGACACCGAGTCCTGTGATGAGGTCGCCACCGCCTTTGGGGGCTGTGCCGACTGTCACGCGCCGGGCATCGACGGCGTTCTCGGTGGGCGCGATCTTCTAGAAGCGGAGGGGTATGCATGGCAATACGGCGTTCACTGCGACGTGTGCCACAAGGTCGAGTCGGTGGACATGTCCCAGCCAGCTGGGGTCGCCGGCCGCCTGAAAATCCTACGGCCGTCCGAGGACTCTCCGAGCGAGATCCTCGGGGAGTGGGCGCCGCTGACCTTCGGTCCCTACTACGACGTGGGCAACCCCCGCATGGGGTCGGTGCAGCGAGAACACTTCGGAACCGCGGAGTTCTGTGGCGGCTGCCATCAGCTCGATCAGGAGGTACTCGTTCCGGGTGCGTCTGCGGATCCGGCGCGTTGGCCGGATGGAACCCTGCCCATCCACTCGACCTATGAGGAGTGGCGCGCTGGCCCGATGAACCCAGCCGCTCCGTGCACGAGCTGCCACATGCCGGGCGACGCCGATGTGGGCAACTCGGCCGATCTCTACAACATCATCCTCCTCAGCGAGGGAGTGGTCACCGGCTGGCCGCGGGACCCCGGCGCCGTTCGTCGACACACCTGGGTCGGTCCACGCTACGCCGACAGCCCTATGCTGGGGTTGGCCGCTTCGATAGATATCCAGAAGACCGTCTCCAACGGGGAGGTCTCGGCTGAGGTGACGGTCAAGAACGTCGGGCCCGGGCACGCGATACCCACCGGCGAACCCCTCCGCTCTCTCCTGCTTCTCGTTCGTGCCGAGTGCGATGCCTCGCCGCTCGACCCGGTCGGAGGAGACGCGGTGCCCGACTTCGGCGGCGCTGTCTCGCGGAAAGATGCGACCGGCGACTGGAGCCGCTGGCCCAGAGCAAACGTGGGAGACGTGATCCGTGTCGTTGCGCGCCCCGGCGGCTTCTACGACTACACCGGTTTCGGCCCGTTCGGCGATGGCACATTCGATGCCGTGGCCAAGGGAATGCCCGTGGAGACGGTCGTGGGTCAAGCCACCGTGACCGCCGTCGCCGGGAACGTAGTCACCTTGGATGCGCCCCTTCCACCTGGTGATTTCGCGTACCACCTCCGCTCGACTGGATGGCCGGTGGATGGCGGCGACGCGACGGGCTGGGCCGGTTCGCCCGGCTTCGCGTTCGCACGGGTGACGGCCGATGTCGATGGCCGGCGGATGGTTCCTCACCACGCCGCCGTCGATGTCGTGAGTGACAACCGCCTCCTCCCGCAACAGAGCTGGACGAGCAATCACCGCTTCGCCGCTCCCTGTCCCGACCCGGAGGTCACTGCAGTCTTGATCCATCGAGCCTACCCGCTCGAAATCGCGCGCGAAAAGGCGTGGTCCCTGACCGATTCGGTGATGGTCGAGGTGACTCGATGATTCGGTACTACGGCATGAGTGGCCCACTTCTCTTGCTCATCTTGGGCGCTTGCAAGCCCATCGAAGTCGAAAAGAAGTCGGCGCCAGCATCGACGACGGACACCGCTGAGGTGCCAATCCCCACGACCACGAATTCGACAGCCCCGCCGCCTCCTTTCCAGAACCCAGCCGAGGCGATCGATCTCGACCCCGCCGACGGTGTCCTTCGCGTAGAGCTCGTGGCGTCGGCCCACACCCACTCCATCGGGGACGAGAGCATCGCCGGTTATGCATACAACGGGCTATGGGCCTGCGCCTCCAGTACCCGTCTTGGCTCATGGCGTTGATGTCAGAAGCGCGCGCCGCGCAGGCGCAACGCATTTCCAATGACTGAAACCGATGAGAGGCTCATGGCTGCCGCGGCGACCATCGGGCTCAAGAGGATTCCGGACACCGGGTAGAGCGCGCCGGCCGCGATGGGCACGCCCAGCGTGTTGTACGCGAAAGCGAAGAACAGGTTCTGCCGGATGTTCGCCATGGTTCGTCGAGACAGCTGCCGCGCTCGCACGATGCCCCGCAGGTCGCCCTTGACCAGTGTGACGCCAGCGCTCTCCATCGCCACATCTGTCCCGGTTCCCATCGCGATGCCGACGTCTGCCAGCGCCAGCGCCGGTGCGTCGTTGATCCCGTCGCCCGCCATGGCCACGACGTGTCCTTCGGCCTGCAGCGCTCGCACCCGTTCTGCCTTCTCGTCCGGCAGTACGCCAGCGATCACCTCATCGATGCCGAGTCGTCCGGCCACTGCCCGCGCCGTGGTCTCACTGTCGCCGGTCAACATGACCACCCGAACGCCCTCTGAATGGAGCTGCGAGATCGCCTCGGGAGTGCTCTCCTTGATGGGGTCTGCGACGCCGATCAGGCCGGCCAGAGCGCCGCCGACGGCGACGAACATGACGGTCTGTCCCTCGGCGCGGAGGATCTCGGCCCGCTCAGCCAGAGGGGCGGGGTCGGCGCCCACGAGGGTCATCATTGCGGTGTTGCCCAGTGCGGTCTCACGCCCACGGACCCGACCTCGAACGCCCTTGCCCGTCACGGATGCGAAGTCTCTGGGCTCTTCGAGACTCAGGGATCGCGCCTCTGCGCCGGCGACGATGGCCTCGGCGAGAGGATGTTCGCTGCTTCGCTCCAGGGACGCCGCCAGTTCGAGCAGCCCATCCGATTCCAATTTGCCAACCGCTTCGACCGTCACCAGCTTGGGCCTGCCTTCAGTCAGCGTGCCGGTCTTGTCGACGACGAGTGTGTCCACTTTTCGCAGTACCTCGATGGCCTCGGCGTTCTTGAACAGGACGCCCATCGATGCGCCTTTGCCGGTTGCGACCATGATGGACATGGGGGTTGCCAGCCCGAGCGCGCAGGGGCAAGCGATGATCAGGACCGCGACAGCGTTGATCATCGCGTAGGCCATTGGCGGCTCTGGCCCGAGCACGGCCCAGACTCCGAAGGTAGCGATCGCCGTGAGGATGACCGCAGGAACGAACCAGCTGGCGACGAGGTCGGCCAGGCGCTGGATCGGAGCGCGACTGCGCTGGGCATCGGCCACCATCGCGACGATGCGGGAAAGCAGAGTCTCGGCGCCGACCCGCTCGGCGCGAATCACCAGCATGCCGGTCCCATTCAGAGTGGCGCCGATGACCGGATCGCCGCTCTGTTTCTGCACGCCGACAGGCTCGCCGGTCACCATCGACTCGTCGACGATGCTGGACCCGTCCACCACCTGTCCATCAACGGGGATCTTCTCTCCGGGCCGAACCCGAAGCCGGTCACCGACGACCACTTCGTCCATCGGCACGTCTTCTTCAGCCCCGTCCTCGGTGATGCGACGAGCGGTCTTCGCGGCCATGCCCAGGAGCTGCTTGACCGCGGCGCCCGTCTGGGATCGTGCCCGGAGCTCGAGAACCTGTCCCAGGAGGATGAGCGTGACGATGACGCCCGCGGACTCGAAGTACACCGCGACCTCGCCCCCGTGACCTCGGAACGACTCCGGAAAGAGACCGGGAAGCAAGGTGGCGACCACGCTGTAGCCGTAGGCCACGCTGACGCCCAGCCCGATGAGCGTGAACATGTTCGGACTCAGGTTGCGCACCGATTGTGCTGCTCGATCGTAGAAGGGCATGGCGGACCACAGGCAGACCGGCGTGGCCAGTGCCAGCTCGATCAGCGGTCGCGCATTTTCGGGCAGAAACGACGAGATCGGCTGTCCCGGAAGCATGTCGAGCATGGAGATCGCGAGCAGAGGCAGCGTCAGGGCCGCGGCGAACCAGAACCTGCGGGACATGTCGACCAGCTCGGAGTCGTCATCGGGCTCGAGCGTGATCTCGACCGGCTCCAGGGCCATGCCACAGAACGGGCAGCTCCCGGGGCCGATCTGACGGATCTCCGGATGCATGGGACAGGTGTATTCAGCACCTGCAACCACCGGTTTGTCTTCCATGGGCTCGGGGTGGAGGTACACCTGTGGGTCGGCTGCGAACTTCGTTCGGCAACCGGCCGAGCAGAACCGGTAGGTCTCTCCGTGATGCTCGTGCTGGTGTGGACCATCCGATCGGACGGTCATTCCACAGATCGGGTCCTCAAACACAGGCGCGTCAGGTGTACTTGTCGAAGACATGGAGCAACTCCTCGATCTTGGCTTGTTGTTCGGCGGGGTCGTCTGACGAGATGGCGCCGACGACGCACGTGTTGATGTGGGACTCGAGCAGGATGCGGCCCACCTTGGCGAGGGCGGCGCGCGCGGCTGCGATCTGCAGGAGGGTGTCCACGCAGTAGCGGTCGCTGTCGACCATTCGCTGGATACCCCCGATCTGGCCGGCGATTCGTTTCATCCGCTTGTCGATCTGGCCGCGGGTGTTGTCGTCGATCATCGCCACCTCCAGATACCTATACCCCAGTAGGGGTATATATGCGTTACCGACTGCGGGCTGGAATCGGGATCAGGACTGTAAGGAGAGGGTGCAGGGCAACATGGCGTCGGTGACGTCGCAGCACTTGCCCAACGTGGCAACCGTTGTGAATCCGCCAAAGTAGCGCTGAACAGACGCCTGGTCACAATGATGTATGGGTTGCTCTTCGGACCCGATGGTGTGGGTCAACGGGTTGTGCCCGGGGGAGAGGTTCATGGCGATCCAATTCGTCAGCTCTCCCAAGGAGGTCTCGGGCCGGCTGCAGAACGCCATGACAATGGATCCACCAGGCCGGAGCACCCGCATCCATTCAGTCACCGCCACACGCGGGTCGTCGAGGATGGACAACAGCCAGGTGCTACACACGACATCGAATGTGTTGTCTGGGAAGGGGAGGGCGAGCGCATCGGCGTGCACGAACTCGACCCGCTCGTCGTCGATCTTAGTCTGAGCCTCGGCCAACATTCCCCGCGATCCATCCAGGGCGACGACTCGGCCCGGATCGGTTCGGGCGAGGATCTGTTGTGTTCTGCGGCCCGTACCGGCGCCAACATCGAGCACCGAACCGCCGGTCGGAATGGTCTCGATCACGATCTCGCCGAAGCGCTCGAGGGCCGATCTGGCGACGGTGTTGTCCCAAACATCTGCGAAGAGGTCGTAGCCGCGGGCGGCGTCGTCGTAGGCATCTGCGGATTCGCCGCGATGGTGCACGGTGAGGCGCAGGAAGTCGTGGATCTTCTCTATGTTCCTGGCGCGGTTCATTTGCGTTCCCCAGCTTCTTCGGTCACAGTCTGACGACCAATGTACTTGCCGACGGCACCCGGTGTGCCTCGCCGACGAGCGGCCCGCTCACGAACACGGGGGCATCAAAGCTCTCGATGGCAACAGATCGCTCTGGCCCAAGCCACTCAACGACGGCGGCCGAGTTGCACGTCACCTCGAAGGGTCCTGCTTCGAGTCGCAACGGCAGATGTTCTTCGCCTGGGCTCCACTCGATTCGCCCTTGCTCGAGCAGTAGGTGCGCGCCGTCGACGGAGAGCGAGAGGATCCGCGCGTGAGCGTGAACGTCCAGCGAGGCGCGTGCGCCGTCCGAGAAGTTGAGAATCGCGTCCTCAGCCTCGCCGGATATCCACTCGCCCTCCTGAATTTCGGTTTGCCCGATTGTTGACGAGAGTGGTGGACTCGTTGGCGCCTGGGCCGCTGGCGACGACGCGGCGGCGACGAAGGCCATCACCGTCAGGGTGGATTTGGCGAACGCATCCGTGAAGTTGGTTTCGGGCACGGGAGCCTCCGGGGTTCGTTCCACGGATACCGGCTCTAGGGGGTGACGGCGTCGGTCGATTGACGGATATGAACGCCTAAAACGGCACGGCTACTTTTGCCGAGAACACGTTGTGCTTCGGATCCATCGCGAAGTCCGCCGCGCTCAGCAGGAAGTCGTACCAGAAGTGGATCGCGATCGGCGGGGCCAGGCTGTAGCCGCTCCAGCGGAATGCCAGTCCCAGCCAGGCGCCGGTGACGGTGATGTAGGGCACCGCATAGGCCAGGTAGCCAGCCGCATCTGCGCCGGGCAGAAGCAGGGCGTTGAAGGCGTGGAATCCACCGAAGATCAGGCTCGACAGGATCCACCCGTTCGTCTCGCTGCCGGTCAGCCTGACGAGATCCGGCTGCAAGAGTCCGCGAAAGGCGATCTCCTCGCCGATGGCAACGTGTTGGAAGAGGACCGTGCCCAGCCCAGCAGCCAGGGGATAGGCGACGGGTTCGGGTAGCCGCTTTCCGAACAGGTTGGGCCGCCCGCGACTGGTGGACCCCTCGCTGAAGGCGTTGATCGCGACCGCAGTGCCGGTGAGCCCGATGATGCCTCCGAACACCGCCGGCCGCTTGAGAACCTGCACGTTGAACGGGGCGATGACCATTTCCTCCAGCGTGTCCTGTGGGGCGTAGGGCTTCCACTGGGCCAGCTGAAGATCGAGGGCCGAACGCGAAATACTGTACGTCCACAGGTTTTGTACACCCGCAAAGGCGACGGCCTGACCGGAGTCCGAGAGGAGCTCACCGGTCTGATTGTCGCTGGGGATGAGGGCGAGCCCCGCGATGCCCACTCCGAGCTCGGCGCCGGCCATTGTCGCGAGTATTGCCGCCTCCTGTGGACGACCGAGGCACGCCTGTCCGATGCCTGGCCACAGCAGTCCGACCGTCGGCCCGCAACTGCGGTTTCGTGCCCGGTCGGCGGCGTCGATCTCCACCGCCGATGGCGCTGCTGCGGGGTCCAGTCTCGCGTGTCGGATTGGCGCGGAACAACCGATAGACCACGCGCAAAGGAGGAACAGGAAAATGGTGCGCGGGCTCATGGCTCCAACCTAGCAGTTGTGTGGCGATCTCCATCGGCGTACGATCGCGCATTCCAACGGAAGCCGCCCCACATGCGCATCCTGGCCCTGCTCATTCCATTCGCCCTGTTCGCGGCGCCGGCGTTTGCCCAGGACGACCTCGACGACATCCCCAACTACGGCGAGGACGACGACGACGACGAAGATCTGCCCACCCTCGATGAAGACGACGGCGATGAGGACGGCGATCCGGACGACGAACCCATCGACGAGGGCATCGACCCCGGGGGTGAGGACACCGCAGAGATCTTCTCCGCGCGGTTCGAGGAGATCAAGCTACTGTCGGCTGAGGAAAGGGCATCTGCGTGGGATGCGTATCTGTTGCAGTACCCGAACAGCGTCTACAAAGCGCGAATCGAAGACCTGCAGCAGCAGGCGCTGGACGACCTCTATGACGAGGACATCGCCATTCGCGGCGAGGGCAGGGTCGACAAGCGCAGCATCTTGTTGACCGAGTCGGCGCTTCTCGACAACATGAACCCGGCGACCCGGGTGAAGTTCGGCTTCGACTGGGGACTGCCGGCCTGGATCAACCTGGTCGGCGACGTCGAGTACGCGTTCAACCCGAACCTCTCGGTGCACGGCGGTCTGCGCAAGCGCTACTCCGGATGGAGCGTCGAGACAGGCACCCGCGTCGCATTCCTCAAGTCGGAAAAGCTGCAGACCATCGCCAGCTTCCTCGGGGATGCACGGGTGAACGTCGATCCGGCATTCCTTGCCTTTCGCCCACAGCTCGCCGTTGGGACCAAGCTCGCGGAGCGCGTCGATCTACAGGCCCAGGGTGGCGTGGAGCTGGCGTCTGGAGGCGGCGTCTGGACCCAGACCTTCATGGCGGGGAGCAACCTCTCGGTCAGGGCCTCCAGAGGGGTCGCGATCTACGCCGAGGGACTCTTCCACGCCAAATACCTGGCCTGGCCCAGCGGCACATTTCGCTTTCATGTCGTCGGCTTTGGGATGAAGTTCTTCCCCGGTCAGAAGGGGCTGGAGAAAGCCGAAGATCAGATGGAGATGACATTGGGTGCGAGTCTGCCCTGGTCGTATTTCCCGATTCCGAACTGGGAGTTCCACCAGGGGAGCGTGGCTGGGCAGGCGAGTTTCTACCTGGATGAGTAGGGGTTGGAGTTGCGCGGGTCGGATCGGCGGGGTTGAGGCTGTTGAGAGGTCGTGACTCGCTATTGGTCGTCCCGCGAGCCATTGCCGTCTGGGAGAGGTGGCGTTCATGTTAGCGTTTCGTTGATCTGAGTCGGAGGGTGGGGCGGATCGGATTCAGACGGGTCGGATCGGCTCGAGGTTCCGAGGGTCTGTCTCCGAGCGTCGCACGGCAGTCCACACGCCCAGGTCTCCAATGAAGGGGGAGCGCTGCGCTTCCCCCATTTCACCCCCTCTGCTCCTTGACACCCAGAGTGGCGATTCGAGGCCTCATAATGGCGCCAGCATGGGCGCCAAGATTCACGAGAGACGCTCGTCGAGATCGGGTTGCCGCCCGCTCCGCGCCCGAATCCCAGCTCCCCCCAGGCTACTCCTCACTCACGCACTCGGTCTCCACGTCCTCGAAGACGCCGTCGCCGCAGTCGAACTCGTACCCGTGCTTCTTGCACTTGTCGCCGGCCTGGAACTCGAATCGAAATTCGTCGCCGTCGTCTCCGGACTCCTGGACCGGGCACTCCGACGCGTGTTCGATCTCCTTGCAGAAGGAATAGCCGGCGCCATCCTGGGAGATCTTCTGGATGCAAGCGCCGCTCTCACCGCAGCCGGCGATGGCGATAGCGAGGGTCAGCAGCGAGGTCGTGCGCATGGGGCGCATCTTAGCTCACTCCCGAATGAGGAGGCCCTGGAACCCGGCTTCGACGCTGACGCCCTGATCGTTGGTGGCGGAGACGGTCACATCGGCAGCGCGTCCGGCCAGATCGTCGAGCTCCCATCCATAGAAGCGCATGTGTAGGTCGGCGCCGACAAACATGCCGGTGTTGTCTCCGACGTTGCTGCAGATGAAGCGCTGCATATAGTCGCCGGTTCCGAGCGCCTCGCCGGTTTGGCTGTCGGTCGCAATCATGACGATCTCCATGCCGAGCTCGCCCTGGTCCATCCCGGAGATCCGGAGGCTGAAGGGCGCATAGGGAGCGCCGCCCTGGGGCGGATGGCCGTACAGAAAGTCGGTCCCATCATCGAGCTCACCGTACGGTCCGTACTGGGCGAGCTCCAGGTTCGGGTTTGCCGACGCCTCGCACATGCCTGGGTCGAGCGCCGTGTCCTCACCCCCGCCGTCACCGCATGCGGCCAGGGTCAACAAGAAGGGGAATGCGAACTTCATACAGGCACAATGTAGCAAGGCGCGTGCCCATCCACCGATCGAGGAGGGAAGGGGGCTTTACGTTGCAGGTGCCAAGGGCCGCTCCGGAATCACGACGTCGATGTCGCGGCCGCCACGGCGCGCAACAGGTCGGCGATGAGCTCATCGGGGTCCTCGATGCCGACACTTATGCGCACGAGATCGTCCGTGATGCCCAGGGCTTCGCGCTCGGACACCGACATGCCCAGATGGGTGCTGCGGGAGGGCTGAACGACGAGGGACTCGACCCCACCGAGGCTCGCGGCGTGGATGGGTATCTGAACCGCGTCGACAAATCGGCTCGCGAAGTCCCCGTCGCGGGCGCGGAAAGAGACCATGGCGCCGAACCCGTCGAAGAGCTCCGATGCGAGCTCGTGTCCGGGATGTTCGGGAAGTCCCGGGTAGATCACCTGCTTTACGCCGTCGCAACCCTGCAGGGCGCTCGCGATTCGGGCGGCGGTCTCGCACTGGAACCTCATGCGGAGGGCCAGGGTCTTCATGCCGCGCTCGAGGAGGAAACAGGCGTGGGCATCCAGGCTTCCTCCGAAGTGATTGAGCTGGTTGATGGCGCCCTTCACATGTGCGGTGCTCCCGGCGAGCACCCCTCCGACGATGTCCGAGTGGCCATTCAGGTACTTGGTGGCGGAGTGCAGGACGATGTCGATTCCGATCTCCGCGGGTCGAAACAGCACCGGCGACAGGAAGGTGTTGTCGATGAGGGTGACCAGCCCGTGATTGCGGGCGAAGGCCACGATTGCGTGGAGGTCTGCAATGCCGAGGAGCGGGTTGGAGATGCCCTCGACGTAGATCGCCTTGGTGGTTTCGGTGAGGGACGCCTCCCAGGTCTCGGGCCGCATGGCGTCGATGTCGCTGTGGCGGATTCCAAACCGGGCCGCGTCGTGGGTGAGGAATGTGCGGGTGCCGCCGTAGACGTTCTTCTGAACCAGAAGGTGGTCGCCACCGCTGAGAATCGACATCAGACCCGCGGTGATTGCCGCCATGCCGCTGGCTGCGACGGTCGCCGCTTCGGTGCCCTCGATGGCGGCGATTCTCGCGCCCAGGACCTTTTGATTCGGCGTGTTGTTCAGCCGCATGTAGCGGACGTCGGCGTAGGACTGCACCTCGACCTGATCGTAGTTCGCGGACTGGAAAATCGGCGTCACTACCGCACCATGTGGGCGCGGGTGCAGGCTGCCAGAGTGGATGAGTCGGGTCTGGAGCGTCTTGTATTCGGGCATGGGTTTTTTCTAACCCCTTCCCGAACTGGGAAGTGTGGTTCTTCCCGTCCCCTCCTAGATTTGGTTGAAACAGCGAGGTTCTCAATGGACATGCACTTCCACATCGACATCGACGCTCCAGCATCGGAGGCCTGGCGCGTCCTTGGAGAGGAGTTCGGCGCCATCGGGGACTGGGGCGTCGGCATCGCCGCATCTGAGTTGATCGGCGATCTCGGGGTCGGAGCCGGCCGGACCTGTGAGGGGGAGGGATGGGGGCCCTTTCCCGCCGGAACCGTCACCGAGGAGCTGTATCACTTCGACCGGGAGGCCATGGAGTTCAGCTATCGAGCGACGAGCGGACTGCCGTGGTTTCTGACCCAGGGCCTGAATCGCTGGAGCATCGAGGCGCTGGGGCCGGAGCGCTGCATCGTCCGCAGCCATGCGACCATCGGCATGGTCTGGTGGATGTGGCCCCTGGCCCCGCTGATGCTTCTGATGACCCGGAGTGCGCTGAAGCAGCTCAAGGAGGAGGTCAAATACACTGTTGAGCACGGGCGACCTCATCCGCGTAAACTCGTCTCCCTGACTGCACAGGCGGGATGAATGGCCTCACTCAGTGTCTTCGGCGAGCGACTGCGCGGCTGGCGAAAGCGCCGTGGACTGTCCCAGCTCGACCTGGCGGTGATCGCTGGAACGACGCCTCGGTACGTCTCTTTCGTGGAGACGGGTCGCTCCAGACCCGGGCGTGGGGTCGTGCTTCGACTCGCCGATGCGATGAATGTGCCCCTTCGCGACCGCAACGCGCTTTTGCTCGCCGCTGGCCTGCCGCCGGCCTTTGCGGAGAGCGCATTGAATGATGTCGAGATGAAACCGGTTCGGAAGATCGTCGACCTGGTCCTCGCCAACCACGAGCCGTACCCGGGTATCGCCTTTGGCTCCGGGTTCCGGATCCTCAAGGTGAACCGGGCGGCGGAGCGGGTCTTTCCGGGCATGACTGCGATGACGCCGGAGCAGATGATCGACATGTGGTTTGGACCGGGGCCCGGTCGCGACATGGTCGAAAACTGGGAGGCGGGTGCACATGCCGGCGTGGCGTCACTGCGGCAGGAGTATTTGAGGAGCCCCACACCCGAGCTCGGCGAGCTGGTTCGCAGGGCCGAGGCCCACATCGCCGACCTCGGCCCGGCACCGGATTCCGGGGCCTACGATCAGCCGGTGGTCTGTTCGACCATGAAGTTCGGAGCCCAACGGGTGCGCACGATCGCCACGGTCATGCGCTTCGACAAGCCGACTGACGTGACGACCTCAGAGCTCCGGGTCGAGTTGATGTTCCCCGCCGACGCCGAGAGCGAGGCTTTCTTCAGGAATCTCGTGGAATGAGCGCCGGATGCGCCGCCGTAGAAGTCATCACTCGAAGCTGGTCGAGGAAGTGGCGGAGGGGTGGTGGGGGTTCGCGCCGGGCGTGAAATACCACCTCTTCGGAGACCACGGGGAGCGCGACAGTGCGGGTCGTCTCCAGTTGGTAGATCTCTCCTGCCTCCGCGTAGGGGCGTGCGAAAGAGGGCGGCAGCGCTGCGATGTGGCGTCCGGTGCGCAGGAGGAAAATGGCGGCGCTCAGGTTGTTGGTGAATGCCGCCACCGTCATGGATTGGTCCTGGTTGTCCCGGAAGACATGGCGCTTGAGGTTGGTGCGGCTGCGACTGCGATGGTCGACCCACAACATCGACTGACCGGTCAGGTCGCGATTCGATACGGGGCCGGGGCGCGCGAGAGTGTGCTTGTTGCCGACGTAATACCGAAACGTCTCCCGGTCGGTTTCGAAATAGCTGAGGGCCGGATCACGGGGTCCGAACAGGCCCAGGCCCATGTCCAGTTCACCGCTCACCACCCCTTCGGTCAGGGCCTCGGAGCTGTGGGTTTGCAGAGCGAGTCGGGTTCCGGGAAAGCGCTCGAGGGCGCTGCCCAACAAACTCGCGATTCGGTCGTCGCGGTAGTTGTCGAGAATGCCGACATTGACGACCCCATCGAACCGAGCCGGGTCGGTGAGGTCGCTGTGAAAGGACTCGAGGCCGCGCACGATTTCTTCGCATCGATCGCGGAGCTTTTCCCCCGCATGGGTGAGGCGAAAATCCCCTCTTCGGCGCTCGCAGAGCCGCGTATCGAGAGCCGTCTCGAGCCGACGCAGGGAGTGGGTCAGCGCCGGTGGAGACAGGTTGAGCTCACTCGCGGCGCCCTTGAGGCTGCGGTGTCTCGCGATCGCCTCGAAGTGCAACAGCGCGTTCAGGTTGACCTGTCGGAGCCAGAGTCCCATGGTTCCATTAGATTTAATCGATTGGAGAAAACCTTTCAATTGAGTCAGTTGACATGAGAGGGTATCTGGCCTGCATCCCCAAGGAGAGAGCAGATGAAACCCGTGATCAATCTCGACGAACTCGAGCTACAGCCCGAGGAAGACGGCCCCAATCCCAAGCGGTACGGGGTCATCTGCGCTCGCATTGGAGCCCAGAAGCTCGGCTACAATCTGTCGATCATTCCGCCTGGAAAGTTCGGCAACTTCTTCCACAACCACCGGGTCAACGAGGAGATGTTCCTGATCATCGACGGCGAGGGCATCCTGCGGTTCGGCTCCGAGGAGTACCCGGTCCGCAAGCACGACGTCATCGCCTGTCCGCCCGGTGGCCGAGAGGTCGCCCATCAGCTCCGAAACACCGGCGACACCGACCTGCGCTTCCTGGCTCTGAGCACCAAGGAAGGCTACGAGATCGCCGAGTTCCCGGACCAGAACAAGGTCTCGGTCAGCGTTGGCGACTACGGCGATATCAAGCTCCGCCACGCTTTCCAGCTCTGATTATCTGGACGCCGCTTCGAGATCTGCGGCGTAGGCCTTCAGCGTGGCGTCGTGTCCGATCACATAGGTGGAGATCACACGAAAGAAGGGGTTGTACACCTCTCCTTGCTCGGTGATGCGCACGGCGGTGCCATCTCCAGCGGCGGAGAGTTCGAACACCCATCGGCCGCCGAAGGGCAGATCATCGTCGATGCGGACCACTCTGCGGGTCGGCGGTTCGTCGACATCCACCTGAAAGACGATGGTGTCTCCACCGCTGGTCTCCTTGAACCGCACCGGGTCGTCGGAGAGCACGTCGACGGCGCTCACGCTCGACCGCCACTCGGGGACCCGGTCGACGTCGGCGATGCGTTCGTAGACATCCGCCGGCGGTGCCGGAACCTCGACTTCGACGGAGGCGGTGTGCGCGACGGGGAGCATCGAACCCCAGATCAGGAGGGCCACTCCGAGGACAACAGGCACGCCGACGACCGCGGATCCAAACACGATCGCGGCGCGCCTCAATGGACTACTTCATCCATAAGATCGTGTAACAACAGTTTCGACCCGCCTACTAGTCGCAGTCGATGTTCCCGTCGACGTCCTCCTGCTCGACGGTCACCAGGGTCACGCCGGGCACGCCGTCCGCGTCGATGGAGTCCACGAAGACCGTCATGCAGTACGGCTCGCTGTCGCTCGAGCAGGGTGTGCAGGTCACGCCGAAGGTGATGGCGAGGTCGCAGATCGCGTCGTCGTCCCCGGTGGCGCCGATCAGCTCCGAGAGTCCGCGGCTGTCGATCTCACCGGCGAGCGCAGCTCCGGCCAGGTAGGCGCCCTCGGGCCCGAACGCCCCGGAGATCATCAGATCCTCGATCTTGACGAGAATGCCCTCCAGCTCGAGCTCGATCTCGTCTGGCCCGACGATGAAGTAGGGGTTCTCGGTGAAGTCGGCGGCGACTGGGAAGTCGATGCTCGGTTGACACACGTCCTGGGTGTCGTCTCCGAGACCCAGCGCGCCCATCATCCAGATGTCGTTGTCGACGACGTCCATGACGCCGATGAGGATGGACAGATCGCTGGGGATCGACTGCTGGATCAGGTCTCCGATCCCCGGTGGATCGATGAAGCGACCGCTCTGGAGATCGAGGGTGAACGTGGAGTTGATGAGTGCGGGCCCGTCTACCGCCGCGCCGACTTCGCTGGTTGTCCAGGTTGTCGTCGTCGGTCCGGTGCACCAATCGAGCGTCACAGTGTACTGGCTGCTCGACTCCAGCGGTGTGCTCGGGGTGAATACGACCTTGCCTTCGACAATGGAGCTGGTCCCGGCGAGATCGCCACCCGGACCGATGACTGTGATGGATTCGGACCCATCTCCGTCTACGAGGGTGAACTCGATGGCGGTCCGGTAGTACACGGCGCCATCGGCATCTGCGGGGTGGAACTCCACGATCTCGGTAGGACAACCGTCATCCTTTACATCGGTGTCCTTGGCCTTGTCTCCATCGTCACCGCCCTTGCAGCCCAGGGCGAATACCGCGAAAAGGACGGTCGTGATGCGCATGATTCCTCCGTTGGGGACGGAGCATACCCTCAGCTTCGACGGATCTCTCGCAGGATTCGGGCGGCCCGAAGCTCGGTGTCGGCCAGAGAGGCCAAGATCGGTTCGGCGAACCGGCCGTGGTGCTTGCGGAGGAAGGTGAGCACGTAGGCATCGGACGAATCCGACGACAGGATGGCCAGGACTTCGCGCTCGATCTCGGGGGTGATGACCTCGACCCGACCGACCAGGACCCGGACCAGCTCGGCGGGCTGCGGCTCGAGGGTAAGGGGCAGGATAGCGTCCGTCTCCGCCTGCGGGAGGGGGTAAAACACCCGAAGACCTTCGTCGAACCAGTGATCTTCCCAGGTCTTGATCATGGCTGCGGCTTCCTTCTCGTACAGGCCCTCCTCGATGAGGACCTCGTAGAGCGCGTTCAAGACGTCGGGCATCTCGTCGTCGAGCTCGGGCCGCATCACGGTTGATGAGCCGTCGGTCAGCTGGAATCCGACGCGTTGGCCGCGGCGCTCGAAGACCATCACCGGGACGTCGCGGTCGTGGGTGAGGGTGAGGTGGTCCTCGGCCATGGAGACGCCCAGAGACAGGTCGAAATCACCGATTCCCCTGTAGAAGAGGAAGCCCTCGTGCTGGTAGTCGCTTCCCGAGCACACCCGAACGGGATCGGCGTCGGCGATTCGGGCCGGGTAGTAATGGCTGTCGCTGCCATCACTGGGGTATTCAACGTTTTCACCAGGGAGAACGCGGAAAGTTCCCCAGTCGATGCCGTCCTCTCCGACCGACTTTGCGCGGGGATACCACTCAGTGATCTGCCCCTCGGGAAATCCGACCTTGGCCGAGACCAACATGGGCTCCGGGGCGTAGAAATACAGCACCGGTGTCTCCATTCGCACCCGCGCGCCGGCGCCCTTGCCCTGCCCGCGAGGGAGTGGTTCTCGAAGTCCGACCTGCGGCTTGTCGTAGCCGTAGACGAAGTCGGGCAGATCGCTCGGACCCAGAAGTGGGCGCCACTGCATCGCCTCGCCTGCGGGTGCGGCGATTGCGGTGAAGGTGCCCCACTCGTGGACTGCGAAGTCGTTCACAGGGCGGCGATTTGCCTGTGTGGCACAAGTGTAGCCGCCGGCGTCGGCAGTAGTGATCAGCATGGCAAGTAGCAGCGTCATGATTCCTCTCTCAGATCACCAGGCGGTGGTCAGTAGGTCGAACAACAGGTCGTTGGCTTCGGGGTCGAGTGCGGCGACGGCGTCATCGTCGATGTACTGCCAGGCCACCCAGGGCGTGAGCACCTTCATCCGGTCGATGAGCAGCTGGCGGTCTGCCATTTCGGCTCGGGGGACAAGGTGAAAGAGGGAGAGTGTGTCGCGAGCCCGGGCCTCGGTGATGGCGATCTGGAGGTCGGATTGGGCGCGTCCGGCGAAGTCGAAGCGCTCCAGCGCCTCCCGCATCTCGACGCTCGCATCGGTAAAGAAAGGAGTCCCCGGGCCGATTCCTGTCCGCGTGAACGCCTTGGCGCCCGCCGGGACGACAGCGACCTGGTCTGGGAGCTCCAGCGAGACCCAGCCACTGTGGACCTCGAGCACACCCGAGCCCTCATCGTCGACGGTCAGGTCGTATTCACAGCCGAGATCGACCGCGGTGGCGGAGGGCGTCTCGACGATCAGCAGGCGCGGCGGTGCGTATACCGAGGCATGGATGTGGCCCTTGTCCAGCTGCAGGCGGTGCTCGTCTTCGCTGGTGGCCAGCAACCGCAGGCGGCTCCACGGGGAGACCTCCATGTCGCCGATATCCGCCACTTCTACCAGGGCCTTGTCGGCGCCGGTCTCGAGCCATTGGCCGACGAACAGCTCGCAGTCGGCTCCGCAGCTCCAGCTCGGTCCGGTCGGTGCCTTCTCTTGCAGCGTCCAGGCCCCGACGCCAATCAGGGTCATCGCCGCGATGGCGACCAGGAACCAGGTGCGAGAGTTTGCAGGCTTCTGCGGTCTGGAGGCCGGCATTTCTGGCGCCTCACCATCGTATGCAAGCCCGGAGAGCAGATCCTCGAGGTCCTTGACCTCGGGATCCGGCGCGCCGGTGCCATCGAAGAGGTAGTCGTCTTTCATCGTGTCTTCTCTATGCCGAGCCGCTCGCGCAGCAGGGCCATCCCACGGTGGAGGTTCACGCGGACCGATCCGGGAGTCATGCCGGTCCGCTTTGCGATCTCGGGACCCGTCATGCCCTCGACGAGGCGCATGATCAAGGTCTCGGTGTAGGTGTCGGGCAGGTCGGCCATCGCCCGCAGAACCTGTGCGACCTCTGCGCTCGGACGGGGCCGGGTGCTGAGCCCGGAAGGCAGCTCGACGACGTTTCTCGTCCTGCGGAGGTGATCGGTGGCGCGATTGCGGGTGATCTGGGCGAGCCAGCCACCGAAGGTGTTCGGGTCCCGCAGCCCACTCAGCTTCTCCAGCGCGATGACGAAGACATCCTGAACCAGGTCGTCGGCGTGCTGGGGGCGAACGCGAGACAGCAGGATTGCGTGGACCATGCGGCAGTAGCGGGTGTGGAGCTCCGCGAACGCCTCTCGGTCGCCACTGCTCACCCGAGTGACGAGATCGGCGTCTGTCACTTCGTGGGTCATCGGCGTTGTCCTGGCTACTGTCGCCACCATCTTGCCTCGGCTGTTCGGACAACAAGACGGCGATGGCGCCAGACCGTTAGCGAGAAAATCTCGATTCCATGTACGGTCGGAGCTGAACGCGAAGAAATGGGTGGTTGCACGCTCCGTCTTGAGGCCATGAGAATGGCGATGCCTGATGAACTCGGCCGAACGAGCTTGGCGCCCTGTTTGGAGCTGTTCTTGCGCTTCGAATCGCCAGTCAGGGCGTGAAGGAGCGGGAGGGGGGACAAGGGGGAAGAGCATCGCTCCCCCTACTTGGAGGACAGTGGGCGTTCGGAGTACCCGGGCGTCCGGAGATCGCGCCAACATGAACGCCACGCGGCTGTGTCAAAGACTCACGCCGTGCTGGCTCCGACCGAGTCATGTTCTCTCCGGAACGCGCCGCGTGTGGACGCTTCGGTCACCCATCGAATCCCGCTACGTCCTCTCGCCCGAGGCATCGTTGATATCCGCATTCCCCGCGGAGCAGTAGGCGTACAGGTAGGGGCGGAAGAGCGCGAAGGGGTCGCTGGACAGTCCCTCCTCGGTGTTCATGCACACGTCGTTGGCCATCGATCCGTGGGGGCCTTCGGACGTACAGTCCGCGCTGGCCTCGATGTCGGAGACGAGCCGGTGGGCACCGCGGTACGGAGGCCAGGCCTGTCCATTCATCGTTTCGGGGAGCGGAGAGACCGGCGTGTCCAGGGTCTCGAAACCGAGGGTGTCGAAGTTGTTGGCCCGCTCCTCCGCCATGTTCTCCTCGCGGTGATGGATGACCCACCAGGCGTCGACAGGGGTCTCGCCGGGCTCGATCCAACTGAACTCCTCGTTCGGACCGGACACGGTCACCGCTCCGTGCATGGCCTCGTCGATAGCCAGGACGGTGGCGTTCAGGGCGCCACCTGAGAAGCCCGAGATGACGATGCGATCCCAGTTCAGGTAGCGCTCGTGGTCGTAGGCGTCGGCGGGCATGGTCTCGAAGTAGCGGTCCCAACCGTCATTGGGCTGCACAGCATCGAGCTCGACGAGCGCCTCGTGGATTCGCGCGACCACCGAGTCCTCGTCCAGGAGGGTGTAGTAGTCGGCGTGTTCGGACCCGTAGACTCGCCCTCGGCTGCTGTCTGCGCGGCAGGCCTCGTAGTCATCGGGGAAGTCGTCGCTGCAGTTCCCCGCGCCGCGAGGGCGGGTGGGGGTCTGGACGCCGACCACTCGAAACCCGGCATACGCAGCTGTAGACAGCAGGTTCAGGTGGTGGTCCGGAGTCTGGTGGCTCCCGTGCAGGAAGACGACCAACTCTCCGCGGGTGGGCGTTCCGTAGACGGCGCCGAGGTGCCGGTCCGCGTCGACCCACCGAACGGCATCGGCTTCGTAGTCCTCGGGATTCGCGCAGTGGGCATCCTGTGCTGCCTTGGGCATGAGAGGGGCGCCGGTGTCGTAGGTGTTGTCGCTGTCTGCGGCGGGGCGCTTTTGGACCTCGTTCTCGAGCTCTTCGCATCCGGAGGACAGGAGCAGGGTGGCGATGGCGGCGAAGGTGAGGGCGGTGCGCATGTGGCGTCCTTGGCGAGGGTCGACCAAGGCAATTGCTACGTGCGTGCCACGAGAGAAATAATGGAGATACGCTGATTATTGGCGCTTTTGGGTCTCGGGTGTCCGCCCTGCGGACGCGGCTTTGTCTGCCGTGCGGACACCGTCGGGACCTATACAGAGTGTATCCGTGGGCGCCGGCGACCCAGTTGCCCCTGGCGCGGTGCGACACTTTTGGCGCACACCGCTACAGGTTGACATTTGCCTGACACAGGGGTTTCAGGCGGCTTTCCGCCGGGTGGCTGGTTTTCTGACGATTCTGTGCCGCTGTCGGTGGGGGACGGCACGGAGATTGCTTTGGAGTCCGTTTGGCAACCGGAGCAGTTTTTATGCAATCCCTCATGACGACAGGCCGTCTGGCCTGGGTGGTGTCGTGCGCCCTCCTCTGTGGAGCCTGCGGCTCGGGCACTGATCAGCTACTTGGCAGTGAAACGAGCACAATGGGCTTCGTGACCGATCTATCGGACATCGAACTCAAGTTGGCGGTTCAGCAATCCATGGAGATTGCGGTCGCCACGGACCTGCGGGCGTCGTGGGCGGCGCTCTCCAACACCATGGCGATGTCCAACGACAGCTGTCCGGTCGTTCAGGGCGATTCGTGGACGGACATGTGCTCGACAGACGCGTCGTCCTTCAACGGCTTCATGTCCTGGCAGGTCGACTTCGATGGTGCCGCCACGGAGCGCGTCCTGTCCGGAGACTCGGTGGTCGGCACCGACGTTGCTGTGGCCTTCGAGTTCGACGGCGACGGCACCGACACCTTCGAGGACTACGGAACCCACTGGGTCTACCGGAGCGACCTCGCCGCGACGGTCTCGGGAGAGCTGGCCTTTGACCCGGCGAATTCCATGACACCCGGCGGCTTCAGGACCGACATGTTCCTGTACTACGAAGGCGGCGATAGCGATTTCTTCGAGGCCGATGGAGAGATTCTCCTCTTCGATCACCTGTACCTCGACCGCTTCGACAGCGTGGCCATCGACATGAGGTTCCAGGGCCCGCGCGGCGCCGGAGCCGACGACTGCGCCCTCGAGCCCCGTGGACTGGTGAGCTTCCGCGACAGCGACGCCCACTGGTACGACGTGATCTTCGAGCCAAAATATCAGTCGAACCTCGAGTACGACAACGCGCCGTACTCTTCGTGCGATGGCTGCGGGACGGTCTACTACCGCGGCTTCGAGCAATCGGAACGCGTCTGCCTCGACTTCTCCTTCCTCTGGGACCGCGTGCTCACGCAGCCCGACACCTCCGAATACTCCATCTAAGAACCAGGAAGAACCTGATGAAAAGGACCATCCTAGCGATAGCTCTGTCCGCGATTCTCACCTCGTGCGGGCAGGCGCCGACCACCGCGCTGGACGAGGGGGTCATCGATCGCCTCTCGCCGCGGCAGCAGCTCATCCGCCTGAGCATCGATCTTCGCGGCATTCACCCGTCCGAGGACGACCTGAAGGCCATCGATGCCGATCCCGACAGCTACGCGCAGTTCGTCGATCAATATCTCTACGACCCGCTGTTTCTGGGGCAGATGGAGGACCTGTACAACATCGTCGTCCGCACCCGGACGGGCGACGCCTGGTACGACCCGGAGATGGCCGGGCTCACGCAGCCCTACTTCGAGGTCGCCGAGTCGGTGGGCAGCGAGCCCCTGAAGCTGATCGCCCATGTGATCGACCAGGACCTGCCCTTCTCCGAGATCCTTCTCGCCGACTACACCATCGCCAACGAGGTCGTGGCCGACATGTGGGGGCTCGAGTACCCCGATGGGCTGGAGGGTTGGCAGAAGCTCACCTACGACGACGGTCGTCCGATGGCCGGCGTTCTCTCCACCACGAGCCTGTGGACGCGCTACCCGTCGGCGGGCCTGAACGCGAATCGACACCGGGCCAACAACCTGTCGCGCATGTTCCTGTGCGACGACTACCTGACCCGGCCGGTGACCTTCACCGAGGCCCAGATCGCGGAGCTGTCTGACGGCGGCGATGCAAACGAGGTCATCGCCACCACCCCGGCTTGCCAGTCCTGCCACTCGACGCTCGACCCCATCGCGGCCCACTTCTTCGGCTTCTGGTGGGAGGCGGATCCCGAGGACATGGCGGCGATGACCAGCTACAACCCCGGAGATGAGGGGCTCTATGCGGGTCAGACCTCCGGACAGCCCGGGTGGTACGGACAGCCCACAGGAACGCTGCGCGACCTGGCGACGGCCCTGGCGAACGACGAGCGCTTCTATGACTGCACGGTCCAGACCGTGGTCGAGGGCTTGACCCAGCGGACGACGACCGACTTCGACTGGAACCTCATGCAGGCTCACAAAGACGCCTTCGTGGGATCGAATCTGAACTTCCGAGAGCTCGTCCGCTCGGTGGTCAGCTCGGACAGCTACCTCGCGACCCAGTTCGAGGACCCGGCGAGCCACGAGCGGATCCCGGTCGTCAAGACGGTCTCGCCGCGTCAGATGTCGGCGATAATCAAGGATAAGACCAACTTTGTGCTGGCCTACGACGGCCTCGATGCGCTCAAGTACAACGACATGGGCCTGGTGGTGCTCGACGGCGGAATCGACGGTCAGTTCATCACCAACCGCACCTACGAGCCCACGGTTTCGAGCATGTTCGTCCAGGAGCGCTTGGCCCAGGCCGCCGGCTTCCGCGTCGCTACAAATGACCTCAATCCACTGCGGGAAGGGGACGCGATCCTCCTGAAGTCGGTGGATGTGAACAGCAACCCGACCGACGATCTGCCGGCCTTCCAGGCGCAGATTCGGTCGCTTCATCAGGACCTCACCGGCGTGCCACTGGCCGCCGATGCGCCCCAGGTCGCCGAGCTCGTCGCCCTCTGGAAACAGATCTTCTCCGTCACCTCCTCGGCTACCACGAGCTGGGCTGGCGTCATCGCCGCGGTCCTTCGCGACCCCGCCATCCTCTTCTACTAGGAGCTCGAAATGTCCTATACGAACCACATCTCTCGCCGTAGTCTCTTTCGCTCTCTGGCCGGATGCGCAGCGCTGGGAAGCCTCGGCTCACTCGCCGCTGTCGGACAGCAAGCGCGAGCCGCCGCCTCCGAGCGCAAGTTCCTGTTCTTCTTCGCCGATGGCGGATGGGACCCGACGCCTCTCGATCCGAAGTTCGCCGCCGACGGCATCGGCGCCATCGGTGGGACCGATATGGACCCGGGGACCTTCCTCGGCCAGGCCGGGAACCTCACGTACACCGCCGGCGATGACCGCCTGAATATGGATCTCTTCTTCCAGAACTGGGGACAGCGCACGGCGCTCATCCGCGGCGTCAATGTGCACTCGGTGGCCCACGACACCGCGACCCAGTGGATGATGACCGGCTCGACGTCGATGACGGCGCCCGACTGGCCGACCATTCTCGCCTCGTCGGGAGAGTCGTACCCCATGCCTCATCTGGTGTTCTCCGGGCCGAACTTCCCGGGCCGTCTCGGTGCGGCCGTGGTTCGCGGCGGCGGTGGCAGTCTGCTGGAGTTGATCGACGGCAGCATGTTGTCCTACGCCGACACCAACAGCCCGATGCACGCCCTGTCGGTCGACTCGATGATCGACGCCCATGTGCATCGCCAGGGCGCTCGCTTCCAGCAGGAGCTCATGGGCCTCGCCAAGGTCCGGGCAGACGCCTTCATCGAGAGCCTCGCCCGGGCTTCCGAACTCGAAGGGCGGCAGTTCGAAGCTGGCCTCGGAGCTACGCAATCTGGCACCCTCGACGAAGCCCTGATGGCGTTGGAGGTCATGCGCCTCGGACTCACTCGCTGCGCGATGATCCGCATCCCCGGCAGCTGGGACACCCATGGCGGAAACGGCGGGGTAGGGGGCCAGCTCGACGAGTTCTTCGGCGTCCTCGATCAGGTCATGGACCACATGAACCGCACCCCGGGCTTCAGCCAGTCCTGGCTGGCCGACGAGGTCACCATCGTCTGCTGCAGCGAGCTCGGTCGGACGCCGCGTTTCAACGGCTCCGGCGGCCGAGACCACTGGACCTACGCCTCGATGATGATGATGGGCAGCGGCATCCGCGGCGACTCGGTGATCGGTGCGACCACCGACGACTTCATCGCCCGGGATTGCGACTTCGAGACGGGCCTACCGTCGGCATCTGGTGGCATGATCGGGACGGAGAACGTCGGTGCGGCGCTGCTCGAACTCGGCGGTGCCGAGGCCAACCGCTACCTCCCGGGCGTCGCTCCGCTGACGGCGATCCTGGAGGGGTCATGATCCGCCTCCTTCCCCTTGTTCTCATCCTCGGTTGTGGGCCAGACGAGCTCGCACCCGGCGAGGAGAGCGCCATCGTGCCGGTCCCCTGCGACCGTGAGCCGCCCCTGGACTACGACAACTTCGGCGTCGGTTTCATGGCCCGCAACTGCACCGGCTGCCACAGCTCTGGCCTCGCGGAAGGGGACCGCTTCGGGGCTCCCGAGCTGGTGGACCTCGACACGCTGAGTGCGGTCGACACATGGGCCTACCGGATCCACGCCCGGGCGATTCAAGACACAACCATGCCGCCCGGCGGCGGAATTCCAGAGGAGGACCTGGCGCTGCTGGACGAGTGGCTGCAGTGCGATGTCTTCGAGGAGATCGAACCGTGATGCGATTTCTACTTCCAGTCATCCTCGTCGCATGCGGCTCGCCGCAGTCTGCCGAGGACGTGTTCGAAAACAGCGACACCCGCATCGACATGGCCGTCGAGTTGGATCCGGAGAGCGGCGAGCAGGAGACCTGCGCGTCTGGTGACCACGTCTACACGGTGTGGGCCGACGACCGCGAGGGCACCCCTGCGATCTGGCTCAACGCCTCCTCGGACGGCGGAAACAAGTGGTTCTCAGAGGCCGTCGCCATCAACGGCGACCCGGCTGCGGCCGCAGCTCCCTCCATCGCCTGCGATGGCGATCGGGTCTACGTGGCCTGGGAAGACGCCCGCGACGGAGACCTCGAACAGCCCGCCATCTACTTCACCGCCTCCCGAAACGGCGGGGAGAGCTTTGACTGGCCCGAGCGCATCGACTTCGACTCTACGGGTCGGTATCCGAGCCACGCTCCCCAGATCGCGACCTTCGACGGATCGGTGTGGGTGACCTGGTTCAACTTCCTCTATGGGGCTCCCGATGTCTATGTCGTCGCGTCGCAAGACGAGGGCGCGACCTTCGGTGAGCCCCTGCGAATCGACAGTGGCAACCGCGGCGAAGCGTGGTCGGGCTACCCACAGGTCGCGGCGGACGCCAACCGCGTACACGTCGTCTGGGAAGACCAGCGCGACGGCGAGGCCGATCTGTACACCGCGATGTCCGAGGACGGCGGTCTGACTTTCGGTGAAGACCAGCGAATCGACGGCGGTTTCGCGGGCGCGTCTGACAGCCAGTTTGCCAAGATCGCCACAGATAATGGCCAGGCCTGGGTGGTCTGGCACGACCAGCGGGACGGGGACGGATTCGGCGTCTACGCAAACTGGTTCGACGGCGGCGTCTGGCTGGATGAAGCCTTCCGCGTCGATGAAGCGCTCGCCGGCTCCTACGACAGCCTCCAACCTCAGCTCGTGGCGAGCGGCGGCATCGCTCATGTTGTGTGGGAAGACAACCGCATGGATGTGCAGGACGTGCGCTACCGCGCCCTTGCGAACGGTGCGGTCTCCGCGGACGAGCAGTGGATCGACCTGAACGACAGCGTCTCCCAGGCGCGGAACCCACGGATCGCCGTGGATGGCCTGACGGTCGCCATCGCTTGGGAGGACAACCGCTGGGACACCGCTACCGATGGCACCAATGATCTGTACTACCGCTTCTCCACCGACGGCGGAAATGTCTGGAGTGAAGAAGACCTGCAGCTCAACAGCCACTACCGCGCCACGACATTTGCCGTGGACGCCTCACTCGAAGTCGTCGACGACCAGATCCTCGCGAGCTGGACCGATGGTCGCAACGGCACCGCCGACATCTACTTCCACCGTCTCGGGCTCGGCCTCGCGGCCCCCGTTCCGGAGTAATCATGCGTATCTGCACTTTGTCTCTGATTTTTCTCGGCGCATGCCAGGACTACAGCTTCACCAGCGCACCCGACATCGAACCGGAACCCGTCGGCATCACCATCGGCGACGAGACGGTGACGGATGTGCTCCGCCAGCGGGATCCCGTCGATCAGGTGGACGTGCTCTGGGTCATCGACAACTCCTGTTCAATGCAGGATGATCAGGACGAGCTCACCGCCGCCTTCCCGGAGTTCATGAACTTCTTCATGGGCCTGGTGGACCTCGACTACCACATCGGTGTGGTCTCCACCGACATGTACGACACCGGTGACGGCATGGGCCAGCTGCGGGAGGCCGACGGCTATCGATGGCTCGACCGCGAGGTGCCAGACCCGATCCCGTACTTCGACATCATGGCCAATATGGGCACCAACGGCTCCGGAGACGAGATGGGCCGCGCCGGGGCCTTTCACGCATTGGAGACGCAGTCCGACGGCGTGAACGACGGCTTCCTCCGCGACGATGCCTTCCTCAGCGTCGTGGTGATCAGCGACGAGGACGACAGCTCCGACATGGATGGCGTCGACGCCGACCTGTTCATCGACTTCATGGACAACATCAAGACCGAGCCCGGAATGGTGAGCTACTCGACCATCGTCGGCCCGACGCCAGACGGGTGCACATCGGCCGACGCCGGCTACGGATACGAGGCGGTGCAGCAGGCGATTGGCGGGGTCTTCTGGTCCATCTGCGACAACCAGTGGGACCGACTCCTCGAGGAGCTGGCCATGGCCGCCGCGGGCATGAAGCACGAGTTCTTTCTGAAGCGTCAACCCATCGTCGACACCCTGCAGGTAGAGGTGCACGAGGCCGGCGTGATCTCGGACTTCGATCTGGGGCGCGACTACGAGTACGTCGCCGAGCGGAACAGCATCCTCTTCCTGGACTATGTGCCGCAGCCGTATGCGGAGATCATCGTCACGTACGAGGTCGAGTAGGGCCGGGGATTTTGGGGGGGCGGGACGAATCGTCGAGCTTCCATTGTTCCGGAGAGGTCATGGTGCGGTCGGGTTCTTATGGTCGGGCTCTCGGCACAAAAGCGTGGCGTTCATGTCACCGCTTCGTCGGAGTGAGTCGCGGTTGGGGACGGATCGGTTTGAGTGCTCGGGACGGTGTCGAGACGCCGAGCTTTTGGACTCCGGACGCCCTTGGCAGTCGCCACGCTCATGTCTCCAAAGAAGGGGGAGCGATGCTCTTCCCCCTTGTCCCCCTCCCGCTCGTTGACGCCCAGAATGGCGATTCGAGGCGTGACAGTCGCGGCGGCGTGGGCGCCAAGTGCCATCCAGGATTGGGTCAGTCGACCACCAGCCAGATGTCGGTGACGTCTCCGCGATCGAGGGTCACTGAGAGATCGTCGGAGAGGGCGATTCCGTCTGCGTCGGTGGCCTGGAAGTAGCATTCGCCACGGGCGCGGATGCGTTCGCCGCCGGTCACCGGAATGCGGATCTCGGGGCCGCGGTCGTGGTCGGACTGGCAGACCCAGGAGACGTAGGCATCGTCGACGGCGAGGCCGCTCTGGTCTTCGACGTGCAGGTAGGCCTGGCCGGCGGGCAGGATCGCCTGCCACGGCATCTTCTGCAGGGTCGGTTCGGATCCCGCGGCGGGTGTCTCGGCGAACCGACGGCTCGTGCAGCGGATCCACGGTGCGTATCGGCGAGCTCCAGACCAACCTCTCAGGCTCGTCGACGGTGTAGGGTGCAAACTCGGTCGTTGCCGGGATGTTCGATCAGGGAACCGAGCCTTTGGCGTACACGCCGGTCAGGCCGTCGCCATCGATGCCCCCACCGTGCTCGTCGTCGGTGTCGTGCCAGCGCACGCCAAAGGTGGTGTCGTCGCCGGGGATCGGATGCTGGTCGTCGAAGGGCCAGTTGTAGGTGTCGGTGGCTCCACCCGAGTCCAGGAACAGGCCGACGCTCTGCCCGACCGCCCGCTGCGGGGACTCGCACTCGGTGCTGTGGTTGCCGAGGCCGGTGCTGTAGCTGGTGTTGGGCGAGTAGGTGTCCGAACCGCCATTGTCGACGAACAAACCGACCCCCTGGCAGTTCGATGCCCCCGCTCCGAGGGATCCGTACACGTATTCGTCGTCGCCACCGTCGTTGACGTGCACACCCACCGAGTAGTCGTGGCCAGCGCCGACATGCATGGAGTTCGAGGACATGCCGACGTTGATCTTGTCGTCCCCCTCGCCGGCGTCGAAGAGCCCACCCACCGCGTAGTGAGCGGCGCCGCCCTGGGCGTAGTAGTGGGCGTCGTAGTTGTCGTTTCCGCCACCGTCGATGAGGTAGCCGGTGCCCTGCCAGTAGCCGGTGCCCTGGGAGAAGACGCTGGCTGTGTAGTCGTCGTCTCCGTCGACATCGCGAAGCACGCCGATGCCACCGGACAGCCAGGTGTCTACGCCGTCGGCCCGATACCCGTAGCCAGCGCCCTGGACAAACGAGTTGTTCCCATTGCCCGGCAGCTGTGGGGAGTAGTAGATCGTCAGCCCGCTGTCTTCGGTCTTGCCGGGGTTGGCGAACCAGACGTCGTCTCCGCCGCCATCCCAGGCGATGCCCACACCCTGTGAGTAGCCGAAGCCCTGGCTGTAGGTGAACGTGTTGTAGGCGTCGTTGCCACCCGCGTCGATGAGCAGGCCAATCCCGAGGATTCCCGCGCCCTGGACCCCGCCCTCGCCGTCGTAGCTGTCGTCTCCGCCGTCGTCGTACAGCGCCCCGAGTCCGAGGTGGCCGTAGCCCTGGCTCATCCGCAGAGATCTGTAGATGTCGTCGTCCCCGCCGTAGTCGAAGAGCATTCCGACCCCGAAGCGACCGGCGCCCTGTCGGCCCTCGCGGGACAGCGCGAAGTCTCCGAAGTTGGCGTCGAAGTCGCCGTCATAGCGACCGGCGATGTCTGCGGGCAGGAGTTGATCCGTGCCGCCGTCTCGCTCATCGTAGCCATAGGTGTCGGCGCCTCCGAGGTCGATGTGCACCGCCACCGAGACCGCCGCATTGTTGGCTCCCGCGGGGTGGATGTAGGTGTCGTTTCCTCCGAGGTCCAGGTACAACGCGATGTTTCCGATGTCGCCGGGCGCGTCGTCTCCCGGGCCGGCGACGATGATCTTGCCGAGATCGGTCTTGGCGTCGAAGGTCACGTCCTCGCCCGCGAACTGCCCTAGCTCGGCGTGCTCGATGGCGAAGGCCAGGACGCGTGCCGGGTCGTACATTCGCCGCGGCCCGTCCTCCGAGAGGATCCATTCCTGAACGATCGGGGCCGCGAGATTCGGGTGGCCCTGGCGGACATCGATCATCACGCCGGCGTGTCCGTTCTCCACGAGCTCTTTGTTGCCCTGGGGCGCGGCGTCGTCCATGGCGTCGCGGGCTTCGGCCACCGCTTGCATGGCGACGATGATCGGCACCAGCGCCTCGGCCAGATCCGCTGGGAGTTCGGACAGATCGACGAGGTCTTGGGTCAGGTTCCAGGGGTCGATTGGCACTGCGACGCGGTCTTCGGCAAGCAGCCCCATCGCCTCGCCGATGGCCGTCGCGACCGGGTGCTCGGTGGCGGCGGCGTGGTCGAGGTCGGCGGCGATCTGGCCGGAGTGGCACTGGACTTCGAGGGGCGACCAGTGCACCCCGCGGAACCAGGGAAGCAGAAAGGGATCGTCGAGCACGTCTCGGTACGAGGCCCCTTGCCAGTCGGCGTCGTCGTAGCCGATCTCGTCTACGGAGAGATTCGCGTTCGCCAGGACCTGATCCATCAACGGAGCCTCCGAGAACGCGGCGCAGGCGATCTCTGCGGCCTCGTCTTCGAATGCGGGCGGATTGGGGACCAGCGGGCTGTCCCGCTTCTGGGTCTTGGTCGGCTCTCCCTTGCAGGCGAGCAATGCGAGTATCCAGATCATAGGCATCGATTCTATCGTCAGCGGAAGCGCGCGTGCAGCCACTGGCGGATGTCGGCGATTTCCTGGGGACTCACCTGATGAGCCATCGGATAGTCCTTCCAGACGGACTCCCGGCCTTCTGCGAAGCGCGCATGGGCCCGCTTGCCTCGATCGGTCGGAACCACGTCGTCTTGTCGCCCGTGGCCGAAGAACATCGGCGTCGATGTGTTCGCCGCCGCGATCTCGGCGTCGATGGTGTCTTCGACGATGAGGTAGCCCGACAGCACCATGATCCCGAGGAGCTTGTTCGGGTGCCGTATTCCCGTGTGCAGCGCCATTGCCGCGCCCTGGGAGAAGCCGGCGAGCAGGATGCGATCTTCCGGAACACCGCGTTCGACCTCCCGCTTGATGAGATCGCCTATCTGCTCTTGAGAGCGCCGGATGTGGGCCGCGTTCTCGCGTTTAGGCACGCGCTCCCAGGTGAGAATGTCGTACCAAGCTGGCATCACGTAGCCCGCGTTGATGGTGACGGGGATCTGCGGCGCGTGGGGAAACACGAAGCGAATATTTGGCAGGTGAAGGTGCGGCACGATCGGCTCGAAGTCGTTGCCGCTGGCACCGAGCCCATGCATCCAGATGATAGATCCGGTGGTTTTCTCGGTACGAGGTTCAATTTCGAGACACGGCAACAGTTCCATGAGGCTCCTCTCTTGACGAGGCTTAACTGCAAGTTAGAAAAGCGGGGCTTTCGGATCCGGGCCTGTAGCTCAGCTTGGTTAGAGCGCGCGCCTGATAAGCGCGAGGTCGGCTGTTCAAGTCAGCCCAGGCCCATCCGAATGCGGGGGCGTAGCTCAATTGGGAGAGCACCTGCTTTGCACGCAGGAGGTCGTGGGTTCGAGTCCCATCGCCTCCACTCTCACTTGCACCCTGGCGTCGCACGACTGGTGGCGGAGCGGGAAGAACGCGAACGCCAACCGTGGATCCAGAGGAGCCGTCGATTCCCGGGGGGAGTTGCTCACCACGAAGAGACGAAGGACCACGAAGATCACGCGGCCTGTTCCTTCCGCGTGAGAAACGCCACCAGTCCCGACAACGTGCGATGTGCAGCGCTTGCGTTGAAAGGCGTGGGAGGCCGACCTCAGTGGTCGTGGAGCGGACACTCGGCCCCGGGGACGCGCTGTGGTCCCACGTGCGCAACCACGGGGTCAACAGCGACCTGCTGGCCTATCTGCGCAAGCGCGCACAATGAAAGGGACTGACAAGCATCCAGTACGACGGGGATGCCGGTCCCGTCGCCCATCGCAGTGATCTCGCCCGAGCATCGTTCTCTTTCCGCTCGCACTTCCGAATGGCCGAACTGCCCGCGTCCGGTTGACGTGGGATCGCCGACGACGGACAATTGCGGCGCCTCACTCGCAAACAACAACCCTCGAAGGGGACTACATGTCTGCAGAACAAGACAGCTCTACCCGAACCATTGCCGGCGTTGCCGCTGTCATTGCCCTTCTGGCCCTCCTGCTGGGCATCGTGCAGTCCGCACGTACCGGGCTCATCGCTCAATACGCTGGCACGGCCAATATGGTTGCCCAGGAGAACGATGGCGCGCTTCAAGACCAGATCACGCAGCTGAATGTCCGCCTGGACGCCCTTGAGAAGGGCGCTGCCGAGATGAAGGCAGAGAGCAAGAAGGCCAAGAAGGCTGGCAAGGCCGACAAAGCTCCCGAGTAGCGCGAAGAGTACGCCATCCTCATTGCCATCCTCCTCCTCCTCGGCCGTCCGTCGCTGGCGGCCGATCCCCTCTACGAGAGCTTGGGGGAGTTGTCCTGGGCGGATGCCGAGGATGCCGTGCGACTCTCCGCGGCGACCCAACTGGATGGGGCAGGCGCACCGCCTGTAGTCTCCGGTCGTTGGGAGCCGGCAGCGACCATACTCGGCGGATATCCGGTGCGTTCAGCGGACGCGATGGCGGCGGCCGTACAAGCTGAGCAGGCCGGAGATTACGCTTTCGCCGTCGGTATTCTGCCCGCGCTCGAGGCGAACATCGGAGGCGACGCGGACCTCTCGGCCGAGGCGGCAACCCTGACCGCTCGATGGAATGGCATTCTGCTCGCCGAGTTTGGAATGTGGCTCGCTGTGGGGCTCGGCGGCGCCCTCGTTGGGGTTGCATTGACCTGGGTTCGATTGCCCAGGCGAGGTGCTGCCAAGCGCACGAGATTGCTGAATCCCTTCGTGACCGGTCGCCCGCTACGGAACTTCGACCTGGTCTTTGGTCGCGATCAGCTCCTTCGTCAGATCGTCGAGGGCGTCACGGTCGGGCAGGGTTTCTACCTCTCGGGAGAGCGGCGCATTGGAAAGACCACCACAGTCCTGCAGGTCGGTGACCTCCTTCGGGAGCGGGGATTTGCAGTGGCATTCGTCGATGTCGCCGGCACCCGGGGCGAGGCGGCCAAAGAGGTGCTCCACCAGGCGTTGCGAGTCGCGGCTCGAAACGCCGGGCTCGATGGGGTGGGAGAACCGTTGGCACTCGCGCGGTCGATCGCGGCCAAAGGGCGGTTCGTGCTTCTCTTCGACGAGGTCGACGCTCTCAATCACGCCTCTTCGGAGATCCGACAGACGGTCTGCGACCTGTGTTTTGGGTCCTTTGCGCCGGGCCGCATGGTCGCCGCGGGCGTGGGGCTGCTCCTCGAGGGAGATCCGATCTCTGACATCTTTGGTGCGTCGCTGGTGCACATCGAGGTCCAGCCGCTCCCCGACGACGCCTGTCGGGCGCTCCTCGTGGAACCTCTAGCGGGAAACGTAGCGTGGTCAGAGGCCGCCCTGAACGCCGTCGTCGCGGCCGGGGAGGGGCGGCCGCTACGAATTCAGTTGTTCGGTTTGAAGGCAGTGGACCAGCTGGGATCAGCCGGCGGGAGCCGCGTCGAGCTTCACCATATCGACGCCGTTCGCGAGGCCGTCGACCGGGCCTGGAAGGTCATCCAGGAGCAGCAGATGGACGAGGAGGAGATTCCCCTGGACATCGACGCCGCCATTTATGAACTCGGTCGGCTCAACCAGGAGATCGAGGAACTGGAACGCAAGCTGGAGTTCGGGTGATCCTCGTCCTGATTACAGCCGCTTCATTTGCCGCCCCTGGGTGGGTGGGGGTGTGCGAGAACCGGGTTCTGGTCTGGGACGACTCCGGCAGCCTCCAGTCGTTCAGGACGCCGTTTCGGCGGTCGAAGGACCTGGGTGAGCTCTCTGGCCCGGTGTACGGGATGGTGCCCTTTCAAGGCGCGTGCATTTTGCACCACGGGGTTCCGGCGACGCTGTCCCGGTTGGATGCCGCTCGCTGGAAGCTGGCTCCAGTCTCATCGTCAGTACCGCCCGAACATCTGGCCTACGATCCGACGGCCCGCAGTCTCGTGCTGGTCGAGTCCGGCACGTCCGCGCGCTGGGTCGAGGCCCTCGAGGAGACTGCAGACGGCTGGGGAGTCCCATTGGCCGACGGTCTCGACCCGCGCCGGCTGGCCGAGATGTACACCCTGCCATTCGACCCTGTCGATGTCCGAGAGTTGCCAGAGGCGGGTCTTCTCCTTGTGGGTCCCGACCGCATCGCCGTGTTGAATCGTCGCCGGTATGGGCGATTTGCCCTGACGATTACTCCCACCGTAGTACGGCCTGACACCGTGTGGATGGCCGGTGAGGATCGCTTTCTGCTCGTCGATGAGAGCGGCGAAACGGCGGAGCGGTATTCCCTGTTGGCGCCGGTGGCGCCCTTGCCACTGGCGTCTGGGATGATCTCCATCCCGTCGGAAATGGCGCCGTGGATGTCGATTCCGGTCGGCCCCGGGGCCTGGTTGCCCGATCCGGGTCCCCTGCGAAGGGTGGCGGGGCTGGATGGCATCAAAGTGGGAATGCCGGAGGGCGAACTACCGATTCTCGTGGCGGCCTCCGGCGCCACGACTCGGGGACCTGGCGCGGTGTTCGTCTTGGAGGACGGCTCGATCTCGCTGGTCTCGGCGCCGCCGATCGACGCGCCCATTCCGCTGGTTGGCACGACGGCATTCTTGAAGGAGGCACGATGGGCCGATTTCGGCGATGCTGTCGAGGCGTCCGTCGCTGCGGAGGCCTACGCCGATCGCGCCGTTCACCTCGCTCGCGGCACGGGTGCCATCACAGCACATCGCCGTGCCGAGTCGATGATGGCTTCGGCCGGGGCCTTCGATCTGCATGGCCTCGAGGTCGCTGACGCGTACCTTGATGCGTTCCCCGACAGCGCCCTGGAGACCCGAGCCGCCGATCTGCGAATGGCCATTGACGGGCAGTTGATGCTGTGGCGCATCGCGATCTTTCTCGGAATGATCATCTTTGGTTTCATGATGCGTCGGCGGTGGAACCTGTCTCGCGAGGCCAGCCTTGCGTTGACGGCGCTGTACAATCCGTTCCGGCAGGACAGCCCGAACCAAGCGGCATTCACGCCGTTTGCGGCGCAGGATCTCGTCGATGATGTACTGCGGGCTCTCGACCTGAACTGTGTGATGCTAGAAGCGCCGAGTCTGTCCGGAAAGACGTCTTTGCTGCGGCATCTCGCTTGGCGTTTGGAATCTGAGGGCCTGGGGGCGCGGCCGTGTGTTGTGGTCAGCGCGGACTTACATGGGGTGGAAGAGGCGCGCTTCTGGGCGCTGATCGGTCGCGCTGTGGCGGAGGCCTATCCGAGCGAGGCCGCCACCGAAGTGCTCGAGCTCGAGCCCGATGAGTACGATCGGGCGACGGTCGAGTATCTGTTGAACGAAGTGCTCGTCGAAGGGGCACCCCGCCTCGTTCTCGTCCTCGACAACTTCGATGTGCTGGGGCTCTACAAGGCCGAGGCCCAGCGTTTTCGGGGACTTATCCAGGTCGTTCCCTCGCACTCGATGGCCGTGTTGGCGGCCGGAGGGTCCATCCGTCGCGGCTGGTCCGGACACGCCGACGAGAGCCCCTGGTTCAACATCTTTCAGGTCCGGAAGATGGAGCCAATGACCGTCGAGCAGATTCGCGCCTACTTGTCGGCGAGGCTGGCCCGCCCCTTTGCCTTTCACGCCGCGGTGCCGGAGCGCCTGCACCGGATCACCGAGGGACGCGCGCTTCAGGTCTGGCATGTGTGTTTCGCCGCCGTGGAGACCCTGCTGGTCGAGCGTCGACTCACGCTCACGTTGGGCGATCTCGAAGGTGCGACCAACGATGTGCGAGATATCGGAATGGTCTTCGCGAGCGGAAGGGACACCGATCGGGATTGGGCGTGGGGCCTGTTCGAACTCAAGACGAGCCCAGAGCAGGTCGTGCGCATGATTGGTGAAGCGCGAGCGCGTCGGGATCAACTACAGTTGGAACTCGTGGACCGGGAGAGCTGAGAAGTGTACTGCGTGGGCAACACCCTCGACGACGATCGGGACCTGTATGGCCGCGACGCGCTCATCGAGGAGCTCTACAGCGGTCGCGATCGACGCGTGCTTCTGCTGGGCATGCGTCGGACGGGAAAGAGCTCGATCCTGTTGGCTCTGGAACGCCGGGCGCTGGCTGGCGATCGGTACATTCCGATCCGCATTGCTCCCGAGGGAACCCAGAGCCTCTCGCAGGTCCGCGACGACTTCGCCAATGCCATCTCCAGGCGGCGAAAGATGCTGGTTGGCCTGCCGGGGAACTTCCTGAAGCTCCGCAAACTGGATCTCGATGTGCTGCTGCGGGTGGCAGAAGAGGCGGCCGAGGACGCGAACCGATCGCTGATGCTCCTCGTCGACGAGGCCGACGCCCTGGCCCGGGTGGCCGAGACGGAACCGGCCCTCGCCATGCGGGTGCGTGCGGGACTGCCCGAGGGCGACGGCACGCGGGTCATTGTCACTGGGAGCCGTCGCGCCCTTCGCCTCAAATACGACCGCATTGGCGAGGGAGAGCCGCTTCTGGGCGGGTTCGCCACGCTCACGCTGGCACCCACCCTGGATCCCGAGTCGGCGGCGCGACTGATCCGCCTCGACCGCCGACAAGGCGTGGGCAAGGCGAACTTTGCGCCCGCCGACGTCGACGCCGTCATTTCAAAGACGGGCGGTCATCCCTATCTGACGCAGGCTCTGTGCGCGTATGCCAAGCAGTTTGACAAGAACCCGAAGGATGCCCTGGACGTCGTGCTGACCAGTAATGAGTCCAAGGACGCCTTCCTGCAGGATCTCGAGCGGATCTCGCCGTCCGAGCGACGGGTGCTCCAGGCATTGATCGGGGGCAAGGAACCGTCTGGCGACCTGGCGCCGTTCGTGCGCTCCCTGGTAGAGATCGGACTCCTCGACGGCACGGGTGCACTCGCGGTCCCGGCTATGGGTCCGTTCATGGAGCAGGTGGGCTGGGATGCCCGCCCGAGCCGACTCTCCGACACTGTTGCCGCCAGCGAGATGACCGTCGAACCCGAATACGTGCCGGTTCGGGTCCTGGGGAGCGGCGGCTTCGGCGAAGTCGTTCTGGTAGAGCAATACGCTGCCGAGGGTGTCCGCCGCCTGGTCGCGGTGAAGCTGCTCCACGTCAAGCACGCTGGCAATACCCGCCTCGAGGGCACACTCCGCGACGAGGCCCGAATGCTCGCGCTGATCCGCCATCGCTCGATCGTGCGTGCAGAGGCGATCGTGCAGCTGCACGGCCGCCTGGGCATCGTCATGGAGTACGTGCCTGGCGTGGACCTGAATGCGGTCATCGAGGCCGTCCCTCACATCGGTCCGATGCCCGAGGCCGCCGTCGCCGCCATCGTCGCCGATGTGGCCGATGCCCTGCACGTGGCCTGGCACCGGATCCCGCCTGGCGAGAGCGAGCCGTTTCGGGTTCTGCATCGAGACATCAAGCCCCACAACATCCGTCTCACCCAGGATGGCGAGGTCAAGGTCCTCGACTTTGGCATTGCGAGCGCGTCCTTTGCTGGACAGGAGGCGCAGGTTCGTCTCGAGGTCGGCACACCGGCCTATATGGCTCCTGAGCGCTCTCGCGGAATTCACGATAACCCAGCTTCGGATGTGTATTCTCTCGGTGCAGTGGGTGCCGAGCTCATGGGAGACCAACAGTCGACCACCCTGCCAAATCTGTCGGATCTCCTCACCGAGATGATGGCCGACGACCTGTACGCCCGCCCCTCCGCAAAGGAGGTCGCCGTCCGGGCCAGGCGACTCGCCCAGAAGATCCCCGGCATGGACCTGCGGGCGTGGACCGCCCAGCACGTACCTATCCTCGAGGCGCATCCTTACGAGATGGCCAGCACCGCCAGTCAGTCCACGATGGGCGGTCTCGGCGCCGATTTCGACAGCATCGAGTCTGTGGACGACCCCGACTCGGTCACCTGGTCGGCAGAGTGACGGTCACAGTCGCCAGTCTCCAGCCGCGATGAACGCGCTCCAGCGTAGGGCTGCTCCAAGCCCTCCTGGGTCCTCTGCATCGCCAACACTCCTCTCGCAGGGCTTCCGCGGACGGAATCGGTCGAGTTCGTCCCCTGCTCTTCGGTTGGCTCAGCCCACGCGATGGACGCGCATACGATAGCGATGGGCAGCATTTCCAGAGTGTGTCATGGCAGACGGGTGGAGAATAGCGATGGCCCTGGTCGTTGTCTTGGGCGTTGGCGCTCTGCTCGCCGCCCTGGTGGGGTGGGGCATCGATACCTCGGTCGTGCGGTTTCTTCCCAAAGAACAGATCACAGAGGCCGTCAGCACGGGTGGCACATATGCGGTCTCGTGGAGCCCCATCGGCGGAGAGGTGCCTCTCAACGACTACTTCGAGCTGGAGTTGTTCGTCGACCCCCCCCCTGAATCGGTACGGGTCGACTGCCGCATGCCCGATCACGGACACGGGATGAATGTGCGACCTCGCGTCCACGATCTCGGCCGGGGGCGCTATCGCGTCGACGGGTTGCTCCTGCACATGGCCGGCCGCTGGATCCTCAGATTCGAACTGGGAGAGGAGTCGGCCGAGTTCGAGGTCTTCCTACTCTGAGGTCAGGCTCTCCAAGAACGCGACCAGCTGGGAGATCTCCCGCTCGTCGAGATTGAGTGGTGTCAGGATCTGCTCGGTCGTACCCGAGAGATCGGCGTCTTTCAGCGTCGAGTAGAAGCGAACGACCTCCTCCAACGACGAGAGCTGACCCCGATGCATGTAGGGCGCAGTCAGGGCCACGTTGCGCAGCGTGGGTGTCTTGAAGCGGACTTCGGTGGCGTCGCGATTCAAGAATTCGATCTGGGTGCGCGCCGGCCCGTCGGGGGCGTCGGACCACTCGCTGATACCGGTGAATTCGCTGCCCAGGAGCTTCGAGATCCCGGCGGGACGGCCTCTGTCGGTTGGGCTGCGTTCGATCCCGATGTCGTGGAATTCGAGATCCGAGAATATGGGACCGTCATGGCATATCGAGCACTTTGCTCTGCCCAGGAAGAGCTTCAGACCGGCGACGGCGTCGAGCGGGAGGGCCGATGAACCGGCGTTCCCGTGCCGCAGATCCTCGACGAAGAGATCGAAGGGCGCCGGTGGTGAGGCCAGGGTGCGCTCAAAGGCCGCGATGGCCTTTCCCATGTTCACCAACACCTCGGTTGCGTCGTCTGCGATCGGCCCGAAGACGCCCTCGTACTGGGTGCGCAGCCCCTCGTCCGCCCGGATCAGCTCGGCGTATTGTCCGCGATGACCACCGTGTTCGACAGGATTTTCCAGGGGTCCGAGAGCCTGCCCCCACAGGGTGTCGGCGCGACCGTCCCAGAACAGCCAGCGCTGGTGGGCGACGTTCCACAAGGTCGGCGCGTTGCGTTCGGCGCGACCGACACCGACCGACATCTTCAGTCCATCGGTGAAGGCGAGCTCGGCGCGATGGCAGGTCGCGCAGGAGACCTTGCCGTTCGCCGACAACCGCGTGTCGTGGAAGAAACGACGACCCAAGGCTGCTGCGGACGGGTCGTCGGCCCAGCGGTTGCTCGGATCCGCGGGCGGCGACGGAACGGGCGACAGGCGAAGGGCGTGATTGATCTCTGCTTCGGTCAGCGC